>Ga0068859_100004295_pt1 | contig 14550 bp, 9 predicted proteins | sample KBSSwiS22_FD_66585 | JGI IMG/M metagenome (GOLD analysis project Ga0068859, IMG submission 66585) | Switchgrass rhizosphere microbial communities from Kellogg Biological Station, Michigan, USA - KBS Switchgrass S2-2 | ecosystem: Host-associated > Plants > Roots > Rhizosphere > Soil ...
GCCGGCGAAGTCCACACGTTGTGGGGAACGGTGGATATGATGACCCTGTTTGCTCCCGAGCTGTCGCGCGACACGCGCACATCCCCGCGCGTATTCCAGCAGATCGACTGGTCCAGCGGTGGCGATGGCATCGTGGTTCGAAACACGATCAAGTCCGTCGCCGACCTTAAAGGCAAAACGATCGCGCTCGCACAGAATTCGCCGAGCCAGTATTACCTGACCTCCCTGCTGCTGTCGGCGGGACTGAAGCCAAGTGACGTCAAGACGAAGTACACAGCGACAGCGTTTGAGGCAGCAGCCGCATTCGTCGCCGACAAGAGTGTCGATGGCTGCGTCTCGTGGGCGCCTGATATTTACAAGATCCCCGAGCGCGTTGCCGGCACACGAATTCTCTCAAGTACCTCCGACGCGAACAAACTCATCGCCGACGTTTACGCCTTCCGAGCAGACTTCGCGCGTGACCATCCGGAAGTGGTCGAAGGCCTGGTCGCGGGGATTCTCGAAGGCATCGACATGGTGAAGCAAAAGCCTGAGGAGCCCGCGAAATGGATGGCGGACGCGTTCGGCATGAAACCCGAAGACGTGATGGGAATGCGGAACGATGCGCATCCCACAAACCTGGCGGAGAACGTTCAGTTCTTTTTGAATGCGTCGAATCCGACGAACTTCGAGCGGACATGGAAGAACGCGGCTTATGTCTATCGCGAACTCGGCCAGATCAGCGCTCCCGTTCAATTCGACCAGGTGATGGATTTTTCGGTGATCCAAAATCTGCAGAAGAAAGGAACGTTCGCACATCAGGTTGACGAAAGCCTGACGTCATTCACGCCGGCTAGCTTCAGAAAGACACCGGCGGAAGCACCGATCCTGACGCAGACGATCAGGATCAATTTTTACCCGAACTCGGCGAATCCCTACGAGCCGGCGCGTGATGATCTTGAAAAGCCGGTGGCTGGGAAACTCTACGATCCGAATGTGGATGCCACCATGGAACAGGTCGCGCGACTCGCCGGCCAGTTTGCGCGCGCGGTGATCCTCATCGAAGGTCATACCGATTCCAGTATGAAGGGGAAGGTTCCGGTCCAGGCGGTGCGTGATCTAAGCCTCGCGCGCGCCGAAGCGATAAAACGGGCATTGAGCGAGAAGTACAAGTTCGACCCCAACAAATTCAGCATCGAAGGCAAGGGATGGGATGTTCCTGCCGATCCGACCCAGCCGGAAAATCAGGCACTCAACCGGCGCGTCGAGATCAGCGTGTTCCCGCCGGAACAGAAGTGAACGCTTCTGGAAGGCGCGGCCCGCTTAACGGCGGGCTGTTGCTGGTGTTCCTGATCATCATGATCTCGTCCTCGAGGCAGTGTAACGGCCCGGCGACCTCGACCTCGAGTTACAACGAGCCCGCTCCGGTTCCCGTCCGGAATCCGATCGGAGAGGCCCTCCGGCCGGATCCCGCGGCGGAGTACCGCGATGGTATCGCCGCTGCCATCCTGATCGATACGTCGGGAAGCATGCGGGACCGCGTCAAGGATACAGATGGCAGTTCGCGCCCAAAGATTGAAATCGCACAACGCGCCGCACTGAACCTGGTCCGGCAGTTCGACAGCTACGCTCGCGAGCATTCGGATCAGAGCATCGTTGTCGGCATCTACGAGTTCAGCGACCGAGGGAGAAATACTCCGTTGTGCAGAGAGATCATCAAGCTGGCGCCACCGAACCCTGCCTCTGCTGAAGCCGCCATCAAACAGATGCGCGCGGCCGGCGATACGCCGATCGGCGACGCGATGATTGTGGCGAAGCGCGACCTCGACAAGTCAGGGTTGGCGAAACGGCATATTCTTGTCGTCAGCGACGGGGAGAACAATCAGGGATACTCCCCGGGCAATGTCACACAGGTCATTTCTGCCCAGTCGGAAAAGGATCGCGCTTCGATCTACTTCGTGGCCTTCGATATCGCCGCATCAACCTTCAATCCGGTCAAGGACGCGGGCGGGGTGGTCTTGGCTGCGTCGAATGAAACGGAACTGACCGGCACGCTGGACTATCTGCTGAGCGGGAAAATTCTCGTGGAGCAACCGATCAAGAAGTAAGAAGTTGGGAGTTAAAGCACAGACCGTGAACGAACTACCGGAAGAACAAACTGAAGAGCAAAGCGCCCCATCGGTTCCCGTATTCGACCCGCCCGCCGAACAAACAGTGACGCAATCGAAACTGTCCTTCGTCCATGCCATCGCTCTTGCTGTTTTTGGAGCCATCTTTCTCATCATGCTCATTGCCGGCGGAGAGCTTCGAACATTCGCGGTGACGGGGCTGTTCGCGATACCGTTCATGATCCTCGTGATTCTGGCGTACATCTCGGAATCAAAACCGCTGTGGGCAAGAGTTCTGACGCTGGGCTACTGGATCGTGCTGACCGCAGGGATGGCCTTTATCGCGTTGATGTTGACCATCGTGGTAATAGCGCTGCCCTCGCTTGGAGACATCGCGAATCTCGACCCGGCACAGGCGCAATCGCAGGCGAAGGATATCGACTTCTCATTGGACCAGGGTGTGCGCATCCTCGCTGCCATGGTTGGCATGCTCGTGTCGGGTGTGCTCAGCGCGCTTTGCTTCCTGCCTCAAATCCGGCGAAAGTTTGCGCAGGTCATCGACATCGATCCTCGATCGTTCGTGCACGCTACGGCACTCGCTACCCTCTTTGCGATGATGCTGATCAGCATGGTTCCTCTTCTGGCGTTTGGTGGCCCTCCGGCGATGCCTCTTCTTCAAATGCAATTGAAATCAGCGGAGGCCCCGGATGCCGCCGAGCAGCTCCGCACCACGTTCTATAGTTTTGTGTGGGCTTTGCCTGGGACCTTCCTCGCCGTCGGTTATCCCGTGCGTCGGACGGTGCGGGAGGCGCAACAGCGTCTTGGCCTCGTGCGTCCCACCTGGCGACAGCTTCTCCTCGCGGTTCTCATGATCGGAGGCCTGTTGCTGGTAATGCTGCTGATGGGCCACGGAATCGAATTCCTCTGGAAGGCCCTGGGATGGCCGATAACAGACGAGGAGTCCATCAAGCAACTGTTCGGATTCACCAGCGGGATTGTCGGCGCGACGATCGCCGCGGTAGTGGCGGGTTTCGGAGAGGAACTCGTCTTTCGCGGAGTCCTGCAGCCTCGTCTGGGAATTCTTCTTCCTGCCCTGATGTTCACCGCAGTTCATGCTCTCCAATACAACTTTGACGCCCTTCTTCAGGTTTTCTTCCTCGGCATCGTCTTTGGCGTGATTCGCAGACGGACTAACACGACAACCTCGGCCATCATCCATGGCGGGTACGATTTCGTGCTACTCCTAATGATGGATGTCACGTAAGGAATTCCTTCACGAAATGCTTTGAAATCATGCCCTTTCGTTACACTCGATGACGTGACTCGCTCGCAAAAGGAAACGTCAGCATGAAGCTCTACATTTTCAAGTGCCGCAACACACCTAAAATGTTCGCAGCCACCCGCTACGAGACGGCCTCGAATGTTCCAACAGAAGGCTGTGGGGGCGGATGGGTGTTCCTTGAGAGTGTTACCCTCACACCCCGGACCACGCTTCGTTATGCCGTGGATACGAGCACTGTCCGGCGCTACGTCCGGCAACGTGGCTGGCATGTCTGGCAGGAATCGGGGACTTTGCGTCAACAACCGACCGACAGGCTGCCGTCACCGTGGGGGGAAGAGCGCCCGGCAGAGGAGGCCGACAGTGTCTCTTTCGAAGAAGCATCCGAATTCTCCTCAGAGGTCGAGCCTGTCGAAAGCGTACTCAGCACAGGTGGGACATGGGAATCGCCGCCGGAGTCGGAAACCGAAGCTGCGGACAACGTCGAAGCTGATCTGGAATTGCGGCTGGAACTGGAGCCCGAGCCTGAACCGGAACCGGAGCCTGAGCCAGAGCCCCAACCCGAACCGGAACCGCGTCCTGCACCCGCGAGAATGCAGGAGTCATCGTGGCGGGAAACGCCACCGGTAAGAGAAACACCCCCAGTACGCGAGAGCCCGTCAAGAATCCGAGAATCCTCTCCATGGCGAGAGTCCACGCCGGCACGAGAAACAACAACGGTACGCGAAACACCGAAACCTTCGCCACCACAGCCGCCGGCAGTGTCCCCGAGCGCGCCAAGAACTGCCGCACGGCAAGCGATGGAGGAACTGCGGCCGGCCGCTGTCGCGCCAGCACCTGCACCGCGACATCAAGTGGTCTGGTTCGACATACCTGTAAGAGACATCGATCGCGCCGTTCGCTTCTATTCGGCAGTATTGGGAATGACACTGAAGAAGGAACAGGCCGGACCAGGCGCGGCGATTGCAGCGCTTCCGCACAGCGAAGGCTCCATTGGCGGGTCTCTTGTTCAGAACATGGATGCGAAGCCCTCGGAGAGCGGTCCGTTGCTCTACCTGAATACAAACGGCCGTATCGATGACGCCCTGCAGGCCGTCGAGAAATACGGTGGAAGGATCGTGGCCGAAAAGCACTCGATCGCACCATTTGGATTCCGTGCCGTTGTCGTTGACTGCGAAGGAAACCGCATCGCGCTTCATTCCCTGTGAGATCGGGGGCAGACCCCAAACGCTGATCCGGTCTCACGAATTCGGTCAACGTCACCAGAACTCGCCTGATATTCTGACGCGCAGAGAATTCCGATGAAGACCGTAATTCTTGCGCTTTTACTGCTGCTTCAGTTGCCGTCCGCCCCGGTCGCACCCGCACCAAAGGGGTCCATTGAAGGAGTCGTTATCGGCGTCGATGGCGGGCCTATCGCCGACGTGGAAGTGTACGCATACGCGTCGCCAGCGCCAGCCTTCTACAGCCTAAACGATCAGCCTCGCACAACTTCAGACGAGAACGGCCGCTTTGTGCTACGGAACGTAGGCGCGGGTGGATACCGAATTCGAGCAAATGCGCGCGGATATGCCTCACAGGAGTTTGGGGCAGCTGTTGCCGGCCGACGGGGAATGGATGCCGGAACCGTCGTGACGCTCGCGCCCGGCGAAGACAAGCGTGGAATCGCAATTCAGCTTCTTAAGGGTGGCATCATCAGCGGGCGCGTAACATCAACCACGGGATCGCCATTGCCCAGCTTGGAAGTCGTCGCCCTGAAAAAAGGATTCGATCCGAACGGATGGGCAACCTTTGTTCCCGAGGGCATTGGTGAGACAGACGATCGCGGCGAGTACCGCCTCGGTGGTCTCCCGCCCGGACAGTATTTCGTCCGTTCAGCTTCTCATCCCCCGAACTTTCAAAGGCCAGGCATATCAGGGCCGTCCCCGGGACAATTCACGCCGAGTTATTATCCGGGAACTGCCGAATCCGGAAATGCAACCCAAGTGGAAATGAAGGCCGGAGGTGAGCGAAGAAACATCGATTTCGCTGTGCCCCGCGCCACTACCTTCGCAATCCGCGGCCGCATCATCGATCCCATGGAAACGAGGCCGAACGATCGCGCCACAATTTGGACGACCCCTGCCCGCACGGACTACAGCGTGGTTGTCATCGGGGGCGCCGCGCTGCCATATCGGCCCGACGGTACATTCGAGTTTCCTGACATTGTGCCGGGTAAGCATTGGGTATATGCAAGCCTGCCCGGGGCACCATTGACGCCAGAGCAACGTCAAATGCTGGCGACGACGCCAGGTGCAATGTCTACACTTCCCATACCCCCCGGCGGCGCTGCTCTGGTGACCGTTACAAATTCGGATGTCGAAAACGTGGAGATCGCCCTCGTCAGAGGGCTTCGCCTTACCGGCACTGTGAGCGTTGATGGCCAGTCCGCGGCTCCTGCCGAGATAACCGCAATCAAGATTGAGTTCCACCGGATTATCGCCAGCAGGGTTGGCCCACTACCGTCAAATCGAGCGACGATGGGGCCGGACGGCCGGTTTACATCGGGCGATCTTGAAACCGGTGAATATCTTGTTACTCTGGCGAGCTTGCCGGAAGGCCATTACCTCAAAGAAGGCAAACTCGGAGATGTAAACGTGTTGACCCAACCTGTCGCACTGACATCCTCGCAACAGCCCTCGCTGGAATTTGTCGTCGCCAAAGGCAGCGAGGTTGTTGGAACCGTCACGGACTCCGCATCAAGAGCAGTCACCAACCAACAGGTCGTCCTCATGCCGGAGCTAACTGGTCGATCGGATCTGTACAAGACCGCCACAACAGACAAGAATGGCCGCTTTACCATTCAAGGCGTCGCCCCGGGTGAGTACAAGGCCTATGCATGGAAAGTACTGGAACCGTTCCAGTACTTTGATCCGGAGTTCGTGCGCGAGTTCGCAGACAAGGGCACCGCGGTTCGGATCGCGGGATCCTCAGCAACAGCAAACGTCAAGCTCATTGATTGAGTTTGGAGTTCGAGTAGTCTGACCCCGAAGAAAAGGAAGGAGAGTTCCCGTGAATCTGTCGAAGAAGCGAGCTCACCTTTTCGGGATCTGCCTGATGCTTGCGCTGGCGTCTGCGGTGTTAGCGGTTGCCTGGCAAACGCCGAAGCGCCATCCATTGACTGGCCGAACGATCGCATCGGTGATGGGCGCTGCTGGTGCGGACTGGCTTGATCGACCGGAACGAGGGGTCGAAGAGGATCCGGAAGGGGCCCTGGATGCGATAGGAATTCCGCGGTCAGCGACTGTCGCCGACGTTGGCGCGGGTTCCGGGTACATGACGCTGCGGATGGCCCGCAGAGTCGGGGCAGGAGGGAAAGTCTACGCGAATGACCTGCAGCCCGAAATGCTCCAACTGTTGCGAGAAAACGTCAGAAAAGCCGGACTTACCAATGTTGAAACAGTGCTGGGTACGACCACGGACCCTCGGCTTCCCGCCGGTCAGATGGATCTCATCCTGCTCGTTGACGTGTACCACGAGTTTTCCGAACCCCGACAGATGCTTCAACGCCTACGGAGCGCACTGAAGCCTGGAGGCCGGCTCGTTTTGCTCGAGTATCGAAAGGAAGATCCTGCGATCCCCATACGAGAGGAACACAAGATGAGCGTCAAAGAGGTGAAGACGGAACTCGAAGTCGAGGGTTTCGTACTGTCACAGACGCTCGAATCCCTTCCGCGCCAGCACATCCTCATCTTCCGCCCCGCAACAATCAAACAGACGATGTCCTCAGTTATCAACACCGAGGCGAACGCTGTATTTAATTCGGTCCGGGTCGAGATTGACCGGAATGGCATGCGGCAAATCGGTCCCGCCAACGCCGTGGAATGGGAACAAGTACGTCTATCTGCGCTTCGACTGGCGGAATCTGTAAGCCTGCTGCTGCCGGAAGAAGCCCGCGTACGCGACGTAGAACCCGAGTGGGCCACATGGTCAGCAGAACTGAAGGCCGCTTCGATGTCGGCGGTCAGCGCTGCGGGAAGCGGGAATAATGATGACCTCATGAAAGCAGCCGGTCAGATTTATGAAACCTGCACTTCTTGCCACAGGAAATACGCTTCGGCTCTGGTAGGAAAACCTTAACGCGCGCCGTGACTGCAGTTTGGGGTTCGAGTAGTCTGACCCCAAAATTGGCTGTATATTCACGTGATGATCCTAGCGCATGCGTGCCGCATGGCGGATCATTGTGGCTGATGTTTCTGCGCTGGATCTGGAACGTTCCCGGGAAGTAGAGGATTAATAGAATGATAGCTTCACGCGGCTACGCCACGAATGGGCCGAAAGACAAATTGGAACCTTTTAGCTTCACGCGCCGTGAGCCGGGCGCGCATGACGTTCTCCTTGAGATCGATTTCTGCGGTATCTGTCACTCCGATATTCATCAGGCGCGCGGAGAATGGGGCAACTCGGTATACCCCATGGTTCCGGGCCACGAAATTGTCGGGCACGTCACTCGCGTTGGCCCGCGTGTCACCAAATTCAAAGCGGGCGACGTGGTCGGCGTCGGGTGCTTCGTGGACTCGTGCAGAACCTGTTCGCCTTGTAGGGAAGGGGAAGAACAATTCTGCGAGAAGCATCTTGCTTTCACTTACAACAGCACGGAGATGGACGAAAAGACGCCAACCTATGGCGGGTATTCCAACCAGATAGTCGTCGATGAGAACTACGTGCTTCGTATTCCTTCGAGCCTCCCGCCGGCCGGCGCTGCCCCGCTGCTCTGCGCCGGCATTACAACCTATTCCCCGCTGAAACGATTCGGCGTGAAGCCCGGCGATCGCGTGGGCGTTGTTGGACTCGGCGGCCTGGGACACATGGGAGTGAAGATTGCCAGGGCGATGGGCGCCGAAGTCACCGTCTTCAGCACGTCTCCCAGAAAGCAGGAAGATGCAAAGCGGCTGGGCGCGAACAATTTCGTCGTCTCGAAAGATCCTGAAGCGATGAAGTCTGTCGCCGGCCGGTTCAATGTGATCCTCGACACGGTTTCCGGCGCACACGACATGAACGCTTATCTCAACGCTCTGCGGCGCGATGGCACATTGGTTGTGGTCGGCGTCTCCGTTGAGCCGGCGCCAATTTTGACCTTCCCAATGATTATAGGCCGCCGCCGGATGGCGGGTTCCATCATCGGCGGCATACGCGAGACGCAGGAGATGCTGGATTTCTGCGGTAAGAACAACATTCCTTCTGATGTTGAAGTGATTGCCATCAAGGACCTTGAGAAAGCCTACGATCGGACCGTGAAGGGTGATGTTCGGTATCGATTCGTAATCGATATGACGACCTTGTGACCCGGCGATAAAATCTGACTTTTTGAGCTTCCCTGCACCGATACCAGGTAGCGTGGCATTCGCTTGATCGGCGCGTCGATCCTTCCTGGAAGATGGGAACAAGACGTGGTGATGTTGTGTTCAAGCGGATAGGGGCTCAAGGAGTTCATGGATGAGGCCTTTGCGAAAATTTGGGACCGGCCTGCCGATCTTTATCGTTTTCCTTCTCTGCGCGACTGCGCAGAAGCTGGTTGCCGATGTCATCTACCTCAACGATGGCACCGTGCTCCTGGTGGAAAAGGCGTGGATCGAAGGCGAGGAAGTTAAGTACCAGACCAGCCGCGGCCTTCAAAGCCTGCCGAAATCGCGGGTTCGTGAGATCCAGGCCGAGAATCTACCGCCGGCCCCGAAAACTCCTCAACGATGGAGTCTGGCCAACATTGCCAGCGGTTCTGGAACGGCCACGCCAACGGGAACTCCACCGGATAGCGTGGAGTTTTCGGCCGAGGCACTGAAGAAGCTGCGGCAAAACCTCAGCGCAAAGCCGACCGACGCAGAGGCCCGAGCCGAATTGGTTCGCGCGCTAAACTCCGCCGCATGGCTGCAGGTGACACGCGGTGACCTTTCTGGCGCACGCGCGAATCTGGAAGAAGCTCTCAGCCTCGACAAGCGCGACTCGATTCTTGTCTCCAATCTTGCTGTTGTTCACCTGAGGATGAGCAACTACCAGGCTGCGGAAGCGTTGCTGCGTTCGTATCTTAACGTTGACCGAAACAATCAGGAAGCGCACTACCTTCTCGGCGAGAGTTATTACGGTCAGGAAAAACTTGCCGAAGCCATTGACGAATGGAATGCCGGCCTGCGTCTGGGGCCTCACCCTGAAATGTCGAGAAGCCTTGAAAAGGCTCAGAAGGAACTCCGCGTCCACGATCAGCTTGGCGAGGTGCTGAGCACTCACTTCATTCTGCGCTACGACCGAAAGGTCTCAGACCAGCAACTGGGGCAACAGATTCTGAACACGCTGGAAGCGCTATACAGCCAGCTGACCATGGAGCTGATGTCGAAACCTCCGGCCACGATCGTGGTGATTCTGTATCCGGACCAGACGTTCTTCGATATCACTCGCGCCGCCAGTTGGGCTGGAGCCGTGTTCGACGGAAAGATTCGTGTACCCACAAAGGGACTGACAGGCTTGACGCCGGTCCTTCGCGCCACTTTGATTCACGAACTCACGCACGCCTTCGTCGCCGCACTTCCACAGGATTGCCCGACGTGGTTCAACGAAGGTGTCGCGCAATTGCAGGAAGGTGAGTCCGCCGCGCCGCTTCGGCGGATGCTGGAGCAACTGAGCCAGACGGATCGATTTATTCCGCTCCGGAACCTTCAGCTGTCTTTCTCAAAACTTCCGGAAGCAACAGCCGACATCGCATATGCCGAATCGCTATCTGCAACCGAGTATCTTGTGAAGCAGCACGGCAAATCATCGATTCGGTCCATTCTCGAGTTGATGTCACAGAACTACAGCTTCGAGAATGCGTTCACCGCAACGGTTAGGAAAAGCGTGGCCGAATTCGAATCCGCGTGGCAGCGCGACCTTTTGCCTTAGAGCAGGGTTATACTCTTCTCATGCCCCGACAACTTCTGGACGAAGCCCTTGAGCAGGCACACGTGTCGGCTCCTTCGGTTCGAGCGATGGCCCTCCTGCATATTGCACGGGTGCTTACCGCAGTGGACCGTGCGGAAGCCAGACGCACGCTTGACCATGCGCTAGCGGAGATCGACGGCCTGCCGGATACCGAACGCGAACCCGCGATGAACGATATCGTTTCCCTCATTGCCACGGTATCGCCCGAGCAGGCGTTCCTGCGACTTCCCTCGCTTGAGCGCGGCTGGAGGCAAGTCGACTGGATGCTCCGAAACATGCTCGAGCATGGACACAAGGCAGAAGTGATCGCCTATCTCGCCGATCCTTTGCCCGGAGAGTCCTATCCCTCGATGGCAATGCTCGAAACGCTCGGTGACTGCCGCCAGGATCCTGAAGCGCAGCGAGCGATTCTAAGCGGTGGGATGCGCGCGATGGCGACCGCAGCGGAGGGGGATTCTCCCGCGTTTGCGCCGGATCGATCGGAATTCGTGCGAGCGTTTGTCCTCTACTGGAAGGTCCTTCCACGGGAAGAAGCGGCACAGTTTCTTCATGAGTACGTCAATCGGGTACTTAGTGAACCCGATGATCGCAGCGACTACAAGATTTCATTACCGGCCGGGACAGTGCGGTTCTCATCCAGGCGACAACGTGAGCTTTTTGAAATCCTTGGCCCGTTGCGTGAGCTTGACGCAGTGTTGACGGAATCTCTTATTCGCGACCACCAGCAACTGGCGAAAGCCGCCTTGTTGTGTCCTCAAGGACTGGAAGAGTCCATCTCGGCGGAAGCTGGTGCCGTCGCACCCTCGCTGCCGTCCGGCCCCATCGATTGGGATGACGTCAACTATGGGTGGATTCCCGTCTCGCAGTGGCTGGAGACCACGTACCCCAAACTCTTCGCGTCCGCTCTGAACCTGTATGCCATCGACACAGCGGCTGCAAATCCCAATCGCGCGCCTCGCGAAATCTGGCCCTCCACTCAAGCCTTTCGGGCTCTGCTTTATCGCGTTGGGAGACATGAAGGCCGCGCGGCGGCCGCAAGACTGGAGCGCATTCCCGATCCCGATCTTCGCCTCTTTGCGAAAATCGAACTGGCTGCAGCACTCGCCGGGCTCAAGCCGATCGGGGGGACACAGCGGCCTCCGCAACCTCCTCAGGAGCCGGCAGAAGAAGTGTTCAATTCGACGTTTCTTGATCTCGCCGCTGTGCCGATTCGCTGGAACGGACGTGGACGCGCGAGGCTGGTGCAAGCAGCGAGCGCAGAATGGGACAGAAATCTTCGCCAGTGGTCTCCGCAACAAATCACAACAACTTCTCGATACACCGCGAGTGGTCTTCTGATCCACAGGAGAGAAGTACATCACAGTGGCGGTTCATCGGAGATCCACTGCGATTACGACCAGGAGCAGGACTTGCAGCAGATTCGGTTGGTAGCGAATGAAAAACCCACCACGTTCAAGTGCATTTATGACGGGCTGGGAAAACTCGTCCGTGTTGCCAGCGAGATGGCAGACGATAAACCGGAGCCGAGCGACTTTCGTGACTATTTTCAGATGGCCATGTCATGGAGCACCGGGTTGGAGTTCCGAATGGATGATGAGGGATTAAAGATCGCACACGCTGCTGCGGTGTCCATTGGATATGACGAGGAGCAAAGGCCAGTGGAAGTCTCTTTCTTTGGAGAAGACCAGTCCCCTCTTGGCACAAGCCGTCGGAAATGGAACGCCTCCGGAACGCTGGCCAGCGAAGAATTCACCGCTGCGCAGCCGGTCTTTATGGACGCTGAAGAAGAAGACATGGAGGATCAGGCACTGGAATCCATGCGATCACCCTGGGTCACGACGCTGACTTACGATGAGCAAGGACGTTGCACACAGCGCGAAACTATGTTTTCTGGTCAAACGGTCCACAAGGTCGAGTCCGAGTATGACGACCTGGGGAATCCGATCCAGCAGCGCATTACTAGTCCCGGTTCTCCCGGTGACAAGCGAGAACTCCGTTATGAATACGTGTACGACGCGGTTGGCAACTGGACCGAACGAGTAATCCGGACAAAGCTGGACGGTGGAACGAACTTTGAGTTGACCTCCATCGAGCGGCGGGACATCGACTACTTTTGACCGGTTTGTTTCTGGCGAGCGCCAAGAAGAATTCGATCTCTATCGCTATTGTTGTCGGATTACAGTTAAGGGCGAGTCCAGCGTAAAGACTCTGCCTTCGCCTATCTTCACCGCAGTCCCGCGTTCTTCATAAGGCTTGAAAAAGTCGGGATCGACCCACGAATCCTTTTCGAAACCCTCGAGAGCGAACAGCCTGTAGTCGCCGGGCGGCAGGTTCTTCACTTCGAACCGCCCCTCCGCATCCGTCGAGAGCGTTCTTTGCATGTCGGTTCGGTAGAGGCGAGCCCCCTGGATATTGGAAGTCAGCACCACGAATACTCCGCTTGCGGGACGTTTTTGGTCGTCCTCGACTCGCCCCGTCAGGGATCCGGCGTTTCGAGCGAGCACGATCTCGAGCACCTTATCCGGTTCTCCATTGAAGCGAAGACCGGCGTTCAACACATCCACACCACCAAGCGTCGCGGACTTCACATAAAGTCCCTGCAGGGAATCGGGGATGCCGGGAGGAGGCGCAACAGGCGTGGACAGCATCGGAAGCACATACACGCGCGTGTCATCGGTGCCCACGTTCGAAATGATGAAGGAACCGCTGGGATCAACCGGCTGATTTGGCGATGTTCCCTGTGTCGGAGGGCTGCTGCCGATCAGCATTGTCAATCCCCCTGGCAACGGCGTTCCCGGAGGCGCACCTTCAATCGTCACTCGAGTGGGTAATGGGAAACCGGGTGACAGGGCAAGATGCGCATTTTCAACGTTGCGATTGCGCACATCGACGCTGGTTGCCGCATCCATATTGCTGATGAACGTTGCGAGATCGTAGCGACCTGGAAGAACGTTGCGAATGACGAACCGTCCTGTAACCCCGTCGATTGTCGCGTTGTATCGATTGCCTGCGGCATTCAAGGCCGGTCGCAATTCCACATCAAGCGGCGCGAGTTGGACTGTCCCCACGGGATCCTGGAGGGCGGTCGTCCCGATATCGCAGGGATCGTTCGTGCGCGGCGCAGCAGGCACAGCAGCCTGTCCTGCTGCCACGGCACGCGGCGCGGGCGGAGGCGCCGGTATCGGGCCACCAGGATTGTTCTGGACTCTCGACTCGCGAGGCGGAATCCCACTGACGATTCCGCAGACCGTGTAGCGTGGAATCGGCATCATCTGAATGTCCAGCCCCTTGTACTCGGTGCCTGGGCGGAGATCAATGGGTGCGGCACTCTGAATGTAGGGCGTTGACGGAAAGTAGATCGGTCCGACATCCTGAAGATTCTGTCCAGCCTGCGGATTCGGCTGCGTCGCGACGGAAGACTGTCCAAGAATCTGCCGCGCCTGAACGCTGACCTGATAGGGTGCGGACTGATCCGTGCGGCCCCCGTTGTTCACCAGAATTTGAGAGTTGGTGGAATATCCCGGCGCGATGACATTCACGAAATACCGGCCCGCGGGCAACGAATAAAGCCGGAAGTCGCCGGTCAGACCGGTTCGGACCTGCTGAACCGGGATCAGAATTCGAAGTTCGCCTTGAAACGTGGATTTCAACGCCTGCACCTGGGCGTTTGCCATCGGCTGACCATTGCTGTCGCTGATGCGCCCCGAGATCGAGGCAGCGGCAACCATGCGCAGAGTCACATCAGGAAATGGCTGGCCCGCACGCAATTGCAGCGGAACCCCCGGACCGCCCGGCCATTTCTGACCATGCTGGGTGATCGCGAACCCATCACGCCGGACGGTTATGTCGTAAGCCCCCGGCGGAAGATTGTGAAAGTAGAAGCGCCCGTCGAGTTGTGTTGTGGTTATTTGCTGGACTTGTCCTCCGCGCAGTTCGACGGTGGCCTTCGAAAGCGGATCACCGGACGGGTCACGCACAACGGTGCCCTGTAGCGAACCGGTGGCCTGTTGTGCCTGCGCCATTGTGAGGGATGCGGCAACGAGACCGAGAGCAACGCATAGTTGAAATCGCATCATTGTGAACCTCGCGGGATCGCGACAAGCTCTACGGTGGACTGCCCCCCTTCGGCGACCCGAACGGACTTCCCTCGCGCTTCAGCGCTGCGCAGGACATCGGCATCCTGCCAGGCGCCATCAGGAAGGTCTTCCCACGCGAAGACTCGATAGTCGCCGGGAG
>Ga0068859_100004297_pt1 | contig 14548 bp, 8 predicted proteins | sample KBSSwiS22_FD_66585 | JGI IMG/M metagenome (GOLD analysis project Ga0068859, IMG submission 66585) | Switchgrass rhizosphere microbial communities from Kellogg Biological Station, Michigan, USA - KBS Switchgrass S2-2 | ecosystem: Host-associated > Plants > Roots > Rhizosphere > Soil ...
CGGCGCGGGCTGCGACGACGTGCCTTGCGGCGTGACGACTACGCTGTCCGCCAGGCGCAGCTCGGTTCGGGCGGCCGGCGCCGGCGCTCTCGCCGTATCCGTCGTCGCCTTCGCCATGGCGAGCGTCTCGCCCAACATCATCGTGGCCACCATCAGAGTTCCCAAAGCGAGTCTTTTCATGGTCGTTCCTCCTTGGGCGCTCGTGATTGCACCGGGAGTGCCAGCGCACGTTTGCTTCATGTCGGCCGCGAATGAGGCCTGGCTGGCCGGGAACCGGCGCTGGAAACGGCGGCCCGCGATCCGGGCGCGTGACGGTGCTTTCGATCGGCGTTACCGCCGGTCGGCCCCGAGCGTTTCATTTTGTTCCCAGCAGGACTTTCACCGAAGAGGGCGGTTCTTAGCCTTGGCCCTGATGCGACAAATGTGGCCCGGCCGTCCTTTTCCCCGTGGCGCGACCTTCGACGGTCGTGGCGTGAACTTCGTGGTCTATTCGCGGGTCGCCACCCGCGTCGAGGTATGTCTCTACGATCCCGAGGATCCGGCGCGCGAGGTCGAGCGGTTCGAGCTGCCGGTGGTCACAGGCCATACCTGGCACGGGTACGCACCGGGACTGAAGCCGGGGACGCTCTACGGACTGCGCGTCCACGGACCTTACGATCCGGAGCACGGACATCGCTGCAATCCGAACAAGCTCCTCATCGATCCTTACACCCGCGCTTTGCTGGGCGAGATTGATTGGAAGGCGCCGGTGCTCGCCTACAAGGCCGACGACGAGCGAGCCGATCTATCGTTCGATGACCGCGACGACGCCGCCGCCATCCCGAAAGGCGTGGTGGTCAGCGAAGCGTTCGACTGGGGGGACGATCAGCTGCCCGAGATTCCCTGGTGGCAGACCATCATCTACGAGGTCCACGTCCGCGGCTTCACGAAGCTGCATCCGGAGGTGCCGGAGTCGCTGCGCGGCACCTACGCCGGCCTGGCCCATCCAGCCGCCATCGCGCACCTGAAAGAGCTGGGCGTGACCGCGGTCGATCTCCTGCCCGTGCACGAGTTCGCCAACGACGGGTTCTTACAGGACCGCGGCCTGCGCAACTACTGGGGCTACAGCCCGCTCGCTTACTTCGCCCCGGAGCAACGCTACGCCAGCGACCAATCGCCGGGCGGCGCGGTCCGGGAGTTCAAGGCCATGGTGAAGGCCCTTCACGCCGCCGGGCTCGAGGTGATCCTCGACGTCGTCTACAACCACACCTGCGAAGGCAATCACCTGGGGCCCACCCTCAGCTTCCGCGGGATCGACAACGCCACCTATTACTGGTTGATGCCCGAGGAGCGCTACTACCTGGACTTCACGGGCACCGGCAACAGCCTCAATTGCTCGAACGTCGAGACGGCACGCCTGGTGGTCGACTCTCTGCGCTACTGGGTGACCGAGATGCACGTCGACGGCTTTCGCTTCGACCTGGCCACGACGATCGGCCGCGTGGGCGCCGGCGAGTTCAGCCGAACGGCCCCCCTGTTCCAGATCGTGAACCAGGATCCGGTGCTGTCGCGGGTCAAGCTCATCGCCGAGCCCTGGGACGTGGGGCTCGGCGGCTACCAGGTGGGCAACTTCCCCGAGCCTTTCCGGGAGTGGAACGGGAAGTTTCGCGACGGCATCCGGCGCTACTGGAAGGGAGATCAGAACCTGGCGTCCGAGATCGGCTATCGCCTGTCGGGCTCGGCCGATCTGTATCAGGGCGAGGCGCGCCAGCCCCAGGCCAGCATCAACTTCATCACCGCCCACGACGGCTTCACGCTACACGACCTGGTCACGTACAACGGCAAGCACAACGAGGCGAACGGCGAGGACAACCAGGACGGCGCCGACGACAGCCAGTCCTGGAACCACGGCCACGAGGGTGAGACCGACGATCCTGGCATCATCGCCCTGCGCGAGCGCCAGAAGCGCAACCTGCTGGCCACTCTGATGCTGTCGCAGGGCGTCCCCATGATGCTGGGCGGGGACGAGATGGGCCGCACCCAGGGCGGCAACAACAACGCCTATTGCCAGGACAACGAGATCTCCTGGTTCGATTGGAAGCTGGACGATCGTCGCAAGGCGCTGCTCGAGTTCACGAAACGGCTGATTGCGTTGCGCCGCCGCCATCCGGTGCTGCGGCACAGCCGGTTCCTGGTGGGCGACTTCATCTGGGACTCGCAGTTCAAGGATCTGGCGTGGCTGCGGCCCGACGGCGAGGAGATGGATCCCCAGGACTGGCAGCGGCCGTGGATCTCGTCAATCGCGCTCATGTTGGGGGGGGACGCGATTCGCATGCTCGACCGGGAAGGGCGGCGGCTGGTGGGCGACGGCCTGCTCGTGTTGCTGAACGCGCACCACGAGCCGGTCACGTTCAAGCTGCCGGCCGAGGGGGGCGGCTCCTGGCAGCTCGAGCTGGACACGGACGATCCCACCCGCTCGCCGGGCACCGAGCACCGCGGTGAGTACGAGGTCGCGGGGCGGGCGCTGGTCACGTTCCGCCAGCCGCTCACCCCCGAGGCCGCGCGCGAGGCGGCGACCGCCCCCGTGCGCGCCGCGCGCAAGGAGATCGAGCGCCGCCGCCGACGGGCCGGGGTCATGGTGCCGCTGTTCTCGATCCGGACCGACTCCGGTTGGGGGCTGGGCGAGATCACCGACTTGCCGCGCTTCGCGCGGTGGGCCGGCGCCGCCGGCTTCCAGGTGGTTCAGCTGCTGCCGGTCAACGAGGTCTCGGGGGTCACGCCCAGCCCCTACGCGGCCATCTCGGCGTTCGCCCTGGACCCCGTTTATCTGTCGCTGGATCAGTGCGAGGACTTCCAGAAGGCTGGCGGACGGCAGGCGCTGCCGGCCGAAGCGCGCCAGAACCTCGAAGAGCTGAGGACCACGGACCGTGTCGACTGGGGCGCCGTGCGGGCGCTGAAGGCCACCGCGATCGACCTCGGCTTTCGCCGCTTCTTGCAGGATGAGTGGAAGCAGCGGTCGCCGCGTGCTCGACAGCTGGCCGCCTTCATGCACGACACGCGGGACTGGCTGGACGATCACGCGCTGTTCACGGTCTTGCACGACCGCTTTCAGAGCGCGTGGGCCGCGTGGCCCGAGGGGGAGCGCGATCGGATGCCGAGCGCGATCGCGGCGGCGCGGCGCGAGTCGGCCGAAGCGCTGCTGCGCGTGAGCTGGGTCCAGTGGGAGCTCGGCCGCCAGTGGCGGCGGGCGCGACTGGAAGCCAGCGCCTCGGGCGTGGAGCTGATGGGCGATCTGCCCTTCACCGTGGGCGTCGATTCGTCGGACGTGTGGTCGAACCGGGGGCTCTTCCGGATCGATCTGCGCGTCGGGACCCCGCCCGACGAGGAGTCGCCCGAGGGGCAGGACTGGGGCCTGCCGGTCTATGACTGGAACGTCCTGCGCCGCAACGAGATGTCCTGGCTCAAGGCGCGCGCCATGCGGGCGGGCGACCTCTTCAGCCTGTACCGGATCGACCACGCTCTCGGCTTTTATCGGACCTTCTTCCGGTCGGCCGATGGACACGTCAGCGGCTTCACGCCGGCCGCGGAGAACGAGCAGCTGGCGCTCGGCGAGCGCATCATGCGGCTGTTCCGGCGCTTCGGCGAGGTGGTGGCCGAGGATCTGGGGATCGTGCCCCCCTTCCTGCGCCCGTCGCTGGACAAGGTGGGGGTGCCCGGCTACCGCGTGCTGCGCTGGGAGAAGGACGGCGACGACCCGCGCGATCCGTCGAGTTGGCCGGCCCTGTCGGTCGCCACCAACGCGACCCACGACACCGACACCACGGCGGAGTGGTACGACCACCTGTCGCCCGAGGACCGGGAGAAGCTGCGCAAGGTCCCGGCGCTGGCGTCGCTCGATCCGGCGCGCCCCTTCGACGACCAGACGCGAGATCTCTTTCTCCGCGCGCTCTTTCAGGCGCCTTCGGTGCTGGCGCTGGTGCCGATCCAGGACGCGCTGGGCGGGCGCGAGCGGATCAACGAGCCCGGGACCGTGGGCGCCGACAACTGGACCTTCCGGATGGCTCGGTCCGTCGACGACCTGATGGCCGACACCGCGCTCACGACGCGGCTGGCGGAGCTGGTGAAGGAATCGGGGCGCGGCGCGGAGGCAGGGCAGGCCTCGGCGTCCGCGGCGAAGCGGACGGAGAGGGAGGGCAAGGAGGGCAAGAGGGGCGAGGATGCCAACGAGGGCCCCTGACCTCCGCCCCGCATCACGCGCCTCGCGTTTGTCATTTACTATGGGCGCGTGCGCCTCCACCTCATCGACGGAACCTACGAGCTCTACCGCGCTCACTTCTCGCCTCGCCCGGGACACACCGATCCCCACGGGATCGACTGCAAGGCGACCGTGGGGGTGGTGGGCTCGTTGCTGGCGTTGCTGAACGATCCGGTCGAGGACGTGACTCACATAGCGGTCGCGTTCGACAACCCGATCCGCTCGTTCCGCAACGACCTCTTTCCCCCCTACAAGAGCGACGAGGGCGTTCCGCCCGAGCTGCGCGGGCAGTTCGACCGGGTCGAGGAGGCGGTCCGGTCCATCGGCGTGGCGGTGTGGTCGATGAAGGAGCACGAGGCCGACGACGGGCTGGCGGCGGGCGCGCGCCGCTTTCGGGACGAGGTCGATCAGGTCCGCGTGATGACGCCCGACAAGGACCTGGCCCAGTGCTTGCGGGACGCACGCGTCGTCCAGGTGGATCGCCGCCAGAACAAGGTCACCGACGAGGCCACCTTCCGCGCCACGCGCGGGTACGCTCCCGCCAGCGTGCCCGATTTCCTGGCGCTGACCGGCGACACCGCCGACGGCATCCCGGGATTGCCCGGCTTCGGCGAGAAGAGCGCGGGCGCCCTGGTCGGCGCGTACGGACACCTCGAGCAGATCCCCGACGACGCGCGGGCCTGGACCGTGCCCGTGCGCGGCGCGGCTCGCCTGGCCGAGACCCTGGCGGCGCGCCGCGAGGACGCCATGTTCTACCGAAAGCTGGCCACGCTGGTGGAGGAAGGCGTCCCCATCGCGTCGTCCCTCGAGGAGGTCCGCTTCCGGGGCGTTCCGCGCCATCGCTTCGCGAACTGGTGCGCCGATCTCGGCGCGCGCCACCTCGAAGCGATGCCACGAAGATGGGATTCAGCCGAAGGCTGAGCCGGGGCTCGCGCTACAGACGGAAGACGTCGTCCGTGGGCCTCGGGCCTCGGGCCTCGGGCCTCGGGCCTCGGGCCTCGGGCCTCGGGCCTCGGGCCTTCAGAAAGAGGCCGTGACCATGGGCGCATTGTGCGGGGCTCAGAACGTCAGCGCCATGCCCAGCCGGGCGAAGCCGCCACGGAGCGACAGGTCGCCGAGCGCCAGCGGCTGCACGTCCCGGCCCGCGGCCGATCGTCCTTCCGAACGGAGCTCGAGCGCATAGCTCGGCGAGTAGTGATAGCCGGCCTCGGCCGTCAACCAGTAGTCGAAGACCGGCGCGCTCTGTGAGCGGGACACCGACGCCACCCGAAACGCGAGCCCCGCCGAGGCGGCGGCCGACGGGAGCCAATGCACCTGGGTCAAGGAGGCCGTGGGGGAGGAGCCGCTGGCGAGGGCGGAGGCGTCGGTCACCTGCGCCTCGAGGCGCGCGGCGCCCGGGGTGAGGCGCGCGAAGGCCGCGAAGCGCCGGGACAAGGGGACGCGGCCGCAGAGCGCGACGGCCAGCTCGTGCACCTCGAGAGAGGTGCGCGAGTCGCGCGCGGAGGACGAGGCGAGGCCGTAGTCCCACTCGACGCCCAAGGAGAGATCCAGGTTGGGCGCGTGGACGGCGCGGTAGCCGAGCGTGAGAGAAGCCTGAACGAAGCCGTCGTCTCGCGAGAACGGATCGAGGCCCAGGCTGGTCAGGCGCGTGCCGCGCACGCCGAGGCTCGCGTCGATCCCGATGATCCGGTGGTTCATGGGCCGAGCCGCGGCGGGCGTGTCCAGCGTCGTGACTCCGGCGGGGGGAAAATAGGGAGCCGGCGCTGGTTCGGTGCTCGGCGGCGCGGGCGTCGAAGGCCTGGGTTCGTCACCGCCCGGCGCTGGCGTGCTCTCTGCGGCGGCCGTGGTCCGGGGTGACCCGAGGATCGTGGCGATGGCTGCCGCCATGAGGACCTTGGCGGCCCTCCGGCCGACCTCCGGCTCCCGACCGCCCGTCGCCGTCAACACGTTCCGTGGCGATCGTCGACTAGAACGCATCGATTCCCTCCAGCAAGAGTCCCGCGATGTCCGTGTGAGCGTCGCCGGCGGCGTCATTGGCATCGCCGGCGCTCGCGGCGTCGTAGACGGCGGCCGCCCAGGTGCCTGTCTGGGTGAGCGCGATCAGCGACCGTGGCGCGGGGGCTCCCGGCGCGGCGCCGCTCGCGGCGATCTCGAAGAGGCTCGACAGGGGGCGCTCCGTCCGTCGCTCTGTCGCGTGCAGGGTCTGCAGGTCGATCGATGCGATCTGGGACGAGCCTGGGACGTAGGCCCAGGCCCGGGTTCCGCCGGCCGAGGGGGCGATCACCAGGCTGGCGCTCGAGGTCTGGAAGGGCGCCGAGGTGCGCGCCTTCAGATCGAGCACGAAGAACGCGGTGTCGCGCGTCTGCAAGATCTTCAGCTCGGGGTGAGCGCTGCCCACGTCGATCACGGAGGTGACGGCCGAGGTCACGCCCACGGTCTCCACGCTGCGGTAGGGCTGCCCGGCTACCCGCCCGAGCTCCCAGAAGGCGACCCCGCCGCCGTTGGCGTTCCAGAGCAACGCGATGTCGACGGGCTGCGGAACGGCAGCCCCAGGCCCTGCGGCGGGCACGGTTGAGGCTTTTGTCGCCGCGGCGGTCACCAGCGAGAGTCGCTGATACGCCGCGGGCAATCCGACGTCGACGGTGAGACCCGTCGTCGGATCGATGACCACGGCCTTGCCGGCGCCCGGCACCAGCGCCGCCAGGCCCAGCGCGCCGGCGTCGGTGCGCACCCAGGCCGTGTCGCTCGGCACCGCGCCGACATCGGTCAGGTTCAAGCTGGGCGAGAAGTCGCGATCCGTCGCCGGAAGCAGGGTGGCGATCACGACGTTGCGATCGTCGGTCCGAATCGCGATACGCGCGTCGTTCGGTCCGGGGTCGCCGTCGGTCACGGCAACGGCGGCAGGATGGACGCGCCGGGCATCCTGCCCGGAGGTGAGCTGGACGGTGATCTCGGGATCGGCGGGGTGCAACAGATCGACGATGGCGACGTCTTGCTCCGTCTCGACGATCAGCAGGCGGCGGAGGCCGCCCGGCAGCTCGAGGGGATCGGTGAACGTGAAGCGCTGGGGCTTGCCGCCGAAGCTGCGGAGGGTGTGCGCGACGGGATTGGCGACCGCGCCGCCGGCGGCGACCCCGGCTGGCTTCCCGATATCGACGAGCAGGAGCTCGTTCGGGTTGCTCACCAGCCCGCCCGCTGACTTGGAGGCGAAGAGGACCGCCCACTCACCGCGGGGATCCAGGGCGATGCCGTCGAGCGGCTCCGACAGGGGGTAAGTGCGACGGCCCGCCACGGAGGTCGTCACGACCTCGAGGGCCGGCCCTTGCTCGGCGCTGCCGTCGGGTGGCATTTCGCCGGCGTCGCCGGCCGACACCACGAACAGGCGCGAGCGATCGGGCGCCATCGTGGCTGCGCGCATTCCCCGTTGAATGGGCACCGCCTCGACCCGGGCGCGGCGCGTGACGTCGGTCGTCAGCAACACCACGCGGTTCGCGTCGGGATCGACGACGGCGAGCGCGTCGTCGAGGGCGAAGGGCTGCGCCCGCCCGACCGGCGCGTCCCAGACGGGGTTGCGGCCGCCGCACCCCAGCGCGAGGAGCAGGGTCGCGGCGGCCACGCCGGCCGGAGCGACGGGCGAACGGCGCAGGTGCAGGTGCTGGTGATCGCGCGCGGGCTTCTGGTCGTGGTGGCTCATGGCGTGACTCCGTCGACGACGCGGGCGGCGAGATCGAAGCCGGTCAACGTGTGGGGCTCTCCGCCGCCGAACGGGATGAACGTGATGCGACCCTCGGCGTGGCTCTGCGCGACGTAGCCGCGGTTGGCAGCGGCGGCGACGCCCGTGGCGATGGGGGGGCTGCCGAGCGCGATGGCGGTGATGTCGAGCGCCGGAATTCCGACCACGTAGGCGCCGAACACGCTGCCCTTGTCGTCACGCGCGGTGACGAGCGCCCGATCCGAGGCGGTGGCGAGGGCGACCGCGTTCGGGGGCGCGACCGTCTCTTGGATGCGCCCGCTCCGGCTCCCATCGAGCGGAATGACGCTGAAGGCGTTGGCGGCGGTTGGCGCGGAGGGTTGGCCGCCGGAAGCTCCCGCCGTGCCAGACGAGGGCGGCGGTGACGCGGACACGGCTCGGTGCACGACCACCGCGAAGCGCCCGTCGGGCGTCGGCTTGACCGAGAGCACCGGCGCGTGCACCGGAAGGATCCGGTAGATCCCCGTCGCGACGTCGACGACCGTGAGCCGCTCCGCCTCGGCCGCGTTCGAGAACAGCACGGCCTTACTGGCGTCGCCGGTCAGCACGACCGAGCCGACGACCTCGCCGTCGATGGTTTCGCGGAGCACGGTCTCGGGCTGCGACAGCGCGGTGGCGAGGGGCAGGATCGCGATCTCCGAGGTCTGTCGGACGACGGCCACCGCGCGCGCGCCGTCGGGCGTGACGTCGACGTCCGTGACGGGGCCCGACATGGCGACGGCGCCGCGGGCGCCGGTGATCAGATCGACGAGGCGCACCTCGACGTCGCCGTCCCGCCTGACTACGGCCAGGCCCGCGGGGGTCACGGTCACCTCGCGACCGTCGGCGGTCTCGGTGGGGTTGGTCGACAGCGCGACCTCGCGCGCGACGGCCACCGCGCTCCCGGCCGCCGGCAGGGTCAGGACGCTCACACCGTCGCCGGTGACCACGAAGGCGTCGTGGCCGTCGCTGGCGAAGGTGATCGAGACCGGGCGATAGCCCACGGCCAGCGTGGTCGTCACCGGCGGTCGGGCCGCCAGATCGATCACCGTCAGGTCCTGGAACCCCTCTAGGCTGTTCTTCCGCTTGGGATCGGCGAGCGCCGCGCGGCTGTCAGTCCACGCGATGGCGACCCGCCCGTCCGGCGAGATGGCCCAGGCGTTCGCCAGCGGGGCGATGTCATCGATCATCGTCGCGACCAGCTGGCCTCCCGCGGCCGCCTGCATCAGCGTCGCGTCGTGCGAGAGCCGGTTGAGCACGATGACCGTATCGGTCGCCCCCGGAACCACGGCCAGCGTGGTGGGCGCATTCCCCGCCTCGGCGGTCTTCACCGCCAGCGTCGCGGCGTCGATGTAGGCGACGCGCCCGCTGGCCGGGTTGGCGACCCAGACGTACCGTCCGGTTGCGACGGGAACCTCGAACGCAGACTCGACCTCCGTCTCCGGCGGCAGGGCGCCCGAGCCGCCCGCGCCCGGTTGGAAGCCCCCGGAACCGGCGCGCCCGACGCTGCCAGAGCCGAACGCGCCGCCCTTGCCGGCATATCCTCCGTTTGTCTGCGGGGCGCCGCTGTCACTCCCGCCCCCCGCGCAGCCGGGTCCCAGGATCCCCGCCAGCGCGAGGGCCATCGTCCCCGCGCCGACCCAGATCAGGTTCTTTCGCACCGTCATGGCTCCCGGCTTCGAGCAACGTCCGTGCCGAAGAGGACGAGCGCGCCCTGTCGCGCTCGCGAAGCCCGCCGGGCCCTTTCACGACGCCCGATCCCGGACAGATCTGTCTCGGTCCGACGGCGGGACCGGCGCCCTGGCTGCGCGCGGTGTAAGAAATCCATACGTCGCGCGTCTTGCGATGGAGACGATCGGAGATGACGAGATGAGCGAACACCAGCACACACGGTCCGGAGCAGGGCCGGGGCCCAGGCGGCCGGCGGGATTGACGGTCGCCGCCACGCAGAAGGATCCGGTCTGCGGCATGGACGTGCCCGCTGATTCGGCGCTGCGAAGTGATTTCGAGGGGCGAACCTACGTGTTCTGCAACCCCAGCTGTCTCCAGCGATTCGAGCAGGATCCCGGCCGCTTCGTGCACGGGGCCGCGTTACCCGCCGAGCCGGCTGTCCGCCCCAAGGGAGAGCCTTCGGCGGCCGCGCAAGCAGGCGCAGGCCGAAGCCCCGGCCCCGGCCCCGGCAAGCCAGAGTGGACTTGCCCCATGCACCCGCAGATCCTTCGCGATCGACCGGGAAGCTGCCCGATTTGCGGCATGGCGCTGGAGCCGCGAACCGTCAGCGCGGAGCCGGCCGCGAACCCGGAGCTGGCGGAGATGTCGCGCCGGTTCTGGGTCGCGGTGGCTCTGACCGCGCCGCTGGTGGCGCTGGCCATGGGGGAGATGGTGCTCGGCGATCGGCTGGCCAATCTGGTGCCGCCCCGCCTTCGGACCTGGATCGAGCTGGTGCTCGCGGTGCCGATCGGAACCTGGGCGGCGTGGCCCTTCTACGTGCGGGCGATCCAGTCCGTACGGAACAGAAGCCTGAACATGTTCACGCTGATCGGGCTCGGCGTCTCGGTGGCGTTTGTGTACAGCTTGATCGCGGCCATCGCCCCCGGCGTCTTCCCGGCCTCGTTCCGGGACCACCATGGCCAGGTCGGCGTGTATTTCGAGGCGGCCGGCGTGATCGTCACGCTGATCCTGCTCGGTCAGGTCCTGGAGCTGCGGGCGCGCGGCGCGACCGGCGCGGCGATCACCCAGCTGCTCGGGCTGGCGCCGAAGCTCGCCCGCCGGATCAACCCCGACGGCGAGGAGTCGGACGTGCCGCTGGAACAGGTCCGGGTCGGCGAGCGCCTGCGCGTGCGGCCGGGTGAGAAGATCCCGGTCGACGGCGTGGTGGTCGAAGGGCGAAGCCACGTCGACGAGTCGATGGTGACGGGCGAGCCCATCCCGGTCGAGAAGCCGGTGGGAGCCAAGGTGGTGGGCGCCACCATCAACGGCTCGGGCGTCCTGGTCATCCGGGCCGAGAAGGTTGGCTCGGACACGCTGCTGGCGCGCATCGTGGCCATGGTCGGCGAGGCCCAACGGAGCCGCGCCCCCATCCAGAAGCTCGCCGACGTCGTCGCGAGCTACTTCGTTCCGATCGTCATCGGCATCGCTGCCCTGTCGTTCGCGATCTGGGCGCTGGTCGGACCGGCCCCGCGCATGACCCACGCCCTGATCAACGCCGTGTCGGTGCTCATTATCGCCTGCCCGTGCGCGCTGGGTCTGGCGACGCCGATGTCGATCATGGTCGCCATGGGGCGCGGCGCGACGATGGGCATCCTCTTCCGGAACGCCGAGGCCATCGAGGTCATGCGGAAGGTCGACACCCTCGTCGTCGACAAGACCGGGACCTTGACCGAAGGAAAGCCCAAGCTGGTGAGCATCGTCCCCGCCGATGGCTTCGACGACAAGAGCCTGCTCATGTTGGCCGCCGCCCTCGAGCGGGGCAGTGAGCACCCGCTGGCGGCGGCCATCGTGAAGGGGGCCGAGGAACGAGGCCTGCGGCTCCCCCCGACCTCTCACTTCGTCGCGATCAGCGGCAAGGGCGTCGAGGGGACCGTCGACGGCAAGGCCGTCGCGCTCGGCAACCCGTCGTTGTTGCAGGCGCGGGGGCTCGACGCGCGTCCCGAGGCGATCGAGGCCGTCGAGCGCATGCGGCGCGACGCCCAGACGGTCGTCTTCGTGGTCGTCGACGGACGGCACGCGGGGTTGCTGGGCATCGCCGATCCGATCAAGGAGAGCTCCGCGGAGGCGATGCGGGCCCTCACCGAGGACGGCGTTCGCATCGTCATGCTCACGGGCGACAGCCGCACCACCGCCCTTGCCATCGGCGGCAAGCTGGGCCTCACCGAGGTGGTCGCGGAGGTGTTGCCCGACCAGAAGGCCGCCGTCGTGAAGCGCCTGCAGGACGAAGGGCGCGTGGTCGCGATGGCGGGAGACGGCATCAACGACGCGCCGGCCTTGGCACAGGCGCACGTCGGCGTCGCGATGGGCACCGGGACCGATGTCGCGATGGAGAGCGCGGGCGTCACGCTGGTCAAGGGTGACCTGCGCGCGCTGGCGCGGGCCCGCCGGCTCAGCCGGCAGACGATGGCCAACATCAAACAGAACCTGTTCTTTGCCTTCGTCTACAACGCGGCCGGAGTGCCCATCGCGGCGGGCGCCCTGTATCCGTCGTTCGGTCTCCTGCTTTCTCCCATGTTCGCGGCGGCGGCCATGGCGATGAGCTCGGTCTCCGTCATCGGGAACGCGCTGCGGTTGAGGCGTGCGCGGATCTGAGGGTCGGGCTCAGCCGGGGGCGTCCGAGCGGGCGAGGCCCCCGGAGCCTTCGATTGACAGATCGCTGCCTGCTGTTCAGAGTTCACGACTGATGCGGTCGGGAAGGCGTGCAAAGGTCCTGTGGATGGCGGCACTGTTGCCGCTGTTCGCGGCCAGCGTTCTTCCCGCCGAGCTGCGGACCCTGATCTGCCGCGTCACGGGGACCGTGATGGCGGTCGAGAGCGGCTGCCCGGCCATGCCCACGGCGCCGGCCGAAACGGAAGCCGGGAGCGCGGAGAGCGTCTCCGACCCCGGGTGCTGCGTCATCGAGACGATCGATCTCGGCAGGTTGGTGGCCGAGCACCCCGCTGACAGCGCGCCGCCTTCGGCTTTCAGCCTCGTCTCCGGGACGCCGGTGGTGGGGATGGTGCTCGGCGGTCGTCCTCGGCCGACCGTGAGGCAGGACCGACCGCCTCCGGTTGGCCCGCCGCTCCTGCTCGTCAAGCGATCGTTCTTGATCTGAGGCCCGCTCTCTCTCGTGAGCTCGCCGCCCGTTTTTCGCGCGGGCAGGCCGGCTAAGAGACAGCGAAGACACCTCGATCCGCCCGCGCGGTGTTCCCGGCCGAGCCGGGGACGAGGGCGAACGCCTCGGACCATGCAGGAGCAGGCAGGACAGGAGAGATGACCATATGCGCCTCAAACGCCCCAGATCCGATCAAAGAACCTCAGGAATCCCCGGTCGCTTCGTCGCGTCCGCTCGATCGCGCGTGATCTACTCGCTCCTCGCCACGCTCGGCGCGGGCTGCGCCAGCGTCTCGGCCGAGCGGGGCCACGACCGGGTTTCCACCATCGTCCGCGAGCGCACGGGGCGGAGGACCCAGTGGGAGAAGGGCCCGCCCGACCAGGCCGCGATCGCGGCGTGGGTCAGCCGGGTGACGGCCGCGGGCTTGACCCGGGAGAAGGCCGTCGAGATCGCGCTCGTCAACAGCCCGTCCCTCTCGCAGGTCTACGAAGACCTGGGGATCTCGCAGGCCGACATGGTGCAGGCCGGGCTCTTGAAGAACCCGAGCCTGGGCGCCGACCTGGGCTTCGCGCTCACGTCCGGCGCCACCCAGGAGGTCCGCCTGTCGCTGGTGCAGGACTTCCTGGACCTGTTCGTGTTGCCGCTCCGCAAGGAGATTGCGCGCGACCAGTTCGAGTCCGACACACTGCGGGTCGCGCACGCGGCGCTCGAGACCGTCGCCGACGTGGAGAAGAGCTTCGTGGCCGCCCAGGCGCGAGCCGAGCTGGTGGCTTACCGCCGGACGGTCGTCGAGGCGGCGGCCGCTTCCGCCGAGCTCACCGACCGGCAGTTCGACGCCGGAAACGTCAGTCAACTGCAGCGGGCGACCGATCGGGCGACGTACGAACAGGCGCGCCTGGACCTGACCCGAGAGGAGCTCGAGCTGCTGGAGGCCCGCGAGCGGATCAACCGCCTGCTGGGGTTGTGGGGCGACACGACCGGCTGGCGCTTCGCGGAGCCCCTCCCCGAGCTGCCGGGGGCCGACCCCAAGCTCGAGAACCTGGAAGCGTTCGCGATGCGGCAGCGCCTCGACGTCGCCCTGGCCCAACGCCAGGCCGCGCTGCTCGCCAAGGCGGTAGGGCTGGCGCGCAGCACGCGCCTGATCGGCCGCCTGGACGTGGGCGTCGACGCTCACCAGGATCCCGACGGCCCTCGGGTCCTCGGTCCCAACCTGGTCATCGAGCTGCCGATCTTCGATCAACGCCAGGCCGTCATCGCCCGCCTGGAAGCCCAGCAACGCCAGCAAGAGCGCCGGGTGGCCGCGGCGACGACCGACGCGCGATCGGAGGTGCGGCTCGCCGAGGCGCGCTTGCGGGCGGCGCGCCAGACCGCCGTCCACTATCGCGACGTCTTGTTGCCGCTCCGGAAGGACGTGGTCGACCAGTCGCTGCTGCACTACAACGGCATGTTCATCAGCCCCTTTCAGCTGCTCGCGGCCAAGCAGGGGGAGATCGACGCCCGCCGCGGCTACCTGGAGGCCCTTCGCGACTACTGGGGCGCGCGCGCCGAGCTGGCCCGGGCGCTGGGCGGCGCGCTGCCGCCTGCGCCGGCCGCGGCCACGCGGCCGAGCCCACCCGCCAAGCCCGCCCCTCCCGCGGCTCGGTCCACCACACCGCCGGCCGCTCCCTCGGCTCCGGACACGAGCCACCCCGAGGAACACGGGAAAGAACACGAGAAGGACCCCGCCAAGAACCAAGAAGAAGGGCATCATGCGCACTGACACCAAGGACCTCGAGACCTC
>Ga0068859_100004299_pt1 | contig 14543 bp, 9 predicted proteins | sample KBSSwiS22_FD_66585 | JGI IMG/M metagenome (GOLD analysis project Ga0068859, IMG submission 66585) | Switchgrass rhizosphere microbial communities from Kellogg Biological Station, Michigan, USA - KBS Switchgrass S2-2 | ecosystem: Host-associated > Plants > Roots > Rhizosphere > Soil ...
TGTCTGGGCGTGCGTACACACGATGACGGGATCGGCAATCGCCTTGAGCCGCCAGCCGGTAGCGATGCGCTCGATCTGCCTGGCTGCATTGGTGCCATCGCTGCCCGCGCAAATGAGAGTCGCGTAGGGTCGGCCCTGCAGGCTTTCCAACACCGGGTAATAGGTGCGGTCGAAGAAGTCCTTCATCATGCCTGACATGGCGGCGAGATTTTCGGGACAGGCAAACAGGTAGCCGCTCGACTCCAACAGCGCGTCGGGGCCGGCTGCCGCCGCAGTTTCCAGCCGCACTCTGACTGTCGATTCCCGGCTGCCGCCTGCCGCAGCGGCGCGTGCCATCTGCAGCGTACCGCCCGTGACCGTGTGGTAGACAATCAGAAGTTGCTTCATCGTCGCTCTGTGTGCCCGCATCAGCGCTGCGCCCGCAGCCACCGCCTGGTGCGAAAGCCCGGCCAGGGGTAGCGCCTCCCAAAAATCGCCTTCGCTGCGCAGTCTAACGCTGCTCGGCATGCGGCGTCCCCAGCTGTCCAGTCGGACCTACCTCGCGCGTCGTACTGATCGGGCCCGAAGTTTTCCCGGCTGCCAAGCCGGCGAGAGGGTCCGGATTTTCTGGCGTATGTCCCAGGAAGGGGAACCTTTTGCTTGCGATTTGCGAGACGTCCAGCAGCCCCATCGGTGCTGCAGAGGGGCTGCGCATGCCCCATGCCGCAACGGGGCGGCAGTATCTGGTGTTTGTGATTGCGGGCCGGCAGTCATGGCACCAGCGGTTGATTCAGGAGAATCCTGACCGCAACTGGGACTGTTGCGTCAACTGGTACCAGGAACCCACGGAGGACGGGCTGGCGGAATACTACTGCGGCTCGGCGGACGCGCCAGTCGGCAACAAGCTGGAGGGGTTTCTGCAGTTCTGGGAGCGCCGGCCGCAACCCTGGGACTACCGTTACATCCTGTTGTTGGATGACGATATTTATCTGCGCCCGGGCGAGTTGTCGCATTTCTTTAGATTGTGTGATTTTTATAATTTGTATCTGTGTCAACCTGCCTTGCGTTGGCGCACGCATACAACACTGAACTCGCTGGTTCGCAATCCAGCGTGCGTGCTGCGCAGGGTCGGCTTCGTCGAGGCCATGGCGCCTTGCTTCTCCAACGCGGCCCTCGACAGCCTCATTCACACCTTCCGGTGGACCCGCAGTGTCTGGGGCATCGACTGGGCGTGGGGAGCACTGCTCGATGGTCGCAAACCCTTATACGTCGTAGATGCCGTATCCATGGAGCACACACGAACCGGCAACGGCCGTCCGACTGCTTTCTACCGCAGACTGCGGGCGGCAGGCATCGATCCAGGCGAGGATCTGCAGCGTGTGCGGAAAATGTTTCCCGCGTACAGCGGACCCGGAACGTTGCGGCAAGGGCATGTGTATCGGCCGGGTCTGGCGAGACCCTTCGCCTTCGCGCTGATGATCTTCTTCGAACGCATGAAGTTCATTGTGAGGGCACGTAAGAAATTCCTGCGAGCCTGGCGGCGCACGCGTGCCCGCCTCGAGGATTGGGCCATGAAAGAAAGGTGAGCTGAGATTGCGCCCCACGCAAGCGTAACCTCCCGAGCCACAATGACGCGCCATAATGTTAAAATCGGCACTGATCTTCAGCTGGCAAGATGCCAACTTGAATTCGGTGGACCGACTCACACGTAGTTTTCTCGAGGCTCGTGACGATCTGCTGCGCTTTCTGAAGCGGCGCGGCCGCAAGCGCCGGGGGGGCGCGGACGAAGACATCGTACAGACTGTCTGGCTTAAACTGCGCGAGCGCGATGACGCGCAATCGTGGCAGGAGCCGCGGGCCGTCCTGTTCAGGACGGCGGCCAACCTGGAAACCGATACCTATCGCCGTGAAGTGTCCGCCGATAAGGTCTTTGTCAGCGAAGCGGGCGATGCTGAAGCCGCCTGTCCGCGCCCGGACCCTGAGGCTCAAGCCGATGCGGCCGGCCGCCTGGAGCGATTGGAGGCAGCCCTCGAGCAATTGCCGGCGCAATGCCGTGAGGCCTTCCTCTTGAACCGGCTCGAAGAGCTGACGCACACCGAGATCGCCGCCCGCCTCGGTGTGTCCACCAAGACAGTTCAGCGCCACATCGAGCGGGCTCTGCGCTTGTGCGTCCAGGTGTTGGAATGACCACCACCAATGTATGCATGGAACACGCCATCCGCGTGTGGACGCGGCGCCACTCGGGCAAATGGCTGGAATCGGACGAAACTGAGCTACAGGCGTGGCTCGCCGCTGCCAGTGAGAATCGCGAGGCCTACGAGAAGGTCGCGCGCGCCTGGGCTGTAGCGGGGAGCCTGAAACGGCCTGTAGTTACCGATCAGCCAACCTCATCGGTCGAAGGGTTGGCGAGCGCGGCGGCCACACGGATGGATGTCTCGGCCACGGGTGAGCAACATCGCGGACAGCGCCGGATTGTCCTCGCAGCTTGTGCCGCCGTTGCGTTGGTGGCGCTCGCTGCGCCAATTTGGAAGATAGGGACTCGCTGGTGGAACGGTCCCGAAGTTCGTCTGTCCACTGCCAAAGGCAAGCCGGAGTCGTTTGTGCTCGATGATGGGACGAAAGTCCTGCTGGATGCGGATTCAGAGGCCACGGCGAGCATAGGTGCGCATGCGCGGCGGCTGTTGCTGACACGCGGCGAGGCGCTGGTTACCGTCACCCACGAAGCGTGGCGATCCTTTGAGGTCGTGGCTGGAGCCGGGCGGATCAGGGACTTGGGTACGCAATTCGACATTGACGCTCTGGGTGGTTCCACGCAGATCTCGGTGCTCCAGGGACGTGTTGAAGTGTTGACTTCGCGCGGTGAAGCTCTTCTCGTTGCCGGCCAGGTAGGCGGTTATGACAGCAATGGAAATCTGCTCACGCAACGGCCTCTCGAAGCAGCCGCCACACGCTGGTCGGCAGGCCAGAGGCACTTCGAGGACGAGCGGCTCGCAGATGTTCTCGTGCGCCTGACGCGTTACCACGCGGTGACATTCACATTCCGCGACGAGCACCTGAGGGATCTGCGTGTCAGCGGGACATTCAGAATCGCAGACCTCGGACTCTTCCTACGTACACTCAGCACGGCGTTGCCCATTGATGTGCGCTATCTCGATCAGCAGCATGTCGAGATAACTCCTCGCGACCGGCACTGATTCGCGATGAGCAAGGGGGAGACGCGTGAAACCTCACGCCGACGGCTGTGCCGCATTCCACGACTGGTTTTCTGGCTCATTCTCAGCGGTCCGCTGTGGATCCCACCCACTGTGCTCGCGGGCAACGAAGCGCCCCGGATCGATATCGAGCCAGGCTCGCTGCAAAGCGCGCTACAGCAGCTCGCCGACCTGACCCAACTGCAGATTCTGTACGATCCGCGGCTGGTCCAGGGACTTGCCAGTCACGGTGTGAAAGGAGCCAGTTCACCCTCGGAGGCGCTCAAGGAGCTTCTGACATCGACGGGCATCACGTTCGAGTTTACGGCCGACGATGCCGTTGCGTTACACGCTGCAGCTCGCCCTGACTCTGCCGCACGCTACGACTACACGGCAGCATCCCGACCCAAGACAGTTACGATCAGCGCAGACCGGATTGCGCACGGCAGCTATTCCTCGGACACGACTGTTGCCGGTATGAAGGTTGATGGGCCGTCTCTGCTCGTTCCGGTTACGACCCAGTCTCTGACGCAACAGCTCCTGAGAGATCAGCAGGTGAACCGGTTGGAAGACATGTTGGAGTACGTAAGCGGCACGGAGATAGTGCCGGACGGACAAGCGGCACTGGGTTTCGCGATGCGCGGCTTCCCGACCTACCAATACTACGTGGATGGCATCAGGAGCTCGCCGGACGTACATCACGACGGCCCCAGGGACTTGGCCAACATAGATCACGCAGAGATCGTGAAGGGGCCCGCGTCGCTGCTCTATGGCCGCATGGAGCCCGGTGGTCTGCTGAACCTGGTGATCAAGCAACCCCTCAGCTCTCCCCTACTGTCGCTCGAGCAACAGGTGAGCTCGTTCGACCGGCAGCGCACGCAGCTCGATACCGGCGGCCCACTGAGCTCCGACGGGGCACTCCTCTATCGTTTCAATGCCGCCTGGGAGCGGGGACACTCGTTCCGCGACATCTCCGGCTACCGCCGCATTTTCCTGGCGCCGACCGTGACCTGGAAACTATCGGCGGCCACCGAGGAGACCGTGTCCCTGGAGTATCTGGACAGTCATGATCCGGGTGACTCGGGTCTTCCTGTCATTGGCAATCGCCTACCGTCCGTACCGATCGAGCGCAGCCTGGATGAGGGAGGCGAGGTACACACGAACGACCTTCGGTTAGGCTTGCGAGGCCGTCATACATTCGCCTCTGGGTGGGTACTTCGGCATCACGTCGAAGCGCGCCGGCTGCGCGCGCCTCAAGCACCGCAAATTGCGCTTGCCGCGGATGGACTCGATCCGGCCTCCTGCAGTGTAGACAGCTGCTCGGTGAGCCGGGCGTTGGTTTCGGTTTTCGACGCCACCGGTGAGACCGAGTATGGGTCGGTGGATCTGAGCCGCGACTTCTCCCTGTGGCGAACCCGGCACACATTGTTGTTGGGAATGGAGACGTTTCAGTCCGTGGAAAAGAGCATATTGCTCTCGCGCAGCGATCTGTCCCTGGCGACCGATCTCTTCCATCCCCAGAAAACGCCGATACCGACATCTCTGCTGGATAAACCAGACTGGTCCTCAAATCTGCGGACCCGGGAATTCTGGGCGGGAGCCTATATCCAGTATCAGGTGTCACTCGCGGACCGATTGTACCTGCTCAGCGGCTGGCGCTTCGATAACGTCTGGAATAACGTCAGATTGGGTGTCAATGCCACGAAGACCGGCATACTCATTCCCGATGGCGCCCAAGCCAACAAACTTCGCAGCCTGAAGCAGCGTGCAGGAATTCTATGGCACTTTGCAGAGCCACTCAGTATTTACCTGAACTACGCGGAGAACTTCGGTGCCGCCCCGGGTTTGTACGTGAGCGCCGACGCCAGCGCCGGCCTCTTACTGCCCGAACAATCGGCACATGAGTGGGAAGCGGGTCTCAAGTTGGAAACTCCGGGCGGCCGGGCTTCCGCTACACTGGCCTGGTTCGACCTCACGAAATCGAACATCGCCCTGCCGCTGCTCGAGCCCGCCCTGAACCAGTCGGGTGTGCTCTTCCAGACCGGCAGCGCGCACAACCAAGGACTGGAATTCGAGTTTCGCGGCACAATCACGGCCAATCTACAGCTCGCGGCGAGCTACGCCTACATACAGTCGCGCATTAGCAATGGTAACCGCCGTCCGTCCGGCAGATTCAATGGCCAGGAGTTGATCGGCCGCGACGACAATCAGCTGTTTGGCGTGCCTCACCATGGTGGCAGCGTATGGGGTACATATCTTTTTACGGATGGCTCGTCCAGGGGGCTGAAGTTGGGTGCCGGCGCCGTCATTCGCGGCGTACGGGAGGGCGACAACATCAACGACTATCAGCTCCCTGGGTTTGCAAGAGTCAATGCCGTGGCAGCTTACACGTGGCACACCGCGGATACGCGGATGAGCGTTCAATTGAACATCGACAATCTCTTCGATAAACGCTACTTCGAATCGCTCAGCGGGACTCGCACCGTGATGCCAGGAGGCCCGCGACGTTGGATCGGGTCATGGCGAGTGGAGTTCTGACTTGTCACGCCGACGGCTGCGCCGTATTGCAGGACTGGTTTTCTGGCTCATTCTCAGCGGCCCGCTGTGGATCCCACCCACTGTGCTCGCGGGCAACGAAGCGCCCCGGATCGATATTGAGCCAGGCTCGCTGCAGAGCGCGCTACAGAAGCTTACCGACCTGACCCAACTGCAGATTCTTTACGATCCGCGGCTGGTCCAGGGACTTGCCAGTCACGGTGTAAAAGGAGCCAGTTCACCCTCAGAGGCGCTCAAGGAGCTTCTGACATCGACGGGCATCACTTTTGTGTTTACGGCCGACGATGCCGTTGCGTTACACGCTGCAGCTCGCCCTGACTCTGCCGCACGCTACGACTACACGGCAGCATCCCGACCCAAGACTGTTACGGTCACCGGAGATCGGATTTCGCAAGGCAGCTACTCCTCGGACACAACTGTAGCTGGAATGAAGATTGATGCGCCATCCCTGCTCGTCCCGGTCACGACGCAGTCGCTGACGCAACAGCTGCTGCGCGATCAGCAAGTGACCCGGTTGGAGGACATGTTGGAGTTCGTCAGCGGTACGGAGATTGTGCCGGACGGACAAGCGGCACTGGGCTTCGAAATGCGGGGATTTCCGACCTACCAGTACTATGTGGACGATGCGAGGGTGTCACCGGACGTGCATCACGATACCTTCCGGGATATGGCCAATATCGATCATGCGGAAATCATCAAGGGGCCCGCTTCGCTGCTCTATGGCCGCACTGAGCCTGGCGGTTTGGTCAACCTCGTTACCAAACAACCCCTCAGCTCCCCCATGCTGTCGCTCGAGCACCAGGCAGGCTCGTTTGGCCGCGAGCGCACCCAGTTGGATGCCGGCGGCCCGCTGCGCTCCGATGGAGCACTCCTGTACCGCTTCAATGCCGCCTGGGAACGAGGTAATTCATTCCGCGACATTCCCGGCAATCGGCGCTTCTTTCTGGCACCGGTGCTGACCTGGGCACCTTCGCAGCACACCCACGAGACTGCGTACCTCGAGTACTTGAACAGTCACGACGTGAGTGATTCGGGTCTGCCCATCATTGGGGACCGCTTACCCCCAGTGCCCATCGAACGAAGCCTGGATCAAGGTGGAGAGACACGAACGACGGATCTGCGTTTCGGCCTCAAGGGCAGCCATGTGTTTGACGATGGCTGGACTATACGGCATCACTTCGAGGGTCGCTGGCTGCACGCGCCGCAATCGCCGCAAGTGGCTCTCGCTGCCGACGGACTCGATCCGGCGCAGTGCGGCACGGGCGGCTGCTCAGTCAAGCGGCAGTGGGTTTCAATTCCCCTCGCGCGCGGCAACCAGGCGCTGGCATCGGTGGATCTGACTCGCGACTTCTCCGTCTGGGGTACGCAGCACTCGCTGCTGGTAGGAAGCGAATACTTCCAGAGCCTGCAACAAAGTTCGCTGCTGTCCAGCAGCGATTCCAGCTTCACCACCGACCTGTTCAATCCGAGCAAGGCGCCGGTATCTGCGTTTGTGAATCCCGACTGGATATCGCAGATGCTGACGCGCGAACGCTGGGCTTCCAGCTACGCCCAGTATCAAGTCGTCCTTTGGAACAGGCTCTATCTATTGAGCGGCTGGCGATACGACACCGTCTGGGAGAATTTGGCAGAGCTCGCGGGCAGCACGAAACAGATCGGCCTCGGGCCCCCCTCCGGCAGCCTGGCCAGCAAGTTGCGTGGCGTGAAGCAACGCGAAGGAATCCTGTGGCGCGCCACGACTTCGCTCAGTCTGTACGCGAACTACACTGAGAATTTCGGCGCCACCCCGGGCCTTTACGTCGGTGCCGCCTCGGGCGATGTCGCCCTGTTACAGCCCGAGCAATCCGCTCATGAGTGGGAAGCAGGCGTGAAGCTCGAGCGTGCGGATGGCCGGGCATCCGCCACTGCCGTCTGGTTCAACCTCACCAAGACCAACATCAGCTCGCCACTTCTGGAGCCCGCCTTGAATCAATCGGGTGTGCTCTTTCAGAGTGGCAATGCGCGCAACCAGGGACTCGAGCTCGATTTTCGGGGTGAGATCCTGCCCAACCTGCAGTTGTCCGCGACCTATGCCTACATCAGCTCGAGTATCGTCAACAATAACTACTACCCCGCGGCCTTGCATTCCCACATCAATGGCTATGAGTTGGCCGGCCTTAGCGGCGACCGGCTGTTTGGCGTGGCTCGGCATGGCGGTAGCGTATGGGGCACCTATCGCGTAGCCGATGGCGCATTGGGCGGCTTGAAGTTCGGTGCCGGCGCGGTCGTCCGGGGCGTACGGGAAGGAGACAACATCAACGACTATCAGCTTCCTGGATTCGCGAAAGTCAACGCCATGGTCGCCTACGGCTGGCGCGCGGCGGGTACGCGGATGAGCATCCAGTTGAACGTCGATAACCTCTTCGATAAACGCTACTTCGAATCCCTCAGCGGAACTCACACCGTAATGCCGGGCAATCCACGGCGTTGGCTCGGGACCCTGCGGGTCGAGTTCTGAGGCGCAGACGGGTTACTTGTGGCGATAACCCACTCGAAAGGCACCCCAATGCCGGCCGTTGACCATGATTGGAGCGGACAGATCCTTCATCAGGACGAATTTGCCGCCTCCCATGTTGCGCCGATACGTCTGCAATAGAAACGGCTTGGTGTTGGCGGCTACCTTCTGCACCGCGCGGTCGTCGAACAGGCGGCGATTGCGGCTGTAGGCCGCATTCCAGGCCGGATCCTTCCCCTGCGGTTTCGAATACTCGGGGTTGTGTGTTGGCAGGTAGCCGCCCCGCGCCCAGGCCACGCAGAACACGATGCGCGAATCCCGGGTACGCAGCGGATCCTGGATCGGTGGCAACAGCCGATCGGTGAATTGCACATAGTCCGTCAGGTATTGCTTGGGGTCCGTGCCGGGAATCTCCCGGTAGCGCTCATCAAACAATCGGGCCATGGTGATTTCGCCGCGATTGATGGCGGCTTCGAACTCGGAGCTGATCCGTTTGGCGGCCTCCATGCCGAGGCGGATGATCGGGGTGTCGTCGGTCTCAACGCCGCTTTCCGCAATGAACTCGATCAGATTTTCGCTCAACGCGAGCAGTCCCTCGAGACGTTCGTCCGCCTTGCGCAGGTTGGTGGACGATAACTCCACGCCGGTGGCGAGATCCGAGAGTTGGGAGAGGGTCGCATCGCACGCCTCGAGATTGTCGGTCGTGGCTTTGGCGATCGCATCGACCTCGCGGCCAACCGTGTTGAATGCGTCATGGGCCCGATGGATGACACCTTTGACTTTTTCGGCCCCCTCGGCCGCGTTACCGGAATGGCGGGTCGCCTCGCCACTCTCCTTGATGAGGCCTGCGATCTGCTCGCCGAGCGCGCGCACGGTGTCAGTGATGTGAACCGTGGCGGTGCGAGTCTGCTCCGCCAAGGCCTTCACTTCCCCGGCCACGACCGCGAAGCCGCGCCCGGCCTCGCCGGCACGCGCCGCCTCAATGCTGGCGTTGAGAGACAAGAGCCGGGTTTGCCGCGCGATCGTGTCGATCGTCTCGGCCACGCGGCCAACCTGTTTCAACAGGGTGCTGAAGGAGGCCAGCCGCTCCTGGATGTGGCTGACCGCACCGGTGAGCTCACCGATGTGCTGCACAGCGCCGCCGATCAGCAGGCGCGATTCAGCAATCTCGTTGCCGGCGGCCGAGGCGGCCTGCTGGGCACCCTTGGCGGCCCGGTCGATCTCGCGGTTACCCCCCACCATGTGTTCGGCGGCTTGCTGCAGCTCCTTGAACTGCTCCGATTCGTTGGACACACGGCCACTGACCTCGTCCAGATTGCCGGCGACATCCGCCAGCTCGACACCGAGGGAGCCGATGCGGCTGGCGAGCTCTGACACCAGGCGCGAGCTGGCGCTTGCCGATTCGGGTCCTGCAGAGCCCGTATGCGGAGCCTGACCCGATGTAACGTTCATGCCTCGACCTCCGAATCCTCACTCAATCGGCGCGAAGTATGCTGCATGGTGAAATCAAATGGCTGGCCATGTTCGGCATGTTGCTATGCGGTAAAAATGGCGTAGGTCAAGTTTGCGCCCATAGGAACATGACTTGCGCCCGGATCTTCGCGGGGCCCGGATTTGCACACCCGGAGCAGGACTTTCGCCATGGCACAGACAGTCGGTGACTTCCTTGTCGAGCGGCTCCACGAATGGGGTGTCCGGCTCATTTTCGGTTATCCGGGCGATGGCATAAACGGTGTGTTCGGCGCATTGAACCGCGCGGGCCGGAAAATTGAATTCATCCAGGCCCGGCACGAGGAAATGGCGGCCTTCATGGCCTGCGCCTACTCGAAGTTTACCGGGGAGCTGGGTGTCTGTATGGCCACCTCCGGTCCCGGCGCGACACACCTGGTGACAGGGCTTTATGACGCCCGCCTCGATCATGTACCGGTCCTCGCCATTGCGGGCCAACAGTCACGCTCCGCGCTGGGCGGGCACTACCAGCAGGAAGTGGATCTGGTCAGTTTGTTGAAGGACGTGGCGGGCGCCTTCGTTCAGCAGGCAGCCCATCCCTCACAGGTTCGTCACCTGGTGGACCGCGCGATCCGAACCGCGATTGGCGAGCGTCGGGTCACCGCGATCGTCCTTCCCAACGACCTGCAGGAGATGCCTTACAAAGATCCTCCCAGGACCCACGGCAGCGTGCACTCCGGAGTTGGATACTCCATTCCGAAGGTATTGCCGTACGAGTCTGATCTGTTGCGCGCGGCAGCAGTCCTGAACCAGGGAAAGAAAGTTGCGATGTTGGTGGGCGCCGGCGCGCTGGGAGCCACGGATGAAGTGATCGCCGTGGCGGATCGATTGGGTGCCGGCGTGGCCAAGGCGCTGCTGGGAAAGGCTGTGGTGCCGGACGACCTCCCTTGGGTAACCGGCGCCATCGGCCTGCTCGGGACCGAGCCCAGCTACACGATGATGTCGGAGTGCGACACGCTGTTGATGGTCGGTTCCGGATTTCCCTACTCCGAATTCCTGCCGAAGGAGGGCCAGGCGCGCGGAGTGCAGATCGATCTTGCACCCGACATGTTGTCACTGCGATACCCGATGGAGGTCAATCTCGTAGGCGATGCCGGCGAGACGCTGCGCGCTCTGCTGCCGATGCTCGATGCGAAGGTAGACCCTGCCTGGCGCAATGAGATTGCCAAGAGCGTTGCCCAGTGGTGGCGAACATTGGAGGAACGGGCGCTGCAACCGGCCAACCCCGTCAATCCGCAACGGGTGGCCTGGGAGTTGTCGCCACGGCTGCCTGACCGGGTGATTCTGACGAGTGACTCCGGGTCCTGCGCCAACTGGTACGCGCGCGATCTGAAAATCCGCCGCGGCATGATGGCCTCGCTGTCCGGTGGCCTCGCCTCGATGGGCGCCGCCGTTCCCTATGCCATTGCAGCAAAGTTCGCCCATCCCGACTGCCCCGTGATCGCATTGGTCGGCGATGGTGCCATGCAGATGAACAACATGGCCGAGCTGATCACGGTCGCAAAGTACTGGCGGCGCTGGGCCGACCCGCGATGGATTGTCTGCGTGTTCAACAACCAGGATCTCAATCAGGTCACCTGGGAACAACGGATCATGCAGGGTGACCCGAAATTCAATGCATCGCAGGGGATTCCGGACGTGCCCTATCACCGCTTCGCACAGTTGATCGGGCTGGAGGGCATTTTCGTCGACCGGCCCGATGCCCTCGGGGCCGCGTGGGACGAAGCTCTCGCGGCTGATCGTCCAGTGGTACTGGAGGTCAAGACGGATCCCGAAGTACCTCCGCTACCTCCTCACATCACCTTGAAGCAGGCGAAGAATTTCGCCAATGCCCTGCTGCGGGGTGACCCGCACGAGGGCAGTGTGATCAGGGGTACGGCGCGTCAGCTGCTGAGCAAACTCTTCCCGGGCAGGCGCAAGAGGGACTGACACATCTGGAACTAAACACGGCTTCGTGAGTTTGAGGCAATGGCGATTTGGCGGGAGGCGATATGTCCACGACGACCATTTTGATCATTGTGCTGATACTTCTGTTGGTAGGCGCTCTACCAACGTGGCCCTATAGCAGCGCGTGGGGGTACTACCCGAGCGGTGGCCTGGGATTGATAGTTCTGATTCTCATCGTCCTGCTGCTGTTGGGACGAATATAGACGCACTTCATCGTTTAGATGTACTTCATCGTTGCGGCGTCGTCAGAATCTTGTCCAGGGTAATTGGCAATTCGCGGATACGCTTGCCGGTTGCGTTGTAGACAGCGTTCGCGATCGCCGCAGCGGCTCCCGTGATGCCGATCTCCCCTATTCCATGCAACCCGAGCGGTGCCTGGGGATCGGGGATGTCGTTCCAGATGACGTCGATCTGGGGTATGTCGAGATGCACCGGTATGTGGTACTCGGCCAAGGATGCATTGACGAACCGTCCGCTGCGCTCATCGAACAAACTTTCTTCCGTGAGTGCCATGCCGATACCCATGACGATGCCGCCGCGGAATTGACTGGCCGCCGTCTTGGGGTTGAGGATGCGGCCGGTATCAAAGGAGCCCAGCCAGCGGCAGACGCGGATTTCGCCGGTGACCTCGTTGACGCGCACCTCGCAGAATTGCGCACCGCAGGATTGCATGGAGTATTTCTGCATCTCGGCGGGTGGCGGGGCTTTGACCGTGCATTCCAGGTGATCGCGGCCCGCGCGGCGCAGAATCGCTTGATAGGACTCGCCACGTGTTGGGTTGTCGATACGATATAGGCCACCATCACGAGCGCGGACATCCCCTACCTTGGCACCGGCCAACGGTGAGTCCTTACCGCACAGTTTGAGCAGCTGCTCCACCATCGCGTCCACGGCGGCAGTCACCGAGGCAACGATGCTGACCGTTTGAGTCGATCCACCGGCAGTCGGGCTATCCGGCAGATGAGTGTCGCCGTATTCGAATGCGACGTGCTCCAACGGAAGCGCCAGGCGGTCCGCCGCATGCTGCACCTGTACGGTCGCGGTGCCCATGCCCATCTCGTGTGCCGCCGCTTGGACAATGGCGCGGCCCTCGGCCGTAATGCGAAGCCGAGCCGACCCCCCCGGCATTCGGTAGTACGGGTAGTAGGCTGTGGCGACGCCCTGGCCGATCTGCCAGATGCCCTCGCGTTGCGAGCCGGGAGAGCGATTTCGTTGCGCCCAGCCGAAACGCTCTGCACCGCGGCGATAGGCCTCGACCAGGTTGCGGCTGGAAAACGGGCTATTCTTCGTCGGGTCTTGCTGCGGCTCGATGCGCCGCCGCAGCTCGATGGGATCCAAGCCGCACTCGATCCCCAACTCATCAATGGCGGATTCGAGTGCAAACGTTCCGATGGACTCCCCTGGCGCCCGCATCGAAGTGTTGGCCACCATGTCGAGCTCGACCACCCTCTGTTGAATCAACATGTGCTCGGCGGCGTACAGATGCCGGGCCGGGAAGGTAAATTGCTCCGGGAAGGCGTTGTGTGAAACGACCGCGGTCGTGCCCGTATGGATGAGCGCGGCCAACGTGCCATCCTGGTTGGCACCCAGCGCTACGCGCTGCTCGGAGAGCGTGCGCCCGCCGGTAATGCGAAAAACCTCCTCGCGCGTGAGGACAATTCGGACCGGCCGGCCTGTCAGTTTTGCGGCGGCGATACACAGGAGCGTGTGATTCCACACCCCTTTGTTTCCGAAGGCGCCCCCGACGAAGGGAGCCCTCACCCGGACTTTCTCGGATTCGAGTCCGAAGGTCTTGGCGATGGTCTCACGCGTTGCGGCGAGGGCCTGCGATGCGTCGTGGACATTCAGCGTGCCGTCACCTTCCCATTTCGCCGCAACGGCATGCAACTCGATCGAGTTATGGTTGTAGCGCGGCGTCCGGTAGAGTTGGTCCACGCGAAAGGCTGATCTTCGTAGAGCGTCCTCCGCACCGCCGATGGTCACATCGGGAGGCTCACCCAGAATATCTTTCGGCGGCTTGGCTTCAGACTTGCGCGCGTCGAACGACAAGGCGGCTGTCTCAGCCTCGTACTCAACACGAAGCAAAGAAGCCGCGCTGTCAGCTGCTTCCTGCGACTCAGCAATAACGAGCGCAACTGGCTGCCCGTTCCAATGGACTCGATCGTCCTGCATCACGGGCAGATTGCTCGTAGCCGCGCTGTCTCGAGACGAGAACATCTGGGGCGGCGCGTTCATCCTGGGAGCATTCTGGTGTGTCATGACGGTGATGACGCGAGGCGCCCGCCGTGCGGCCTCAGTGTCAATCCGCCGGATGCGACCCTTGGCGACCGTGCTCAGCACGAGTGATGCGTGCGCGAGATTCTCAAAGGGAACCTCAGCGGCAAACCGCGCCGCTCCTGACACTTTCATCGGCCCGTCGAGCCGCGATAGCGGCTGGCCGATATACCCCCGGCTCTCCAGTAACGGGTCCGGGCCCTTGTTGGGCACGACCTTCGCCAGTGCATCAGTCACTTTCTGCAGGACGCTCATGACTCCTCTCCAGGTCGGCGTGTCAGCTCCTGCAACGTATCCACGATAACTCTCTTGGCGAGATCGATCTTGAACGCGTTGTGAGCATGCCCGACGGCCAGTTCCAATTCGGCTTCGGCTGCCTGGCGAAAACTCTCCTCGGTGGCGGATGCCCCTTGAAGCGCTTTTTCGGCTAGCTGCGCTCGCCACGGCTTATGCGCAACGCCGCCAAGCGCCAGTCTTGCCGTGCGAACCTTGCCTCGCTCGTCGAGCTCTATAACTGCTGCCACCGACACGAGCGCAAATGCATAGCTCGCCCGGTCGCGAACCTTGCGATAGACCGAGCGGGCCGCATCCGG
>Ga0068859_100004300_pt1 | contig 14532 bp, 12 predicted proteins | sample KBSSwiS22_FD_66585 | JGI IMG/M metagenome (GOLD analysis project Ga0068859, IMG submission 66585) | Switchgrass rhizosphere microbial communities from Kellogg Biological Station, Michigan, USA - KBS Switchgrass S2-2 | ecosystem: Host-associated > Plants > Roots > Rhizosphere > Soil ...
CACGTCATTGACGTCGTCGCTCGTGACGTGCCGGATCTTCTCAACCAGATAGACGGCCGCGAAGTCCGCATTGGAAACAACGCCGTAAAGCTCGCTACCCGGGACCTCGCTGTCGAGAACGTCAAGCCCGATTGGCGAGTAGAGCTGCTGTCCGTGATAACGAATCCGACCGTTGCGTACGGGCTCCTCCTGATCGGCATCTACGGCCTACTGTTCGAGGGGTACAATCCCGGCGCGGTTTTTCCCGGAGTGGTGGGTGCCGTCTCACTGCTGGTCGCGCTGTTCGCATTCCAGATCTTGTCCGTAAACTATGCCGGACTGGCGCTGGTGGCCCTCGGCGTGGGAATGATCGTCGCTGAATTCTTTTTCCCGACGTTCGGCTCCCTCGGCTTGGGCGGCCTCGTTGCCTTTGTCGTTGGCTCTCTCATTCTGTTCGATTCGGATATTCCCGGAATGAACATTGGGTTACCGGTGATCGGCGCCATTGCCACGGTGGGTGGGCTGGTGATTGTCGCCATGGGTTGGCTGGCCGGCCGCTCGCTGCGCCGCCCCGTCGTCACGGGCGTCCAGGCGATGATCGGGGACCGGGCAGAGGTCGTCGAAGCTTTCGGCGGCAAGGGCCGGATCCGTTATGGCGGCGAGCTTTGGAATGCACGCGGCCCCGCAGATCTGCAGGCGGGCCAGATCGTACGCATCACCCAAGTAGATGGTTTGACATTGTGGGTCGAGCCTGTTTGATCCCACCTGAGCGGAGATCCTCATGCCCTACGGAATAGTCCTCGTCGTACTCATTGCGTTTCTGCTGTTCAGCGTCATCCGTGTGTTGAACGAGTACGAACGCGGGGTGATGCTGACTCTTGGCCGGTTTACGGGCATCAAAGGCCCCGGTGTCGTCTTCGTATTCCCGATCGTGCAGCAGATGCGCAAGGTGGATCTGCGCGTCATCGTGTTGAACGTCCCGAAACAGGACGTCATTACGCGCGACAACGTTTCCGTCAAGGTCAATGCCGTCGTGTACTTCAGGATCGTGGATCCTGGCAAGGCAATCATCCAGGTCGCCAACCCGTTCGAAGCAACCAGCCAGGTGGCACAAACGACACTGCGCTCCGTATTGGGCCAGCATGAAATGGATGACCTGCTGGCACAACGCGACAAATTGAACGCGGATGTCCAGAAGATCCTGGATCAAAACACCGAGGCGTGGGGAATCAAAGTCTCCAACGTCGAAATCAAGGACGTGGATCTCGATGAAAGCATGATTCGCGCGATGGCGAAGCAGGCCGAAGCCGAGCGTACCCGGCGTGCGAAGATCATCCACGCGGAGGGTGAAAGCCAGGCGGCGCAGATGTTGGTCCAGGCAGCAGAATCACTCGCGCGTCAGCCCAGCGCCATGCAACTGCGGTATCTGCAGACGCTTGCGGATATTTCCCACGAGAAGACCCAGATCATCGTCTTCCCGCTGCCACTGGATCTGATCAAGCCACTGCTCGGTCCACGCGGCGAATGATCCGCCCGCGCGCGGGCGAATGACCCATGGACGCACGCAAAACCCTGGCCATCGCGGGTTTGTTGATTGCTTTGGCCACCGCCTTGGGGGCATTCGGAGCGCATGCGCTGAAAGCTCATCTGCCGCCCGATAAGCTGCAGGTGTACGAGACCGCCGTGCGGTACCACTTCCTGCATGCCCTCGGCCTGCTCGCAATCGGCGTGCTGTTACGCTCGCTCGATGGCGAGCTGCTGCGTTGGTCGGCGGCCTTGGTGTTGACAGGAATCGTGCTGTTCAGCGGCAGCCTGTATCTTCTGACATTCGGTGCGCCGCGGCTCGTAGGCATCGTAACCCCCCTCGGGGGACTCGCATTGATTGCCGGTTGGATTCTGTTCGCCGCCACAGTGTTGCGGCAATAGTTCATCAACAGCAGCTCAAAACAATGACTCACAAAGGACCGATCATGCAGGGACGACTGATCGCCGGACTATCTGGATACCTGGTCGCATGCCTGTTGCTTGCAGGTTGTACGACGGCGCACGCGCCCAGCGCGTCCGCTCCATCACCAACAACAGGTGAGACGACACCCGCCGCTGACGTCACCGCAGCTCCTACAGGTCCCGCCCAAATCGGCACATGGGGCATCGACCTGACCGCGCACGATACGACCGTAAAACCGGGGGACGACTTCTACCGCTACGCCGAGGGCAAGTGGCTCGATACGAGTCAGATCCCGCCGGACCGCACCAGTTGGGGGTCGTTCGCGGAATTGGCGGACAGAGCTGAGCACCAGATCCGAGCGATCACCGAAGCGCTGCCGGCAGATGCGCCCGCAGGCAGCACGGAGCAAAAGGCAGGCGACTTCTACCGCGCTTATCTGGATACGGACACCATCGAGCGCAACGGACTCACTCCGGCGCAGCCGGGCCTGAAAGCTATTGCCGCCGCCCGCAGCCACGAGCAGCTGGCCACGCTCATAGGCAGGCCCGATCTCACGCTCAATTCACCGTTGGGGGTCGGGATCACCCTGGATCAAAAGAATCCGGATCGCTACATCGTCTTCGTCACACAGAGTGGGCTCAGCCTTCCTGACCGTGACTACTACCTGAAGGACGATCCGGTATTCGCCAACCTGCGCGCCAAATACGTCGCCCATGTCGAACGGATGCTGAAACTCGCAGGCGAGAAGAACGCCGGCGCCAAAGCCGCAACGGTGCTCGAGATTGAGACCCAGATCGCAAAGGTGCACTGGCCGGCCGCGAAACGGCGCGAGCGCGACCAGACCTACAATCTGCGGACCCGCGCGGAGTTGGAGCAACTCGCGCCCGGATTTCCGTGGCAGCCGCTCCTCGGCGCACAGGGGTTGGCCAGCCAACCTGAGTTCGTTGTCCGCGAGCTCGATGCAGTGCAGGCGTTGGCCCAGTTGTTCAAACAGATACCTGTCGCTCGCTGGCGGGCCTATTTCACGTATCAGTACCTGGCCGCGGCCGCGGACGTTCTGCCCGCCGCTTTCGATGCCGAACGGTTTGATTTTTACGGTCATACCCTGAACGGCCAACCGCAGCAACGCGAGCGCTGGAAGCGTGCCGTGTCTGCCCTGAATGGAGCATTGGGCGAGGCGATCGGACAGTTGTACGTACAGCAGTATTTCCCACCCGCCGCCAAGCAGAAGATGCTCACGCTGGTCGAAAACCTGCGTGCGGCCTACGCGGGCCGCATCGAACAGTTGCCTTGGATGTCGGCGCAGACCAAGCGGGTGGCCCTCGAGAAGCTTGCGGCATTTCGCACCAAGATCGGCTATCCCGACCAGTGGCGCGACTACTCCGCGCTGCAGGTTCGCGCTGGCGATGCATTCGGCAATTCAGTGCGGGCTGAAGTGTTCGAATGGGAACGACAGCTGGCGCGTCTTGCGAAACCAACCGACCGTGGTGAGTGGGGCATGAATCCCCAGACGGTCAACGCCTACTACAACCCGACTTTCAACGAGATTGTCTTTCCCGCAGCGATACTCCAACCGCCCTTCTTTGACCCTAATGCCGATCCGGCGGTCAACTACGGTGGCATCGGTGGGGTGATCGGTCACGAAATGGGCCACGGCTTTGACGATCAGGGATCCAAGTCCGATGCGCACGGCATACTGCGTACGTGGTGGCAGGCGCAGGACGACCAGGCCTTCCGCAAGCGCGTCGACAGTCTGGCGGCTCAGTACGACGAGTTTGTAGCCTTGCCGGGTCTCAAAGTGAACGGGAGACTGACACTAGGCGAGAATATTGGCGACCTCGGAGGACTCAGCGTGTCTTACGAGGCCTATCATGTATCGTTGAAGGGCAAGAGCTCACCTGTGTTGGATGGCCTTACAGGCGATCAGCGTTTCTTTCTTTCATGGGCACAGGTGTGGCGATCACTGTATCGGGACGAGCAGCTGCGTACGCTCGTCATGAGCAATCCGCACAGTCCGCCCAAATTCCGGGTGAACGGGCCGGTTCGCAACATCGACGCCTGGTACAAGGCCTTTGATGTGAAGGACGGCGATCAACTGTATCTGCCGCCCGAAAATAGAGTGCGGATTTGGTGAGATCCGGACTACCGATCGACGAGGCACTACCGGCCCTGACGGGCGCGCTCGAAACAAATAACTCTGTCGTACTGCAAGCGCCGCCCGGTGCCGGAAAGAGCACCGTGGTGCCGCTCGCGCTACTCGAACAACCCTGGATGAGGGGCAAGCGTCTCCTCATGCTCGAGCCGCGCCGGCTGGCAGCCCGAGCGGTTGCGAATAGAATGGCGCAAACGCTCGAACAGAGTGTTGGTGCTACGGTTGGCTATCGGATGCGCATGGACACGCGTGTCTCCCGGGACACTCGCATCGAGGTCGTTACGGAAGGTGTGCTGACCAGGATGCTTCAGACCGACCCATCACTCGATGGTGTCGCGGCCGTCATTTTCGATGAGTTCCATGAGCGTAGCCTGCAGGCAGATCTCGGCCTCGCATTGACTATTGACGCGCGGAATAACCTGACGCCGGATCTGAAGCTCCTGATAATGTCGGCGACGCTGGACGGAGAGAGCGTTGCGAAGTTGCTAGATGATGCACCTATCGTCACGGCTCCCGGGCGGATGTTTCCTGTCGAGTCGAGGTTTGTCGGCAAAGGTGCGCCCTTGTTGCCTCCCGCAGCGTTCGTTCCGGGACAGCAGGAGACCGCCGAGGGGCTGGCAGCGCGGACTGTTGTGCGTGCTCTGCGCGAAGAACAGGGCGACGTGCTCGTATTTCTACCGGGGGCTCGAGAGATTCGGCGCGTGCAGTCATTGCTCGAGTCTTCTGGACTCGATTCTGCGGTGCGGGTGTTTCCTTTGTTCGGCGAGTTGTCAGGTGACGATCAGGAGGCCGCGCTTCGACCGGCCGCTCACGGTGAGCGCAAGGTAGTGTTGGCAACCAACATCGCCGAGACGAGCTTGACGATTCAGGGCGTCCGCATCATTGTTGACTCGGGTTTGGTTCGCCGCTCCGTTTTTGATCCTGCTACTGGTATGAGCCGCCTGGAAACGCAGCGAATTTCTCGCGCGTCGGCCGAGCAGCGGCAGGGCCGGGCCGGCCGACTCGAGCCCGGCGTCTGCTATCGCATTTGGAGCGAGGGTGCACAACGTAGTCTTGCGCCATTTACTCCACCGGAGATAGTGGAGGCGGACTTGGCGCCTCTAGCGCTCGAGCTTGCGGGCTGGGGTGCTCGTGACGTCTCAGAGTTGCGGTGGCTCGACACACCGCCCTCAGCAATGCTCGCAAGCGCGCGCGATCTGTTGCTGCGGCTGGGTGCTTTGGACGCCTCGGGGCGGATTACTCAACACGGCCGACAGATTGCTCGCCTCAGCGTGCATCCACGGCTTGCTCATATGCTGCTTCGAGCAGCTGATCTGCGCAGCACGCCGCTCGCCGCAGACCTGGCCGCGCTGCTCTCTGAACGTGACTTACTGCGAGCTGCTGGCGGTTCACGAGACGCGGATGTTCGCAACCGCCTCGAGGTCGTCCGGGGAGAGACGGCTACACAGGGAGTCGATCGCGGAGGCCTGCAACGAGCGCGCCGTGCTGCGAAGGATCTGGTGCAGCAGGTGAGATCTGTTGTTGCAGAAGATCCGCGTCCAGCCCTGCAGCCGCATAGCCGTACAGCAGGCGTCGGCGCCGTCGCCGACGCTGGCGCCGGCACCGGCACCGGCACCGGCACCGCGGGGATTGCAGCAGGCACGCTTCTCGCGTTCGCTTACCCTGACCGCATCGGTCGTCGTCGCCCTGGCACCGACGGTGCCAGGTACACCCTCGCCAACGGGCGAGGAGCGCACTTCGCCGAAATACAAAACCTGGCCAAACAGGAATTCATCGTCGCGATTGACCTGGACGATCGGGAGCGTGATGCCCGCATACTCCTGGCCGCGCCGCTCACCCGCGGTGAAATCGAGGAACATCTCTCGGACAGACTGGAGCGCGGCGAATCAGTGGAGTGGAGTTCACGTGATCAAGCCGTCCTGGCGCGTCGCTTCGTTCGCCTGGACGCCATCACGCTGGAGGAGAAGCCGCTCCAAGATGTGCCCCCCGAGGCCGCTCGCACGGCGATGCTGGTGGGCATACGCGAACTGGGAATCGACGCACTGCCGTGGACGCGCGATGCGCGCGACCTGCAAGCGCGAATGGAGTTTGTACGGCGATTGGAGGAGCCCTCCTGGACGGCCGTATCCGACGAGGCCCTCGCCGCAACCACCGACGTCTGGTTGGCCCCCTGGCTCGACGGCATAACCCGTCGAGATCATCTCGCTCGCCTCTCGTTGCCCGAAATCCTGCGCGCCTTGCTGCCGTGGGACAAACAGCGTCAACTCGACGAGCTCGCCCCGACACACCTGCGAGTTCCAAGCGGCTCCAACATCCACATCGACTATCTTGACGAAAGCGCCCCAGCCGTATCCGTGCGCCTGCAGGAAGTCTTCGGCCTGGATGCCACGCCCCGAATTGGCGGCGGCCGTGTGCCCATCACATTCAAACTGCTGTCGCCAGCCCACCGTCCTGTGCAAGTGACACGCGATCTCGCCAGTTTCTGGCGGGGATCTTATGCGGATGTGCGTAAAGACATGCGCGGGCGGTATCCCAAACACTACTGGCCGGAGAATCCCTTGGAAGCCGAAGCAACCAGGGGGGTGCGACGGCGGACGTGAAAACGCACACCGCAGCCACCCGATTTGCGCATTTACTTTGAATCACAAAGTACTTTACAAGACAGCGACGATCTTGGTATGGTGTAAATTCAACTTTGCATTACAAAGTAGTCAGCAATGGAAGCACCCAACAGGAACCCCGGTGGCCGGTGGCTGACACGCAGCACCGCGCCTGCGCCGCGAGACATGGTAGTCGCACCTGCGCTTGCGCCGCCGCGAGCGGGGCAGCCCATTCAGCGCCGCCACGCACTGCTCATCAATCCGTTCTATCCCAAGGACCCTCGGGCGAGCTACGGCAAGCACGTGCTCACCCCCAGCCTCGCCCTCACGAGTATTGCCGGCGCGACACCGCCTGATTGGAATGTCAGGTATTGGGACGAGAACCTGCTTCAAGGCGCACCGCCAGGCGATCCCCTTCCGCAAGTGGTGGGTATCACCGTCCATCTGACGTTTGCCCGGCGCGCCTACCAGCTAGCCGACTGGTATCGCAGTCAGGGTAGCCTCGTCGTGCTGGGCGGATTGCACGTGTTGTCCTGCCCGGATGAGGCTCTGCAATATGCTGACGCGATTGCGATCGGGGACGGAGTGCAACTCTGGCCCCAAATCCTTGCAGATATAGAGCGGGACGAGCTGCGACCTCGCTATGAAGCTGACTACTCTCGTCCTTACGCGTTGGATCCGCCGCCGCGACGTTCGATCCTGCCACGAGAGTCGTTTCTGACGACGAGCAGCATTATCGCCACGCGCGGATGCCACAATCGCTGCGGGTTCTGTTACCTGTCGACCGACGGTTTGCACATGCCCTACCGGATGCGCCACGTGCAGCAGGTTGTTGACGAGATCGTTGCTGATAGACAGCCCTATGTCGTGTTCGTCGATAACAATCTGGGATCACGGCCGGCCTATTTGCGCGCACTTTGCACCGCTCTGCGTCCGTTGCAGATCATTTGGAGCGCGGCGGTCACGATCGACGTAACCGACGATCCGTCCCTGGTGCGAGAGATGGCGCTCGCCGGCTGCACCGGTGTGTTTGTAGGGTTCGAATCGCTGAACGGTGGCAATCTCATCGATTCCCGCAAGCGCACACCAATCCCCGAAGACTACGCACGCCGCGTCGCCATACTCCATCGCTATGGCATCCAGGTGAACGGTAGTTTCGTGCTCGGCTTCGATCACGATCGACCGGACGTTTTCGAACGGACTGTGGAGTGGGTCGAGGCAAACCGCCTGGAGTGCGCGACCTTTCACATCCTGACGCCGTACCCCGGGACGCCGCTGTTTCGTCAGCTGGAAGCGGAAGGCCGCATCCTGCACCGTGATTGGGACAAGTACGACACTGGACATGTAGTGTTCCAGCCGAAGCATATGAGTGCCGAGCAGCTCGATAGCGGCTATGCCTGGTGCTACAGTAAACTCTTCTCTCACCGCTCCATCTGGAAGCGGCGGCCAGGCGACAACAAAGCGGTGCCTGCGTATCTTGCGATGAGCTATCTGTACAAGCGATCGAATCGCTTCTGGCATCTGTTGATACGGCAGCGGCTCACGGCGGCCATGTGGCGGCCACTCATCGAGCTTTCCCGCCGACGGCACCTGAGACTTCGCAAGCGCCTGCAGAGCAGCATCGCCGCCGCCGAGAACATAGATGGCAGCGATGTGAGGGCGAGTCAGTTTGTGAGTGGTGGAGTATAGGGATCGTTAATTAGCTCGTTGTCGCGCGTTTGCTCAGCGTGACGGATCGTCACGCACGAAGATGTGTTCTCGCTTCAGGAAGGCACTCACACAGCGCTCGATATCATCAGGGGCTTCCAACGTGGCGAAGTGCACGGTATCCAGGATGTGCACCTGCGCGTGTGGTGCATCGCGCAGATAAGCCAGGGCGCCGGGTGTCGTAAAGAAATCATCCTGACTTCCCCAAAGGACCAGAACCGGCGGCGCTGCCTTCTTCAGAGCCGCCTGCCATGCCGGATAACTCGCGACATTCGACCCATAGTCGAACCACATGTCATTCCTGGCCTCAATCACTCCGGGCCGCTGCTCCGACATCTGCATCAACAGGATCGCGTCCGGACTGAGCAGATGGCTCTCACTCCAGTTGCCCGCACTCGGATAGGCGAGCTTGCTGACATAGTCCGCCCGGCGCCGGTCGAGTGCCGCATTGCGACTGACCCAATGTTGCCTGAGCTCACCATTCGGGTCCTGAGCTGCCGGAAAGCCATCCAGGTGAATCACCCCGTTCTGGACGATCACAAAGGAGATCGCCGCGGGATTGGCCGTCAGCAGCCGAAATCCGATCGGCACACCGTAGTCCTGCATATAGAGGCCGTACTTGTTCACCCCGCGCGCTGCTAAGAACTTCCGCACCGTCGTAGTTACGTTGTCAAACGTGTACCGGTAGGCCGTATGATCCGGCGCGTCGGAATAACCGAACGAGGGATAATCCATCGCCAGTACATGAAGCGGTTGCGAGTCCGTCAGGCGCTCCATCAATTCCTGATACATGATCGACGAGGATGGATTGCCGTGAAGCAGTACAAGTGTCGGTGCGGAAGGAGGCCCTCCTTCCCGGAAGAAAATATTGATACCGTCTACGTTCTGCCAGCCGTAGGTCAGATGCGCCGCATAGGCGGCGTGTCCGCCAAAGAGAACAACGAACAGAACGGAAATCAGAAGTCGTCGCACAGGATGCTCCGCGGGGCAGTCGTAACGCAGAGGGTAAAAAACACCGCCGCGCGGCGGCGGCCGTTCAACGCGCAGATTCGGACAACTGCTCCGAAACGGAGTCCCGCGCCGATCTGCGGGAAAATCAGGTGAAGCCTGCCGGACTTGATCTTTATGGAGACCCAGACTAAATTCGCAGAATGCTTAGGTCCACCACGCGCAATCAGCAACAACAACGCCTCTCAAAGGCGGTGGTTGCACGCGTCCGTTCCGAAAGCCAGACCTAAGGGTCTGAAATCTCAACGAACAAACCCGCAACCCCGCCATCGGCGGGGTTTTTGTTTGGCTCCGCCGGCCTTACCGAAGGAGCTCAATCATGTTGCACTTCTCTTCTGATTCGGAGATCGACCGTATTGGCCGAGGCTTGCTCGACCGCTCGCTGCCGAAGGTCGAATGGACGCACGCCGCGCACTTCGCTGCCGCGTGCTGGCTGCTGCGACGGCCTGACATGCACGCCGTGCGCGTCATGCCGGGGCTGATCCGTGCCTACAATGAGGCCACCGGCGTGCCTAACACGGACACAGGCGGTTATCACGAGACGATCACACTCGGCTCCCTGCGGGCCGCGCGCGCTTGGCTGGCAACTCGCGCCGACAGGGCGCTGCACGAGGCTCTGAACGAGTTGCTGGCTTCGGAGTATGGCCGTTCGGAGTGGCTTTTTGCCTTCTGGTCCAAACCGTTGTTGTTCTCGGTTGCCGCCCGCAAGGCCTGGGTCGAGCCGGACTTGCGGCCACTGCCATTCTGAGGGGAAGCCAGGTGTCGCCAGAGTCAGTCGGCGATTGGGTGAGTATCAAACAGGAGCCCAAAAATCAGGGCGCCCGCGGCACTCACCATTGCTGTCAAAACAAAGGCCGCTGAGTAGGTGCCCGTGACGTCAACGAGCCACCCCGTTGCGGCGACGCCAACGATTCCGGGAATGGTGGCGAAGGTATTGCTGAATCCAAACAGCACGGCGGCGTGGCGCGGAGCGACATCCAGAAAGCCTGGCGAAAAGCCGGACCAGGTGCATCCCAGTGCGCCGGTTGCTGCACAGAGCAGCACGAGAGCCGACGCTGGTGAATGCGCTTCGCGGATCACGAGGAGGAAAGCAGCCGACAACACGAGACCAGTACATTGCATTAGTTTGCGTGTCGTCGTGAGGGGAATGCCGCGCACAATCATGCGGTCGGCCACAACTGCGGCGAGATTGGTAACAGCGAACATCACGAGCCATGGCGCCGCGGCGAAGAGGCCGGCGCTCGCGATGCTGACGCCCTGCACATCGCGGAAGTAACTGGGGAGCCACGAGAGCAGCACGTACAAGCTCCACGCCGTGGCAATGTGCGCGGCAACGAGAGCCAATACAGATTTGTGCAGGAGCAACTGGCGTAGAGACATTCTATCTACCGCTGCGGCACAACCTGCTTTCAGCAGAAGAGCGTGCTCTTGTGGACTTACTCGGGGATCCGCAGCCGGATCGTTGTGTACCTCCAGAAACCAGAAGATGACCCACACGAGTCCGGCGACCCCGAATGAATAGAACGCCGCAGGCCAGCCATAGCGCCCTACGATCCACCCTGTTCCCATTAGTCCGATAAGAGTTCCGATCGGAATGCCACTGTATAACCGTGCCACGGCGCGTGCGCGTTCTGTAGGAGGAACCCAGCGGCCGAATAACTCTAACGCCGCGGGAAACATGGCGGCCTCGCCGATCCCCATGCCAACGCGCACAAACAGGAGCGTAGTAAGCGACAGGGCCGCGGCCACCGGCGTCAAAAGCGTGAATATCGACCAGGCCGCAACGGAGTAACCGAGCAACCGCTTGCCACCGAAGCGGGTCGCAAGGAGACCCGCTACGAACATGAACAAGAAATAGCCGATGAAGAAAGCAGAAAGAACGAAGCCCTTCTCGGTCTGCGACCAGCCGAAGTGCTCCTTCATCGCGAGCGCCGCGACCGAGATATTCACTCGGTCGGTGTAGGCGATGACGCATCCGAGGGACGCGAACCCGACGACCACATGACGCCGGGGCCAGCGAGAGAGCACGCCGCGCGTCCACACAACACAAAGCTGCACAGTCGCCATCGCCGACGTTCTGGCCAAGACTGCCCCCTCAGTCGAATGCCCGTCACCTTGCGCCGCTTTGGATGCCGATACAAGCGGCGCGCACTAAGCGGCGCAGCGGTTAGCTCATCGCCAGGAAATGTGGCACGCACGCGGCATTGCAGCATGACTCCAGTTAAAATACATAAAGCCAACAGTCAACAGACAAGGACGCTATTACATGACTCTGGAGCGTGGTACCGATCGCATCGAATCGGAGCGGCTGATCTTGCGCAGAATCACTGAGAGTGATCTCGACTTTCTTGCTCGCCTGCATGCCGATCCCGCCGTAGCCCTCTATCTCGGACCCGGTCGGCCGCGCTCATTCGAGGAGTCACGTGCATGGCTTCTCTCCACCCTGGCGACGTATGAGACTCTCGAGCTCGGGCAGTTGGCAGTGCTACGCAAGCCGGATGGCGTGCTGGTCGGCCGTTGCGGGTTGAGCGACCTCGCCGTGGAAGCCAGAGCAGGCGTGCGCGCGGCTCCCAGGGCGTGGTACGAGCGCAGCCAGGCGCCAAGCAATACCGAGCTGGTGTACGAAAAGGAACTCGGTTACACATTCGACCGCAGTCACTGGGGCCTGGGCTATGCCAGTGAAGCTGCGCGCTGCGTCTTCGAATATGCGCGTAACGCGAGAAATCTATCGCGTGTCATCTCACTCATACATCCAGACAACACGCGCTCTTTGCGCGTTGCACAGCGATACGGGGCACAACGCGAGGATACGGTCGAATTAATGGGGCATCCGCGCGATCGATACGTCTGGCCCATTGCGTGAGGGTCGCGCCGCCGTTCGCCTGTTCGTCCAGCTCGCAAGTAGTCTAATGCAGATTTGCCGTTCTGCCCAGACTGGGCATCCGCCCCGGATTCCGGTAAATATCCGCGCCCTCGAGCCAAAGGCCCGGTCACGCGACGGCCGCTCATGGTCCCTGGAGACAACATGTCTGATTCGATTCCGGTTCACGGCACATGTGATCCTCGTTTCAACAACGTGAAGGAACTCTTCCAACGCAGCTTCGACTCCGGAGAGGAGATTGGCGCCGCCGTATGCTTTGTGCTTGACGGCACGTGCGTGGTCGATCTATGGGGCGGCTACTACGATCTCGCCCGTACGCGTGAGTGGGAGCGCGACACGCTCGTCAACGTGTATTCCACAACCAAAGGCCTCACGGCGCTCTGTGCTAACCAACTCATGGAGCGTGGTCTGTTGGGCATCGATGTGCCGGTTGCAGAGTATTGGCCCGAGTTTGCTGCCGCCGGAAAGGAAGGCATCACCATCCGCTCGCTGCTGAGTCACAAAGCCGGACTTTGCGCCGTTCGAGCGCCATTGCCGAAGGATTCGCTCTACGACTGGGATCGCATGTGTGATGCACTCGCTGCGCAAGAGCCCTGGTGGACGCCTGGGGAGGCTCACGGCTATCACGCGTTTACATTCGGCTTTCTCGTTGGCGAGGTCGTGCGCCGCGTCACCGGCGAGAGTCTCGGCACATACTTCCGCAAGAACGTGGCGCAGCCTCTGGGTGCGGACTTTCACATTGGGCTTGCCGCAGAGAATGATTCACGCACTTCGGACATGTACAGCGTTCATATCGGTAACAAGCCGGCTCCCGTCAGAGAGCCGGGCGAACCGGCGCCGGCGGCAACGGGACCGCTCGCCGAGTTCGGACGCCGGATGCAAGATCCCACCTCCATGCAGTGGGCGGCACTTCTGAATCCTCCTCAGGATCGCGATGCCGTCAACACGCGGGCGTGGCGTGCCGCCGAGATTCCAGCGGCGAACGGTCACGGTACCGCACGCTCGCTCGCGCGGATCTATGGGGCGCTCGCACGTGGCGGCGAGATCGATGGGGTTCGCATCCTTCAGCCGCAGACCATCGCGCGCGCTACGATGGAGGAGGCCGCCGGCCCCGAGCTTTTGTTCTGCGGCGGAATGCCGATGCGCTTCGGCCTTGGATTCGTCCTCAGTGATGAGACTCATCGATATTCGCGGCTAAGTCCCAATCCGCGTGCTTTCGGCCACGCAGGTGGCGGCGGCTCTCTGGGAATGGCGGATCCCGACGCACGGATCGGTGTTGGGTTCACGATGAACAACATGCACGCCAGCATCGTTAGCGTCGGTGCTACGCCAACTGTACTGATAGATGCCTTTTACAAGGCGCTTTGAGGCGGATTTCCGAAGATGCCGACGGAGAAGAAATACGCCAGCACCGAGGCGAAAGCAATTCCAATGAGCAGCAGCACCCAGCGAAACCGCAACCACAGAGCCCGATACGAAGAAAGCTGGACACCGATATCCACAAGGTACGCCGCGCAATACGCGACGTTGGCGAGTACCGCGAGCACAAACAGGGCCAGGAAAGTGCCGAATGTCAGTTCGCTGCGCGAAGCAGGAAGGCACGCGACGTATGTTGCTGCGACCACGAGTGCCAATGCGCCGTTGTACAGAATGCGGCGCGGCTCCCAGTATCGCAGGGCATCGGTTAGTGCTTGGCGGGCTGTGACGTCCTGCATTTGCGCCTCCGGGTCTAGTGGGACCCCACCGCTTTAGCGAAATGCATATGCAAAAAGCACGATGAAAGGCACCAGACACCCAATGAGCGCCAGCGACGCGCGCCGTTTCGCAAGTGCAAACGAGTAACCCGACAACCAAATCGCGCTCAGGAGGCAAATAATACCGCCAAACACAAACGCAGCGGAGATGTGACGGTCCCTTTCCAAGACCCAGGGTGGAATGCGGGGATCCGGATCCCCGAAGTTCGAGAGGACTCCATAGGCGCCGCTCAGCCAACCGACTACGACTAGCGCCAGGGACAGATTGGCCGCATGCGTCAACTTCATGGAGCGTTCGGTACGGCTTTAGGAACGCCCTGCCGCTCGACAATCTTGATCAATCGGTCGGCCTTCGCGGGATCCTCGTAGATCATTCGAAGGAAAACGCGAACGATAAAGTCTGGCTCGGAGCGAGCCTGCTCAAAATCGCGCAGACGGGCCAATCCGACATGGAAGCGTGCGGCGAACTCGGGCTGGCTCAGGCCGAGTTTCTCGCGGGTAAC
>Ga0068859_100004303_pt1 | contig 14526 bp, 10 predicted proteins | sample KBSSwiS22_FD_66585 | JGI IMG/M metagenome (GOLD analysis project Ga0068859, IMG submission 66585) | Switchgrass rhizosphere microbial communities from Kellogg Biological Station, Michigan, USA - KBS Switchgrass S2-2 | ecosystem: Host-associated > Plants > Roots > Rhizosphere > Soil ...
GAAGGTATGTTCTTTCTTAAAAGAGAAACTATTAAATTAGTAATCAAGTTTACCTATGAGTAGTTGGTTTAAATCAATATTAATCGGGCTGGGAATCACATCTATATTTACCTTTTTGAGAATAAATGCTTTAAAAAATGAGTTGAATACTCAATTCTATAATATCAATTATATAATTCAGATTAATCCTCTTAAGGATTATAGCGATAAAGATTTCTTTTTTGAAGAAATTCCATTAATCATAAAAAAAAGAGCAGATGCGGCAGGTTTTTCAGCGCAAACAGAAATAGTGGATAAAAATAAATTCAGACTTAAACTACAAATGGTTGATGATACTATACTGACACAGAAAATAATAACCAGTAATAATAAAATTGAGTTCAGAGAGCTTTACACATTGGATCAAATACCGGCATTTATTACCGTTGGAGACGAATTGGCAAAAAAAACTTTTAAACAGCCCGCTAAAAGACAAACATCAAAAGAAATAAACGATACCTCCATATCTCCTGAAGTAAAAAAGCTTTTAGAAGAAATGGATAAAGATTCAAATACTGAAGTATCTGGTCTTTCTTCCATATTGTCTTTGGATGGAAGTAATCCTGCTTCTTTTGGATCAGTAAACCAAAAGGATACAATGAAGCTTAATCAATTATTAAAAAATCCTGAATTACTCGGTGCTTTGCCAGGTAATATCAAATTTTATTATGGGCAGGAGAATGCCGGATATTTAAAAAACAAACAAGGTCGATTATTTCTCTATGCTATTAAAGACATTCAGGAACATAAGCTTCAAAATAAAGATATAAAAACAGCCGATGTAAACTTTACCCAAGATGGTAAAGCCGGGATCAATATACTTTTTAATCAATATGGAGCCAGAAAGTTTGAAATAATGACCCAGGACAACCTTAACAGATCCATCGCTATTTTAATTAATGATATGGTTATCTCAGCTCCCAAAGTTATTGGAGTAATAACAGGTGGAACTGTTAGCGTTAGTGGCGCCTTTACAGTAGAGGAAGCAAAAAACCTGGCTTCTCAGCTAAGCAGTGTGATGATACCTGCAGAATTAAAAATTATAAAACAGCAAATAGTGCCGGTGAAGTCTAAGAAATGGAAAATTACCTTCCTGTTTTCAGTGCTGGCATTTGTTATGTCGGTTGCTATCGCACAATTAATAATAAAATTCTCATAATCAGCTAAAAAATGACCAATAAAGGCTTCCTTTTCACATACTGATCTATTTAAACTTCAGGTTGAAAACCCTATCTTTGCCTCCCTTAAAAAAATTCGATACTCTTTCGGGTAAAACCAAAAAATAAACTCATCAACGTATGCAACTGAAAGGTTTGGTCCGCTTCTTTACGATCTTGCTTATTATTTATTCCCTGTACCAATTATCTTTTACATTGTTTGTACAGAGCCATGAAAAAAAGATGGCTGCCCGTGCCCATAAATTTGTAAGCACTAACTATACGAGCCCGGAATCAAAATATCCGAATAATCCGGACTCATTACTTATTTACAAAGAACAATTAGCTGTTATCGAACAAAAATATCTGGATAGTTTACTTAAGGCTACCAAAGATGTTACCGTTACTTATGGCATTAATGGTGCAATGAGCTATCAAAAAGCCAAAGAAGAAGAGTTAAATCTTGGGCTTGATCTCCAAGGAGGAATGAATGTAACGCTTGAAGTAGAGATGAGCGGTCTTTTAAAATCCCTTGCTAATAATTCAAAGGATCCGAATTTTTTATCGGCCATACAAAATGCAGATAAGCGAAAAGCAAACAGTAACGCTGACTTTATTACTCTTTTTATAGAAGAATACAGAAAGCTTGAAGCAACAAGACCTCTTGCTTCTTTATTTGCTGGTGCAAGTTCAAATGAGATCAAAGTAAATTCAAGCGATGGCCAGGTAGAAAGCTATATACGTAAAGAAGCAGGGAATGCATTTGATCGTACATTCAAAGTACTTAGTACCCGTATCGATCAGTTTGGTGTAGCGCAACCAACTATAAGCCCAAATCCTGATCGTGGTATCATAAATGTTGAATTACCCGGTGTAAAAGATAAGGAAAGAGTAAGAAGAATATTACAGTCAACAGCCAATCTTGAATTCTGGCCGGCATATAAAACAAGTGAGATCGGTAACGCATTAGTTGCAGCCCAAACATCCTTCTCTAATATGATGAAGGGTAAAACAATAACCGATACCGGCGGAGCACCTTCCACTGATACTACTAAGTCAAAACAATCGGCTGATACTACGAAGGGTAAAAAATTATCCCAGGAATTAAATAATGATACGAGTACTTCTCCCACAATAGTAAAAAAAGATTCTGTTGCTATTAAAGAACTATTCGGCGGCTGGATAACACCTGTAAATACAGATGTCTTTTTTGGAATGGTAGCCACAAAAGATACAGAAGTAGTAAGAGGCTATCTTACCAACCCTATTGTATTCAGAAATTTTCCTCCCGACGTAAAATTTGCGTATGGAATACCTGGAAAAGTTAATGGAAGAACGGATAATAAAGTTCCCCTGTATGCATTAAAAACAAATGGCGCTGAAAAACCGCCACTTGAAGGTGATGTAATAACAAAAGCGAATGCTAACTATGATCCTTCAGGTAAGGCCATTGTACAGTTAGCAATGAATAATACAGGTTCATTAAAATGGGCTGAGATAACAGACAATAGTTTTAAAAATAAATCTCCGATTGCTATAGTCTTGGATGATATCGTTTATTCCGCTCCTACTGCTTTTAACGGGAAAATCGAAGGTGGTAATACTGAAATCTCCGGCAGCTTTTCAATTGAAGAAGCAAAGGATCTTGCTAATATTTTAGAAATAGGTAAACTTCCTGCTCCTGCCAAAATCGTGCAGGAACAACAAGTAGGCCCCACACTTGGTAAGGAAGCTATCCGCGGTGGTACCATGGCCTTCCTTATTTCTTTTGTTGTTATCTTTTTGCTGATGCTGGTGTATTATAATACCAGTGGTTGGATCGCTAACATTGCTTTGATCTTAAACTTACTTTTTACTGTTGGAGTTTTATCGGGCCTGGGGGCATCACTAACTGCTCCTGGTATTGCCGGTCTTGTATTAACTATCGGTATGGCGGTTGATACGAACGTAATTATTTATGAACGTATCAAAGAGGAATTGAGCAGGGGCAAAGGATACATTCCTGCGATTAATGAAGGTTATAAACGATCATTACCACCAGTATTGGATGCTCACGTTACGGTATTGCTTACAGCTATTATACTTTTTTATTTTGGTTTAGGGCCGGTAAAAGGTTTTGCTACAACACAGATTTTAGGTATTCTTCTTTCTTTATTCTGTGGAATATTGGTGAGCCGTTGGGTTACTGAATGGTTTACCAATAAGAAAAAACATCTTGAATATTTCACCGGTGTATCCAAGAAAATATTCAAGCATGCGAATTTCAAATTCATTCAATATCGCAAAGTAGCTTATGCTATTTCTATTGTGGTCTTAGCACTGGGGATAGCATCTTATTTTAATGGATACAAAGAAGGGGTTGAATTCAAGGGTGGTCGCAGCTATACAATCAGATTTAATAAGCCTGTTGATGTAGAAAAGGTCAGGGGTGATTTGAAAGCTGCTTTTGAAGGAGAGAATCCAACAATGAAAACCATTGGTGATAATGCTACATTGGATATCACCACTTCTTATCTCATCAATGAGACAGGAGCACAGACTGATTCAATAGTTGAAAGCCACTTAATGTCCGGATTAAAAAGTGAACTGCCCCCCGGCATTACTTATGAAAAATTTGATAAAGAAAATAAGCTGCAATCAAAAACAGTATTGCCAACTATATCGGATGACTTAAAAATGGGTGCAGTAAAGGCCACCGTGTTTGCCATATTTATCATCTTCCTGTATATTTTCATTCGTTTCCGCGACTGGAGGTATTCATTAGGTACTATTGTCGCATTACTGCATGACGTATTGGTAACACTGGCTGTATTTTCTTTTGCAAAAAATATCGTTCCCTTCCCGCTTGAAATAGATCAGCATTTTATTGCAGCCATACTTACAGTTATCGGTTTCTCCATGAATGATACTGTAATTGTATTCGACCGTATTCGTGAATATAGTCGTGAAATGCGGGGTGTTGATAAAACCACGATCATCAACCGGGCCATCAATGATACCTTAAGCCGTACCATCATGACCTCACTGACGGTATTCCTTACTATTTTAATTCTATTCCTGGTAGGCGGAGAAGTAACAAAAGGCTTTGCATTTGCAATGCTGATCGGTGTTGTTACCGGTACTTATTCATCTGTATTCGTTGCTGCGCCAATACTTATTGACCTCGCAAGAAATAAACCTTTGGGCAAAGCAGATACAGTGGTAGAAACAAAAGAAAAAATTGTGACAGCTCCAAAACCATTACCTGCTAAAAGTTAACAATCATTGATAAGTAAAAAATTCAAAGCCTCCGAATGGAGGCTTTGTAGTATAATAATGTATGATCAATTATAGGTTCCCTTTAGGGACAGGGTTCTTACACCGCAAAACTTGTCCCGCATCCACAGGTTGTACTTGCATTGGGGTTTTTAAAAGTAAATCCACGGTTATTCAATCCATCCTGCCAATCCACCAGCATACCATATAAGTACATTTCGTGAGATTTATTCATGATACACCTGATACCATCTATTTCAAACTCTATGTCATTCTCTTGTTTATGATCAAACCCTAAAATATAAGTCATACCGGAACAACCACCACCCTTCACTCCTACACGGAGTGCCTGCGTTGAATCAAATCCGTCTTTTGCCATTAATTTTCGAATTTCCACAATGGCTCCCTGGGTTAACGTAACCGGTGTTGTTGTTGTAGTTTCCATTCCACAAAAATAAACATTATCCTTTCAGCGAACTAACAAGTGATTTACTATAAAAGAAATTTTAACGAATTGACCTGGTCATTCGTCTTGTTGTTATTCATCTTAAGCCTTTTAACTCTTAAACTTTTTAAACCTATTTTTGCCTGCATTAAATTTCTGCTTCTATGGATATAAACATGATCACTCTTATTGTGGCAGTTGTCGCTCTGCTGGTTTCATTTTATTCATTCTATTTAATAAATGAACATCGGAAAAAACCAAAACAGGATGGGGATGCTTTCACCAGCCGGCCATTACAATTACAAGCCTATGAAAGATTGGTAATGCTAACTGAAAGAATCGCCTTACCAAGTCTTGTTAGCAGGGCCAATCAACCAGGAATGAATGCAAGAGACATGCAATTATTATTAATAGAAAGCATTAAGCAGGAATATGAATATAATGCCACACAACAGATCTATGTCAGCCCGGTAGCATGGGAAGCAGTAAAAAGTTTAAAAGATCAGAATATATTTATCATAAGCCAGGTAGGATCTTCCATGCCGGCTGAAGCGACAGGTCTTGATCTCAATAAACGCATTATGGAATTTGCAATGACACAAAAGAAGGGAACACTTCATGAGGTGGTGCTCGAAGCATTAAATTATGAAGCCAAGAAAGTGATGAGATAAGAAGCCCATCCCAACTTTCCCAAAGGGAAGGCTTTAAAACCCTTAAGATGAGTGATTCTTTAAAGAAATATACGGATAGTGGTATTGAAATAAAAAAAATATACGGCTATAGTGATGTTCCGCAAGTCTCCCCTTCTGGGGGAGATTTAGAGGGGGCTGGTTCTTTTCCTTTTACCCGTGGCATACAAGCTGACATGTATCGTGGGAAGCTTTGGACCATGAGGCAGTACGCTGGTTTCTCTACTGCCGAAGAAAGTAACAAACGATACCATTATTTATTGAGTCATGGTGTAAATGGATTAAGCGTTGCGTTTGATCTTCCCACACAGATCGGTTATGACAGTGATCATGTATTATCAGAAGGCGAAGTAGGTAAGGTTGGAGTAGCTATCGACAGCATTGAAGATATGCAGGCTTTATTTGCAGGAATAAAATTAGAAGAAGTTTCTACATCAATGACGATTAACGCCACTGCGTTTATTCTCCTATCATTGTATGTTGCTGTTGCAAAACAACAAGGCGCCGATCTGAAAAAAATTACTGGTACCGTTCAAAATGATATTTTAAAAGAGTATGCGGCAAGAGGAACATATATCTATCCTCCTAAGCCAAGCATGCGTATTATCACAGACATATTTGAATGGTGTAGCCACGAGGTGCCCAAATGGAATACAATTTCAATATCAGGCTATCATATTCGTGAAGCAGGTTCAACTGCTGTACAGGAAATTGCATTTACACTCAGCAATGGCAAGGCTTATGTAAAAGCAGCATTAGAAAAAGGTTTGGACATCAATATTTTTGGTAAACGTCTTTCCTTTTTTTTCAATGCGCATAATAATTTGTTTGAAGAAGTTGCAAAGTTCAGAGCCGCAAGAACGATGTGGGCCAAAATAATGAAGGAGCTTGGAGCAACCGATGAAAAGGCAATGATGCTTCGCTTTCATACACAGACCGGCGGCAGCACATTAACTGCTCAACAGCCACTCAATAATATTTCAAGAGTTACGATCCAGGCACTTGCCGCTGTGCTTGGTGGCACGCAATCATTGCATACAAATGGATATGATGAAGCTTTAGGATTGCCAACTGAAGAAGCGGCAAGAACGGCATTGCGAACTCAGCAAATAGTAGCCTATGAAAGTGGTATTGCTGATACGGCTGATCCATTAGCCGGTTCTTATTTTGTTGAATCACTTACTCACGAAATGGAAGAAGCTGCAGGGAAACTTATTGAGAAAATAGATGCAATGGGTGGAAGTATTCCGGCGATTGAGCAGGGATTTATTCAAAATGAAATTGCAAGAAGCGCCTATGAATACCAGCGCAATATTGAAACAGGAGAAAAGATCATAATCGGAATGAATAAATTCCATGAGCAAGAAGATAAAAAAATCCCTTTGCTTCAGGTGGATGATAATATCAGGATATTACAGGTAGAAAAATTAAAGAGTTTAAAAAATAATCGCAATCCTGCCAAAGTAGATCAATGTCTCCAGGAATTAAATGACAGATCAACAAGCGGTGAAAATATTATGCCTGCTGTTGTTGATGCAGTGGAAAATAAATGTACACTTGGTGAGATCGCTGATACGCTAAGAGAAGTGTTTGGTGAATATAAATGATCTTCCATTTTTTAATTTTCTTATAACTTCAATAAAATTTTCCCAATGAAACGTTTATTTCTCCCATTTTGCTTATTGCATATTGCCAATTGTCTTTTGGCGCAAACTCCCTCGTTCATTACCGACAGTCTTGATACCTATATACAAAAAGGAATGGAACAATGGCAAATACCCGGAATGGCAGTTGCTATAGTGAAAGATGGAAAAGTAGTGTGGATGAAAGGCTACGGTGTTCGTGAAGCAGGTAAGCCAGATAAAGTAGATGAGAATACGTTATTTATGATCGCTTCGAATTCAAAATTGTTCACCGCTACTTCTATCGCCAAGCTTGAATCGGAAAAAAAGCTTTCACTGGATGATAAGGTAACACAATACATTCCCTGGTTTAAACTATATGACAGTAATACTACAAGATTGGTGACCCTTCGTGATCTGCTATGTCATCGTCTTGGCACAAAAACATTCCAGGGTGATTTTACTTTTTGGGATTCTGATCTTGCAAAGGATTCCATCATTTGGAAAATGAGATGGCTAAAGCCATCAGGGCAGTTCAGACAAGATTACGGTTATTGTAATTCTGCTTTTCTTACCGCAGGACGGATCCTTGAAAAAGTATCAGGCCAATCGTGGGAAAATTATGTAAAGGAAAATTTTCTTACACCACTTGGCATGACGAACACTTATATGAATACAGCAGGCATCGATAAAAGAAATAATGTAGCTAAACCGTATAATAATTTATACGGCACACTTTCCCTTCTTCCTTATGATCACATCGATAATCTGGGACCGGCGGCAAGCATGGTAAGTAATGTGAAAGATCTTTCCAAATGGCTGATGTTACAATTGGATAGTGGCAAATTCAATGGCAAACAAATTATTCCCTGGTCAGTTGTACAAAAAACGAGAGATGCAAATACTATTGTTGGCAGCAGGAAATCAGCAGGTTTCCCGACACATATGCGTATGTACGCATTGGGTTTGTTCATGACTGATTATGCAGGCCGGCAAGTTTATTGGCATACAGGCGGCGCTTCAGGATATGTTACCAATGTATGTTTTGTACCTGAAGAAAATCTTGGCATTACTGTTCTCAGTAATAATGATAATCAAAGTTTTTTTGAAGCAGTGCGTTATCAAATACTCGACGCCTACTTAGGAGTTAAGTATAATGATCGGGGTAAATATCAATGGGGATTTTTTGTCCAAGGAAAAAAACAAACGGATGAGGATGTAGATGCATTGAAGCAAAGAGTGGACAAATATATTCAACCTCCTTCTCCATTAGAAAACTATACCGGTGATTATTACAATACTTTGTTTGGGAAAATAACAGTCAGCAAAAATGGCAATAAGCTGGAATGCCATTTTCAACATCATCCTGATATGACAGGCTATTTGGATTATATGGACAACAATGAATTCAGAATGACCTATTCAAATCTTGTTTTTGGTATTTATCCCGCTAAATTTTCTTTAACCAATGGCAAAGCAACATCTGTTATTATTCAGACCAATCCATTTATCGAAAGCGATGCCTATTTGTTTGCGAAAGATCCGAAGGGATTGATGATAAAATAATCTGAACCACGATTTGGGTGGATTAGCAAGATTAATAGGAAATAAATAGGTTATTATTTTTTCCATGAATCTTTCAGCGTCACCGTTCTGTTAAACACCATCTTCTCTTCACTCGTATCCTTATCCAATACAAAATATCCTTTACGGATGAATTGATAGCGTTCGTCAAACTTTGCATGCATTAATGAAGGCTCGGCATATACCGTTGTATCTTTTTGCAATGAATCAGGATTAATATAATCTTTAAAATCTCCTTCTTCATTGGATGGATCTTCTACTTTAAACAGACGGTCATACAACCGAACTTCAAGACTGATCGCATGTTTAATACTCACCCAATGCAAAGTTCCTTTTACATTGATGCCTGATGTATCATGATGACTTTTACTTTCAGGAATATAAGAGCAACGCAACTCAATAACATTTCCTTTATCATCTTTTATCACTTCATCACATTTAATGATGTAAGCTGATTTCAACCGTACCATTTGTCCCGGCGCCAGGCGAAACCATTTCTTTGCCGGAACTTCCATAAAATCTTCCCGCTCTATATAAAGCTCATTTGAAAAAGGCACTTCCCGCACTCCTCCATTTGGATCTTCAGGATTATTCTCACTTTGTAAAAGTTCTTCCTGGCTCCTGACTCCCGACTCTGAACTCCCTACCTGATAATTCGTAATCACTACCTTCAATGGATCAAACACCACCATCCTTCTCAATGCTATTTTATTCAAATGCTCTCTTACGCAAAACTCAAGCAGACCCATATCAGCAACAATATCTCTTTTAGCAATACCTACCCGATCACAAAACTCACGAATACCTTCAGGTGTATAACCACGACGTCGCATACCGACAATCGTCGGCATACGGGGATCGTCCCAACCTTCCACATATTTCTCATTCACTAATTGTAAAAATTTTCTTTTACTCATCACGGTATAAGAAATATTACGGCGGGCAAATTCATATTGCTTTGAAGGAAAAATTTCCAGCTTCTCAATGAACCAATCATAGAGTTCACGATGCGGGACAAACTCCAGCGTACATATTGAATGCGTCACATGCTCTATCGCATCACTTTGTCCATGTGCAAAATCATACATCGGGTAAATGCACCATTTATCCCCAGTACGATGATGATGTGCATGTTTAATGCGATACATGATCGGGTCACGCATCAGCATGTTGGTATGTGCCATATCAATCTTAGCCCGTAGTGTACGACTACCATCAGGAAATTCGCCATTCTTCATTTTCTCAAACAACTGCAGGTTCTCATCCACACTGCGATTGCGATATGGACTATCCTTACCCGGTTCAGTTGGCGTACCTTTCATCGTCGCCATTTCCTCAGCTGTAAGGTCATCCACATAAGCAAGATTTTTTTTAATAAGCTTTATTGCCATTTCATATAACTGCGGAAAATAATCACTGGCATAGAGTTCATGCTTCCATTCAAAGCCCAGCCAATGAACATCATCCTTAATGCCATCCACATATTCTGTTTCTTCCGTTACCGGGTTGGTATCATCAAAGCGAAGATTGGTATAGCCGCCATATTTTTTTGTGAGCCCGAAGTTGAGACAGATGGTAGTAGCATGGCCGATATGCAGATAGCCATTAGGCTCCGGCGGAAACCGTGTAACGATCTCCTTATATCTACCACTTTTCAGATCTTCTTCGACTATTTCTTCCAGGAAATTAAGTGAACGTTCTTCTTTCTTTGTTGCTTCAGTCATATACTGCAAAGATAAGCCAGCAATAACAGACAAATGATGATAGTGCTGCTACAAAAATCATCAGCGAACAAATATCTGCGTATAAAAAATAATACCTTGCTTATTACAGGCTGTGCCAATACCGATGTATTTATAGTTTCCCAACATATTTCTGCGATGCCCGCTTGAGTTTTTCCATAAATCAACAACTTGTTTTCCACTGCCTGCTCCATAAGCCACATTTTCTGCCATTGCATGAAATGGTTTGATCAGTTTTTGTACCTGTTGCTCCCTTTGATCATAACCCGTATGACCAAACCCGGAACGACCCTTTGCCATATCCTCACTGTGCCTGCGGGCAATGGTATTCAGATCATCCCGCAGAATAAGCACTGACAATCCTTTTGACCTTCTAAATTGATTGGTGTATTTAAGTATGTCTTGATTCAATCCTTCTTTTGAAAAAGAAGAAGTAATAAGAAAAAATAAAAGGATGAAATACCTAAAAGAAATATTGCGAATCAATGGACTTGTTTTTAACATAGGTTTGAATTTGCAATCTTTATTCACAAGTATTATACCATTATAAATAAAAAATTACGAGGTAGAATCCCCTGTTTCATCCAGCTTAATATTAACTGGGCAAATAATTTAAATTTGCCGACAAACTTTTCCCATGAGAAAACTATTTGTGCTTGCAGCATTTTCTTTTGTATTATCCTGCAGCGATCAAAGCAAAACAAATTCATCTGCAATCAATTCACTGGAATTAAAAAGAGGAGATATAGTCTCTTGCGGGCCGCAGGATGGTGAAATGTATGGTACGGTTTCTTTTACCGCTTCTGTTCCATCCAAACTTCAAAAAGATTTTAATATCGCCATCGCACTGCTTCATTCATTTGAATACGATGAATCGGAAAAAATGTTTGCAAAAGTTATTGACCAGGCGCCGGATTGCGCTATGGCTTATTGGGGAGTAGCGATGAGTAATTTCCATCCGCTGTGGGTACCCCCTACTCCGCCTGAATTACAAAAAGGATTACAGGCACTACAGATAGCCCGTTCTATTCAAAATAAAACTAAAAGAGAATCGGACTATATTGAAGCTCTCGCACAATTCTTTGAACATGCAGATCAATTGGATCATCGCAACCGTACCTTAAAGTTTGAAAAGGCGATAGAAACAATTTATAAAACCTATCCTGACGATAAAGAAGCTGTGATTTTTTACGCCCTGGCATTGAATGCCGCTGCCGATCCAACAGACAGAACTTATGCCAGGCAAAAAAAAGCTTTTGAGTTATTGAATCCGATCTTTCAGCAGGAACTATTGCATCCCGGCATCGCACACTACATCATTCATAGTTTAGATCATCCTGAACTTGCAGAGCTGGCCTTACCTGCTGCAAGAAAATATGCAAGCATTGCTCCTGCTTCCGCACATGCACAACACATGCCTTCACATATCTTCACTAATCTTGGGCTGTGGGATGAATGCATCAAATCAAATTTGGTGGCCTTATCATCGGCTCAATGTTATGCTGAGAAAGCAAAGATCAAAGGGCATTGGGATGAAGAATTGCATGCGCTGGATTACCTGGTTTATGCTTATTTACAAAAAAAAGATGACAAGCTGGCTAAACAATATTTAGATTATCTATACAGCATTACCAAAGCAGAACCTGTAACCTTTAAAGTTGCTTATGCCTATGCTGCCATTCCTGCCCGCTATGCATTAGAAAGAAAAGAGTGGAAAGAAGCAGCTTCATTACAGTTATTTCCGGCAAATTTTCCGTGGAATAAATTTCCGTGGCAGAAAGCGATCTTTTATTTTGCAAGGTTACTAGGCAATGTGCATTTGAATAATATAAATGCTGCACAAAAAGATCTTGATACAATAAAAATTCTTTATGACACATTGAGTGGTCAAAAAAATAAATCATCTGAAATAGCGCAAGTAGCAGTTCAAATTAAAGCAGCGGAAGCATGGATTCAATTTAAAAAAGGAAACAACGAGAAAGCATTGGCATTTATGAGTGCAGCAGCCACCGCAGAAGATGCTATGGAAAAACATCCTGTTACACCCTGTGCGGTAATTCCCACTCGTGAACTATTGGGTGAAATGTTGCTGGAAATGAATAAACCTTCATCATCTCTTGAAGCATTTCAGGAAGATCTCAAACTGCATCCTAACCGGAGAAATGGATTGATGGGTATTGCCTCAGCATCTCAGTTGGCAAACAAATAACTCTATCATTTCCTATTGGATTTTATCATACAAAAACTTATCCAGTAAAACTTATTACCTAAAACTTTCCTCCTATTTTTGAAGATCAATGACGACACAGAATCCAACCGCCGAAAAAAAATTTACAAAATACCAGGTGCTGGTAATCATTCTGCTTGCTCTTACGCAGTTTACAGTAATACTTGATTTTATGGTTATGTCACCTCTTGGTGATATACTTATGAAATCAATGTCGCTTACTACCAGTCAATTTGGTTTTGCTGTATCAGGGTATGCTATTAGTGCAGGTATATCTGGTTTATTGACTGCAGGGTTTGCTGACAGATTCGATCGTAAAAAATTATTGTTGTTCTTTTATGTCGGTTTTATAACGGGAACTTTGTTTTGTGGATTAGCTACCACTTATTTTATGCTGATTGCAGCAAGGATCATCACAGGAGTGTTTGGCGGTGTTATCGGTTCTATTTCACTTGCCATTGTCGCAGACCTTTTTCCGTTGGAGCAACGTGGAAGAGCGATGGGCTTTATGCAAATGGGTTTTGGCGCCAGCCAGGTATTAGGAATTCCTGTTGGTCTTTATCTTGCCAATCATTGGGGATGGCAATCACCATTTCTTATGATCGTAGGTTTAGCAACTATTATTTGGTTAATAACAATGCTGAGACTGCGTCCTGTTACTAAGCATCTTCATTTGAAAAGCGAAAAAAAAGCTGTTATGCATCTATGGCATACACTGAGGCAACGTAATTACCGGACCGGTTTTTTATTAACAGCTTTATTATCTATTGGCGGCTTTATGATGATGCCATGGGGTAGCGCATTTGCTGTAAACAATCTTCATGTCACTTACGGACAATTGCCCATTCTTTTCATGGTTGGCGGTGTAGTTGCACTCATTATCATGCCACTGGTTGGTAAGTTGAGTGATAAAAAAGATAAGGCAACCATCTTTACTATTGCCGCTATCTGGATGATGGTGATCGTGGTGATCTATACCAATCTTACTCCTGTTCCCTTTGGAATCGTTATTATAATGAACGCATTGATGATGATTGGGATCATGAGCAGAATGGTTCCTGCAATGGCGCTTGTGTCTGCATTACCAAAGATGCAGGATAGAGGCGCATTTATGAGTATCAATTCTTCATTGCAACAAATAGCCGGAGGTATAGCAGCAGGTGTTGGCGGGTTGATAGTTGTTCAAAAAACCAAAACAAGTCCTTTGCAGCATTATAATACACTGGGCTACCTGATCATAATAATAATCATTGCAAATATTATCCAGATCTACCGGGTAAGTAACCTGATCAAAGCAAAGAAGCATACTGATCAACTCTGACAGACGTAATCATTAATTATAAGTTAATACCATCTCAAGGGTATATAGACTCATTTGCTTCCTCGGTAGTTTTCTGTTTCAATTTATAACAAATGAAATTTTTACTGACGGCTATATTTCTTGGCCTTTATACAACTATACTTGCTCAGCCCGTTATCCATTTAACTGATTCGGTTGCCTGCACAGAAGTGAAGAACCAGGCTCAAAGCCCCACCTGCTGGGTATTCGGCACTAACTCGTTGTTTGAATCAGATCTTTTAAAGAAGTATGATCTTGAGCTGGACCTTTCTGAAATGTTCATTGCCCGCTATGCCTATATTGATAAAGCAAGACAATGGCTCGCTACCAAAGGCAAAACTTATTTTGAAGGCGGCGGCCAGTTTCATGATGTGATACGGGTAGTAAATAAATATGGTATGATGCCTGAAGAAGCTTATAGTGGCAA
>Ga0068859_100004304_pt1 | contig 14521 bp, 14 predicted proteins | sample KBSSwiS22_FD_66585 | JGI IMG/M metagenome (GOLD analysis project Ga0068859, IMG submission 66585) | Switchgrass rhizosphere microbial communities from Kellogg Biological Station, Michigan, USA - KBS Switchgrass S2-2 | ecosystem: Host-associated > Plants > Roots > Rhizosphere > Soil ...
CCATTGCGCGAGATATCCATCGACACGCGCAGGATCTTCCTTGCATAGCCGGAGGAAGGTTTCCTGCACGACTTCCCGGGCACTTTCCAGGTCCGACAAAATCCACCGGGCATATCGCAGAAGAGAGCCCTCATGGAGCTCTAGCGCTTCGGCGATCCACTGGGATTTTTCGATATCGTTCATGCGCCCTTCACAAGGGTTAACGTCGAGGGGACGGATTTCTTAGACACGGAATACTATAGAAGCGTTCCGTATGGATTCATTTATTCGCTGGCTCGATGCTCTCGACGCCCGTCACCGCCAAGCCCTCAGTTTTCAGGAGGTTCGCCGGAGCGTGCAGGCGCTCTCCTCGCTCTATGTCGAGCGCCGCGGCCGCCTTGCCCAGGGCGCCGCGCTCGACGGAGCAGGGAAGCGTGCGGCTTTTGCCACCTTCTTTGGCCCGCTGCACTTCCTGCTGGCCCGCGAGATTGTCCGGGCACTTGGGGCTGCGGCGCGTCCCTTTTCCTCGCTCCTGGACCTGGGTTGCGGAACCGGCGTCGCCGGGGCTGCCTGGGCATCGGAGATGACTCCGGCTCCCCGGGTCAGCGGGGTCGACCGAAATCCGTGGGCTGCCGCAGAAGCTCGCTGGACCTATTCGGCATTTGCACTCGACGGTGCAGGAAAGACTCTCGATCTGAATACCTTCCGCCTTCCCGGAAATACAGCGCTGGTGGCGGCCTTCATCGTCAACGAATTGCCTGACGACGTGCGAGAGCGATGGCGTGGCGCGATGCTCGATTCCGCAAAACGAGGTTCGCCTGTGCTCGTGATTGAACCCATCGCGAAGAAGCTCTCGCCGTGGTGGGACGACTGGGCGCGTGATTTCATCGGCGCGGGTGGCCGAAGTGACGAGTGGCGCTTTAACGTTGTGCTACCGGAACGCCTCGCCCTGATGGACAAGGCTGCAGGCCTCGATCACAGGGAACTGACAGGCCGGTCGCTCTGGCTTCCGGGGTGAAATCGGCCAACGATTTCACTCCTCAAACTCGGCCCAGACAAAGGTGTGATCGGATGCGCGCGCCTGCCGGCGCGGTTCGATGTCCACATCCGCGACCCGGCATTTCTCCAGCAGCGGCTTCGTAGCGAGGATGTGATCGATACGCCAACCTTTATTCCTCTCGACTGAACTTGGCCTCAGGTAATCCCAGAATGTGTATTGCAGCTTGTCGGGATGCAGATGCCGGAACACATCCGTAAACCCCCACGCCACAGTTTCCTTGTAGGCCTGGCGCACGGATTCGTGAAAGCACACGTGCCGGAGATGCTTCTCCGGACTGTGCACATCGATGGGCTGGGGCGCAACGTTCATGTCGCCGCACCAGATCGCGGGCGCATCCGGCGAAAGATGCTGAGCAAAGTAACGCCGCAGCCGCCCGTACCATTGAAGCTTGTATTCGTGTTTGGGCGTGTCGATCTTGAATCCATTGGGGACGTACGTATTGATGATCGAGATGCCGCGGATCACCACTCGCATGAGCCGGGCGTCATCAGGTTCCGCCGCGTGGTCATCGAATCCATAGACGACCTCGCCTGGTTCTTCACGGCTGAATACGGCAACGCCGTTATACGACTTCATCCCGCGATGGCGGATGTGGTAGCCGGCCGAGTTCAGCGCGAGCAGCGGAAACTCGTCGTCCTGGCATTTGGTTTCCTGGACACACAACACGTCGGGTTTATGCGTCTCAAGCCACGCAAGGATCGTATCGATGCGAATCCGGATGGAGTTGACGTTGTAAGTTGCGATTTTCAAATCGAATCGGCGGGGATCAGAAGAAGCCGATGGCCCGGCCGAAAGCGCCGGTGCCGTACCAGAGGACAATCACGACAATTGCCGTGAATGCTCCGAGAGCCAATCCAATCCGATCGGAGCGCGTCACCTTGCGGTAGATCGTGAAGTGGAAAACTACACCGGCCCAGAAGAAACCCATCTTCCACCAGAACAGATTGCTCTGATAGTACTTGTTGGGTATCGACGAGACCATCATCAGCCCCGTAACGATCATGGTCAGTAATCCGACGAGCGTGTACCAGCCCAGCTGACGGCTGAGGTCCGAGATTTTCTGCTCGCGCATGGTTAGTCCGACCAGTCGCAGCGCCATTAGTGAGGCGCTTCCCAGCAGGAGGATGATGCCAAAAAGGTGGAAGACCTCAATGATTGCGAACGCATACTTTGAATCCGCGATCGCGTGTCCAATCGACGAATTGCCGAGCCAGTTGAATAGCGGCAGCAGCGCCTGTTTGATCATCGACTGCACCTCAGAATGTGTAGGCCATCAGACGGCCCGCAGCGACCACCACCACCCAGCAGGTGATCGAAAGGAATCCCGCCATACGAACTTTGAACGGAGGTTTTGGATCGCTATCCCATAGCGGTTGCGTCCGTTGCGTCGAAAGGTGGAAGAACAAAATATTGAGTCCGGCCAGGATCAAACCCGCAAACTTGATGCGCGCAAAGAGATTCGGATAGGCGCGATCGGCTTCTGCCCAGAAAAGCAAAAGCCCGCTGACGACGGCCGCAGTGAATCCACCCACCATCCACCAGTAAACCCCGCTGAAGACTTCGGATACCCGGCGTGATGTCATGCTCAGGCCGAGCAAGCGGAGATCGAACCAGAGGATCATCCCCACCGACATCGCGATACTCATGACGTGAACACCTTCAATGACCGGAAACTGCCAGGTGGATTCTCGGATGAACGTGCCGCCCGCCGTGTTCGCCAGCGCTATGCATTTATCCAGAAGATAAGAATTGATGCTTTCGTAAAACTGCATGACAAAGAAAAACAACATCTTTAGAAGAAACCCTGCTCTCATGCGCGAGAACGCGCGCGAAGCAAGCATCCGATGCTATACACCCGTGAAAATCGTGTCAATCGCTTCACCTGTTATTTGTCGTTAGCAAACGAGTTGGCCGCATGAATTAACACACGATTTGGCCGCTTTAGGCCCTGGGGGAATCGAGGCTTCAAGCCGGAGGACGGCATGAAGCAGATTCCTGCGGGAGAAGTGGAGCGGACGATGAAGGTGCAAGAAGTGATCTTAAGGGCGATAGGCAAACGCGGCATGATTATTGGTGCTTCTACTATTGCCCAGAGACATCACGCCCCGCAAAAAAGCAGAAGTCGAAGCACTGCGGCAGCGCAACGAGTTGGCCCACCTGTCTCGCGTGACGATGCTGGGCGAACTCTCCAGCTCGCTGGCGCACGAACTCAACCAACCGCTCGCCGCGATTCTCCGCAACACCGAAGCGGCGGAGCTTTTTCTGCAAGACCCATCACCGAATCTCGATGAAATGCGCGCCATACTCACTGACATCCGCAATGATGACCAGCGTGCCGGGGCGGTGATCGTCCGGATGCGCTCACTGCTTCAGAGGCAAGAAGTGGAACTGGCGATTCCGTTCGCAGCGGTACTGTAAAACAATGCACGTTTGTGAGGGGTGGCAATAGTCTTTGGCCGTTGGCGTTGTCCGATACCTGTCTTCAGCTACAGTTGCCGCAGCTTCCGCTAAATTCTAGAGTCGTGTTCGAAGCAATAACCTTGTGAAAACCAAATCATTGCTCGTCACATCTGCGTTTATTGAGGCCGGGGCCGGACTGGCGCTGCTTGTTTCGCCGGCGTTGACAGTGCCGTTTCTGATCGGTGGCCCATTCGACATTCCGGCGGCTGCCGTCGTCGGCCGCTTGACCGGAGCGGCGTTGCTCGCTCTGGCACTCGCATGTTGGAACGCGCGCATTGACGCGGGAAGCCCCTCCACCAGAGGACTGGTCTCGGGGATGTCGCTCTACAACGCCGCCGCTGTCGTGGTGCTCTCATATTCGGGGCTCGGATTGCGGCTGATTGGGATCGGCTTCTGGCCGGCTGTTGTGCTGCACCTGGGGATGGCGATCTGGTGCCTCGCTTTTCTTAGGAAGCTTTAGAAGTAGAAATTGAGCAGAGCTTTACTCCGCCTTGACTATCTTCGCGGTCAAGAGGTTTTCGCATAAGCAGCATTCCAGGGACGGTTGTGTTTGAGCATTGTGTTGAGGATGGTCAGATTTTCTCAAAGAAGCAATGAGAGCAACCATCTTGGGTTTGCCCGCTTTAAGCAGGCGTTGAGGAAAACAATGCTGAGAAAACCGTAAAGTACAGCCTTGTTCGCTCTTCAGATCGGCGAGCAGCCTGGAATGCCCTTTTCTGGAAGTATTAGAAGTAGAGGTTGAACACGGCTCCCACTGCGTTCAATTCCTGGTTCGAGCTCCCGCCGGTACTATTCTGGTGCTCAAAATACGATTCCAATTCGAAATGTCTGCTGATTGGAAAAGCCGAACCGGCAGTCAGCGCAGTCCGGCTCCATTTGCTATATCTGCTGTCGTAGTAAACTTCCGCTCGAACATACGGATTCATCTTCACGCGACCAACTGAGAAATTCCCTTCGGCCGTCAACCTGTTGCGGTAACGCCATGAGTATTCCCCTCCGACAGACCTAAGGTCCATCCGGCTCCGATCCGAGAGGAGCATTCCAATCACCAGGGGAAAGCGAGCCGTTGCTTCCAGGACGCCGCGATGCTCTTTGGAGCCGTCACCTATGATTGGATGAATGTATCGATAACCGACCCGCACCATCAGAGGCCGGTTCTTGGATTCATCCAGTCGGAGCAGCAAAAACTTTGGATTCTTCTTAAGTGGCTTGAGGTAGATATCAAAATTCGGCCCCAATTCAACCTCCGTGGACTCTTTGTTCTCCTTAACAGTCGTCGACAGGAAATAAAGGCGCATCTGGTCATTCAATTTTACGAACGCACTGACTTCCGGCCAGACCTGCTTGGTGGTCTGAGCACCGGCGGGTATCGCAAGTAACAGGACAAGGAGAGCGGCCCATGCATGTCCGCGCAATGCGTGAACGCAGGCTGCCACTGGCCTGTAGGTTCTGAGAAAAATGCTGATGATGGCTCTCATCTTTCTCGAGGTTATGCGGGGGACGATCGCTCCTCGACGGTAGTGTGCTAAAAAGAAAACTGAGACACTACCTCCTCGATTGATGGTTACTGCGCATCGCATTGCCTCTTATAACCCGCCTCCCCACAGATACTGATACCCAAATGAAACGGATTGAAAGTTGCCACCGATAGTTCGGAGGGCGCCGGCGGAATACGCCGCTTTGAAGGCCTGCCTCTTCGTGACCGGTAGGGAAATGGTGCCGCCGAGACGGGAGTTCCTCTGGGTATCCTCGTGTTGGACACCGCCTACCGTCGTCTGTCCACCTCGATAGAAATTAACGTCGAAGGCCACCCACATCCGAGGTTTGATGTCATAACTGAGATGAAACTGGGAATTCCAGATGGGTCTCTGTGTGCGCGTCTTGCCTAGAAAGTTGTTATTGGCTGTATAGAGCCACACACCGGCATAGGCGTCCAGAATGAGACGGGTGCCTTTTAAGGCATGTGAAAGACCCAGTTCGGGTTTGAAAGCCCAACGATTGGTTCCGACGTTGACGGCCTTGGCCGGATCGTATTGTCCGGTCGGCGCCGAAACGATCACACTGGCGCCGAGATTGGTTTTCTGGCGGTAGGCTGCAAATTCTTTGAGCTTCATGGCTTTGGCTCCGTACAGGTTTATCGAGAATCGTGCATAGCTATCCGTCAATCCGGAGCGGTAGACTTGCAAGAATTCCCCAAGGTAATTTCCTTGCAGATGTCCCAAGGCGTAAGGCAGGAGGGCCGAAACATTTGCCGTGCGGCCTGCGACGCCAATCGAGCGGACGTACCCCACCGTTACGCCATGGATTTGCGCGCTCGCCTGGTCGACCGGCAGGGAAGGATCAAAGTTGAGATCGCCTGTCGAGTAGCCATAGTTCGCAACGGCGATATTAGCGCCAGTCGGGGAAACGGAATAGGCCCGCGGATCCAGTTGTTGAGCCCTCAAGGTGGCAACGAAGCCAAGGATCAAAGAAGCAATAACCAGGAAACGGATCATAGATAGACCTGAATCCGCCGCCAGAACATCTGCGAACGGCGCACCGGAAAGCTTTTACTGTCGAGTCGATTGGACGCGTTAGTGAACTGAGAGTGCATACAAGTTTCAGAAATCCAAGTTGCCAGTAAACAGAGTTTTCCAGACGAACATACTTGTCTTACCTTGCAAGTAGGAAATGTCCTCTACGCGATGTTGTGCGGCATGCCAGCCTACTCGGATTCGGCTTTTTCCCAGCTGGTGTCCGGGTCGAAAACAGTGATCGCCAGAGCGGCTGTTGAGGTGTCCGCGCCAAGGTCTTTTTGATAGACCATTCCGTGATCATCAATGATGAAGGTCATTACACCGCTATTCTTGTACTCTGTAGGATAAGCAAGCATCGCAAAGCCATCGCGCATATTGCCATTCACCAGATAGCTCTTCGCGCCGCCAGGCGCTGAAGCCCCTCCTCCCTGTGAGTATCCGAAAGTAATAGCCATGAAACGGCGTGGTTTTGCTTTCTTCAGTCGCGTATCCTTCAATGGCAGCTTGCGCCGCAAGGTCGCCAAGCGGGCTTTTATCGTTCGGATCATCGGACTTCCAGAAAAGCCCATCGTGCTTGCCGTCGGAGCTGATGAATTTTCCGGCATATAAACCTTTGGCTTACCCGTCATGCCCTTTCGACGAATATTGTTTCTGAGCGTCGACATACGACTTGCACAGCTGCATGGTGCTGAGCTCATTGCCTCCAATGCGACGAAACAAGATTTCCTGCAAACCCGCTGCAGTGTCAAAACGCCAGTTGTTTCCTTCCTTCACGAGAGGAATCGGCAGCGGCCATTCTTCCGCGCCAATACTCAAAATGGTGCGGTCGCCTTCAGCGCTGAGCCGCGCTCTTTCCTGGTATGCGGTCAGGAACAGTTCGCGTGCCTGCTGATCGGCGACTTCGTCGCCGGAAGACAGAACCTTCTTGCCGTCAGGTCCGAGAATGCCAAGAAGTTGTGCGGTATCGTTCGCCTTCACGGCATCCACAACGGCAACCACCGCGTCTTCCGGGGATGAAAACGTCATCTGCGCTGGAGCGGACTCTTTCCTTGCACATCCGGCTAGAACCACCAGCGCCAGAACGAAGGCTAGTGATCGATACCCGCTTCTCATGTGATTTCTGTTCTTCATCGCCGTTTCGCTCCACCGCCCGACACACTGCGTTGACCGCGAGAGCTGGCAGCAGTTGTCGAACTCCTGTTCTGGTACCCCGAAAAAGCGCTGGAACTGGTGCCGGTACGCGACTGGGTGGCCGATGCGCCGGTCGCGGGAGTCGCGCCGCTGCTTCCCAAGGTGCTGGACCTTGAGGCGGCAGTCTGGGATGTCGACGGGGACTTCGCCGTGTTCGGAGTGGCTGCAGGTGTCGTAGTGGGCCGGGCTGCAGGCTGGTTCGCTGGCTGCGTCGTGGGTCGCGGCGTTGTGCTGACGTTCTTCGAATTGTTGATATTCACATTCACGTTGTTCACGTTATACGACGGCGCATTGATGTTGGTGGGCGCCCGGTAAGTGCCATGGGGCACGGGTCTCGTATAAGGGTAGCGGGCTCCAGGGGGGACACGCCAAGCGCCGCCGACCACGACAACCGAGTGAGAGTGCCACCCCACTCCCCAGGCGCTCCACCCGTAGGGATAAGGGTCACTCATGGCCGCACCGATGGCGATTCCCACCATGAAACCCACTACGGCTGCGGCCGCGGCATCGTTGTTTTTCTCTGGTGGGGGCGGCGGCGTGGTGTAAACAACCTGAGTGTTGTAGACCGGAACATAAACAACCTGCGGATTTGCGGGCTGGATGACGATCACCTGCTGGCCATTCTGCGAGTCGGTCTTTACTTCCTGCTGAGGTGTCTTTTTCAAATTGCCCATCATCTGCGCCTGCTTGCGCAGCCGCTGCACCGAATCCAGAACAGACTGTTGGTCGCTCAGAAAGGCTTTCCCGACTTCGGTAGTCCATGGCATGTTTTTTGCCATCGTCTCGAGAACTTCCGGGAACAGGACGATTGCGGTGAAGCTTGCATCAAACCCCTTTGCGGAGGCCGCTTCCTGAAGTGCTGATCCTTGAAGTTCCTTGTCCTGCTGCTTCAGCCAGGTGCTGACTTCGGTGACCTGCTGGGGGCTGGTTGTGCACGCCAATACCTGCGCGAGCAGTGGGTCGGGATAAAGTGCAATCGGCCCCATCAACTTGTCCAATGCCTGGTCGTTCGCATTTGCCGCGGTCTGAGCCATTGCTGCCAATCCAAGGGACTGAAATGTGGTACCGAGGAACAGGCTTCCGCACAGCACCACTGAAATCAATCGTTTTCCCGTCGGGTGGTTCATGCATCCAAGTCTATTTCAGACATTCAAACGAATGGACCTGTAGAGGCGTGCAGTTCCAGAGCAATAGGTATCCATGGACAATGCCAGTGGCCCTGCCCGCCATTTAAGTCCTTCAGAAGGGAAGTTCAAGCATTTATGAGAGACGTTAGATGAAAAGCCCAAAGATTGTTTTTGTTCTTTCGCTGTTAATTTTGTTCATCGCCTCGGTCAATGCGCATGCGCAGCTTGCGGGCGATAACATTCCGGGTGATTTTGGAGTGAAGTCAGGTTCGCAGGCCCCTCCGGGCATTTACGCGGGGTACCTGCTCTATAACTACGATACGTCCAAGATTGTCAGGAACAATGGAAGTGAACTGAAATTGACGAACGGCGCTATCAGCGCATGGGCACACATCCCAATATTTTCCGTAGTCACGCCAAAAAAGCTTCTCGGCGCCAACTACGGCGCGCTCATCATTCCATCTATTGCGAACCTGGCTATTGAAGCGCCGCGGGTTGGCTTGCAGTCGGGCTCCGGTTACGGGGCAGGCGATCTCTATATGCAGCCGGTCAACCTGGGCTGGCAAACGAAACACGCGGATGTTCTCGCCTGGTACGGTTTTTTTGCGCCAACTGGCGAATATGCTCCGGGAGGTCAATTCAACCTGGGGAAGGGAATGTGGGCGCACGAACTGGCGCTCGGCTCCACGGTTTACCTCAATGCAAAAAAGACAATTAACGTATCCGCGCTGGGCGCCTACGAGATCCATACGAAGAAGAAGGATACCGATGTCAAAGTAGGCCAGATGCTCACCATCGAGGGCGGCGTTGGAACAACAGTAAAGCAAGCTCTGACCTTCGGGATGGCCTACTATGCGCAGTGGAAAGTTACTGAAGACACAGGACTGGGTTTGCCGCCCCTGGTTGATGATAATCTCGGCAAGAATCACAACTTCGGGTTGGGGCCAGACGTGACCATGATTCTTCCGTTGACCAAAGATCTGAAGAAACTTGCCATATTGAACTTCAGGTACCTCTGGGAGACTGGCACCCAACTGGACACCCAAGGCGGCACCGTGATGTTTTCTGTGACCTTCAAGGTGAAATAGCCGACCACAAAGGGCGAGGTTCAAAAAGTGGTCGATGACGGACGAACGGTCAATCAGGCTCTCACGAAGGGAAGCCACGGAACGGAAGCCGCCAGGCTTTGGGGCGTGCTGAGGAACGGTATCAACGACCTGGCGCGGGCGTACGCGATTACTCCACTTGGAGTCTGACGCCCCGAGTTAGGCCAACTGCTTAAGATATTCAAAAAGCGGCAATGCGTTGAATGACCCAGAACATTGCAATACCGCCGATGGCATAGGGCGGCACGAATTGGACCCAGCGCGGTACGGGAATGCTCATGCGCCGTGCCAGCGCCATTACCGCGAGCACCGCGCCGATAAACATGAAATGGCCTGTCTCGACGCCGAAGCTGAAGAACAAGAGCGCTGTCGGAATGTGTGCGGCCGGCAATCCGATATCGCTCAGGCCGCCCGCGAATCCCAGTCCGTGGATCAGCCCAAACGCGAATGCCACGACCCACGGAGCTTTCGCCGCCAAACCTGAAACTCCGCGTTTCCACTGCACGATCTCTGTTGCGACAAACACGATGCTCAGAGCGATAATCGCTTCCACCGGCTTTGTCGGCACATGCACGAAGCCTAGCGTGACTGCCGTCAGCGTGACACTGTGCGACAGGGTAAACGCGGTTGCCGTCTTGACCAGTTTCCAGCCTCCCTGCGTAATGATGAGCAATGCCAATATAAACAACAGGTGATCCCAACCCGTCAGAATGTGCGCAACGCCAAGTACGGCATAGGTGCTGGCAACCTCCCAGATGCCGGGTGAAGTTTCGACGACGAACGATGGAGAGGAAGGCGTGAGCCTCGTCGTTTGTGTCGTGCCGTCAAGATTTGTGAGGCGTACCAGTACGTCGGTGATCGTTAGCGGTAGACCAATCAGTTCAATTCGTTTTTCGGCCAGACCTCCACGGACCTCAATGAATCGTCGCTCGACCAGTGAGCCGGGAAGCTCCTGAATCGTCGGTTCGGTGACGTTCCGGACGTCATCCGGGAATTTCAAAAACACTTGAAGGCGCGCTCCTGCGTTCACGGGCGTGTGCCAGATCGCCCTGTAGCGGCTGGCGGATGTCTGATCGATCTGCAAATACGCGGGGCGTGATTCGTGAGCCTGGGCGGCTGGCACTGCGAGAACGAGTTGGAACAACAAGATCAAATACGAGGGACGAAACCGTGGAAACCGGCGCCTCTGCTCTTGCTCCTTCATAATCCTGTCATTGCATTTGGATTTCATTTGGCCGCCGGCAGAATGATTTCGTACCGTGTTTTCATCGCTTCGAAAGTCTGACGTTTTGATTCGGTGCGTTGATCGGAGAGCCATTCCGACTTGAGTTGTGATGGATCGATTTCGTCAAATACCGGCTCTCGCCCTGGCGTCGTTGCTTCGATTCGGACGAGGTGCCATCCGAGTCCGGACTCGATCGGTCCCTGCCAAACTCCGGTTTTCAGTTTCAAAATCGATTCCGCGAACGCGGTTCCAAAGACCCTGGCCACCTGTTCCTGCGAATTATCCGCATAGTATTCCTGAAACATGAACCGGTCCGATGAAGCTGCGCTGACATCCGCATTACCCAGGAGCTTTTCAAGAACCCGTGCGGCATCGTTCCGCGCTTGCGGACCTCGCGAGTCGGGAGAGAAGTAGAGATGGCGGAAAGTAATAAGACCGGGGAGTGCAAATCGGGCCGAGTTCTTTTCGTACCAGACTTTGAGATCCGCCATGGCAGGAGCGCTTACCGTTGAAACGTCTTCTGCGATAAATTCCATCTTCTGCGCTATTCGACGCTTGATGATCTCGTCACCCTGGTCGAGGCCCAGAGCCATGCCCTCGCGAAACAGGATCTCCTGCCGTACTCGCTCATCAATCAGGCCGCGCATTTCGGCGGCTGTGGGGGCCCTTTGCCATTGTGCCTGCCAGCTCATTTGGATCTGGTTGAAGTCATTGGTGGTGAGCTCAATGCGATTGGAACTGGTCTGCGGTAACGCGGGCCTGATCAGGCGGTATCCGATGAACAGAGCGACGCCGATCAGGAAAAAGTGGAACAGGGGCTCGCGCAGCCATCCTTTCACCCGCGAAGGCTCGACTGCATGCACAATCGCAGGTTGCCCCGCTCTAACCAGGATGGGATTGATGTCGTCCGTTTGTTCCACTCCGCCTCCTATCGTTTCGCAATTGCGGTTGGTGCGATTGACGGATACGCCTCTTTAACTTCATAGTTGGCATATCCGAATTCGCCAGAGCGGGCGGCCACGTATTTGCCGGCCGACTTGAAAACAACCAGCTCAAAAGGAAGTCCGCCGATGCTGGTCGAAACACGCCCGTTTGTGATCTCAAATTGAGCAGGAATCTTTTCAGCCTCAGCCAATAGTTCGCCGATTTGATCGGGTGCCGATGGCCTCTGGTGGACTCGCTGGATCGTCCGGATTCCATCCTTGCGAAAGACGATTTCAAAGCGCTCTCCGGTCACGGTATTTTTCACCGCCAAAGTCTTGCCGATAAGCAAATTCTTCAACTGGGCATTGTCAAGCGGAGTAGCACCATTCTTGCTCAGAGCCGCAACCGTGCTTGCCTTGTCACCTTTGAGTTCTGCAGTCTTACTCGGCGTATACCAGATCGGCGACGTCCAGGCCCGCTGCTGTTCGGTGGCAGGAACACGATCGGGCGGGGTCACTCCCAGCTTCGCAGCATCGTAGGTGCTCCACCGTGGTGTTGGTATTTGCAGAACTCTGACGTAGTAGAAGGCGTGGAGACTCGGGTCGAACTCCGGATCCTTCCAGACTTTCTTTAACTCGACGGCGCCGATGGTGTTCTTGTATGTTGCGGTCTTGATATCGACCGTGTTGCCGATGGCAGGAACCTTGCCTGTCTTTGGATCCGGCTTACGATCGCCGGACCATGCGACGTCAAACACCTTCTCAAATATTTGTCCACCCTTGGTCCATCCCTTGACGATTTGAATGCGATCGAGATTCCCGTCTTCCGGATCCTTTGTGGCCCAAACGATGAAGGACGGAGCATCTCCCGTTTTCGCCGGTAAGTCTGCTCCCATTGGGACGCCATTCTTGTATCCGGCCTTGACCCAGTCTTTATCGTCCAGGGCATTTTCCTTGAAATCCCAGCCGCCGAACAACCGGACCTTAATGCGCACACCGCTTGTCCCGAACACCTCTTTGCGTTTCATCGCGTCAAAGATCGATTCACGTGTGTTCGACTCCGCCCAGACTCCGCCGAGCGCGGAGAGGCCTGACTTGAGAACCTCCATCCCGGACTCCACCTTGCCCGCGAGCCTCTCCTTCGGCCCCTGATCGAGCATGCCGTGCGATCCGAAGTTGTCGGCCTGTGAATAGGCGACGACCGTATTGTGCGAATCGCTGGCTCCGATGACGCCCATCTTGTAAGGGTTGTAGCCGCGCTGAACCTGCATTGCCAAACCATTCTCGTAGGCCTCCCGGATATAGCTGCCATTGAGTTTTGATTTGCTGTCTGGAACTCCGAGCAGGAAGTTCATGATTTCAAAGTTTGCGAATTCGTCGTTTGGCGAAAGTGCCGGATGCGTTTCAGAAGCTCCCTTGATCTGCTGGATCTCCGTCAGCGGTTCGTTGTTGATACGCTCCTGCGCCCAGGCCGCATCGATGGGCCGCCCCTTGCTGTCAACGTCGAGTGGAAACATGATGCCGTTGCTCAGGTTCGCGTTATGCGAAATAGCAAGTAGTTCATTCCCCGCCTTTCGCTGGCCGTCCATCCATGCCCACAGGTCCTCCGGATTTGTCGAATCGATAGCGGTGTACGGCAAGACCGGCACGTGTTTGGAGTCCCTGAAGAACACGTTGCGGTGCATATTTTGAAAGTTCGGGGTCGCGGTCCATTCATATGCAGCAAATGTCGTGAACTTGCCGGGCTTGTAGTACATATCGGCGATGTCGTTATTCTTCTTCCATACGCTGCCTGCGACGGCAGGATCCAGGAGTTCCTTGATTGGCTCACGCTTTGCAAGGCTGCCTGCAATCCACTGGAAGACCGCGTTAAACTGCTCCGGAGTGTCCGCCTTTACCTTTTTCGCGATTGGCAGCTTGCTCAGATCGGAAGTCGGGTCGTTGGCAAGTGCGATCACACCCGCATATTCCGAATGGTCGGTCACTCCCTGAAAATCGAGCGGACGGCCTTTCAACTGAACCTCGAATCCCGCGGGATGCTTTACGGGCATTCCCATCGAATATTTGTAGGCGTCTTCCGGCGTCGTGATGTGATTGCCGATCAGATAGGCATCCATGGACCAACTCGTGTGGGTGTGTGTCTGGCCAAAGAAGACGTCGCGATCCGGATTGCTCGGGACCGCCTGCTGTTCGGGCTGGCTCTCAACGCCTGGAGCCGTCTTGGCGGTGTCGGACGGCCCCTTTTCCGTCTGTCTGCACGCTCCCAAAACAACCACCGAGCCAATACACACTACCGCGATCAAAACTTTGCGTTTCATTAGGTCTCCAATCCTTCACAATTTGTCTCCACCTGATTTCCCTGGAGCAAATTACGAATTCCGCAAGGGCTTCATCCAAGGCTTCGGAATTGCCGCAGTACCGGCCATTGTTTGCGCGACAGTCGAGTGGAATCTTCGGGTCGGCCGCATCACAAAATCTCTATTAAAGTGACAATCTGCGCTCTAGCGTTCAGCACACGTTATTTTTATTTCTGACTTCGAGCTGAACTATTGTCATGCGATTCCGTTCGGAGCGGTACTGTACAACAATGCAGGTTAGTCAGGGGTGGCAAGAGTCTTTAGCCGTTGGCTTGTCCGATACCTATCTTCGGCGACAGTTGCCGCGGCTTCCGCTCATCCTAGAGTTGCATCCGAAGTAACAACGTAGTGAAAACCAAATCATTGTTCGTCACATCGGCGTTCATGGAGGGCGGGCCGGACTGGCGCTGCTTGTTTCGCCAGCGTTGACAATATCGTTTCTGATCGGCGTCCCATTCGCATTCCGGCAGCCGCAGTCGTTGGGTTTAAGGCCTAATTTAAATGATGGCCAGTCCTTTCGTTTCTTCGTTTCAAAGCATTTGGTTGGTCCCGGGCGGCAAGACGCGGTTGATAGATC
>Ga0068859_100004310_pt1 | contig 14507 bp, 11 predicted proteins | sample KBSSwiS22_FD_66585 | JGI IMG/M metagenome (GOLD analysis project Ga0068859, IMG submission 66585) | Switchgrass rhizosphere microbial communities from Kellogg Biological Station, Michigan, USA - KBS Switchgrass S2-2 | ecosystem: Host-associated > Plants > Roots > Rhizosphere > Soil ...
TTACGAGATTTGGGCGAACCAGAATCGCGACCCCGGCGCACAAACCGGCCACGACTGCGCCAGACTTTCGTCCTCGAAGGACGAAGTAGACAGCCGCCCCCCACGCGGCAGCGGTGACCACATCGGACATCGGCGCCACCACCGCAGAGAGCACCGCGGGACTCGTCGCGACCAGCCAGGCCCCGACGAGGCCAGCGTGAGACGATCCCAGGCGACGGCCGATGCCGAACGTCGCGAGGACGAGGACGGCGCCGGCCATGGGCGCGACCCAGAACATGGCCTCTTGACCGCCCGCGACCTTTGCCAACGCCATCAGCAGCGGGTAGCCGGCTGAATAGATCGGCACGAGGGCTGTCGCCTCGCCAAATCGCATGCCGGGCCGATACCCGAGCGGCCCGAGCGACTCTTCGCGGTACGGCCACGGGAACGCGCGCACCCATTGCTGATCGATCTTCGGCCAGCCGTGCGTCCAGAGGTCGGCCTGACTGACGTAGCCGTACGAGTCGGAACCGCCGGCGACCGTCGTGCCGTAGAAGACACCGGTCGCAAGCACGCCGGCAGCCAGCAGACCGGCGATGGTTCGATGGTCCATCGCATGGGCCACGACGAACATGAATGCCCGAACAGCCCGACGAGTCGCGATGAACCGGGACGGCATTGACGTCTGCGTCACGTAGCAAGAACAGAACCATTCACGGCAGGCATTGTAGGCCGGCGGTCGGATGACCTGACGGTAAGATAGGCCGATGTCTTCGGAGCCAGGGGAGAAGTACCAGCGCTACGCATTGGGGCTCTTACTGGACTCTCTCATCTTCGCGTGTGTGATCGCCACCGTCGGAATCTGGCGCCTTGGGGGCTTCTCTTCGACCTTCTTCGGTCTTCAGATTTCGGCGCACGATCCGTCTCGCCCGCTGATCGCCGGGATATTGCTGACGTTGTGCCGTCTGGTGTTCGCGAGACGCGCACCTGTTCTCGGGATCACGTCGGCGGTGTGGCGTCGCGTCCGGGGGCGCCTAGTGGTCGCTGAAGCGGCCAGCTGCGTACCTGAGTCGCCCATGCGGCCGGTCCATCTCCTGTGGGCGACACTCGGCCTTTGCGCCTTCGGCACCGTGCTCCTCTACCCGCAGTTGATCAACATGCACGCGGTCCCGGATCTCGGGGATCCCCTGTTCTCAATCTGGCGGACGGGCTGGGTCTATCACTGGCTTCACGGCGATCCACGCCCGTTGTTCAGCCCAAACATCTTCTATCCGAGCCCCCTGACGCTGACGTATTCGGATTCGATGCTCCTGCCATCCCTGATGGTATCGCCGCTGCTTGCCTTGGGCGTTCACCCGGTCGTCGCCTACAACGTGTTGTTCATGTCCGGATTCGTGCTGTCCGGCATGACCATGTTCATGCTGGCCTCGCATGTGACCCGCTCGCCCGCCTCGGCGTTCATCGCGGCCCTCCTTTTTGGCTTCTACCCCTACCGATTCGAGCACTACAGCCATCTCGAACTGCAGATGACCCAGTGGATGCCGCTGGCCCTGCTGGCGCTTCACCGATTCATCGAGACGACTCGCGTGCGCTTTGCGCTGGGCGCGGTGGCCGGTGCCGTGGCGCAACTGTACTCATCGATGTATTACGGCGTTTTCTTCGCCTTGTACGTGCTTCCGGTCTCAGCGATCCTACTGCTGACCAGACGCCAAAACGTCGCCAGGCTGTGGCGCGGGGTCGTCGTGGCCGGGATCGTTGGCGCGATCGGCGCGTTTCCACTCGCCAAGCCGTACCTCGCCGCGCAGGCGGCCAAAGGTGAGCGCGACATTCCGGCCGTCACGTTCTACAGTGCCCAGCCGTCCGACTACTTCGAGGCTCACGATCGCAGCGCTCTCTACGGACAGCGTCTGCGAAGCAACAACCCGGAGCGGGCACTGTTTCCTGGTGTGATGGCGCTGTCGCTCACTACCGCGGCCTTGATCCCTCCGTACGGCGCCGCACAACTGGCATACGTTGGTGCGCTGGCCGTCGGTTGGGAGTTGTCACTCGGATTCCACGGCGAGATCTATCCGTACCTCTACGAGTGGCTCTCGCCGATCCGTGGACTACGGGTGGCGGCGCGTTACAGCATTCTGGTGGGCATGACCCTCGCCCTGCTCGCCGCCTTTGGCACGCGCCGGCTGCTTGGCCTCATGCGAACGCCGCAGCAACGAGGCGCGGTGATCGTGGTGCTGACCGCGCTCGTCGCTGTCGACCTTTGGCCGAAACTGGAGCTCCAGCAGGTGTGGCGGGCGCCGCCGCCCATCTACGCGTCGCTGCCGTCCAATCGCGAGGTCGTGCTCGCCGAGTTTCCGATGCACCAGCACATCGGCGGCTTCACGGAGAACCTGCCCTTCATGTACTTCTCCCTCTGGCACTGGAAGAACATGATCAACGGCTACAGCGGCTTCACGCCGCGCGACTATCCCGGACTAGTCGATCGCGTCGAAGACATACCCTCGCCCGAGACCGCGGACGCGCTCCAGGCCGCCGGGGTCACGCACGTGACGATGAATTGCGCGCTGTACGCCAGCCGCGAGGGTTGTGTGGAGCTGATGGCCGACGTGGATCGGTCGCCGCGATTCAAGCGGGTGGCGCGCACGCTGTGGCACGCCGCGCCGGTGACCCTGTACGAGCTGCAGCCTGCCGGCGACGCGCCTCAGCGTTCGCTGGGATCTTCGAGGTAAGTGTAGCCGTGCAGGCCGTCCTCGTAGAAACGCAGCAGGCGGCCTGACTCCTCGAAGTCCATCCGGCCGTCGCGCACCGCGGCCTCGACGGAATCACGCAGCTTGCGCACGAGCGTGTCGGCATCGAACTCGACGTAGTCGAGCACTTCCTTCACGGTGTCGCCCTTGATCACCGATTCGAGCATCACGTTGCCCGTCGGATCCAGGCTCACGTGGACGGCGTGCGTGTCGCCGAAGAGGTTGTGCAGGTCCCCGAGGATCTCCTGATACGCCCCCACGAGGAACACGCCGAGATAGTACGGTTCTCCCGTGAAGGGATGGAGCGCGAGCGTGCGCTTCACGTCGCGGCGATCGATGAACTGATCGAGCTTGCCGTCCGAGTCGCACGTGATGTCGCCGAGCACGGCCTGCCGCGTCGGCGTCTCGTTCAAGCGGTGGATCGGCATCACCGGAAAGAGCTGCTTGATCGCCCAGGAGTCCGGAATCGACTGAAACAGGGAGAAGTTGCAGAAGTACGTGTCCGCGAGGGTGTCGTCGAGTCCCTGCAAATCCTCCGGCACTTCGTCCATCTGTTGCACGAGCTTCCGCAGCTTCGTGCAGATGGCCCAGTAGACGGTCTCGGCCTGGCAGCGCTGTCCGAGCGGCAGATATCCCCCGTTGAACAGGTTCAGCGCCATGTCCAGCGCCTGCTGCGCATCGTGATAGCTCTCGAGGGCGTTGCGGGCCGTGAGGTTCTGGTACGTCTCTTTCAGGTCGATCAGCGGCTGCTCGAGATCATCGCTGTTGCCATTGAGCGTGATTTCAGCCTCGCCGAACCCTGACACACCCAGCACGTTGAAGATCAGCACGCTGTGGTACGCCACGACCGCGCGTCCGCTCTCCGACACGATCGTCGGATGCTTGACGCCCGCGTCATCGCACACCGTCTGAATGTGGTACACGACGTCGTTCGCGTATTCCTCGAGCGTGTAGTTGACGCTCGACTCGAAATTCGTCTGCGATCCGTCGTAATCCACGCCGAGACCGCCGCCGACGTCGAGGTACTCGAGACCCGCGCCTTCCTTGACGAGCTCCGTGTACACACGGGCCGCCTCGTTCAAGGCGCCTTTGACGATACGGATGTTGGGAATCTGGCTGCCAAGGTGAAAGTGCAGCAGCTTGAAGCAGTCCTGCATGCCGTAGGACTTCAGCTCCTCGAGTCCCTGACGGACCTCCGCCACGGTCAGACCGAACTTCGACCGATACCCGCCCGACGACTGCCAGCGTCCTCCGCCACGGGCGGCGAGCTTGACACGCATGCCGATCTGCGGCCGCACGCCAACCTTGCGCGCGTACTCGAGAATCAAGCCCAGCTCGGTGTACTTCTCGACGACGGGGATGATGCGCCGGCCCATCTTGTGGGCAAGCATCGCCATCTCGATGAACTCGGCGTCCTTGAAGCCGTTGCAGATGATGGGCGTCTCGTTGTCCGTCATCGCGATGACGGCCAGCAGCTCCGGCTTGGAGCCCGCCTCGAGGCCAAACCCGTACGGGCGGCCGAAATCGAGAATCTCCTCGACGACCTGCCGCTGCTGGTTGACCTTGATCGGATAGACGCAGAAGTACTTGCTCTCGTACTGATGCTGGGCGATGGCCGCCTGAAAGGCACCATGGATGTCGGCCAGCCGTTGCTTGAGAATGTCGCGGAAGCGGATGAGGATCGGCAGGCCGATGCCCCGCAGCTGCAGATGATCGACCAGTTGTTTCAGATCAATCGCCCGTTCAGGCTCCCTGGTCGCGTGCACGCGAACATGGCCGTTCGGCCCGATGGAGAAGTAGCCTTTGCCCCATCGATCGATTTCGTAGAGTTCGGACGCGTCAGTTACCGTCCAGGGATCGCCCTGGCGCCACGCGCGCGTTACACGGCTAGTCGTGCTCACAGCGCCCAATGATAAAGGATCGCACGCGTGTTTTTCTTGGCGGGGGCAGAAAATCGCGACCCAAGCCCGTCAAGACCGCTGGGAACGGTCAGCGCGAGGCGGGAACGCTCGAGTCGTTCCTATCGGTGTCGGCCGTCGCGGCGTCGGATGCCGCCCTGCGGAGGAGCGCCGAACGAGGCACGACCGCGTGCCGCGTATGCGTGGGATCCGGGCACGACACGCCACGCGCGTCGATTGTCACGACGACCCGGCCTTCGTACGTCTCGTAGACACCGGCGAGGCATCCACACGTGAGCACCTCGCCGGCCAGCCCTCGGAGCAGTCTCATAGGCGTAATAGACACCGCGAGGCATGGATTCGTTTAATCCAGGATCGAAGAAATGTTCGGCCGCGAGCGCGTTGGACATTTCTGTCGCACGTTGCGTCATGAAGTCATATCAACCGGGTTCGCACGGCAGCCCAGCCGCCTTGCGGCGCAGCGTCGAACGAAGCACGACCGCGCAACCGGGTGTGCGTGGGGCAGGACTAGAACGTCACGAGCGCGCGGAACACGCGCAGCGGGAACTGATAAAACTGCCGGTTCCGGAACAAGTACGCGCCGAACAGCGAAAATGTCAACGCCATCCACACGAGCTGCGACAGCAGGACGACCGTCGCGCCTCCCAGGCGCGCCGTGAACGACTTCAACTGCAGAAAGCCTGTCAGACCGTACGTCAGGTAAACGATCTGAAGGACGAGCTCGACCTTCGAGGCGTTCTGGACGGCCGCCGCACTCCCGACGCGCTGCACCGCCGCGTGCACCAGCGGGACAAGCACAGTGGTCACTGAGTCGATGAGCATGGCGCCCGTCAGGAACTCGACGTAGTTGTACCCGCGGCGCCGATAGAACAGCCACCAGACCGACGCGAAGACCGGGATCGCCGCCATCGCCAGCAGGTTGCCGTGCTTCGCAATGAAGTGCGCGATTTCGTACGACCGATGCAGCAGCCCAACGTAGTTCGCCCTGGCCACCTCGGTCGGCAGCCTCGCGAGAATGGCCGGATCCGGCAGCGTTTCCTGAGCGTCTCTGCCGAAAGGACTCGCCAGAACGATCATGCCGGCGGCAATCAGGAAGTACGAAAACGGATTGAAGTACTTCTGGCGCTTGCCGGCCAGGTACTCCCGCACGACCACACCGGGGCGCAGCACCAGTTCCTTGAAGAGGTGCACGAGCCCCTTGTCGGCGTGGACGAGCGCGTGAAAGACCTCGTGCGAGAAATGGCTCCACGTCAGGCGATGCGTGTTGGTCTTTTGTCCGCAGTTTTGGCAGAACCGCTGGTCCTCGGATAGCGGGGCCTCGCAATTGAGGCAGTGGGTCGGCTGCATGAGGCGGGCATCATAACTCGGCTACTCAAAACGTCACGCCCAATCCAAAGTTGACACGCGTGTCGGCGTGCCGGCCGTGCGCCACCGATATTCCCAGCCGAAATACGGTCGCCGTCATCCACGCACCGGCGCCGACGCCGACGTGCATCGGCTCGTCGGCCAACCGCTGCCCGTAGGGCCCAGCGGCGCCCGCGTCCACGAACACGCTGATACCCGTGCGCGCCATTTGGAGCGGCGACGACAACGGGACTCGCAGTTCCGCCGACGCAGTCGCGACCGTATCCCCCACGAACGCGCCCGCCTTGAATCCGCGCAGCGACGACCAGCCGCCAAGCAGTGGCTGCAGGTAGCGCGGCAGTGCGGCACTCGAATCGTCACGCGTCAGCCGCCCTACCAGAATCGTCTGACCGACCAGCCCGAGATAACCGCGGGCGTCGACCGACCGCTGATCTACGGTGCTACCGCCGACGCGGAACCGGGTCCAGGACGCGTGGGCGTAGACAGCATTTCGCGGCAGCGCCGGATCGAGACGCGTGTCGACCGTCGCGTCCACACCAGTCGACGAGAGCCGCTCGTCAGTTCCCTCGAACGAGACGTGCTCCGACGTCACCACGCCGCCCAGACGAAGTGGACCGAAGGCCCGCTCGACTCGCGCCCAGACCCGTGTCCGGTCATCATTCGCATCGAACGCGGGATTCCTGCGCCGCTGGACGGAGGTCCCGACCTGCACGCGATCGATAGGCCCGGTCTTCAGGGCCTGTTCGAACTCCGCGCCCGCTCGCTTCGTGCCGCCCCACGTCAGGGGAAACGCGAAGCGACTGCCCTTGTCGGGCACGTCCACATATGCCAGGCGGGCTCCGTATGTGAGCCCGTAGCCGTCTTCGCCATCGAGCACCGGCATGAACATCAGATTCCGCAGCGGTCCGCGCCGTAACAGGCGCGGCGGCCCACCGGGTACCCCCGGCGGTTCAATCCGCACGGCGCGTTCGTTGACGAGAATGAGCACGGAAATACGGGATGGGTCGCTGATCGACGCGTACCGCTTCAGCACGGTCACGTCTTCGAAACGCTTGGTCGCCAACAGTCGCGCCCTGGTGTCGGTCAGCACCGCAGGAGCGAACGGCGCACCGACGATCAGTCCGGAAGCCGTCAGGATCTCCGCATCAGGTGTGGCGTTGTTCCCATGCACCTGGACGACGGCAATGACCTCCGAGGGCCCCGGCTGGGCCTCACTCGATCCCGGCAACTGCGCCGTGCGCGCTACGGGCACGAGAGCCAGCCACGATCCAATCACGAAGGTCGCCGCGATCATCGGCCCGCCGGCAGGATTACGCGACCGCTCGACGTGGCCTCGCGGTAGTCGTGATAGTCGAGGTGGTAGCGGACGCCGATGTCACCAATCGCCAAGGTGCCGCCGAGGACGATATCCAAATCGCGCGGCAGCCAGACGCCCGCAAACGGCTGGCTCATCGTCATGCTCGCCTTCATGTCATCGACCCGCATCAGCCACGCGCCTGGCAGGAAGTCGAGATCCACGTTGTCGAACGTGTAGCGGACGATCTGATGCGCTGGTGCGTCCACCCAGAGCGTGACGAGCGACACCTTGTTCAGCATCCTTTGCAGGGCCGCATCCGCGTCATCGTGTTCGCCCAAGGTCTTGGCGTCCTCCTTGCCGGCCCTCCGACCCTCGCGGTTACCCTGGTCTTCGGCCTTGTGCTCATGCGTGAACAACTGCGCGGGGTAATACTCGATGCGCAGAGTCTCGCGGCCATCGACTGGTTCGCGCCCCACGAGGGCGTAGTGCCCGGGCTCGAACTTGAACTTCAGGAAATACGCCGAGTCGATGAATTGCGGTTGCCGCGTCTGCGCGATCAGACCCTCGACGGTTGATGGTGCCTCGCTCGGGGCCGGAGCGGCAGTGGGATCGGCCTTGGCCGCCCCCTTCTCGCGCGCCTTCTCGCGGCGCAGAAAATCGTCCTCGTACTTCCGGCGATCGGCCTCCGAGATCGTCGCGCCGTTGGCCTTGGTTGGGCTGCGCACGAAGAAGCCGTCGCGGATGAACCACGTGTAGTCGCGCTGATCACCCCAGAGTCGCAAGCCTCCTGGGCCGGCGACTTCCACGCGCTCGCGCTCGTCGAGGACGTACTGCCGAAGCTTCTTCCAGTTCTCATCACGCGTGGCCAGCACTGTCGCCATGAACGCGTCGAGATCGGACTGTGCCGCCGTCGGCACGGCCGCGCCGGTGCCCGTCAGCATCGCAGCACACAACAAGATGGTCAGGATTTGGCGCATCGTCCCTCTGCGTTTGTCTCCGCTATGATCATGCTGCGTGGCCGAACTCCCCCTGCTGGTCAACATCGCCGTCGCCTTGGCGTATGCCCTCGTCGGCGGCTTACTGGCCAGGCGACTTCGGCTCCCGACCATCGTCGGCTATCTCCTTGCCGGCGTGGCGCTCGGTCCGTTCACCAAGGGGTTCCACGCCGACGAGGCGTCGATTCACCAGTTGGCCGAATTCGGGGTCATTCTGCTGATGTTCGGCATCGGAATGCACTTCTCATTCCGCGACCTCTGGCACGTGCGGGACATCGCCATACCCGGCGCGCTGTTGCAAACCGGAATCACCACGGCCGTCGCCTACGCCATCGCCCGTCACTCCGGGGCGACACCCGCCGCAAGCATCGTCCTCGGCTTCGCCATGTCGGTGGCCAGCACCGTCGTGCTGCTTCGCGGGTTGATGGACACCGCACAACTAGACTCCTTGCACGGCCGCGTGGCCGTGGGTTGGCTCGTTCTCGAAGATCTCGCGACGGTCGTCATCCTCGTCTTGCTGCCGCTGCTGGCATTGCCGGCCGGCGGCGACTCCTGGCGCGCGCCCTTGTTTGCCGTGGGCAAGGCGTTGACGTTCGTGTTGCTGATGCTCACCGTCGGCCCGCGCCTCGTCCCCCTCATCATGGCGCGCGTCGTGCGCACGCGGTCGCGCGAGCTGTTCGTGCTCGTGGCCCTCTCGGCCGCCGTGGGCACCGCGCTCGCCTCCGCGGCTCTCTTCGGCGTGTCGCTCGCGCTCGGCGCGTTTCTCGCGGGGGTCATCTTCGGCGAGTCCGAGTTCAGCGCCCAGGTCGCCGCCGATCTCCTGCCGTTCCGCGAAGCGTTCGCCGTGCTCTTCTTCGTTTCAGTGGGCATGCTCGTCAACCCCATGTACCTCGTGACGCACTGGCGCGACGTGGTCCTCTGGTCCATGCTCATCGTCTTCGGTAAGTCCCTGATTACGGTCCTGATCGGCGTCTTGTTCCCGTACCCGGCGCGCACATCGCTCGTCGTCGCCGCCGGTCTCAGCCAAATCGGCGAGTTCTCGTTCATCCTCGGGCAGACGGGGCTTGCACTCGGGCTGATCGAGAACGACCAATACTCGCTGATTCTGGCCGGGGCGATCGTGTCGATCACGGTCAATCCGTTGATGTTCCGGTTGGTGAATCCGGTCGAGCGGCGGCTCAAGAAGTGGCCGACGATCTGGCGCTGGATGGACCAGGTGCACGCCGATATTCCCGTGTCGCACGACACGATGCACGATCACGTGGTCATCGTCGGCTGCGGCCGCGTGGGACGGCACATCGCGGAGGCCCTGGGACGCCTGCAGATTCCGCGCATCGTGGTCGAATCCGACCCGACGCGGTTGACCAAACTGCACCAGCTCGGAGTCCCCGTGTTGTACGGCGATGCGAGCAGTTCCGAGATTCTCGAGCATGCGGGCCTGACGGCGGCCCGCGCCCTCGTCATCACGCTGCCCGATGACGCCGCGTGCATGGCGGTTGCGACCACGGCGAGAAAACAGGCGCCCGAGCTTCGCATCGTCTCGCGGGCATCGACCTGGGATGGCGCGCGGCGCCTCAAGGCCGTAGGCGTGACCGACGTCGTCCGGCCCGAACTCGAGGGTGGCGTCGAAATCGTCCGGCGCACGCTGCTGGATCTGGATCTGCCGGTCACGGATGTACAGCGCTACATTGACGTCGTCCGGCGCGAGGGACTCGACGAGACCGATCGCCCGAGTGCCGATCAAGCGCGCGTGCTGGATCAGCTCATGGGCGCCTCGGGAGGACTCGAAGTGACGTGGATCGAGGTCGAGGCGCACAATCCGGCCGCCGGGCGCACGATTGGCGAGTCCGGCCTGCGAAAGCGCACGGGCGCCTCGATTGTCGGCATCGCGCGCAAACACGGGGTGCAGGTCAATCCCGGTCCCGACGATCGGATCGAGGCCGGCGATCGGCTCGCCGTGATCGGCACCATTACCCAGACGCAAGCCGCGGCAAAGCAGTTGGCCGGCAGCGTGGACGCGAACGCATGACCTGGTCCGCCGCGGACCTGGCCATCGTCGGGCTCAGTCTGCAGGTGGCCTGCGTCGGCACGCTGGCCACGTTGCCGATCGCGATCGTCGTGGCCCTGTTGCTGGCCCGTGGGCGATTCTGGGGCCGCAGCGTGCTGAACGCGGTCGTGCATCTGCCGCTCGTGATGCCGCCCGTCGTGACGGGCTATCTGTTGCTGCGGCTATTCGGCCGGCGCGGGCCGATCGGCGCTTTCCTCGAGGACGTCTTCGGGATCGTGCTGGCGTTCCGATGGACCGGAGCCGCGCTGGCCGCGGGCGTAATGGGCTTTCCGTTGATGGTGCGCGCGATTCGGATCGCGATCGAGCAGGTCGACACGCGCCTCGAAGAGGCCGCCGCCTCGCTCGGGGCGAGCCCGGCCTGGACGATTGCCACGGTGACCCTGCCTCTCGCTCTTCCCGGCATCCTCTCGGGCCTGATCCTCGCCTTTGCGAAGGCCCTCGGCGAATTCGGCGCAACGATCACCTTCGTGTCGAATATCCCTGGCGAGACCCGGACGCTGGCGCTGGCCATCTACACGTTCACGCAGACACCGGACGGAGACACACACGTCTGGCGTTTGGCGATCCTCTCCATCGCGGTGTCGTTCGTCGCACTGCTCGCGTCCGAAACACTGGCACGCCGGCTGGAGCGGCGTCGATGATCCGCCTCCGCATCCGTCACGCGTTCGAACGCCTGCACCTCGACATCGACGTCGAACTGCCTGACGGCCTGACCGCCCTGCTGGGGCCATCGGGCTCAGGCAAGACGAGGACCCTCGACGTCATCGCGGGCCTGCTCAAACCCGATGAGGGACTCGTCCAAATCGACGATGAAACGCTGACGGACACATCGCGCAGGCTGATCGTTCCGGCACACCGGCGGCGCATCGGCTACGTTTTTCAGGACGCTCGGCTGCTGCCACACCTCACCGTCCGGCAGAATCTCGACTACGGCCGTTGGTTCGCGCGCCACCGCGGCGCTGGGCCCATCGCTTTCGATGCGCTCGTCTCGCTGCTCGACCTCGGGCACTTACTATCGCGGCATCCGGCACGGTTGTCGGGTGGTGAACATCGGCGCGTGGCACTCGGCCGCGCGTTGTTGGCCAATCCGCGCCTGCTGCTCCTCGACGAGCCGCTGGGATCGCTCGAGGTCAGCAAACGGCAGGAAGTGCTGCCCTATCTCGATTCCCTCATCCGGGAACTGCGGCTCCCGATGATCTACGTCACACACGACTGGGCGGAGATTCGGCAGCGCGCGAGCCTGGTCGTGCACGTCGACGACGGACGTGCGCGAATCGGCGCAGCGGACACGGAGAAGCACAGCCCCCCGACCTAAAATTCGAGGGCTCCATCCGCCTTCGGTGTCCCGACCGGATGGAGCCCCCGACCTTCAGGTCGGGGGTACTCCGGTCACGTTCCGCCACGCTCCGATCGGTTCGCGACGATGGTGACCTGCATGTCGTACGCAAGGTTGACGATGCGTTGCACGAGGCCGCGTTTGAGCAGAGCGGCCACGCGGCTCTCTTCGTGCCGCGTGACGAAGATCTGCGTGACCGCGTGCAGGCGGGCAAACGTCACCAGCGCCTGAGCGACGTCTTCGCCGTCCAGGATCCGGCTCTCGATGCGCAACCCCCGAGCGAAATTGAGCTGCCGATCAACGCTTTCCCTCTGCTCGGGAGTCAGCCCCCGAAGATCCGCGCTACGGGTCACATACACGGCGAGGCACTCCGCCTGCAGGTAGTCTGCAACCCGCCGCCCGCGGCGGATGAGCGCGGCACTCGCAGGAGTTGGATCGATCATCAATAGCAGACGCTCGTCCGCGCGAAGCGCGATGCCCTCCGCCGACGCCGTGTGGCGAACTTCGTCCTGATGCCGGCTTTCCGCGGCGTGCGCGGTCTGCCGCATGGCGAGCTCACGCAGGGCAACCAACGTTGGCTCCCTGAAGAAGTTCTGAAGCGCTAGCCGTGCTCGCTCTGATGGGTACACGACCCCGCGTTCCAGGCGGTTCAGCAAGGCACGAGGCGTGAGGTCGACCATGACCACTTCGTCGGCCTGCTTCAGGACCCAGTCCGGAATCGTTTCGCGGACCCGCACGCCGGTGCTCTGCCAGATCTGATCGTTCAGGCTCTCGAGGTGCTGCACGTTCATCGTCGTGAACACGTCGATGCCAGCGTCGAGCAGCGCGTGCACATCCTCATACCGCTTGGCGCGCAGCGAGCCGGGGACGTTCGTGTGTGGAAACTCATCGACGACTGCGACGTGAGGGCGACGGTCGAGGATGGCGTCCGTGTCCATCTCCTCGAAGGTGGCGCCGCGATACTCGATCGTCTTGCGAGGCACTGATTCGAGTCCCTCGGTCATGGCGATGGTTTCGGCACGCCCGTGCGGCTCGAAATATCCGATGACGACGTCGACGCCATGTGCATGGAGGTCCTGCGCTTCTGTCAGCATCTGGTAGGTCTTCCCCACGCCCGCGGCGTATCCGAGAAAGACTTTCAGGCGCCCTCGCGGCGCAACGCCCGTCATGTCAGTGCGGAAAGACGCGGACATCCAACCCTTCGGCTTCGGCAATCAGCCGGTCCAGCAGACTGCCGGTCAACCGGGTGCGCCAGCCCTTTCGCAGGTTGTGACCGACGAACAACTGGGTGATGCCGTTGGTTCGCGCGTAGGCCAGGATCGCGCCGATCGGATCCTTGCCTTCGAGGATGTCGACGTGCGCCTGCTGCGCGCGCGCCAACGTGACGTTCCTCGCCAGCGCGCTGCGATCGTCCGGCGTGAGATTTGGCTGACTGACGTAGATCGCGAAGAGCTCACCATGGAACCTGTCGGCGTTCCGCCGGCCGCTGGCCAGCATGGCGGTAGCATTGGCGCGCGGCGTCATGCAGACGGCAATGCGTTCCTGCGTGCCCCATGTCTGCCGCACTCCGTGCAGCTCGAGATACGCCTCGAGCTGACGGTCGACGACGTCGGCAGTCAACAGCAGGGCTCGTTGACGCAACTGTGACAGCTGCTGCGCCTGGGCGTTGGTCGCCGCTTCAGGTGGCGCGTCGACGATGACGACCTCATCGGCGCGATCGATGAACTCCTGGGGAACACTTTCGGCGGGCGCCGTGCCGGTCACACCCCGGACGAAGGCCTGCTGTTCGTCGATGTACTCGAGATTGAGCGACGCGATGACGTTGATGCCGGCCCCGAGCAGGACCTCCACGTCGAGATATCGCTTGGATCGGGGGCTGCCAGGCGGATTGTCGTACGCGAGTCCGTCGACGACGCACAGCTGAGGGCGTCGTGCGATCACGGCGTCGGTATCGATGAGCGGAATGCCCTCGATGACCTTCGCCGGGATTGACTCGAGGACGGACACGATTTCGGCCACGTCCACCGACATCGTGGGCTGCACGGCCGCGACGACGACGTCCTGACCACGGTCGTGCCGGCGACGGGCCTCATCGAACATGCGGAAGGACTTGCCGACGCCGGACGCGTAGCCGAGGAACACCTTCAGCGTGCCTCGCGCGGCGGCACGCTCGGCGGCCTGCACGTGCTTCAGGAGCGCGTCAGGGTCGCGCTGTCTCACAGGTGATCTCTACCTCGCCGGAAACCGTTCATCGAGCTCGAGATTCAACTGGAGGACGTTCACCCGAGGCTCGCCGATGAAGCCCAGCCAGGGGTGCTCTGTCCACTGGTCGACGAGAGCCTGAACGGCACCGAGACTGGCTTCACGGGCCTTGGCCACGCGTCTCACTTGAATCGCCGCGTTCTCCGGGCTGATGTGCGGGTCGAGCCCGCTCGCCGACGTGGTCACGGCATCCGCCGGAATGTCGCCAGTATAGTCGGGGTTCTCCGCCCGGTACTGCGCGACGGATTCCTTCACGCGATCGATGAGCTTCTGATTGGTCGGGCCGTAGTTCGATCCGCTGGACGCGCCAGCGTCGTATCCCGATCCGGCGGCCGACGGTCGGGGGTGAAAATACTCAGGCTTCGCGAAGCCCTGGCCGATGAGCTTTGATCCGACGATCTTGCCGTCTGTTTCGATCAGCGACCCGTGCGCTTTTGCCGGGAAGATCACCTGCGCCAGACCCGTCACGACGACTGGATACACCAACCCGGTGAGCACGGTCATGACGACGATCATTCTCAGGCCAGTTTTGAGTCCGGACC
>Ga0068859_100004313_pt1 | contig 14503 bp, 14 predicted proteins | sample KBSSwiS22_FD_66585 | JGI IMG/M metagenome (GOLD analysis project Ga0068859, IMG submission 66585) | Switchgrass rhizosphere microbial communities from Kellogg Biological Station, Michigan, USA - KBS Switchgrass S2-2 | ecosystem: Host-associated > Plants > Roots > Rhizosphere > Soil ...
CCGCCCGGGCGGTGCAGCAGCGAACGCCGGTTTGCGTGGCCTGGTACGAACTGAAGATGACGATGTTGAATTGGGAGACATCATCGTCGCCGTGGATGGGAAAAAGGTTGCCAACAAGGACGATCTGTATAGAGTCCTCGATAACCATCAAATAGGTGACACGGTTAATGTGGAGGTTATTCGGCGTGGTCAGAGGGTGACTGTTCCGGTGCGGCTGACTGGGCCGGTTGCGCCGCCGGCGCGTCGTCGAGGAATGGAGGAATAGCCCGGGGTTCGAAATTAAACGCGAAACGCGCGTCGAAAGCGGCGCGCGTTTTGTTTTGATTTGAGAACCCGGAAAGGCGTCAGTCTTCTTATCCTGGCGGCCAGGTCAGCTCGCGCCCGCCGAGCACGTGCAGGTGCAAGTGAAAGACAGACTGGCCGGCGCCGCGCCCGGTGTTGATGACCGTGCGATAGCCGCCGCTTTCGGATAGTCCGTGCTCGTAAGCGACGCGAGCAGAGATTCGCAGCAGATGGCCCAGCAATGACTCGTCCTTTTGCGCTGCGTCATCCAGCGATTCCATATGTTCGCGCGGAATGACCAGCACGTGGGTTGGGGCCTGGGGATTAATGTCGCGGACGGCGACGCAGCGATTGTCCTGATAGACCACGTCAGCCGCTGCGGTGCCCGTCAGAATTTTGCAAAAGAGGCAATCGGTCTCAGTCATGGGCGAATCATAACACAGAGTCTGGAGTTCGAGCGTCCGTTCAGAATTCAAGCTTTCGCTTGTTTGTGTTGCAGGCAAAAAGGTCGTTGCTGCTCGGTGGCGACCGCTTTTCGGGTTTTGGTCAAGCGGCAGCTTCATCTCCTTCGGCAGAGGTGAGCGGCGACGTTACTGACTCACGCACCCGCACGATGTTTGCGCCTACGGCCTTCAGCTTCGTTTCAATCTTTTCGTAACCGCGATCGATGTGATAGACGCGATCGATTATGGTCTCGCCTTCGGCCACCAGACCGGCCAGCACCAGACAGGCTGAAGCGCGCAAATCGGAAGCCTGGACGCGTGCGCCGATTAACTTGCTGGGCCCTTCGACGATCGCCTTTTCGCGGCCAATCTGGATGCTTGCACCCATCCGCTGTAATTCGGAGGCGTGCATAAAGCGATTTTCAAAAATCGTTTCGGTGATGACTGATCGCCCGTTTGCCTGGGTCATCAGGAGCATGTACTGCGCCTGCATGTCGGTGGGAAACTGCGGGTACGGTTCGGTCATCAAATCGCTCGCGTGCAAACCGCGTGGCCCGCACCGCGCGTGCAAAGTGCTCTGGTTAACTTCTTCGATCTCCACGCCAACCTCGCGCAACTTACCGATGATCCGATTGCAGTGTTCCGGATTGCAGTCTTTGATTTCCAGCTCGCCTTTAGTGATGGCAGCCGCGACGATGAACGTGCCGGTTTCGATTCGATCGGGAATAATCGTGTGCTCGGCGCTGTTCAGACCTTCGACGCCTTCGATTTGAATAGTTGGAGTGCCGGCGCCGCGAACCCGGGCTCCCATTTTGTTCAGCAGTTCAGCCAGATCCTTTACTTCCGGCTCCCGCGCGGCGTTGTGAATCGTGGTGCGCCCGCGCGCCAGCGTCGCGGCCATCATGAGATTCTCGGTTCCGGTTACCGAAATTTTGTCAAAGCTGATCTCGGCGCCTTTTAAGCCATCTTCCGGCGCTCGCGCCACAACGTCGCCCGCCTCCAGAAAAACGTCGGCTCCCATTTTGGTGAGCGCGGCCAGATGTAAATCAATGGGTCGCGCCCCGATCGCGCAGCCGCCGGGGAGCGAAACTCTGGCTTTTCCGAAACGAGCGATCAGCGGACCCAGGGCCAGCACGGACGCGCGCATGGTTTTCACTAATTCGTAAGGCGCGGCCAGCACTTCCACATTGGCTGCTGAAATTTTGTGCGTGCGCAGTTCGGGGGTCAGCACATGCCCGCCAATGTCTTCGAGCAGGCGTCGCATGGTGATGATGTCGCGAACGTAAGGAATGTTATGCAGGGTGATTGTTTCCGGCGTCAGGATTGAGGCCGCCATGCAGGGCAGGGCAGAGTTCTTCGCGCCGCTGATCGATATGCGTCCCTTGATTGGATTGCCGCCATGAATGCGAAATTTGTCCACGTGAGGAGATTAGCTGAAAATGCCGCTGGTGCGAAAGGTAAAACCTTGTGCTTTTATACGGGATGGAAACGGCTTTGCCGCAAAAAGTCCGAAAGGGCACCTCTCATTCACACCGGGCTTTAGCCCGGTGATAGGGCGAGGAGGAGAAGAGCGAACCGTTTTAACGGTTTATTCTTCTTCTCATGACATTCGCGATCATGATTGTCCCACGATCTGTTCGACAATTCTTTCAACTGAGTCGTCCGCGCTAACACTGACGAGTTGTTCCGCCCGCGCATAAAGCGGGCGGCGTGATTCGTATCTCGAGTGAGCCGTTTGGTAATCGGGCGCCAATGGCCGGACTGCTCCTGTGTTTTCGGAAATGCGCTGCCAGCAAAGTTCAAACGGTACGTCGAGCCAGACAGTCTGGCAATCATGCAGCGCCACCAGGGTGCGGTTTGCTGGAATGGTCCAGGTGCCGCCGCCGAGCGCAATTACCCCGGCGTCGCGCTTCTGCAGCAAATCTCGCAGCGCGAGCGTTTCGATTTCACGAAAGGCCGCTTCACCGTTGGCTTCGATGATTTGGGCCGGTGAGCGTCCTTCATTTTCGGTAACCTGTGAATCGAGGTCGTTAAAGGGTACGTCAAGTTTGCGCGCGAGGGCCTGACCCACTGTCGTCTTGCCGCAGGCCATGAACCCAAGGATTACGATTCGTCGAGTCATTATCGTTCTGCGACCGAATCAAGCAAATCGAAAAACTCCGGGAACGAAACGCCGACGCATTCCGGGTCTTTGATCTCACAATCGCCTTCAGCAATCAGCGCCGCGACGCTGAAGGCCATAGCGATCCGATGATCTCCGCGCGGGTCGATCGTTGCTCCGCACAGTTTAGTGCCACCGCTTACTCGTAAACCATCCTCGAACTCTTCGACCTCCGCGCCCATAGCACGCAGGTTTTCGACGGTCGCAGCGATTCGATCAGATTCTTTGGCGCGCAATTCTCTGGCATCGCGAATTTCGATCCCGTGGCGAATTTGCGAGCCCACCACCGCGAGCAACGGCAGTTCATCGATTAGCTTCGGAATTTCCAAACCTTCGATCTTCACCGGCGTTTCCAGCTCGGACGGGCTTGGTTCGCGGGCCACACCGCGAATGTGAATTGTCCCGACGGGTTCATTCGCTTCTTCACGCGGATTGGTGACTTCTATAGATCCGAACTCTCCGAGATGTCCCAGGAACGCGACCCGGGTCGGGTTCAGGCCGACATCACTGATTTCCAGGGACGACTGCGGAAGCATGGCGGCGGCGGCGATAAAGTACGCCGCCGAAGATACGTCACCCGGAATAGAAAAATCCCGCGCTGATAATTCCACTGGTCCGGTCACAGTTGCGAATCGCGCGTGCTCGCCCTGGCGACCGGTTTCGACCGGAGCTCCAAACCATTTCAGCATCCGCTCGGTATGGTCGCGCGTAACTTCATTCTCGGTAACAGTCGTTTTTCCTTTAGCGTTCAGTGCTGCCAGCAGAATGCACGACTTGACCTGGGCGCTGGCGATTAGCAGCTCATAGTCAATGGCTGTAAGTGAGTGGCGGCCCTCGATGGTCAAGGGAGCGCGCCCGGCAACAGACGACACCTGCGCCCCCATCATTCCCAAAGGCTCTGCGACTCGTTGCATTGGACGTGAGCGCAGCGATTCGTCCCCGGTCAGTGTCGAGACAAAACTCTGTCCGGCTAAGACTCCGGCCAGCAGGCGCATGGTCGTGCCGCTGTTGGCACAATCAAGCTCGCCTTCCGGGGCGCGCAATCCCTTTTTGCCGGCGCCATGAATTAGAACCTCCGCGCCTCTCCGATCGATTAGGACGCCAAGGTCTTGCAGGCAGGCAAGAGTCGCTGCGCAGTCCTGACTGGTTGAGTAGTTCCTGAGTCGCGACGGGCCCTCGGCGACTGCTGCGATCAGTGCCGCACGATGCGAGATTGATTTATCACCGGGCATCGTCAGGCGGCCGCTAATTCGCTTGGCGGGTGAAATATTCATCTTTTGGAATCTTAACCTCAGAGTATCTCAATTAAAATGCGTTTGGCAGCGTCAGAAAGCAAACAGCTGCTTGTTAACTGAAAAAAGAAGTAATAGTACAGTTGGACTCCCTCTCCCACGGAAGAGGGCGTTAACTGCCACCAGGCAAGCGGGAGGCCCTGTTTTGAAATCCTCTGCGTCACCCCGGCGTTCTCTGCGTCTGCGGTGCAGTGGATTAAACGGTATTATCACCGCAGGGGCGGCGAGGCCGCAGAGAGAACACGCCGAGAAAAACTGAAATTATGGCCCCACCGGTCAAATCACTTTCTTGACATGTCCCCAGCGGGCGTGTTACACGAACGTCTCCGTTCGTTATAATTACTGCAGCCGAACCGCGAAGCCCGGCGAGAAAGGCCGCGCCTTTTGTGACCGATCAAACGACTCGACTCGTTTTGCCCAGCCACATTGAGGCGGTTGCGGATGCTGCCGCCGCAGTGACGGATTTCATCCGCAATTGCGGTGTGTCAGAAGAGTTGTCGTTCGGGATTGAAATGGCTGTCCGCGAGTCCGTGACGAACGCCATGGTGCATGGCAACCAGGAGGACGAGAGCAAGTCCGTCGAGGTGATTTTCAATTGCCACGATAACGAATTGGAAATTGAAGTACGGGATCAAGGCGAGGGATTTGATCCCGCAAACGTTCCCGATCCGACGAATGCGGAAAACCTTCTGAAGACATCAGGCCGGGGCATTTTCCTGATGCGCACCTTCATGGACGAGATCGAATGGCGGAATCGGCCAGAGGGTGGAACTGCAGTGCGGATGACGAAGCGATTTTAGACTTTTTATTTCAGATTTTTGATCTGGCCGGCCGCATAGAGCAATCAAAAATCGGCAATCAGAAATCGAAAACACTTAGGAGAATTCTTAATCATGGCAGAACTTAGTATTCGCGAGAGACAAGCCGGAGAAATCACCGTCCTGGACATGGACGGGCGCATTACTATAGGTGAAGGAAGCGTGGCTCTGCGTAGTGCGATCCGCCGCCTGTTGGAGGAAGGGAAGAAAAAGATCCTTCTGAACCTCGCCGGCGTAGGCTACATCGATTCGAGTGGGATCGGTGAATTGGTCTCGAGTTACACCGCCATCAACAAAGAAGGCGGCCAACTGAAACTTCTGAGTCTGACGCAGAAACTTCAAGACCTGCTCACAATTACGAAACTTTTGACAGTCTTTGACGCGTACGATACTGAAGCGGAGGCGCTAAAGGATTTCAAATAGTTGGTGCGCTGAACTGGTATCGGACCGGACCGAATTGGATGGAGGATAAATGGCACAACTGAGTATCAATCAACGACAGGCGGGTGACGTGGCAATTCTGGATCTGAATGGAGAGGTCCGGATTGGCGACAGCGCTACGGCTTTGCGCGGCGCCATTCGCGAATTGGTGGCGGCCGGAAACAAGAAGATCCTGCTGAATCTTGCGGGAGTTCGTTACATCGATTCCAGCGGCATCGGCGAGTTGATCGCGAACTATACGACCGTGGGACGAACCGGCGGCCAGCTCAAACTTCTCAGCCTTACCGACAAGGTCCAGGACCTTCTGGTAATTACCAAGCTGCTGACCGTTTTTGACGTCTATGAAGCTGAAGCTGAAGCCTTGAGCAGTTTTAAATGATCGAAAAGAGGAGCCCCAAACATTCGATCACGGCCCAGTGGTTACGCTGGGCCGTTTCTCTGTCCCGAGATGCAGGTTGCTGATTTCTCTGCGTCTCTCCCGCCCCTGTGGCTTATGTTAGACTAGGGCACTTTTGACTATGTCCCGCGATAAATTCGATAAATCGGCCGGCGACCAAATTGCCGGTGCTATTCGCGAAATCGAAAAGCAAACCAACGCTGAGATGGTTGTAGTGGTACGCGGCCGTTCCGGCAACTATCTACACGCTGATTACCTTTTCGGGGCGATCGTGGCGCTGATTGGTTTAGTGTTCGTGCTTTTCTCGCCAATCGAATTTCACACGTATTGGATTCCTCTCGATGTCATCGGGCTCTTCATCGCCGGCGCCTGGGTATCGTCACGCGGCAATTTGCTCCGGAGAACCTTCACGACTAAGAAGTTCCGGACGAACGGGGCTCGCATCGGGGCGTCAGCGATGTTTTACGAAGCCGGCATCGCCAACACCTCCGCGGAAAACGGCATGTTGATTTACTTGTCGTTGCTTGAGCGACGCCTGGAAGTGATTGCCGATCGCGGAATTCTGAAAGCGGTTCCGCCCTTGCTGTGGAACCAGTGTGTTTTTGAATTGCACCAGATTGGCAAAGATGCGACGCCTCAAAAATTCATCGAGGGCCTGCGCATGACCGGAAGACTCCTGGCTGAACATTTGCCCGCCACCGGCGAAAATCCCAATGAATTGGCAGACGGCGCGCGCATCGAATTGAAATGAGCCCCTTCAGATTTCGCATTTGGAATTTGAAATTCAGTCGATTACTCGCCTTCGCGATAGCAGTGTGCATCGCCTGCTTCGGGATCGCGTTTCTCTCTACCGAGGTCCTGGCGCGCGTTGGTGGAGGCCAATCTTATGGCGGGGGCAGTGGCGGAGGTGGCGGTGGTGATGGCGGCGGCGCCGGCGCGCTGATCTACTTGCTGGTGCGCTTCCTTATCTGGTTGACCTTTGAGCACCCGCTGATCGGAATTCCGATAGACATCATCGTCATCGCGTGTGTGGTCTACTGGTTTACGCGGAGGACAAAACAGGACATCAGGATTACCCCGTCGGTCCCGCAGTACGACGCGGCCGCGACGGTCATGCAGCAACGAAACGTGCAGCAGTTGTTCAATCAACTGCGGCGTTTCGATCCTAACTTCTCAGAGATCATCTTTGTCGATTTTTGCTATGCGCTTTATGCGCGCGCCCACGAGGCGCGCGGCCGTGGCCCCAAAGCGCTGGATGAGCTCTCGCCATATCTGAGCCAACCGTCGCGGACGGCCCTGCTGCAACAAAATCCGAATCTCAAAGCTGTCGAAGGAATCATCGTCGGAGCGATGCAGGTTATCAGCGTGCGCGGCTTGGAAACTCCGACAGTGACTATCGAGGTCCAGTTTGATGCCAACTACACTGAGGTGGTTGACGGAAAACAAATGACCTATTACGTCGTCGATCGCTGGCAATTCGAACGCAAACGTGAGGTGCTTTCGCCCACGCCGGAACAGGCCACCGCGCTGCACTGTCCGCGTTGCGGCGCGCCTTTGCAAAAAGACACTAACGGCGCATGTGCGTTCTGTGCCGCTAAAATCGAAAGCGGCGAGTTTCAATGGTATGTGCGCGCCATCTCAAATCTTAACCGCGAAGCCAAAGGCCCGCTGCTGACTGGTAATGTGCCTGAGGTCGGCACCAGAAACCCGACAGTTGTGCAGCCAAATTTCCCGGCCGTACGCGCAGCTTTCGAACAAAACAACCCGGCCTTTGATTGGGCAGATTTTCAGGCCCGCGCCCGCATGATTTTCAATGAATTGCAGGAAGCCTGGTCGACCCTGAAGTGGGAGCGCGCCCGGCCCTTTGAGACGGACAATATCTTCCAAATGCATCGCTACTGGATTGAAGCTTACAAACGACAGGGCTTGCGCAACGCACTCGATCAGTACGAAATCCAGGCGATGCAGCCGACCAAGATCAAAGTCGATGCGTTCTACAATTCGATCACTTTGCGGATCTTTGCCCGAGGGTACGACTACACTGTGAACCAAAGTGGCAAGGTAGTCGCCGGGTCAAACAAGCAGCTCAGGGAATGGAGTGAATACTGGACTTTTGTCAGGTATTCCAAGGCCAAGCCGGCCGCGGCTCGCGCCGATCTCAATTGTCCAAACTGTGGCGCGCCTTTGAAAGTAAACGCGGTCGGCATTTGCGAATTCTGCGGCGGGAAGATTACCTCAGGAGAATTCGATTGGGTGCTTTCCAGAATCGAACAGGATGAAAGCTACGGCGGATAAAAGACCGGGTGCAGTGCAGTCAGTACCATCCGCGTCAGCGGTTGAGATAAGCACGCAACCAGGGCGCTAATCCAGGCTGAGACTTTTTTTCAGTTGTTGACGCCGGTGGTACTGACTCGAATGACCTTAAGATCGGGTTTTCCGGCCCGGATTGGCCCAGTGTCCTCACGACCTTGACGCCCCACAAGAACGCTTGCTATCCTCAAACCAGTTCAAGGAACAACCCGAACGTCATCTCTCGTTGACAAGCTTTCGTCTAAGTAGCCGCGCAAGATGCGACTAGCCTGTTACTCGTAAAACTGTCGGAGGTGTTAAGGTGGGCTTCAAGGTCGGCCAGAAAGTCGTTTACCCCAATCACGGTATCGGCACAATCGAACAGATAGAACAGAAGCAAATCGGGGCGGTAGCGCTTCCTTTTTATACGCTTCGACTTGCCGCAACGAATTCCCTCGTTTTGGTCCCCGTCTCAAACGCTTCGGAAGTTGGGCTGCGTCGCCCGATTTCTTCCGTCGAGTGTGAGTCGCTTTTCAAAGCATTGGCCGACGACTTCTGCTCGCCTGCTAATGATTGGAAGGACCGGTTCAAGGAATTTTCCGATAAAATGCGCACCGGAAATATCTTTGAAGTTGCCGGTGTGCTTAAACATCTGAATTTTCTTAGCCAGATCAAGCCGCTCTCATTTCGCGAACAACGCATGTTCGAGCGCTCCCGCTATCTGGTGGTTTCAGAGCTAGCCGCCGTGTGCCGCCAGCCCGAATGCAGCATCGAGCCCCGGGTTGATGCCGCATTGGCGCAGGCCTGTGCGCGGCATGACCGGCGAGCTAACGGTAACACCCGAGTTCGTGTGGCCGTTGCCGGCGCACACTGACAAACCAAAACCAATCGAAGCTTGTTGGATCTCGCAGTCGCTGTTACCTAAAGGGCGGCTGCGCAACCCTGGAGCGCAGACTGTCTGGTCTGCGCTTTGCCTTGTTTCTGATTCAGAAATCATGACCGCCGCAGGCTGGACAGCCTGCGGTACATCGGTATAGCCGTGATAAGATGGAGCCTCGAACTTACTCCCGCTTTCGTTAAGCTGCGCAATGGATGATCCTGCTAGTTATGTGCTCGCCTTTTTGGACGATGGCGTTCAGCACTCCACCAGTTTGCTAACCGCACTCGCGAAGTTGCTCGCGGTGCTTTTCTTTGTCGGAGCGAACGGCTTTTTTGTGGGCGCCGAATTCTCACTGGTCTCGGTGCGCCGGCCTCGTCTGGAAACGCGGGCCGCCGCCGGTAGCAAGCGGGCCCAGGCCGCGTTACGTCTCCTGGATAACCCAACCTTCTTCATCTCAGCCACGCAATTGGGAATCACGCTGGCATCTTTGGCGCTGGGTTGGATCGGCGAGCCAACTGTGGCCTCTCTGCTCGAGCCGCTGGCGGACGCGATTTTTCCGGCCGGACGAGCGGCGTATGTGGCCCACGGGTTTGCCATTGGCATTGCCTTCGCGGCGATCACGTTTTTGCATATCGTTTTGGGCGAGTTGATGCCGAAGATGTTCGCGCTGGAACGCGCCGAAGGATTGGCATTGGTCACTGCCCAGCCGCTGGAACTGTTCGCAAAGGTATTTCAATGGCCGCTGTGGATCTTCAATCGGACTGGTTCGACATTGGGGCGGCTGATCGGTCTGAAATCCACGCTCAATCACGCCGCGGTTTACAGCGAAGTTGAGTTGCGGCAGTTGATTGACATCTCTCGTGAGAGCGGGCACCTGCGAGCCGAAGAGCGACGTTTGATACATCGCGTGTTTGAATTCTCAGACACCCTGGTTCGTGAGGCGATGGTGCCGCGCCCGGAAGTCGCCGCTTTATCCGCGCAATGCACACTTGAGGACATCAATCAGGCCTTTCAGAAACATCGATATTCGCGCCTGCCGGTTTTTCGGGAGTCGATGGACAACGTGATCGGCTTTATCCACAGCAAGGATCTGATTCCCTTTCTTTTGAAGCCGCAGGACTTCAAACTCGAATCCGTACTCCAACCGCCCATGTACGTTGTAGACACCGCCCGGCTTGAGGACGTCCTCCGCCAAATGCAGAAGGCCAAATCTCACTTTGGATTCGTAGTAGACGAGCACGGCGGCATCGAGGGCATCATCACTCTGGAAGACCTGCTGGAAGAAATCGTAGGCGATATTTCCGACGAGCACGATGAAGAAGTAAATGAGCAGATTAAACCGATAGACCAAAACAACTACTTGCTCGATGGCGCGCTGGCCGTGCGCGACCTAAACCGGCGTTTGAAAACTGCGCTGCCGGAGTCGGAAGGCTATACCACCATCGGCGGCTTCCTCATGAGTGTGGCCGGTCACCTGCTGCAACCGGGCGAAATCATTGAATATGATGGTCTGCGGTTTGAAATTGAGAAAGTCGAGCGGCGGCGATTGCTGCAAGTGAAGTTGCAGTTGCCGGAGCCAAAGATCGAAACTGAAACGGCGGCGCACGCCGGCCATTGATTAAAGATTTTAGACAGGATTTACATGATTCACATGATGAACACATCCCCACTCATTTTGTCATCTTGTTAATCATGTCAATTGCTTCACTGTGGTGGGGCTTTGCGCGTTCAGCAGATCAGCGAATCTCGCCGACCCGAAAGAGGTTGCTGCTAAATCGTTCCTTCTTATCCAACCAGGTTCGCTCTAAATCAAAACCACTTTGATTCCCGAGCCGGCGCAGGTCGTCCAGGTCAAACTTGTAAGCATTCTCAACGTGAATTCTTTCCCCGGCCTTGAAATCGACGGTCAATTCCAGGCCGCGGACTTCCACCGTTTGCGGACGCAGACTTTCGAGGTTGACCTCAATCCGCCCCAACGCTTCGTTATAGACAGAGCGCAAACCGAAAGCCCATAAATCGAAGTTTGCGCCCAGCTCGCGATTGATGCGCTCAAGCTCGTTGACGATGAAAGAGCGGGTCACACCTAACGAATCATCGTAAGCGGCTTCAAGCACTGCGCGATCCTTCTTCAGGTCCGCACCCAGCAATAAGGCATCACCCGGACGCAAAACGCGACGAATGGTCCGCATGAAATTCAGCGCTTCGGCCGGCTCGAAATTGCCGATGTTTGAGCCCAGAAACAAAACCAGGACGGGCTTTTCATCGGAAAGCTGCAAGGCATCGAGAGCCTGAAAATAATCGGCCGCGTAGGCGTCGATTCTCAACTCGGGGTACGAATCGAGCAGCGAGTGCGAACTCTCGGCCAGCGCAGATGCCGAGATATCCACCGGCACAAAAACCAATTCTCCTCGCTGGCCAATTAGTGCCTCGATAATCTTGCGCGTCTTTACAGCGCTGCCGCTACCTAATTCGATCAATCTATCGCAGTCAGGGATCGACGCGACAATTTCTTCCGCGTGGGTCGTGAGAATTTCGTCTTCGGCCCGCGTCAGATAGTATTCATCGACCTCGCAAATGGCTTCGAACAGGCGCGAGCCCAGTTCGTCGTACAGGTATTTCGGAAACAGGTACTTCGGATCTGATGACAGTCCTCGCTTGATGTCTGCCGCAAAGTCGATGTGGCCGTTACGTTGCGCGAGATCGTGAATAATCAGACGCCGGCGCGGTTGCTCGATTGGTGGTTGGGATGCCAAGTTGTCTCCGCAATCGTCGACCGGGGGAGGGAACGATTGCCTGGGTCGTAATGGAGACGGATTATACGCGGGCGCCGCAAGGAAACAAAAAGGGCAGCCGAATCGGATTCGACTGCCCTTACGGTACGCACGCCTCCGGCGTGCAAAGTTAGGGGTTAGATAATTACGCGCCTTTTGGTTGTGCGAGCCGGAAGGGTGACGTCAATCGAAGGCACGACGACCCGCGGCAGCCTGATATTTATGTCCGGAACCGAAATCGCCGGCGTTACGATACGCGTATTTCCCAAGGACCCGGTGCGAAAGAGGCCCGGGTGCTCGCTCTTTTCCGGCGTCAACGTCACGGTACGTACGCTCTTGTCGCGCATCACCGTAAGCGACACCTCGCCGGTTTCCTTCTTATTCAGACCCCTCGTAAGGTCTCCGGGTGAAGTGACCTTCTCGCCATCGATGGCCGTAATCACATCGCCGGCCTTCAACCCCGCTTTGGCGGCAGGACTATTTTCGGTGACTGAAGTGACCAGGACACCACCGTCCCTGACTCCGAAATACTCAGCCAGTTGCCTGGAAAGAGTTTGAGTGCTGACGCCAATGCGGCGATTGCCGAGCGCGAAAACGAAATTGCCATCGCCGAGCCTGCCCAGTTCGATCTTGGGCCAATCCTTTTCCACCCCTTTCCAGACCTCGTCATTAATTTTGCCGCGCAACAAGCCGTTGAAATCTCGCCTGGAGAGGGTGGCGGTCACTTCCTGTTCGGCGCCGCCGCGACTGATTGTTAAGCGGACTGTCTGGTCGGCGGAAGATTCGCTTACCAGCCGCGTTAGCTTGCGGACGCTGGTCACAGACTCGCCGTCAAAACGCAAAATGACGTCGTCCTTTCTCAGACCGGCTTTTTCCGCAGGGCTGTCTTTCATGACCTCGGTGACCCCGACACCGCGCACGTCCCGCATGCCGTAGCGGGACATGTTTTCCTTGCTAACGTCCTCGGTCGAGACGCCCAGATAAACGCCACCGTCGAAAAACAACGAGAAGTGCCGGTCTTGGGGGTCCTGCGACGATTGATCTTCGGCGTCCAGCAAGGCCATCAAGCTGCGCGTCTCAGGGGCAGATGCCTCCTGTGCGTACACGACGGCGCCTGCAACTGCCGTGACTGAGACAATTAGGGAAATGATTAAAATCAGTTTCTTACGAGACATGTCCAAATCCTCCGGAAGATTTTAGGAGGTTCCACGCGCGCCCAGGCTCCAGGTTCCAAATTTTGGGGTGGAAAGTTCGTGTTTTAGAAGAGCGGTGCGCCAATTTCGGGGGGCCTTCTGGCTCTAGAATTTTGGGAGGTGGTCTGAAAGATTGGAGCCTTCCCGCAAAGTTGAGTTGATGAATATGAGGTCGCGGTATGAATCCCGAAGGGATCTCGTCCTGGAGGACTGAATCCCTTCGGGATTCACACATCGAATTTACCGTTGATAAGATTCTGGTGAATCAACTATATAGATGCCCTCGCAAAGCCGGCCCCTGGGCTTAACTCTGACCGCTGCTCCGCAGCTGGGTTGAATGTTCAACTGGGATGTCGCTTGACTGGCGATTCGATCAGTCAGGCCTGTTAGCCAGCAGTTAACTTCCGGTAGACCTCACGGCCGTCACTCATCTCGACCGCAATCTTTCCTTCGGACTCGGCGTAGTCAAGATGAGCTATCGCTTCAGAAACGGCGAGGAATCTGTGGACATCATCAACACCCGGGAATAGGGAGCGCGAGACTTCCCACGCGGTGGCGCCGGTTTTTGGAATCACACCGATCGCGGTTGCCTGGCGCTCGCGAATCAGTTTGAGATAGCGATTGAAGAGTTCTTCGAAATCCTGAATCGGCTCGCCATGACCACCGAAGACCAGCGTCGGCGCGAAACTTCGCACGCGGGCCAGACTGACAAGATATTCTGCCAACGAGCGAAACCGCCGTGATGGATCGATCGGATCGGGCGAGACGACCGGGTTTGGAGTGATGCGCTTGAGCACGCAATCGCCGGCAATGATGGTCCGGTCCGCTTCGCGCAGAAACGAACAGGAACCGGGCGTGTGACCCGGGGTGTGAATGACTCGCAGCGCGCCCGCGTCAAATTCCAGTTCGTCGCCATCGACCAGTTCGCGACAGTGATCGTCCTCAAGTGAATCAGCATATTGACGCACGTCGTCGTACAGCCGGCGCATCGATTGGATCTCTTCGTCGGGAACGCCGGCGCGCTGTAACAGGCGCAGACTCTCTTCGTGCTCCAGCCGGCTGGCGCGATGCCCAGTCTCCCAGTTGTGAACGTAGACGTCAGCGTCTTTGGCTTCATCTCGCAGTGAGCGCGCCAGTCCACAGTGATCTTCGTGAGCATGCGTGAGCACGATGCGGCGAATGTTATTGACCGATAAGCCGGCCGATCTTAAACCGGAACGGAGCGCCGCGATTGCTTCCGGCGTCTTTGGGCCGGTGTCGATGAGCGTGACTGGATCTTCTTTGATGAGATAGACGTTGACCGGGCCGATGTAGAAGGGGGTGGGTAATGAGATCGGGATGATTTTCATCGAATATCAATTTGAGATCTCAAATTTCAGGTTTGAGATCTGAGATCTGAGATTTCATTGCTTGCGATTCCGAATCTGCTCCAGTTCGGCCAGAAACTCTTCGCGCTCGCGACGTTGCTGCTCAATTCGGCGCGATTTTTCATTTAGATACCGCGTGCCGCGAATCTCAGTATTCTGAAGCGACTCA
>Ga0068859_100004316_pt1 | contig 14498 bp, 11 predicted proteins | sample KBSSwiS22_FD_66585 | JGI IMG/M metagenome (GOLD analysis project Ga0068859, IMG submission 66585) | Switchgrass rhizosphere microbial communities from Kellogg Biological Station, Michigan, USA - KBS Switchgrass S2-2 | ecosystem: Host-associated > Plants > Roots > Rhizosphere > Soil ...
AGGCCGTGCGCATCTCCACCGGCGCGCTCCTGCCCGCAGGCTGCGACACCGTCATCATCCAGGAAAACACCGCCCGCGATGGCGACCGCCTCACCCTGACCGCGCCCGCCGAAGCCCGCCGCCACGTCCGCCTGTGCGGTTCGGACTTCGCTGCCGACGACCATCTCCTGCGTGCCGGCGCCCGCATCGGCCCGGCCCAGCTCGCCCTCGCGCTCGCCGCCGGTCACAGGCACCTCGCCGTGCGCCGTCCGCCGCGCATCGCCATCATCGACTCCGGCGACGAGCTCGCCGCCGATCCCGAGGACTGTGCGCCGCACCAGGTCCCCGCCAGCAACGGCGCGATGATCGCCGCGCTCGCCTCCGCGCTCCCTTGCGAGATCCGCCGCCTCGGCCCGGTCGCCGACGACCTCTCCGCCCTCACCGCCGCGCTCCACGCCGCCGAGGGCTGCGATGTCGTCGTCACCACCGGCGGTGCCTCGGTCGGCGATCACGATCTCGTCCGCCCCGCGCTGCAGGACTGGGGCGCGCAACTCGATTTCTGGAAGGTCGCGATCCGCCCCGGCAAGCCGCTGATGGTCGCGCGGCGCCCCACGGCCTCGGGCGCCCAGCTCGCGGTCGGCCTGCCCGGCAATCCGGTCTCGAGCATGGTCACCGCCTACCTGTTCCTCCTTCCCCTGCTGCGCGCCCTGCTCGGCGCCGCGCAGCCCTTGCCCCGCGCGCTCCCGTTCACCCTCGCCGCCCCGCTTCCCTCCGTCGGCGACCGCCGCGAGTTCGTCCGGGCGATGTTCGACGAGGACGGCCGTGTCGTCCCCGTGCGCAGCCAGGACAGCGGCGCGCTCGGCTCCCTCGCCCTGTCCGATGTGCTGATTGACCGCCTGGCCGGAGCACCCGCCGCCACCCCCGGCGAGACCGTGCGCGCTTATCTGCTCGAGAACGGCGGACTTGCTTGACGCAGCGCTGGAAGTTGCTTACTTGTTCCTCGTTCGTTCACTGAATGATGCGCACGCGGCCAGTCTCAGGCCCTTGGCATCGTTCCGGCGGGAGTGATGAGGCAATGCTGACGCGCAAGCAGCATGAACTGATCCGGTTCATCCAGGAACGGCTGGAGGAAACCGGCGTGTCCCCTTCGTTCGAGGAGATGAAGGAGGCCCTCGATCTCAAGTCGAAGTCGGGCGTCCACCGCCTGATTTCCGCGCTCGAGGAACGCGGCTTCATCCGCCGCCTGCCCAACCGCGCCCGCGCGCTCGAAGTGCTGCGCCAGCCCGATGATGTCAGCGCCCGCATCGCCGCGCCGAAGGTCCCGCCGGCCCCGGTGCAGACTCCGGTTCAGACCCCAGTTCAGACCAGGGCCCCGGTCCTGCGAGCCGAGCCCGCGAACGATGTGATCGAGCTCCCGCTCCATGGCCGTATCGCCGCCGGAGTGCCCATCGAAGCGCTGGAGACCAGCGCGACGCTGCCTGTCCCCGCCGCCCTGCTCGGCCCGGGCGAACACTACGCGCTCGAGGTCTCGGGCGATTCGATGATCGAAGCCGGAATCCTCGATGGCGATTATGCGCTGATCCGACGGACTGACACCGCCCGCGATGGCGAGATCGTCGTCGCGCTCGTGCGGGGCGAGGAAGCCACCCTCAAGTACCTGTTCCGCGAACAGGGCAAGGTCCGGCTCGATCCCGCCAACGCCGCCTACGATCCCCAGTTCTACGGACCCGGCGAGGTCGAGGTCCAGGGCAAGCTCGCCGGCCTCCTGCGCCGCTACCACTGACCGGGCGCTAGTCGCCGGTCGCGGGCGCAGTTGCAGTCGGCGCGCCCGGCTCCCTGGCAGATGGCGCGTCGGTCGCAGGCTTGGCGCGGGGGCGCGGTTCCGGCGGCCGCCACCAGCCATGCTCGCCTTGCCAGGCGGCCACGGTCTCCATCCGTCCCGCGCCGAGGTCGAGCGCCACCCCGCCGCTGCGCTCCAGCAGGTTGCGGTCGAGCTTGAGCACCGCCGGCCGGCATGAGAACGGCAGCCACCGGTCGGCGATCACCACGTCGGCGCGCTCGCAGGCCGCGGCAAGGTCTCGCAGCGGCACGGGATCGCTCCCGCGGGACAGCAGCAGCCGCCAGGTCCGCCCGCCACGGGCAATCTCCACGGCGCAGAAGTCGGCATTGCAGCGCGCGCCCGGCCACGCCTCCAGCGGCATGACCTCGCCGTCCATCCCCGCCAGCTCGCTGAGCCGGTCGCGGGCGAAGTCGCTGCGGGTCTCGCGCAGGATCACCAGCTTGCCCGGCACGAGCCGGGGGAAGCCGACGTGCCGCCCGTCGCCCGAGACCAGCACGTCCGGCGGCTGGAGCAGCGCCAGCGCGATCGTGCCCATCGTGATCGGCACGAGGCCCAGCAGCCGCACCCGCCCCGTCCACAGCGCGAGCCACAGTCCGCCGCCGAGGAACAGCGCGTAGCTGGCTGTACCCATTGCCGGCAGCGTCGTCACCGCGCCGGGCTGGGCCGCCACCACCCGCGCCACCCACAACAGCGCCTCGAGCGACTTGCCGACCGCCCACCACGCAGGCCCGCCCAGCCCCGCGACGTCGAGCAGCAGCGCCAGCGCGATCAGCGGCATGGTCACGAAGGTGGTCAGGGGGATCGCGATCACGTTGGCCGCCGCCCCGTAAAGCCCCGCCCGGTGAAAATGATAGAACCCGATCGGCAGCAGCGCCGCCTCGACCACGAGGCCGGTCAGCAAGACCACCAGCAGGTGCCGCCCCGCCGCCGCCCACCACGGTTCCTCGCGCCGCGCCGAAATCGCTCGCATCCATCCGGCCTGATGAACGGCAACGATCGCCAGCACCGCGGCGAAACTCAGCTGGAAACTCGGTCCCGGCACGGCCTCGGGCCAGACGAGCATAACCGCAAACCCCGCCGCCGCCAGCAGCCTGAGCGAGAGCGGTTCGCGCCCCAGCGCCACCGCCAGCAACACCAGCAAGGCTGCCACTACGCTGCGCACCGTCGGCACTTCGGCTCCGGTCAGCACGGTGTAGGCGATCCCCGCCAGCGCGCTCGCCCCTGCCGCGATCAGCGGCAGGCGCACCCGCAGCGCCAGCCACGGCGATAGCGCCAGCAGGCGCAGCACCAGCAGGTAGGTGGCGCCGATCACCGCGCTCACGTGCAGCCCGCTCACCGAGAGCAGGTGCGTCAGCCCCGCATCGCGCATCGCGGTCTCGTCCGCGTCGGCGATCGCCCCGCGGTCGCCGCTGGCAAACGCCGCCGCGATCCCGCCCGGAGAGCCATCGAGCCGCGCGTGGATATGCCCCGAGAGTGCACGCCGCAGCCGCTGCACCGCCCCCTGACCGTCGGCCCCGCGCAGGACCTCGATCCGCCCGGTCGCCGAGCCCGAGCCCGCCAGCCCCTGGAACCATGCGGCGCGCGCGAAATCGTAGCTCCCCGGCAGCATCGGCGGGGCGGACGGCATCACCCGCCCCTTGACCCGCACCAAGGCACCTTCGCTGGCCGCCGGATCGTCGTCCTCGAGCGGCACGTTGAAGCGCACCCGCACTACCCGCCCGACCCCGGCCACCGCCCCGGCAACCGCCTCCGGATCGCGAATCGCTAGCACCAGCCGCACCCGCCCCTCAGCCGGCTGATCCTCGCGCGAGAGGACGATCCCGGTGAACGTCGCCGCCAGCGGCCGGCTCAGCCCCGGGGTGCCGCTGAGCGCCGATTTGCACCACACCGTGGCGCACCCCATCGCCGCCGCCAGCGCCACCGCCGCGATCGCCTGGCGCAGATAGGGCCAGCGCCCCTCCTCGCGCAGCACCGCCAGCACCCCGATCGCCAGCGCCACCCCGCCCGCGATCACCGCGGCCCACTGCCATGCCCGCGGCAGCGCGAACCACGCCCCGATCCCGCTCCCGAACGCCACCGCCAACCACGGCGCTCGCTCGAACCCGGTGCGGGCGAGAAAATGCTCCAAGTTCCCCAGCATGCTGGACAAGGTCGCGCGGCTGGGCCAATGGGCGTGTTGCAGTGCAGCGCCAGACCGCGAGGGGGACTCAGCCGTCCACGGCTCGCCCTCGATCTCGATCGATCCGGCCGGGACTGCATCGCGGGTCATGCAACGATAGGACAGGAACGGACGAATGATGGCAAGCGGCACGGTGACAGGCGATGCGACCGGCGGTCGCGGCCCCGTCCCGCGCCCGGTCGTCACGCGTTTCGCACCCTCGCCGACCGGCTATCTCCACATCGGCGGCGCCCGCACCGCCCTGTTCAACTGGCTGTTCGCCCGCCACCACGGCGGCAAGTACCTGCTGCGCATCGAGGATACCGATCGCGCCCGCTCGACCGAGCCGGCCATCGCCGCGATTTTCGACGGGCTGGAGTGGCTTGGCCTGCAGGGCGACGAGCCCGCGGTCATGCAGTTCGCCCGCTCGGCCCGCCACGCCGAAGTGGCCGCGCAGCTGCTCGAATCAGGCCACGCCTACCGCTGCTACCTCACCCAGGAAGAGCTCGCCGCCCGCCGCGCCCGTGCGCAGGAGGAGCGCCGCCCGTTCCGGATCGACAGCGAGTGGCGCGATGCGGATCCCGCCGCTGCGCCCGCTGACCAAGCCTTCGTGGTGCGGATCAAGGCTCCGAAGACCGGCGACACGGTCATCGAAGACCTCGTCCAGGGCACAGTCACCGTCCGCAACGAGGAAATCGACGACTTCGTCATCCTGCGCAGCGATGGCACGCCGACCTATATGCTCGCGGTCGTGGTAGACGATCATGACATGGGCGTGACCCACGTCATCCGCGGCGACGATCACCTCAACAACGCCTTCCGCCAGCTCGCCATTCTCCACGCGATGAACTGGCCGGTCCCGGTCTATGCCCACGTCCCGCTGATTCACGGCTCGGACGGCGCCAAGCTGTCCAAGCGCCACGGCGCGCTGGGCGTGGACGCCTATCGCGACGAGATGGGGATCCTCCCCGAGGCCCTGTTCAACTACCTGCTGCGCCTCGGCTGGGGCCATGGCGACGACGAGTTCATCGCCCGCGCGCAGGCCGTCGAATGGTTCGATATCGCCCATGTCGGCAAGAGCCCGTCGCGGTTCGATCTGGCCAAGCTGCAGAACCTCAACGGCCACTACCTGCGCGAGGCCGACGATGCCCGTCTCGCCGCGCTGGTCGCGCCGCGGATGGCGGGCACGCCCGATCTCCCGCTGCTCACCGCGGCGATGCCGTTCCTCAAGGTCCGCGCCAAGACCCTTGACGAGATCGCCGCCGGCGCTGCCTTCCTGTTCGCGCAGCGCCCGCTCGCGCTCGAGGACAAGGCTGCCGCCCTGCTCACCCCCGAGGCGCGGGAACTGCTCGCCCGCCTCGCGGCCACGCTCGGTAAACAAGCGGACTGGACAAGCGAGGCGCTGGAAGCCACTCTCAAGGCACTTGCGGCCGAATGGGGGCTCGGCCTCGGCAAGCTCGCTCAGCCGCTGCGCGCAGCCTTGACCGGGCAGGCCACGTCCCCGGGGATTTTCGACGTACTGGTATTGCTCGGCAGGGACGAAAGCCTGGCGCGGATAGCCGCCCAGGCTCAGCCGGCCGAACACGCGTGAATGGAAGGAGTTCGTCAGGTGGGTAATGTCAAGCTGAACGCCGGGGGCGGCGAATTCGAATATCCGGTGATCAGCGGCTCGGTCGGTCCCGACGTGATCGATATCCGCAAGCTCTATGGCCAGACCGGGATGTTCACCTTCGATCCCGGCTTCACCTCCACCGCGAGCTGCGAATCCGCGCTCACCTACATCGATGGTGACGAAGGCGTCCTCCTCCACCGCGGCTATCCGATCGGCCAGCTGGCCGAGCAGTCGAGCTTCATGGAAGTCTCCTACCTGCTGCTGAACGGCGAACTGCCCAGCAAGTCGGAGCTCGAGAGCTTCTCGCGCACGATCTCGCGCCACACCATGGTGCACGAGCAGCTGACCAGCTTCTACAAGGGCTTCCGCCGCGACGCGCACCCGATGGCGATAATGTGCGGCGTGGTCGGCGCGCTCTCGGCGTTCTACCACGATTCGACCGACATCGCCGATCCGGCCCAGCGCCGCATCGCCAGCCACCGCCTGATCGCCAAGATGCCGACGATCGCGGCGATGGCCTACAAGTACTCGGTCGGCCAGCCGTTCATCTATCCGGACAACAACCTGTCCTACACCGGCAACTTCCTCAAGATGACCTTCGGCGTCCCCGCCGAGGAATACGAGGTAGTTCCGGCGGTCGAAGCCGCGATGGACCGGATCTTCATCCTCCACGCCGACCATGAGCAGAACGCCTCGACCAGCACCGTGCGCCTGGCCGGTTCGTCGGGCGCCAACCCGTTCGCATGCATTGCTGCGGGCATCGCCTGCCTGTGGGGCCCGGCGCATGGCGGCGCCAACGAAGCCGCGCTCAACATGCTCAAGGAAATCGGCACGCCCGACAAGATCCCGGAGTACATCGCGCGCGCCAAGGACAAGAACGATCCGTTCCGCCTGATGGGCTTCGGTCATCGCGTCTACAAGAACTACGATCCCCGCGCGACCGTCATGCAGCAGACCGTGCGCGAGGTGTTCTCGGCGCTCAAGGTCAACGACCCGCTGTTCGACACCGCGCTCGAGCTTGAGCACCTCGCGCTGAATGACCCGTATTTCATCGACAAGAAGCTGTTCCCGAACGTCGATTTCTACTCGGGCATCATCCTCTCGGCGATCGGCTTCCCGACCGACATGTTCACCGTGCTCTTCGCGCTCGCCCGCACCGTCGGCTGGGTCGCGCAGTGGAACGAGATGATCAGCGATCCCGGCCAGAAGATCGGGCGTCCGCGCCAGCTCTACACCGGGCCGACCCAGCGCGATTACGTGCCGGTCGAGAAGCGCTGAGCTGAATGAAAGTCCTGCGCCCGATCCTCGCGGTCGTCGGCATCCTCGCGGTGCTGATGGGCCTGTTGTGGATCGGGCAAGGCACCGGCCTCGTCATGTGGCCGCGCGAAAGCTTCATGCTGGCCGAACGGCAATGGGCCGTGAACGGCGCCGTCCTGCTCGGCTTCGGCGTCGCCCTGCTGTGGGTCTCACGCCGCCGCGGCTGATCCGGCCGGAACGCTCAGGATGAACCGCGCGCCCTGCCCCGGCGCGCTCTCCACCGACAGTTCGCCGCCCATCGCCCGCGCCAGCCGGCGGGAGATGTAGAGCCCAAGGCCCGAGCCGCCATCGCCGCTGCGCCCGAGCCGTTCAAACTTTCCGAACACCCGTGCCTGCTGCGCCTCGTCGAGCCCCGGCCCCTGGTCCGCGACGATCACCCGGGCGAACTCGCCGTCCTGCTCGAGCCGGATCCACACCTGCGAGCCTTCCGGGGCGTAGCGCAGGGCATTGCCGATGAGGTTCAGCAGCACCTGCAGCACGCGGCGGAACTCGGCCACGGCAGGCAGGCTCTCGCCCAGCTTCGGCGCGTCGATCTCGATCCCGCGCTCGCGACTCTTCACCCCGAGGATGCCCGAGGCCTGCCGCGCCACTTCGGCAAGATCGATGCGATCGGGCGATGTCCTGAACTCGGGACTTTCGACCACCTCGAGGTCGGTCAGGTCGTCGATGAGGGTCAGCAGGTGCTGTCCGGCCGAGGCGATGTCGGCGGCATAGGCGCTGTATTCCTCCGCCAGCGGCCCCATCAGGCGCGAACGGATCGTCTCGGCGTTCGCAACGATGCGGGCGATCGGCTGGCGCAGCACCGGGGCGACCTCGCGCCCGATCATCCGCGCGGTCTCGCCCGGGGCCGCCGCGCCGCTGCCCGCGACCGGCTCGGGGGGGCCGGCGAACGGCACGTCGGATACCAGATGCAGCTCGAACCCGACCGGCTCGCCGCCCGCGGGGCCGGCGATCGGCAGGATGATCGCGTGCCACGGCCGCTCCGATCCGCCGATCCGCACCGGCGCGCCGTCGAGCAGGCGCCAATGCAGCGGCTGGTGATGCGTGCTGCCTTCGATGGTTACGAATTCGGTCCACGGCTTGCCCGGCTCCGCCGTCATCCGCTCGGCCAGCCCGGCAAGGTCCGGCGCGTGACCTTCGGCGACCACCGCGCACTGCCGCGTGTCGAGCCGGGCGGAAAACTCCGCGGTCTGGCGGGCAAGCGCGGCCCGGCGGCGCGCGGCAACGCGGTCGTCCTCGGCCGGCGCTGCGCGCGTCTGCCACTGGCGGACGGCGATCCGGCAGCCGGCCTCGTCGTTGGTCGGGGGATCGATTTCAACCCAGGCGGTAACGCCCTCCGTCCCGTCCTGCGCCGTCACGGCCGTCGCAAGGCGCAGCCCGGTTACCCGTGCGCGCTGCACCGCCTCGCGCAGCGCAGGGATCGCGATCGGCCCGGGAAACTCTCCGCCGCAGCGCAAGTGCAGGCCGAGGAGCGGCTCGTCGGCGGCGATCAGGCGGTCCTCGCCGTCGCTCGCGCCCCGCGCCAGTGCGGCGCCGTTGACGCCGCCGGTCATGCCCCTGCCCCTTCGTCGTCGCCCGCAAGCAGCGCCGCGGCGCGGTCTTCCGCCAGCTCCGCCCAGGGCTGCGGCAGTTCGGCATCGGGGTGGACCACGGCCATCGCCGCCTGCGCCGGACCGGGCGCAACGCCCGCCGCGCGCAGCAGCAGGCCAAGCCGCAGTTCCTGGCCTACGGCCGCCGCCAGCACGGCTTCCTCGCGCGCAACCCCCGCGCGCTGCGCCAGTGCCGTGGCGAACAGCGCGAGCCCCGCCGCCTGCGGATCAAGCAAGGGTGCGGCCGGGTCATCGGTCGCCAGTGCCAGCCGCGCCAGCAGCGCCAGCCGGGTGCGGCTCTCGTCGTAATGGGCGCGCAGTTCGGTCGCCGCCGCTTCGCCGGCCTCGCCCGCAACCGCGCCAAGCGCCAGCAAGGCCTCGTGCATCGCTTCGGCGGGGAGTTCGGCCGCGACCGCTTCCATCCGCCGCTGCCGGCAGGTGAAGCGCGCCTGTGCGGTCAGCGCCGTCATCGCCAGGGCTGCCGTGTCGCGGTCGGCGGCGAGCCAGGTCTCGAACGCGGGCGAAAGCACCGGATCAAGCCCGCGGGCGGCAAGCCGTTCGGCCGCCTGTCCCTCAAGCACCAGCGCATGACAGTGGGCGAGCAACAACGGACGCCCGGCCAACTCGGCCACCAGCGCGACGTGATTGTCGACCAGTCCCGCTTCGCCCAACCCGCCGAGCAGGTCCGCGGCAAGCGCACTGAGGAGAGCACGGGTGCGCACCACCGCTTCCTCGCCCAGCACCGGCGCATCGTCAGCGCTGACCAGGTGCGGCAATACGACGCCGAGCGCCGCGCGGGCCCGCTCTTCGCGCGCGAATTCCGCGAGCATGGGGCCCTCGGCGCCCGGAAGGCTGGACTGGTCCGCAAGGTTCATTGGCCTCGCATAGCGTTATGCGGTTAAGGCCGCGTTAGCCTGCCACGCTGTCGGCCTGGCCGCTGCGCCGGCCCAGCACCAGCCCGGCAAGCAGCAGCAACAGCCCCAACGCGGGCACGCCCATGCCGATTACCCCGCCCGCGGCCATCGTCGCCAGCAGGAAACACAGCAGCAGCCGGTCCTGCAGCCACACGGTCCAGCCGGTATCGAAGGCCCGTGGCAGCAGCCGCACCAGCCCGAGCAGCATCGCCGGGGCGAAGCACCGCTCCAGCAGCGATTCCCCCGGCAGTGGCGCACTCGCCAGCACCATGGCCGCGCCGATTGCGGCATCCACCGCCAGCGCCGAGGCAAGGCTGCGCCAGGCCATGCCCGAACGTACCGCCAGCGCCTCGCGCTGAAGCCGGCCGAGCAGCACCGCGCTGAGTTGCAGCACGCCGGCGATGGCCAGCACCATCAGTCCCGTACCCGCCAGCCCGAGCCAGGCGAGGGCAACCCCCGCCACGGCGAGCAGCCCGCTCGCCACATAGGGCGCGAGCAGCCCCGTCGCGTTGGCGTGAAGCAGCGCCGGACCGAACCTGCGCGCGAGAAAGCGCGCCAGCAGCGGCGCCGGCGTCCCGGCGCCTCCCGACGTGTGGCGCGCCATCCAGCCTTCCTCGGCCGCCTGCGCCTCGGCCTCGCTGCGCACGAGCAGCCAGCGCCCGCCGGTCCGCACGTCCTCGGGCACGGGCCGCTGCGCCACGCCCGCCTGCAGCGCGATCCGCAGCAGCGCCGCGGCGGGATCGACGTCGGCCGGCAGCTCCATCAGCCGCTCGACCAGTCGCCCCGGGATCAGCATCAGCCCCGCCGCGGCATGGTTGAGGTCGATCCGCTCGTATCCGGCTGGAACCCCGGCCTCGGCCGGCTGGACGAACACCGCCTGCCCGCCCTGCAGCAAGCGCAGCGCATCGCCGGCGGTCGGCAGCAGGCCCTCGGCGAGGACCAGCACTTCATCCGCCGCCGTCACCAGCGGCGAAAGCCCGCGAGGGACGGAAATGACATGGAAGCCGGCCCCGCCGCGCTCGGCCTCGTGCTGAAGCTCGGCCATCTCGGCACCGAACTCGCGCGCCATCACGATGATCCGTTCGCACCCCGCGGCCAGCGCCAGCGACAGCTGGTGACGCGCCAGCAGCGAGCCGCCCACGCGCAGCAAGGCGCGCGGCTCCGGCTGGCGCACCCCGGGCTGCCCGCTGGCCGGGACTGTCCCGGCGGGTGAAGCGCTCGCCGGCACAACGCCGGCCGGCTCCATGATTGTCAGTAGCGCGACCCGCAGTGTCCGTCTCCAGCGCAGCGGGGGCGGACTCTACGGCGGCGGCGGCATCCTGCCAACCGGCCAATTCATCTGTCGTACAATGGGCTCAGGCGGCCGCGAACTGGTCGTGGAAGGCCTGCAACCGGCGCAACACCACCGGATCGCCCGGCGCCCCGTCGATCGCCTCGTCGGCCAGCGCGATCAGCGCGTCGGCATGGAAGCTCCCGGCCACGCCCTTGAGGCGCTGGGCGGCCACCCGCCAGTTGCCGTCGCACCGCGCGCGGCGCAGCAGGTCGATCTGCCGCGCCACGCTCTCGGCGAAGGCGCGCTTGAGCTCGGCGAACAGCGCCGGATCGTCGCCTGCGGCGGCAGCGATCGTCTCGTCGAGGGTTCCGGCTTCGTATGCCATGCGCCCAGCCGTAAGCGCCTCGGGTTAAAACGGGGTGTATGCGAAGGACATGCATGGTAAACGCGTGTCATGTCTGGGGGATCTCGCATCGTCGCATTCGGACCCGGGGGCGAAACGCCGCCGGCCGAACCCACCACCGCCGATCCGCACGGCAGCGCCCCCGCGTCCCCGACGGAGTCGGGCGGAGAGCCGGTTGCCGAGTGGTCGGACGCGCTGGACGAGATGCCCACCGAGCCGGAGCGTGCATCGCTCCTGCCCACCCTCGCCCTCTTCGCCATCGCGGTTTGGACCGGGTTCTTCGGGTGGGCCATGCGCCACCGCTTCGCCATCGGGGTCACCCCCAGCGAAGGTGTCGCCCTCACCGGCCAGTGGGCGCTCCCGGTGCTGCTCATCGGCGTTGCCTGGCTGCTCGTCATGCGCACCAGCCGGCGCGAGGCGGTCCGCTTCGGCCGCGTCGCCCGCGCCCTCTCGTCCGAGGCGGCCACGCTCGAACTGCGCCTCACCATCATCAATCGCGAACTCAGCCTCGCCCGCGAATTCATCGCCGCGCAGGCCCGCGATCTCGATTCGCTCGGCCGCATCGCCACCGAACGCCTCGCCACCCATGCGGACCGGCTGCAGGAGCTCGTTCACGACAATGGCGCGCAGGTCGAAGCCATCGCCACCGTCAGCACCTCCGCGCTCGACAACATGGAACGCCTGCGCGACCGGCTGCCGGTCGTCGCCAGCTCCGCCAAGGACGTCGCAAACTCGATCGGCCACGCCGGCCGCACCGCGCAGGGTGCGCTCGACGGGCTGATCGGCGGCTTCGCAAGGCTCGAGGAGGCCGGGGCCGGCAGCGAGGACCGCGCCGCCGCGCTCCATGCGCGGATCGACGAATCCGTCACCCAGCTCGACAGCCGGCTGGCCCAGATCCAGGCGCTCGTGGCCGCGCGGATCGAGGAGCTCGAACACCGCGGCGCCGACCTGCGCGAGCGGCTGACCGCCGAGGAAGCCGATGCGCTCGAGGCCATGCGCCGCCGCGCCGCCGCGCTGGGCGAGGAAGTGGACCGCACCCGCACCCAGCTCGACACGCACGAGAGCGAGGCGCTCACTTCGCTTCGCGCGCGCCTCGCCAGCCTGCGCGACGAAAGCAGCATCCTCACTCGCACCCTCAATCATGCCCAGGCCGGCGCTATCGCCAGCCTCGAGGCGGACCGCGAGCGGGTCGAGGCAGCCATGCGCGAAATGCTCGAACGGCTCGATCAGCTCGATCGCCACGCGCTCGCCGCCGCGCAGTCTCGCATTGCCGCGCTCTCCGAAGAGGCCGCGACCTTCGACACCCGCCTGGCCGAGCGCAACCGCCAGTTTTCCGCAGAACTCGAGGATCGCCTCGGCGAAGCCGCGCGCCGCCACGATGCCGAGATCGCCCGGATCGAAGCCCTTTTCGCCGCCTTCGACGACGCCGTGGCCGAGCGCCAGGCCCGCCACAAGGCCAGCCAGCACGCGCTCGCCGAACAGGGCGAGGCGATCGCCGCCCGGCTCGAATCGCTGAGCGACCGGATCGCCGGTATCGCCGCCTTCGGCAACCAGGCCGAGGAATCGCTCGGCAGCGGCTTGCGCCTGCTCACCGACCGGCTCGCCGCCAGCCGCGAGGCGCTTGCCGGGACCGATGCCGCCGTGTCCCAACTGACCGAGGGGGCCGTGCGCCTGCTGGAACTGCTCCAGGCCAGCGCCGACCAATCCGGCGACCGCCTCCCCGCCGCGCTCACCCAGAACGAACCCCTGCTGGCCGAATGGGAACGCCGCCTCGGCCAACTGGGCACCCTCGTCAGCCAGGCCGGAGAACGCGGCGCAGCGCTGTCCGACAGCGTCGGCCAGACCCGCGAGACGCTGGTTCACGCGCTCGACGAACTCGGCACCCTCGGCGCCGCGCTCGACGAACGGTTCGACGGCCAGGCCGCCAAGGTCGGCCAGCTCCGCGCGGATCTTGCCGAGTTCGAGCGCGAAAACCTCGCCGCCGCCGAAGCCGCCCAGGGCCAGCTCGCCGCCGCGGTCGATACCCTGGCCGAGGCCGCCCGCACCGCCGTCGCTGCACTCGGCGACGACGCGCAGGGCTCGGTCAGCCGCTATGCCGCGCAGATCGGCGAGGAAAGCGGTGCGGCAATCGACCGGGTCATGCGCACCCGCATCGCCGAGGCGGTCGGCCGGCTCGAGCAGGCCGCCGGCCACGCTGCCGGCGTCAGCCGGGAAGCCGCCCTGCAGATGCGCGAGCAGCTCGGCAAGGTCGACGAACTCGCCGGCAACCTCGAACGCCGCGTCGCCCGCGCCCGCGAACTCGCCGAGGAACAGGTCGACAACGACTTCGCCCGCCGCGTGGCGCTCATCACGGAAAGCCTCAATTCCAGCGCGATCGACATCGCCAAGGCGCTCTCCACCGAAGTGACCGACACCGCCTGGGCCGCCTACCTCAAGGGCGACCGCGGGATCTTCACCCGCCGCGCCCTCAAGCTGATCGACGCCAACGAGGCGCGCGAGATCGTCCGCCTCTACGAACACGACAGCGAGTTCCGCAGCCACGTCAGCCGCTACATCCACGATTTCGAGAGCATGCTCCGTCAGCTGCTCTCCACCCGCGACGGCCACGCGCTGGGCGTCACCATGCTCTCGTCAGACATGGGCAAGCTCTACGTCGTCCTCGCCCAGGCCATCCACCGCCTGCGCAACTGACGGACGCGAACACTCTCCCGGATCAGCGCCTGCGACAGGAGTGATGCTGCGGACACGTTCTCCGCTCGGGGCTTGCCGGCGCGACAGGAAGGCCGAAGCTAAGGCCGCCAAGGAGAGGATGGACCGATGGACCAGCAAGAGTTGACCGACATCGAGCAGATCAAGCAGCTCAAGAGCCGCTATTTCCGCTATCTGGACACCAAGGACTGGGCCGCATGGCGGACGGTGTTCACGGACGATCTGGTCGCCAGGGTTGACGATGTGCAAGAGGAGCGACCGAACCTGGCCGAAAGCGGCGACGAGATGGTCGAACGGGTGAGCGGCATGCTGGCGGGCGTCGTGACGGTCCACCATGGCCACATGCCGGAGATCACCTTGACCGGGCCGGACAGTGCTACCGGGATCTGGGCCATGGAGGATATCCTCGAGTACCCCGGAGGGCGATCGTACCAAGGCTTCGGCCATTACCATGAGACCTACCGCAGATCGGCGAACGGCTGGCAGATCGCGACCCTCCACCTGACCCGGTTGCGTGTGATCGAGAAACAGCCATGAGCCGAGGCGGAGACTATGCCGGCCAAGGGGTGGTCATAACCGGGGCGGCCTCGGGACTGGGCGCCGCGCTCGCGGAGCTGTTCGCGTCCGCCGGCGCTCGCCTGGCGTTGCTCGACATCGACGCGGAACGCGTGACGGCGAAGGCGGCTGAGTTCGCCGACCGAGGG
>Ga0068859_100004324_pt1 | contig 14489 bp, 10 predicted proteins | sample KBSSwiS22_FD_66585 | JGI IMG/M metagenome (GOLD analysis project Ga0068859, IMG submission 66585) | Switchgrass rhizosphere microbial communities from Kellogg Biological Station, Michigan, USA - KBS Switchgrass S2-2 | ecosystem: Host-associated > Plants > Roots > Rhizosphere > Soil ...
GAAGGAATCGGAACATCAGTCACTGCGCCTTCAACGGACATCCGCTGGACACGGCGCTCGATTTCGCGAACGCTTTCAAGATAGTCGTTCATCGCGGTGCGATCCTGAGGGCCGAGCGTCTTTTCGAGATCGGCGGCTTGCTTCATGAACAGATCCAGGATGCTGCGATCTTCCTTGCTTTGTGCGACGCGCTCTGCCGTGCTTCCGCCGCGTCCAAACATACGTTCGAAGACTTTCCGGGGATTGATTTCCATCGGCAGCGGTGTTGTCGGCGTGCGCCATGAGAGAGTGTTCATGTAGATGCAGCCATAGTCACGATCGCAGGATCCGATAAGGCCGGAATGGTCTTCCGTGCCGAGTTCAAGCGAGGGAAGCAGTGTGTCCTGTCCGATCTGCTGCGCCGCGAACTGGTCGGCAGTGACTCCGGCGAAAGCATCCGTGCCCTGAGTGGCCTTGGGTCGAACGCCGCTCAGCCATGTCGTCGGGCTCAGCGAATGCACCGCACTGCTGTCGGCCGCCTGATGATGAAGGCCGCTGATGACGTTGAGGCGGTCGCGATGCTTCTCCAGCGGTTGGAGGATCGGCGTAAATTCAAAGCCTGTCCCTTCGGTCTTGGGCATCCAGCGGTCCATGATCGCGCCATGTGGGAGATAAACGAACCCGAGCCGCGACTTCGCCGCCGCTGCTGTCTGTCCCTGCGCCGTTAGTGCGGGAACCATGGAATCCAGGAACGGTAACGCCATCGTGGCCCCTGCGGCCCGCAGAAACGTCCTTCGCGAAAGGTGCTTCTTTGTGACGAACATGTATCCTCCCTACTGGGCTCTCTTCATCTGGAACGGTGCGCTCTTCACGATATTGAAAACCAGCGCCGAAAACCTGTAGTCCTGCTTCTCGGCGTCGCGGACAATACCACGGACGACCGGCATATCGTAATGCTCCAACCCTCTTCCAAGGGCATAAATCAGTAGCTTTTCCGTCATCGTATCCACGAATCGTTCGGGCTGCTTTAACAATGCCTGCCGAAGCGCCAGGGGACCGTCAACCTTCGTACCGTCGGCCAGAACACCCGATGGATCTATAGGGCCGCTCTTGTCTTTTGTCCGCCATTCGCCTGTTGCATCAAAGTTCTCGAGGGAGAAACCCAACGGGTCCATCACCGCGTGACAGCCGGCGCACGCTGGATTCTTGCGATGTTCTTCCAGAATTTCCCGAATCGGTCGTGGCTTCGCTCCCTCTTCGTTCTCCGGGAAGGGAGGGACGTTGGCCGGCGGCGCCGGCGGCGGCGTTCCCATGATGTTTTCAAGAATCCACTTGCCGCGCAAAACCGGCGAGGTTCTGTTCGGATAAGAGGTCACGGTCAGGATGCTCCCCTGGCCCAGCAGGCCGCGTCGCGCGGGATCCTTTATTGCCACGCGTCGGAACTGGCTGCCGTAGATATTCGGTATGCCGTAGTGCTGAGCAAGCCGGTCATTAACGAAGGTGTAATCCGCAGTCAGCAAATCGAGAACGTTGTGATCCTCGCGCACGATGCTCGAAAACAGCATCTCTGTTTCCTTGCGGAAAGATTGCCGGAGGTTATCGTCGAAGTCGGGGAACGTTTTGTTGTCGGGACGCGCGCTCTGAAGGTTTCTCAAATAGAGCCACTGGCCCGCGAAGTTGCTCACGAGCGCCTGAGATTTCGGATCGGCGAGCATGCGCTTGATCTGCGCATCGAGAACCGCTGGGTCCTTCAGTCTTTTTTGTTCCGCGAGAGACAACAACTCCTCATCCGGAATGCTGCTCCAGAGGAAGAACGAGAGTCTCGACGCCAATTCGAAATCCCCGAGTCGGTAGATCTGACCCTTGGTAACGCCGGCAGGATCGGGTTCGCTTCGGAACAGGAACTTTGGCGTCGCCAGCATGACGTGCAGGGCATTCTCCACTCCGGCTTCGAAGCCGCCTTTCTTCGCGCCGGTTTCGTAGAAGCCCATCAGCGCGTTGAGATCTTCCGCTGCAACCGGCCCACGATACGCGCGACGCCCGAGCGTCGAGAGAATCTTTCGCGCGCAGGCCGCCTGCTCGGCTGCCGCCGAAGGACGGCAGGTAAAGATCCGCTGACGGCTCGGCGTATCGCCAGAGCCCGTAGCCTGGATCGGTCCCGTGATATCCACGTGGTCGACCTGAGGATTTCCATTCATGTTTTGCAGGTCGTGGTCGTAGGAATGCAGCTCCAGCGGTTCCGCAGTTTCCGAAGAATTCTTTCGCAGGAACGCGACACCGATCTCGTGCGGACCGGCTTTGATCGGAATGCGCGCCCGCATGCGTGCATCGATCATGTCAGCAGCCATAGCGAAGTTGGCATCGGAGTCGCGGTTGTCGTCATCGCCACCGATAGGTCTCAGGAACACACGTTCACCGTCAACTGTGATCTCGATCTGGTGAGGCCATTCCAGGCCCTTCATGTAACCGAGAACATTCCGTAGCATGACGACGTTGATCTGGTACTCGGCGTCGAGCGGGAAGTTGTCTTTGATGAGAAGGCCGCCGCGAGTGCCGAGAGCCAGACCTTCAATATGCCGGTCCTGAGCGCGATCGGGCGGCACCCGATAGATCGTTGTGACAGGAAGAAGAGTCGGGTCGCCTACCGCGATCGCGCTGATCTTACGCGCGGCGACGAGGTACTGCTCGAGCAGCGATGGAGAAACCTTCAGGACATCCGCAATATTGTCGAAGCCATTGCTCTCATCGTCCGGCGGCAAGAGTTCTTTGACATCGATGTCAAGGTTCAGGAGATCGCGAATCGCGTTTCCGTATTCCGTGCGATTCAAACGGTGGAGCGATGCGCGGCCTGGTTCCGGGTGCGCCGCCGAAGCTTTGTCGAGCCCGCTTTCCAGCATGGAAACCATCGCATCGACCGAAGCCTGATCGGGCTTCGGTCGACCCAGGGGTGGCATCATCCCGGCTCGGAGTTTCATCACGACCTTCTCCCAGGTCGCCGCGCCTCCAGGAATATCGTTCAGATCGGCTTTGTCGAGCATCAGGCCCGCTGTTTTGACCTGCTGGTTGTGACAGCTGATGCAGTATTGATCGAGCAGCGCGCGCTGGGCCGCGGTGGGGTTTGCGGAACCCGTTTGGACTGGTTGCGAGGCACGGGGAACCCCCACCATCGCCGTCGCCAGAACCAGTAGGAAAGTCCCGACAAATGCACGCTTTCGAAATACCACTATCTTCCTCTAAATAAAGAAACTTATCACTGCTGTCAGAGCGAAAAAATGCTACCAAAAGCTTATCAATGAGGTCGGCAGGGGTCAATTGAAGATTAGGACTGGGGGACTACCCAAAGAGGGAGTCGGGGAATCTGAGATTGGAAAGTCCTGGGATCTCAAAATCGAAATTACAAGAGGGTAGATTGGACGGCCGCTCCTGTGTTTGGGGTCCAATTTGAGATCTTGTAATCTCGGTTTTGAGATCCCCGGACTTTTCAATTTCAGATTTCTGCCTCCCCCGACCTGCACACTTCCCTACTGCTCTTCACAGCCATGCCGCAACTCGAGATCTGGTAAGTGGCGCAGACCGCGGAGAGTTTGAGTGGCATGGAATCCTCCGGCCGGAATCGGTTGGAGTAGAATACACACGACCTATGCCGAAACCAACATTCGACCGACGAAGCTTTCTCGTTGCTGCTGTGCCGGGAATGGTCGTGGCGTCCGCATTTGCGCAGGCTCCGCAGCAACAGGCTATTTCTCCGGAACCCGCGCGGCGCGACTGGACGGGGCTGGAACCTGTCCGCTATCCCGATCCCGACATCATCGCGCTCGACAATCGCTTTCGCCGCTACATCATCGGGAATACCGCGATGAAGCGGCTGTACACCGGAACGCAGTGGGCTGAAGGCCCGGCGTGGAACGGAGCGGGGCGCTTTCTCATGTGGAGCGACATTCCCAACAACGTTCAGCTGCGTTGGATCGAGGACGATGGGCGGGTGACGACATTCCGAAATCCATCAGGCTATAGCAATGGCAATACGTTCGATTACGAAGGGCGTCAGCTTTCCAGTGAGCACGGCGGACGGCGGGTTGTCCGTTACGAAACGAATGGCGCAGTGACAGTCATTGCGGACAAGTTCGAGGGCAAACCGCTTAACTCTCCGAATGATCTTGTGGTTCATCCGGACGGCAGCATCTGGTTTACCGATCCGGCATACGGGATCAATGGAAACTACGAGGGCTTTCAGGCCCAGCGTGAACTGAAAGAGGCCGTGTACCGTGTCGATGGCAAGACCAAACAGATTACGAAAGTCACGGAAGAAGTGGGCAGCCCGAACGGCATCTGTTTCTCAACCGACTACAAGAAGCTTTACGTTGCCGACACCGGCGCGCCACGAGAGATTAAAGTCTGGGATCTCGATGGCGCTGCTCTTCGTAATGGAAAACGTTTCGTTCAGTTGGACATTCCCGGATCCGGCGGACCCGCGGCCGCCGACGGAATTCGTTGCGATGCGGATGGAAACATCTGGGCAGGAGCGCGGCCAGGAGTGCAAGTTATCGCGCCGAGCGGCGAGCGCATTGGAATGATTCGTTTGCCCGAGAATTGCGCGAACGTGTGTTTCGGAGGGCCGAAGCGGAATCGTTTGTTTATGACGGCGAGCCAGTCGCTGTATGCGATCTATGTGGGCACCACAGGTGCCCACATAGCCTGAGTCAGTGTCCTGCGACGACGGCTTTGTTCTTCTCGATGTGACGTTTCACAACGGCTAATCCGAAAAACACGATCCCCATTGCGTAGGCCCAAGTCATGAAATAGTGCGGCGTCCCGCCGGCCATTGCCCAGGGGCCCAGCTTGCCCGTAAGGGCATGACCAACGCGTCCGACCGCAACGGCTGTCCCCACGCCTCTGCCTCGAATTTCTGTCGGGTACACATGAGCGGCGAGAGCGTACATCGTGGTCTGCACGGCATTCATGAGGCCGCCAGTGTAGGTGATGAGAACATAGAGCGGCAGCGTGGCCATTGCATCCACTTTCATCATCGAGAGGATAACGGCTCCGACAATCGACAGCACCGTCAACGTCAACATCGATAAGCGAGATCCGAAGCGGAGAATGACAACCCCGGCAAGCAACGCCCCGGCAACTCCTCCAAGATTGAAGTACGAGAGGATGCGGTTAGCCGTAGACTGATCGATTCCCACTTCAGGGCCTGTCAGCATGGCCGGTAACCACTGGATGCACAGGTAATTTCCCATCAGGCAAAAAAAGAACGCGAACCACAGACCGATTGTGTCGCGCAGGCGGTGCCCCGCAAACACATCAGCAAAAGATCCCTGTGCCTGCGCAGCCTGAGCCGGTACTTTGTCTGGGACGAATGCGGCATCCGCCGGAATGTTGTGACCCATCTTGGCTAGCAATTGCCGGAGTTCGGGCCAGCGTTCCTTATGTTTGGCCAGATACTTTGGAGATTCCGGCAGAATCTTGAACAACACGATTCCGAGAACGATGGGGAGCAGTCCACCCAACTGCCACAGCCTCTCCCATCCAAATCTTGGGATGATTCGTGAAGCGGCGTCAGCTGCGATAAATCCGCCGAGCGGGACGCAGACGATCGTCGCCGTTACAGCGAGAGCACGCCGGTTCTGAGGAACATATTCTGAGGCAAGCACCGCGGCATTCGGCATTGCGCCGCCAAGGCCGAGACCCGCCAGAAAACGCAGAATCATCAGTGTCGTTGTATCGCCAACGAAGGAGATCGCGAGGGTCACCAGCGAAAACGCCAGCACGCTGCTCAGGAGTGCTGTCCGGCGGCCCACCTTGTCACCGAACCATCCACCGAAAAGGCCTCCGAACATCATGCCCAGTGGTCCTGCAGTCAGCACGTTCGCAAAGGCGCCGCGCGGAAGACTCCACGCCTGCATCAGCGAGGGAATTGTCGGTCCCATCAGCTGGTTGTCTACACCGTCGAGAATGATCGTGAGCGCTGTCCCGAAGATAAGGAGTTTCTGATAGCCGCTCCATTTCGACTTATCGAGCAGAGGGCCCACTTCAATCGTTGTCATCAAGGTGTCCTTTCATTTTTGTCGTGGGGGCGCGGCGATTATATCGCGCAAAAAGCGAATCGGGGCCAGATTGCCTGGCCCCGATCGTTTTTATTCGCGTTGGTGTGAGACTTACTGCTGACGGTCTTGAGGTCGCTTCAGGACAGGCGGCGCATCGGTGTCGGGTTCGCGATCCGCAGGACTCGTCGAGGGTTCTCTGCTGCTTGCGCTGGGATCATCGTTCGGATTTGGTCGGCTGCCTGGTGTCCGACGCCTCAAGCTCGGCGCCTGTTCCTTCTGGGATGGCGTTTTCTGATCCTGCAGCTGAGCAAGCCGGGCTTTTACCGTGTCGAATTCCGAAGTCGTAACCAGATAGCGTTCTTTAGGCTTCAGGAAGTTCTCGATGTTCGCCTTGGTCTTGGCGACGCGAGATTCCGTTGGCGGATGCGTCGAGAACAGAGACGACATCTTCTTCTTGGCGCTTTCTCGGGCTTGCAGCTTTTCAAAGAAGCTTACGAATGCCCCTGGATCGTATCCGGCGGTATAGAGATATTGCAGCCCGAGCCAATCCGCTTCTTCCTCAGCGCTGCGATCGAACTTGAGGAAGGTCATCGGAATCAGGATGCTTGACGCCTGCTGAATTGCGGCACCAACGAGTCCACCGGTGAAGATCGAAAGTGGAATCGATGCCAGGTTGAAGGCGTTGGCGCGTCCCTGTTGCTCCGCGGCATGCCGAGCCGTCACATGGGCGATCTCATGGGCCATCACCCCTGCGAGCTCCGCCTCTTCGTCTGCCGCTAGAATCAGTCCCGTGTTGACGTAGAAAAAGCCGCCGGGCAGAGACATCGCGTTAATTTCGTCGGAGTCGATAACCTTAATCGTGAAGGGAATCTTGGAATCGGAGTTCTTGACGATGTTTTGACCGACGCGGTTGACGTATTCGTTGATCGTCGGGTCCTGAACAAGCGTGACCTGCGACTCGAGCTCTTTGGATAACTGCCGTCCCATCGCGATTTCGGTCTCCAGGTTCGGCGTCATGACGCGAAGACCAGGGCCTTTGTTGATATCTCGGTTGCCGATATTCTCGATGTCGGAGTTTCTTTTGGTGGGGTTTTTCTTCTCCGCTTCCCTGGCAGCCTTTTCTTCTTCCTTGCGCTTCTTTTCGGCTTCCTTCGCTTCCTTGTCGGCCTGTTTCTTGGCCTCAGCGTCCGCCTTGGCCTGAGCCTTTGGGTCGACGCTGGTCTGTTCCGTGGTAGTTTGAGCGAAGGCGGGTAAAGTGACTAGAAGCGAAACCGCCAGCAAAGCAATCATCAGCCTTAGTCCGTGTCTCATGGATCGTCTCCAGAGGGGTTGTCTATCCAAACCTTCAGGCCAACACCTCATCCTGTTGTACTTTGACCGGTCTGGCCGAAAAAGGATTAACCTTATTTATACCTTCTCAGGCTTGGCTGCCGCTAGTGATTAATCGCGAAAACACAGAGATCCCGTAATTGAGCTTTCCTGAAGATTCTTTGACACTTCCGCTCTGCTGTGTCATGAATATCCGCGTTCCACAGACAGGAGGAGAACGACGATGGTACGGAAAGCACTGTTCATCACGCTGCTTTTGAGCGTAGCGATCGCCCCGGCGACGCTGTCACAGGGTCCGAAGCTGACCCCCGTGACAACGCAAATGCTGGAAAAGCCAAGTCCTAACGATTGGCTGATGTTCAGCCGAACCTACGATGCACAGCGCTTCAGTCCGTTGGACCAGATCAAAAAGAGCAACGTGGGCCAGTTGAAGCTCGTGTGGTCCAAGGATATGGCGACCGGCTCCCAGGAAAGCATCCCCCTGGTGCACGACGGCGTTCTCTATACCCTCAGCACCGGCCCGGCGGGCGGCCCGGCCGGATCTTACGTCTGGGCGCTGGATGCGGTTAACGGAAATCTCCTTTGGGAATATAAGCGACCTACTGGCGGTGCTAACAACAGCAAGGCGTTCGCCATGTTCGAGGACATGATTTACTACCCGGCGGGAGACACGATCGTCGCCCTGGATGCGCGCACCGGCACTGTCCGTTGGGAGACGGTCGCGGCTCAGGGTGGGCGCCTGAGTTCTGGACTCATGGTGGCCGGCGACAAGATCATTTCCGGACGGACCTGCGGCGGCAATCCCCGCCAGGCCAGTTGCTACATTGCGGCGCACGATGCGCGTACGGGGAAGGAACTCTGGAAGTTCTACACCGCAGCAGGGGCGGACGACCCTATCGGCGACAAGTCGTGGGGAGGCGCACCGGTGGAGGGTCGTTCCGCTTCAACCTGGGGACTGACGGGCAGCTACGATCCGGTCAAGAAAGTTATCTATTGGGGCGTTGCCAACCCCACACCCAACACACGCGCTGCTCGCCACGGCGGAAACTCGAATGCGATCGGCATGTCGGCGCCCGCGGATCTGTACAGCAACTCGACTGTCGCGCTGAATGCGGAAACAGGCAAACTCCTTTGGTACTATCAGCATCTTCCGGGCGATGACTGGGATCAGGACTACACTAACGAACGAATTCTCCTGCGCACGTCGGTTAATCCGGACACGAAATCGGTGAAGTGGATCAATCCCTCAATCGCCAAGAACTCGCAACATGACATTTCCGTTTCTGTCGGCGAAGGCGGCGGTCTGTTTGCCCTTGATCGAAGCGATGGAAAATTCCTGTGGGCGATGCCCTTTCCCTATGACACGCCGCGATTCCTGATTTCCAGAATCGATCCTGACGGAAAGACCTGGATCAACGAAGATCTGATTGTCGACATCCCCGGCGAACGTCACATTATCTGCGCGTACAACACCAAGAGTTACTGGCCGATGTCGTACCATCCCGGAAAGAACTCTCTCTACATCCCGTATGTGGACAACTGTCTCGATATGCGATCCGCAAATCCCGCCGGTGGTCCGATACCTCCAGCGCCTTATGAAGTCAGTGCGTCAACATGCCAGGGTCCGCCGGTTCCCGCGGAAGCCACTCCCGCTGCGGCAGCTGCCGCAGGTCGCGGAGCAGGCGGCGGCGCCGGAGCTGCTGGCGGAGGAGCGCGAGGCGGAGGGGCTGCAGGTGGAGCAGCTGCCGGTGGGGGCCAGGGCCGGGGTGGTGGTGCTGCAGGAGGTGCGGCCGGCGGTGCTGCGGCTGGCGGTGGACGTGGCGGCGGTGGTGGAGGCGGAAATCCGGAAAGCCGCACCGCGATCCGCCGTGAGGGTTCCGATCCTCAGAAGTTTGCCGGCGTCGCCAAAGTCAACATGACGACAGGTGAAATCACGCGCTTGTTCGAAACCTGCTCTCCTGGAAATGGCGCGACGCTGACAACTGCCGGGGACCTCGTTTTCTGGGGAGATCTTGCTCGCAACTTCCGGGCGATCGATGCGGACAACGGAAAGGTTCTGTGGCAAACCGTGTTGCCTGGAAGCATTCAGAACAGCACCATTACTTATTCCGTCAATGGGAAGCAATACGTTGCGGTGTTGACAGGACGAGGCGGCATAACCAGCGGCTTGATCACTCAGGCCAACATTCAGCCGCCGCCGCCGAATACAAATGGTGTTTATGTTTTTGCGTTGCCCTAAACGGGTAGAGGTGAAATCGAAATGAGAAATCTAATTCGGTTTGTTCTTATGACGGCAGTAATCGCGGCTCTGTTCGCAACTGCTGCCGTCGGTCAAAATCAGGATTTTTCAGCTGTCCAAATCAAGGCGACAAAGATCTCGAACAACTTCAGTACGCTTGAGGGACAGGGTGGAACGATCGGAGTTCTTTCGGGGCCCGACGGTATTCTCATGGTCGATTCGCAGTTCGCGCCTTTGACGGACAAGATCGTTGCCGCGATCAAGCAGATTTCGCCGAGTCCCATTCGGTACCTGATCAATACGCACGTTCACGGCGATCACACGGGTGGTAACGAGAACCTTGCAAAGCTCGGCGCGACGATCTTTTCCCGCGACCAGTTGCGGCAGCGTCTTGCTAATCCGGCTCCTGGCGCGAACGGCGCGCCGGGAACACCGGCGCCGGCAGCAGCGCTTCCAATCGTCACCTACGATCAGAAGATCACATTCCATCTAAACGGCGAAGATGTCGAAGCCATCCCGGTTCGTGCCGCCCACACCGATGGCGATACGCTGGTTCGCTTCGTGAAGAACGATGTTCTGATGACGGGTGATTATTTCAGATCGCTGGGCTATCCAAACATTGATCGCGCGAATGGCGGGACGCTTCAAGGGATGCTCGACGGACTGGCCCAGACCATCGCGCTCTGCGGACCGAACACAAAGGTTATTCCGGGGCACGGCACGACGGTTGATCGTGCCGGGCTTGTCGCGCATCGCGACATGATCGTTGCAATTCGTGACAAGGTCGCTCCCCTGGTAAAGCAGGGAAGAACTCTCGAGCAGGTGATCGCTGCAAAGCCCACCGCCGATTTCGATGCAAAAGTTCCGAGTGTCGGCACGACGGGTGATCGATTCATCGGCCAGCTCTACGCGGAGCTGCAAGGCGCAAAGTAATCGTTGATCTTTTGGTTCCTGGTGCGAATCCTACAGGGCTTCGTACCAGGAACTGCGTCCTCTTCCCAGTAGCCTCAATCGTCCCGCCTCAACCAGCTGGCGCAAGTGAAGCTTCAAGGTATTTCGATTCGTCTTCGTCAATTTCAACGCAGAGGCCAACGTAAGGCTTCCATGTGATTTCGCTAAGGAGAGGAGTTTTTCGTCGATAGGAGAAAGCGCGGACATGATCTTCTCGCGCTGAACTTTATCGGCCAGTTTGTTTTTCTGTTCGACGAGACACAGCAGGAAGAAGCGCAACCAATCTGAAAGCCGCGATTCGTCCTTATCAAGGGTGCTCTGCGCGCTTCTCAACGCGCGGTAGTACTGCTCGCGATTGTCTTCAATGACTCGTTCGAGAGAACTGTATGGCATGTAGCCGTAACCCGTCCTGAGAAGAATCAGATTTGTGAGGACCCGCGCCAGTCTCCCATTTCCGTCCTGGAAGGGATGGATCGCCAGGAAACGGACAATGAACGCGGCGTTGACGAGCAGAGGGTGATGCTCCTTTCCTTCCAGTTCGCGCTTCGTCCACGCGACAAGCTCATGCATCAACCGAGGTGTCTCGAACGGCGTTGCCGTCTCGAAGATGACGCCGACACTCCTGCCATGCTCGTCGAATGCTTCAACGTTGTTCGTCACCTTCTTGTACTCGCCGCGATGACGTTCGTCGCGCGTCGAGAATTTCAGAAGCACCCCGTGGAGTTGCTTGATGTGGTTTTCGGACAGGGGAATGTCAGGCCACGAATCGAAGACCATCTTGGTTGCTTCCGCATATCCGGCGACTTCCTGCTCGTCTCGACTCTTGAAGGAACCGAGATCCAAATTAGAAAGAAGCGCGTCGACCTGGGCATCGGTGAGTTTTGCACCTTCGATTCTTGTCGATGCGCCCACGGATTCCACAGTCGCCACGCGCCGCAGCGTAGCAAGTCGATCGGGAGCAAGATTGCCGAGCGCTTTCCACGCGCCCTTGAATTCATCGATCTCTCCGATGAGACGGAGCAGATCGGATGTGAATGCCGTGTACTTGAAAGGACTGAGCGCGGCGCCTCGCATACCCGTAAATATACCCTTAAATACCCGAAAGCATATTGGGTATCTGCGGGTATATTTGCGGGTATGCAAAAGTTCGGATCACGGAATATTTTTTAGCACTCGTGCAGGACAGGCGAGGTCCCTTTAGGGTGAATCGATTGTTTGACGCTTTAGAGCTGCAGTTAGTGGGTCGCCGCGTAGATCATGAAATTCAGCCCGAGCCGGTAAGCCTGGCCGGAATACTTTGCGGGGTAGCAGGGAAGATCCATGTACTCCCAGGCATCGCCCAAATCCGAGTTGTACGTTGCAACGATCATGAGCCGTCCGGTGTCATTGCGCATGCCATAGACGCGTGGCTCCTTGTCGTCTGGTCGCTCGTAAGTGGGGCCGCCCGCGCAGCCCGCGTACTGTCCGGGAATTTGCATGATCTCGTCGATGTCGAAAAACGTATGGAAGATCTTGTCTGAGGGTTTGAGTACTTCGAACGTATATTCCGGAAAGACCTTCTTCATCTGATCCTGAAAGTTATGGAGCTCATACAATCCCCAGAAGTCATCTGCGTGAATGAAGCCTCCGCGTAACAAGTATTCGCGAAGCTGGTCGGCTTCGTTTTTCGTGAGGTCCATTCCGCCTGGCTCGACAATGTAGGCATAAGGGAACTTGAAGAGAGCTTCGTCGAGCACTTCGATCATGTTGGGATTGGGGTAAACATTGAGCCCTGTCAGTCGATGAACGCCACCCATGAACTTGCAGTCTGCTCCCGGTGAATCCATCGACCAACCAGTTCCTTGCGGAGGAAAGAAATTGCCGCCGCCGAATTCCGGGCATCGATAGTTCGGGCCCACCGAGCGTCCGAATCCGCGTGAGCCATCCTCTGTATAAGCGAGTCTCGTGAAGTAGAACTCCGGCGCACCGTCGAATGAGGATTCCCTTACCACGGCGGTAAGCAGTCCTGAGCATGCCAGGAGCAGCACCAGCACGAGTACAGCAATTCGGTTCATGCGTGGCGCGATTCTATCAGGAAGTGGAATGCGGGGCTAAACTATCCCTCAGACAGCGTGGACGAAAGCGTATCCGCGTTCCTGCGCACGCGCGACCGCGACAATCCCTGCAGGAACCATGTGAGAGTTAGGAAGCAGGTTGGCAACGATTTCGTTGTAGATGTCATCCGTGTTTCCGTTAACAGTCCTTGCAATAGATCCGGCGACTGCTCGCGTTGCCATTTGGCAAACCGCAAGCTGCGTCCCTCGACCGATCAGGCCGGTCAACTGCCTTGCATGCGCATTCTTCATCGTGGGCTCTTTGCCGTTCTCCGCAAAGTTCGCGATAGGGACACCGTACTTGGACCACACCTCATCCCTAAAGGCATAAACGGTGGAGAAATGCCGCGCGACAATCACAACCGCGAGATCGTTGTTCTGCAGCCCATATCCGGAACTGTTCGCTAAGTAATAGTTGGTGGCGAAGGTCAACGCGGAAGCCATACCGTTGGATTCTGTGGTATCGAAAACGAGGCGGTGTTTGCCCGGAACCTGTTCCAGCCAGTCATCCTGTGAATGACGCTGGGCCTGCCATCGCGATGCCTGTGGTGTTTGAGCAACAGCGGCCGGGACTCCAGCGGCTGCGGCCGCACCAAGCACGGTCATTCCTGTACTTACTTGCGTTAAGAAGAAACGCCGCGCAAGAGATGATGAATTGTTCTTACTCATTGAGACCTCACTTTCGTGTCGTCGCGAGGATGTTACACAAGACGACGGCAGATTGCCCACTTTCGGTTCAGCGATCCATCAACCCTGTGAAATTTTCTCGGATTCAGCCCACAGCCAGCGCGCAGCTGCATCGTCCAGGGCATCCTTTGTGGGGGAGGTGGGTGCGCACTTGTAGAAGTATTCGCCCGTTACGCCTTTCACCTTTTCGGCGGATGCAAGGAATACCGGAGTCTCCGCGCCCTTCTCGGGCGTGATGGCAAATCGTTTGACCACTTGAAACAACACTCCTCCCGCCCCTGAAGTGTTATCGCCAAATCGTGATGCTACAAAACCGGGGTGAAGACAATTGGCTGTGACTCCCGTTCCCTGAAGCTGGCGGGAGAGTTCACGCGTGAACAGAATGTTGTAGAGCTTCGACAGGCAGTAAGCCTTGAACATCCGATAGCCATTCATCATCTGAAGATCGTTGTAATTGACATGCGCGCCCCGATGAGCATTCGATGATGTGTTTACAATGCGCGCATTCGGAGTCGCCAGTAGTCGCTCCCGCAGGAGCTGCGTGACGACGAAGTACGACATGTGGTTCAACGCGAACGTGCGCTCGAGGCCGTCTTCCGTGATGTGACGCCGGCTGAACATGGCTCCGGCGTTATTCATGAGGACATCGATACGAGGCTCCGCCCCCGCAATTTCCGCAGCAACGCGTTTCATTTCCGGGACGCGCGACAGGTCCGCGTAGTGCACGCCATGCTTAACGCCCGAATTCTGTTTGCTCAAACGAGCCAGGGTGGCTTCGCCCCTGGCTTTATCGCGCGCGACGAAAACAATGCGAGCGCCCATCGCTGCCAGCTTTTCAGCGGCGACCTGACCAATGCCGGAGGTCGCGCCGGTAATAACGACTACTTTGCCTTTCATATAGAGAGGGAATGAGGGGACGGGAGATCTCCCGTCCCCTCATTCCTATTTCTTAAAATCTCCGGCCTTGAAGTAGGAAATGGTTGACGGATCGATCCACTTCCGAAAGACAGCTGTGAGCTGTTCCGGCGTAGCGTCTGCAATCTTCTTCTCGACGTCGATCTCCCGCTGCATTGTTCGCCCGAGTTCGGCCTGGCGCGCGAGAAGTCCGGCCAGAGAATTGTCCTGCGATCGGTTGACCTGCGCATCCTGAAGGTAAGCAGA
>Ga0068859_100004326_pt1 | contig 14486 bp, 14 predicted proteins | sample KBSSwiS22_FD_66585 | JGI IMG/M metagenome (GOLD analysis project Ga0068859, IMG submission 66585) | Switchgrass rhizosphere microbial communities from Kellogg Biological Station, Michigan, USA - KBS Switchgrass S2-2 | ecosystem: Host-associated > Plants > Roots > Rhizosphere > Soil ...
GCGGACTTGAACCGCTGGCCTGCTGATTACGAATCAGCTGCTCTACCAGCTGAGCTACGCCGGCAAAAAAATGCTCACCCACTAGGGGTGAGCAATAGTGGCAAAGAGAAAAAGGATCAAGGACCTCGCAAACGCGTGGTCGAAGCTCCTAGTGCCAGTAAATTTAAGTAGGGGGGTAGGGGATGTCAACGAATTATTTTGGACGTTCGCAAAGTGTTCGGATCGTTGGTCTTAATCCTCTAGCTTTCGTCGGAACGACGGCTGCTCTCAATCTGCTTGTCTGTAAGTGATTGAATCAGCTTAAGTTGAATGATTTCCATTGTTTCAGGACGATCGAAAACCCGATTGGGGTAGCGGGCCTTCACAAAAACTCGCAAGCCTCCGTAGCTCACTCCTGCGATTGTCGTAAAGGCCAATGCAACGGCGATGAAGGTAAAGATGGTAATCAGCATGGGCCCGACTCCAAGGCCCGGCAAAGGCTCTTCCCAAGTCACTTTGAAACCATGGTTCACACCGTCGAGGATCGATGAAGCCGTCGCTTCATTGCTTGAGCCATAGACGATTGCGACAAGCGGCCCCACTCGCTTCTTAAATCTTGTGGTTCCCTCCAACTCATCCGCGTACTTCTTCGCGATGTGCTGCGTCGGATACAGCACAAGCAGGAGCTGCGCTGACTTTCCGCCAATACGGTAAGTGGCCGTCGCAGCTTCAGCGCTCGACTCAAAGCCAATTTTTCGAGGATCGATTCCAGCGGCAGGATCGATCGCTTCCTCATGTAGCAGATACTTCTCAGTGCCTTCGACAAGGTTCTCCGCGGGGAGATATGCCGAAACGGGTGGCTTCTGAGATCGACCAAGTATGGCGCGCGACAGAGACCTGGCAACCTGATCCCGCGCGTCTTTTCCGCCTTCGATTTGAACGGTGTAGTTGGACTGCCAGAAGTAGAGCTGCTCGCCAAGTTGAAAGCTGGCCGCGCCGAGCACTACCGGCGTGGCTTCGCCGCCGACTGCAGTTCGTTGCGACGTGTAGATTCCGTATGCTGCTGGTGCGTCCAGCATCTGGAACAGCGTTACTCTGACCGGACCGCCCGCGAACCGCCCCTCTTCGATGGCGATACTCTTAGTTCCGTACACCTTCAGCTTTTGGGCCAGGTTCTTGTCGAGAGTATCCAGAGTCGCAGAGTCGTGAAGCTCGGGAGGCCCGCTGGACTCAAATCCGGGAGTGTCGTGAAGCGCCGCAAGAAGATTAGGCAGAGGTGTCTGCCTGTCCTGTGCATGCGAAAGGGAAGCGCAGACAATAAGGATCAATCCGACGTGAAACAAACGTCTCGTCATGACTATTCCCGCGGAGGCTGCAGCCTAGTTTGAGGCTCGAGTGCTGCTCAGCGTTTCAGCGTAGGATTTTATACCCTGGTAGAGAGACTCGGCAATCTTCTGGCGGTATTCGGGAGTCTTCAATCGCTTTTCTTCATCCGGATTGCTGATGAAGCTGACTTCGGCCAGGACGGACGGCATGGTCGCACCCACCAGCACAACGAAGGGAGCCTGCTTTATGCCTCGATTGGACCCGGCATTGGTGCGTGTGCTCATCGCCGTTTGAACATGCTTGGCGAGTTCACGGGATTCGTCGGCCTTATCGTTCAACACGATCTTCTGAAGAATGTCCTGGAGTTCGTGAATCTTCTTTTCTGACGCTGCATTTTCGCGTGTCGCTGTCGCCAGTGCGTCGCGGGATTGCGTATTGAGATTGAGGAAGAATGTTTCCACGCCTCGAACGGCTTTTTCCGGACTGGAGTTGGCATGAATCGAGATGAAGAGATCCGCCTTCTCCTGGTTTGCCAGTTGTGTGCGACTTTCCAGGGCTACGAACGTGTCATTGTCGCGAGTCAGGACAACCTCAGCTCCCATCTGGTCTTCAATGAGAGTCCTGAGACGCTTCGCGACATCGAGGACGAGTTCCTTCTCCGTGAAGCCCGTTGGTCCGATGCTGCCGGTGTCATGACCTCCGTGACCTGCGTCGATAACCACGCGGGAGAGCTTCAGCCCCAGACTTCGGATCAGCGATCGATCTCCCAGGCTCGTTGGTTTTGCTGCGGTGACCACGCGGTTCTGGTCCTGTCGGGCAACTACGGGTGTTGCCGCAGGCGCGACGGGCGCATCCTGAACGTCCGCAACGACAGACGATGAGGCGACAGGAGTGGCGGTCGCGGATTCCACCTTGACCGTTGAAGGCGGAGGCGTGGCCGGGGCAGTCGGAGGCGTTGAAGGTGCCGCGCTCGTAATGGCTTTTGAAGGCGGAGGCGTTGCCGGTACTGCCGGAGCGCCGGGCATAGACACATCCATCACGATCCGGTTGGGATCCTTCAGATTACTTGTCGTCACATCCCTGGTTGTCGGGCCATCCAGGACGACTCGCACCGTCGAATCGTCGTATTGAGCCACACGAATCTTCTGGATCGCCTTAGAGTCCACCGTCCATTCCTTGCTGGTCAGGCTGGAATTGAGGCGTGCGGGCGAGATATCGACAAAGTAACGCTGCGGTGATTTCGCTTCGCCTTCCCTGAAGGTTACAGCCCCTGCGACGTCAACGACGACCTTGATGGATCGGCTCTCTGTCCAGAAACGGATGTTCTCCACCGAGGTTGGATCCGTGGCAACGACCTCAGCTGTCCCGTTACCGGTCTTCGTCCCATTCCCTGTACTTGGCGCGTTAAGTCGCGCAATGTCTCGTACAGCAACGTCACGGAAGGGAGTTTGAGGATACTCGTGAAGCAGGAACTGTAGCGTCTTCACGGCATTCTTCGGGTCGCTCATCGCTTCGTAGAGACGGGCAATTGATGTGAGCGCGTTGTCGGCAAACGCCGTGTGAGGTGTAATGAGATATACGCGTTCGTAAGATCGAATGACCTTCAGGTAGTCCGCTCGAGAGCGGTTTGCTGCGGGCTCCTCATTCAGGGCTGCTTCCGCTCTCTCAGCGGTTCTGAATTGCGATGCAGCCTGCTGAGCAGCCGATTGAGCAAGCGCGGGTAGCGCGCTTGCGAGAAGGGCGATCAGGACAGCACAGATCCTTGCGTTCATCAGTTCGGTGGTCCCATGTTCGAGAAGCGGGTCACCCCCCGCTCATCCACAGTGCTGTAAATGATGGATGGTGGCTTTGGCGGTGGAGGAGGCGCGGGCGCTGCGGCAGTCTGCGCGTCAACAGGAACCGCAGCGGTTTGTGCCTCAACGGGAACCGGAGCTTTCTTTGACCCATTCTCTTGTTTGTAGATGTTTTTGATCTTGCGCACGTAATCAACGGTTTCCCGAATCTGCGGCACTCTTCCAAGACGTTCGACCAGGTTTTCTCCGGCATTATACGCAGCAAGCTGTAAATCGAGATTGTGCGCGCCGAATTTCTCAGATAGGAACTTCAGATAGCGGACGCCACCTTCGATATTTTGCGCAGGGTCGAAGAAGTCACGGACACCAAATCTCGCCCCTGTTTCCGGGATGAGTTGCATGAGGCCCAGGGCGCCTTTGGAAGATCGAGCCCGTTGGTTATAGTTCGATTCCACTTTCATGACAGCGGCAACGAGCCGCGGGTCCACGCCGTGGGTTTTGGAAATGGAGTCCACCAGAATCTGGATATGTTCCGGCATCTGAGCGTCGTCGATCGGACGCACTGCGACGGGTGGCGAAACCAGCAGGGGTGGATTGTGCGCTGCATTTGTGACCACAAGTTTACCCTGTACCGCTGAAACCTGGAGCCCCTGCGCTACATCGGAAACTGGAGTAACGGCCCGATCCTGAGCCCGGACAGTTAACGGCAAACTCCCGAGAAGCGCCGCGCTGACGAGAATCATTCTCAGAGTTATTGTCATTTCCACCACTAGCTAAGGTGGCTCAGTTCAACAACTCAGCCACGATATTGTACACAGCTCCTACTGCCTGGTCCACGCTTTCGACGTCTTTGCCCCCGGCCTGGGCGAAATCCGGCCGACCTCCACCACTGCCGCCGACAATGCCGGCCACCTTTTTTATGATGTTGCCCGCATGCAGCTTCTTCTGCAGATCGGAGGACACCGCACCCACCAGGGTGACCTTCCCTTCGGATGCTAGAGCGAGGACAACCACACCGGAAGCCATTTTTCTTCCCGCTTGTTCGGCTAATTCTCGGAGAACCACGGCATCAACCCCCTCAACTCTCCGAGAAACCACGGGAACTCCCTTAACCAGAGTCGGGCTGGCCACAATGTCGTCGACCTGAGAGTATGCCGCTTTGCGCTTGAGGTTATCCAGTTGATGTTCCAGTTCGCGCTGCTGATCCAGGAGGCGGGTCAGGGAGCGTGTCAGGTCCTGCCGGGGCGATTTCAGCATCTGGGACAGTGTTCCAAGAAGGTCCTCGTCTTCCTCCAGTCGTGCGTATGTGCCGAATCCTGTCAGGGCCTCGATTCGGCGCACCCCGGCAGCGATGCCGGATTCCCCGACAATTTTGAACATCCCCACATCGCCAGTCATTTTCGTGTGTGTGCCACCGCAAAGTTCCTTGCTGACGTCAGGAATGGAAACAACTCGAACCTGCTGGGCATAGCGCTCGCCGAAAAACGCAATCGCCCCACTTTTGATCGCGTCATTGATTTCCATCACCTGCGTCTGCACCGGCAGGTTCTGAAACACGACCCGGTTGATCCGCTGCTCGATCTCCTGAATTTCCGCCGGCGTCAGCGCCGCGAAATGGGAGTAATCAAACCGCAGCCGGTCCGGAGCCACCAGCGAGCCGGCTTGCTTGACGTGCGTTCCCAGAACGGAGCGCAGCACAGCGTGCAGAATATGTGTGCCCGTGTGATTCGCGGCGATACGGCGCCGGCGTTCCTCATCGACATGAGCATCCACGGTGTCACCCATCGCCAGTTTTCCGTGTTCCATACGAACCTTGTGCACGACGACACCGCGAACGGGCGAGGTTGTGTCGGTCACGCGGGCCGCGCCAGATGAGGAGGTAAGGGTTCCCACGTCTCCTACCTGGCCACCGGACTCCGCGTAGAAGGGCGTTTGATCAAGGATGACTTCGCCTTCGCCGTTTCCTTCATCCAGTGCATTCACCGGAACACCGCCTTTCATGAGGCCGATGACGCGGCTCGACGATTTCACAGCCTGGTATCCAAGGAATTGGGTGCCGCCGCTGTCCGCGAATTTCTGGAACTCCGGACTGACCCGACTGTCATCGCCCTTCCAACTCTGGCGTGCGCGTTCCCGCTGCTTCTCGAGTTCGGCTTCGAATCCGGGCATATCGAGGGCCATCGATTTTTCGTCGGCGATTTCCTTTGTGAAGTCGAGCGGGAATCCGAAGGTGTCGTAGAGCTTGAAAATCTCGGCGCCTGGAATCGTCGTTCCTCCGGACTTCTTCAGTTGCGCAACGACCCCTTCAAGGCGATCGAGCCCAACACCGACCATCGCGGCGAAACGTTCTTCCTCGGACTTGATGACGCGCATGACGTAGTCCCGCGTAGTAACCAGATCCGGATAGGCTTCCTTCATATGGTCGGTAACGAAGCTCGACAGTTCATAGAGGAAGGGACCCTTGAACCCCAGCAGCGTCCCCTGTCGGATTCCTCGGCGCATGATCTTGCGCAACACATAGCCCCGGCCTTCATTGGAGGGCAGAACGCCGTCGGATATCAGGAATGTGGCAGCCCGGACGTGATCGGCGATGATCTTCAGTGATGTGTCGGCACTATTGGACTTGCCGTATTGCACCTTCAGGATCTCTGCGGCGCGATCGATGATTGGCCGAAGCAGATCTGTCTCGAAGTTGCTGAGCTTCCCTTGAAGGACGCACGCGATGCGCTCGAGCCCCATGCCCGTATCGATTGAAGGCTTCGGAAGTGGATTCAGCCGGCCTTGTTCGTCACGATCGAACTGCATGAAAACAAGGTTCCAGATTTCGACGTAGCGGCCGCATTCACACGGAAAGACACAGTCGGGGTGGCCAAGCTCGCTGGCCCCGGCACCGAAGTCGTAGTGGATTTCAGAGCACGGTCCGCACGGTCCGGTTTCACCCATCGCCCAGAAGTTATCCTTCTCATCGAGTCGAACGATCCGTTGCTTCGGAACTGTTGTTTTGGTCGCCCAGAGGCGCTCGGCTTCGTCGTCTTCGCGAAAGACTGTCACCCACAAACGTTCGGGTGAAAGCTTGAATTCCTTCGTGAGCAATTCCCAGGCGAAGGCGATGGCGTCTTCCTTGAAGTAGTTGCCGAAGGAGAAGTTTCCGAGCATTTCGAAAAACGTCTGGTGGCGTCGCGTGTGGCCGACGTTGTCGAGGTCGTTATGCTTGCCTCCGGCGCGCACAACCTTTTGGCATGTTGCCGCGCGGTTGTAGGGGCGCATTTCCCGTCCCAGGAATACTTCCTTGAACTGGTTCATCCCGGCGTTGACGAACAGCAGCGTTGGATCTTCGGCCGGAATCAGTGAAGAGCTCTTCACTACCGTATGACCGCGGTCTTCGAAGTACTTCAGAAAGAGACGTCGTATGTCATTACTGTTCATGAAACTGTTCCAGTTCCTCTCGTATATCTTCCTCGGGATATCCCAAACGGCTCAAAAGACGAAAGAGACGTGCCGCATCCCGTCTCTCCAGCGGCGGGCGCAAACGCCAAACAAGCATTTTAGCCTTGAGAACATCGTGAAGCGAAGGCCACTGGGAGTTTGCAATCGCCTGATCGATCGTCTCCCGCCGCACGCCGGCTTCATCAAGGGACTGTCGAACCCAGTTGGGATGAGAATCGGAATGGCTCGCCACGAAATTTTCCGAGTACCGCCGATCGTCGAGAAATCGCTTCTTGAGCAGTTCCGCGGTGACCTCCTCCGGGACTTCTCCAAACTTTGCTTCGAGCTTGTGCAGGAGTTGATGCCGCGTGTAATCCTTCCGCCGGAGCAGCTTGAGAGCGTGATGGTAGATCTCATTCACGATCGGCTATCCTAGCAGGACATGAGACTCCGGGTACTGGTCCTCTCCTTGCTGATCGTCATCGTTTCGGGCTGCGGCTACCGCCTGGCTTCCAGGAAAGGCGATGTGGGGAACGGACAGACTATCGCCGTCCCCACTTTCATCAACAGCACCTATACCTATCGCATCGAGCAGCGCATGACGGAGTCGGTCCGTAAGGAGCTTGCCCGCCGTACCCACTACAGGGTTACTTCTGCGGACACCGGCGATGTTGTGCTCAGAGGAGAGGTCCTGGGCTATAGCACTGCCCCAACCGTATTCGATCCGAGCGGACGTGCCGCCCAGTATGCCCTCGGACTGAGTATGAAAGTGTTGATAACCGAAAGCTCCACGGGAAAGGTGCTTTTTGAAAACGGGGCCATGACGGTTCGGGAAACCTTCCAGCTCTCTCAGAACTCCGGCGATTTTGTTCCCGAAGACCCTGCGGCTGTTGACCGTCTGGCTGAGAGTTTCGCCTCTGCTGTCGTGGCATCGCTGGTTCATCGTCAATGAGGTTCAGCGACTTTCGCCAATTTCGCCCGAAAGACAATCCGAATGTGATTGTGTTCGCGTGTGAGGATGACTTTTTGGTGGAGGAGTCTCGTTCCGTCTGGGCCGAAATCTTCGGTCCCAACTGGGTTTTCGAAAAACTTCATGCGAAGGAATTCGACGAGATCGCCATCGCCAGCCTGATGGATGAGGCGCAGACGCCATCCCTGTTTTCACAGAACCGCGTGTTGATGGTCACGAATGCCGAGAAAGTCTCAAAGGAACGCGGCGAGGACCTTCTGGCGCTGCACGAGGTTCCAAACGCTTCGTTAAAGGTGATTCTGATCCGATCCGCAGCAAAGGACGGTAAGAAGGATGGCAAAGAGATGGCTGCGTGGATGAAACCCTATCCTTCAATATCGATCGATCCATTGAAGCCCGGCGATGTCGCGCGATGGCTGGTCGATCGCTACGGAGTCTCGCCTGAAGTTGCGAGCCATGTGGTCGAGAGCGCCGGAACGGACCTGTATCCCCTGCATAACGAGATGATGAAACTTGAAGCCTATCTGGGCGGGGCGCGAAAGCCAGAGGTTCGCGACGTGGAAGCGTCGATCCTGCACGTGGAGAGGTTCGGCCCCTGGGAACTCGATGATGCCATTCTCGAACGTGACTACAGGAAGGCCGTGCATGTCGCTGAAGCGATGCTCGAAGAGGGCGTAGAGGCCCTTCAAATTCTCGGGAAAATCGCCCGCGTCTGGCGGCAATTGTTCGTCGCGAAGGGACTCTCCGGAAAGAAGAGCGCGAACGAAATCGCCTTTGCGGCAGGAGCGCCTCAGTTCAAGGGATCGGCTCTCGCCGCGAGTTCCCGAAAGTATGGATGGGTTCAGCTGACAAACGGCTTCCGCGAACTGCTTGGCGCCGATCGCGCATTCAAGTCCTCGAGTCCGAACGTCGAGGCATACTTCGACATCCTGCTGTGGAAACTGATGGCGTAAGACGGGTTCCTCTCCTCGGCTGAGGAGAGGAACGGAGAACTCAGAGAATTCTTTGAACTACGCTGATGGAATGGTGTTGACGGACTTCGTTAGGCGCGACTTGTAGCGGGCCGCCGTATTCTTCTTGATTACGCCTTTTTGAACCGACTTGTCGATCAGGCTGAAAGTTGACGGCAGCAGCTCTTTGGCGTCGGCAGGCTTCTTGGCTGCAATCGCGGTTTTTAGTCTCTTCAACTGAGTCTTCAGTTTGCTTCCATTCTTCGAATTGATCAGCCGGCGCTTCTGGCTTTGGCGGTAGCGCTTCACGGCTGACGGATGATTGGCCATCGGATCTCCTTAACTATTGAAACGAAACGGGGAATGATAACAGCCGATGCTTCGACCCGTCAACGCTGCTATAATCGCCGACAGTTTCGGGAGGTTAATGAACAAGAGCATCCGGGTAGGCGAGGGCATCGCGGAATTCTTTGGGACGCATGACAGCAACGTCAAGTATCTGGAGTCTCTGCTCAACGTTCAGGTTCACCTTCAGGACGAAACTCTCACCATCGACGGCCCCGACGAGAAAGTTGCTCTTGTGGAACGCCTTATCTCCGACTATCTCCAGCTCCGTTCCGAGGGTGTCCGATTCTCCAATGGCGATCTGAAGTCGATCATTCGCATCATCTCTGAGGACGAAAACCAGAGCCTGCGCGGGGTGATGTCCGCGTCACGAAGCCTTGTCGTGGGAAAGCGAACGCTGACCCCGAAAACTCTGAATCAAAAGCTGTACGTCGATGCGATTGAAAAGAACGATATGGTCTTTGGCATCGGCCCTGCGGGGACGGGCAAGACCTATCTGGCAGTAAGCATGGCAGTGCGCGCGCTGGTCGACAAACGAGTGAACCGGATCGTCCTGACTCGACCGGCAGTGGAAGCCGGGGAGAGGCTTGGCTTTTTGCCGGGGACCTTGCAGGAAAAGATCGATCCTTACCTGAAGCCGCTCTACGATGCGCTCTATGACATGCTGGATGTGGAACGCGTGGATCGCCATCTCGAGCGGGGTGTCATTGAGATCGCGCCGATCGCGTTCATGCGCGGCCGCACGCTGAATGATTCCTTTGTCATTCTGGATGAAGCTCAGAACACGACTCCTGAACAGATGAAGATGTTCGTCACCAGGATTGGCTATAACAGCCAGGCCGTGATCACCGGAGACGTCACTCAAATCGACCTTCCGAACGGAAGAATGTCGGGCCTCATTGAGGCAGAACGTGTTTTGTCGCGCGTTGAAGGAATCGGTTTTGTTCACTTTAATGAACGGGACGTTGTGCGCCATCCACTGGTTCAAAGGATTGTGCGGGCCTATGAAACGTACTCTGCGCAGAACCTGCACCAGCAGTCTCTGAGCTTCGACGCTACAGATAGCGGTGGAAAAGGGTAAGAGCTATTATCTGCTGAACCGGCAGCGGAAACATCGCATCGATTCGCGGGGTATCCGCCGCTTTCTCGCTGGCCTGGTGAGAGAAATGGGCCGGCCGGAGGCTTCCTTCACAGTGGTGTTCGTCACCGACAAAGCGATTCACGATTACAATTTCCGATACCGTCACATCGATAAGCCCACGGATGTACTCTCGTTTTCGGGTGAGGATGGCTACCTGGGTGACATTGTTATTTCTACGGAAACCGCCTGGGAGCAGGCAAGGAGATCCACTACGCTGTCTTTTGACGACAATATCCGTCGTCTGACGCTGCATGGGCTTCTCCATCTTGCCGGTTACGATCACGAGACGGATAACGGCGAAATGCGGACGCTCGAACGGCGGCTGAGGAGGAAATTCCAGTGCTGAGTGCGACGGAACTGGCCATCGCCGTTCTTTTTGTTCTCACGTTGCTCGTCACGTCTGTGCTTGAGATTGCGTTCAGCAGCATCAACAGAATCTCCTTCCGGCGTTACCTGGAGAAACCTGAATTCAAGACTGCGCGTGCGCTGGCAGCGCTACTGGAGGGCCGGACCGAAGTCCTGATGTCTCTCCATCTCTTCATCCAGGTGCTCACGGTCGCAGGTGCTGTGTTCCTCTTTGCTGCGTTCAAAACCCGGGAGGTTTCCTACCTTGCGGGGTTGCCGGGCACCATCGGGCTGATGTTCGTTCTGATCATGCTGTTCCGGCAGTTGATCCCGCGTCTCATTGCAGCTCGGAATCCCGAGATGGTCCTGCTTTACATGTTTCCGCTGTTCGGGATCTTCTCGCTGTTGTTTCGGCCGTTCGCACGACTGATGACTCTCGTGCTGAACTACTTCCACAGTTGGGAGGAAGAAAAGGATCCTGCGAAAGAAGAAGAAACATCCAGCGCGGAGATCCAGGCCTTCATTGACGCCGGCCAGGAAGAGGGCATTCTGGAGGACACCGAAGGGGAGATGATCCAGTCGATCGTTCACTTTGGAGAAAAGACAGTCCGCGAAATCATGACGCCTCGAACGCAAATCGTGGCAATCGACATCAATTCTCCCATCGAAAAGCTGCTTCAGCTGATTACGACCAGAAGTCATTCTCGGATCCCCGTATTCCGTGACGATCTGGACAATATCGAAGGTTTCATCCACGAGCGTGATCTCCTCAGATTCTGGCAGCGCACGGATATGGAGGGTTCGCCACGATCATTGTCGAAGCTTGTCCGGCCTGTTCATCTCGTCCCCGAAACGAAAGCGGTTGACGACTTGCTGAACGAGATGAGGCATCGCGGTGATCACATTGTTCTCGTCGTGGACGAGTACGGTGGAATCTCCGGTCTGGCCACGATGGAGGACCTCATCGAGGAGATCGTCGGCGACATTCACGACACCGAATCCGCCGAAGAGCAGATCGTAGAAGAGACCCCCGGCAGCTATATCGTTCCAGGGAGCCTCGATCTCAACGCACTGCAGCCTGTGCTCGGTGCTCCTTTCGTTGAAGACACCGAGTGCAAGACTGTATCAGGCGCTGTCGTAGAGCTTTTCGGGCGACTGCCCGCTCCGGGCGAGAAGATCGAGCACGACGGAGTTTCCGTCGAAGTTCTCGAGGCGGACCGGCGCAAGGTGCGGCGCCTGCGCATGACCGTCCCGACCGCTTCGACGACATGAGCAGCGAAAACCTCCGCTCGGGATTTGTCACACTGGTTGGGCGTCCCAATTGTGGAAAGTCGACCCTTCTCAATCAGCTTGTTGGAGAGAAAATCTCCATTGTTACCAACAAGCCGCAAACCACGCGTCACGTCATTCGCGGGATTGTCACGCGACCCGAAGGACAACTCGTGCTTCTGGATACTCCAGGGGTTCATAAGCCGCTTCATCGAATGAACAGCCTGATGATGAAATCGGTTCGCGATGCCATGAGCGAGGTGGACGTCATCGCGTTGATGGTGGACGCATCGCAGCCCTTCGGCAAAGGCGACCGATTCGTGCTGGACCTTATCGCTTCGATCAAGGTCCAAAAGATCCTCATCCTGAACAAGATCGACCGGGTTCGTAAGCCTGATCTGTTGCCGTTGATCGACCAATACTCGAAGCTTGCACAGTTTGACGAAATCGTGCCTATCGCGGCGCTGACGGGGGAGAACGTCGAGGTTTTGATGACAGTCCTCTTCAAACTTCTGCCTGAGGGGCCGCCCTATTATCCGGAGGATCAGCTCAGCGACCGCCAGGAGCGCTCCATCGCTGCAGAGATCATCCGTGAAAAACTGATTGAACGCACTGAGGACGAATTGCCTTATTCAACCGCCGTCAGTATCGATCGCTTTGAGGAAGGCGAGACGTTGTGCCGGATCTTCGCAACTGTGCACGTCGAGCGGGAAACGCAGAAGGGAATTGTGATCGGCAAGCGTGGACATCTGTTGAAGGACGCAGGGATCGCGGCACGGCAGGATCTGGAGAGGCTGCTTGGCCGTCAGGTGCATCTGGAAATGCGCGTCCGAGTTACCGCCGGCTGGCGTGATGACGAGGCCCGGTTGAAGGATCTGGGAGTGGGAGACTCGTAGCTCCCACTACCAGGTATCGTACGTGGTCCCCTCGCTGGAAATCCCTGTAGCCAGGCTGTGTACATCCGTAATGCCGGTTTCCGTCTGATCGGACGTACTTACACTTGTGTCGAAGTCCTCGCGCCACGTTCGCTGGCCGGTGATAGGATCCGACGGCAGTCCGTCCTTTCGGAAGTATCCGGCGTCCACAAGATCCTGGAGCGTTTGAGGAGCCTTCTTCTTGTCCGCGGTGTACTGATCGATGACTCCGCGCAGCGAGTGAAGGTTGGCCTTCAGGACCTTTTCGCGGCTGCTGAGGATCATCGTCTTGTAGACCGGAATCGCGATCGCTACAAGAATAGCGATGAGCGTCAGGACGATCATCAACTCCAGCAGGGTGAAGCCGCGGTGTCTACCAGTCTTTGTACCGTGTTCCATCGAAGGCAATGCCGTCTGATTTGCTGTAGACGTCGAAAACATTCTGTCCTCCCCACGATTGCGATGTGGGCTCATCCTGATACGAACGCATGCCCCAGTCTGTGGAGTTCGTCATCGGGTCAATAGGTATCTTCCGCAGGAACTTGATGTTCTTGCCGGCCTGTCCGATCAACTGAACGCCATCGACGAGCTGCTCCATGGTCTGGGGATATCCCTCCGTATCGGTCGGCTTCTCAATAGTTCCTCGATCCGACTCGTCATGGAATTTGTCGATCGCTGTTCGCATCTCTCGCAAGGCCTCGTGCAACCGTTGCTCTCTGTCGCTCTTCAGAGCGTTTCTTGCGAGAGGCAGCGAAAGGCCCACGAGAATGCCAATGATCGTTACAGTCGCCAACAGCTCGATCAGTGTGAAACCACGGATGCTTTTCGATTTTAGTTTCATGGCACGGTCACCTGCACTTCCGCCGTCGTTCCGCGATGCACTGCGGAGAGCGAATCACGCACGCCGAATTCAGTCACCTTGAGCGCCGACGGACCTTTCTTAGTGCCCGGTTCCAGGCTCAGCGTCAACAGCGTACCAGTGCCCGAAAGGGGGGGAGCGGTCGGGGATCGTTCGAGTGATACCGTGACCGTCCCTTTTTTGTTGTCGATATTGTGAACCAGCGCAATCACCTGGCCGTCGCGGCTCAGGAATCCTCCGTCATGAATGTCCTTGATGGTGAACGCCGTGGGATCAAACGACAGCGTTATATCGGTTCCAAGGATGTTCGGTCCGTTGATCGAAACATTAACCGAGGTTGCTCCTGCAGTAGCAAGGGTCACCGGTGCTGCGAAGCCCACGGTTGCCGTCGTCGGGGCCGGAGTAGCCGTTGGAACTGGAGGCACTGCCCCTGCTGCAGGTGGTCGAGCAGGCTGGGGAGGCACGGGAGGAGGCGTCGGGCTTCCATAGCTCGGCCGCAGCCTCAGGTTACTTTCACTTCCCACGATAATGCCGCGCACGTCGCTTTCTGTGATGTCCGGCATTCGGACAATGTGAGGCGTCAACATAATGACGACTTCTGCCTTATCCCGGGTTTTGTGTTCCTGGCCAAAGATGTACTTCAGGAGGGGAATATCTTTCAGGCCGGGGATTCCGGTGATGGATGTGGTTTCCGTTTCGCTGATGATACCGCCAAGGATGTTGGTTTCCCCTTCTGCCAACCGGATTGTGTGCGCCACGATGCGGTTACTGAATACCGGGATCAACAGCTCGCCGACAAGACGATCGCCTTGTTGCGCGCGCACTGTAACGGTGACCTGAAGCGAAACTTGACGCGTGGGAAGAACTCTGGAAAGGATATCCAGCTGAACACCAACCTGTTGCAACGTGTATGCCGTTGTGGCGCCGCCTCCGATGTTCGTCGATTGGAAGCTCGTGGTCGGGACGGGAACTTCCGATCCCACACGCAGCGAAGCGGTCACGCCATCCGTCGTGCGGATCTGTGGATTCTGCAAAAGCCGGGCATTTCCCTTCGTCGCAACGAACTTTGCAACGGCGTTTGGAATGGTGACCGAGAAGTTTCCAGAGTTGATGTTGTTGAGATCCCGGATCGGGACCGCATTTGATGAAGGCGGGGTAGGCGACACACC
>Ga0068859_100004327_pt1 | contig 14483 bp, 10 predicted proteins | sample KBSSwiS22_FD_66585 | JGI IMG/M metagenome (GOLD analysis project Ga0068859, IMG submission 66585) | Switchgrass rhizosphere microbial communities from Kellogg Biological Station, Michigan, USA - KBS Switchgrass S2-2 | ecosystem: Host-associated > Plants > Roots > Rhizosphere > Soil ...
TCGCCACGCGCAGCATTGGGAAGGCGACGATGCCCCGCCCAGGCACGGCAATTGGGGCGAGATCGCCTGGAATCTCGGGCGCATGCTCAGCACCTTCCGCAAGCGCGGCCCTCGGGGGCCTCTCGACGGCCAGCCGGTGCTGGTCATCCCCGGTTTCCTCTGCAGCGACCAGACTACTTTCTCGCTCCGCCGCGAGCTGGCGCGCGAAGGCTTCCGCGTCCACGGCTGGAAGCAGGGATTCAACCTCGGCGCGCGGTCGGACACGATCGAGCGGCTGGGAGAGCGGATCGACAGCCTCGACCATGAACGGCCGATCGTCATCGTCGGCTGGAGCCTGGGCGGCGTGTTCGGGCGCGAATATGCCCGCTACCATCCCGACCAGGTGAAGGCGCTGATCACCCTGGGGTCGCCATTCTCCGGCGACCCGAGGCAGAACAATGTCTGGCCGCTCTACGAGAGGGTGGCGGGCCATCCGGTCAACGAGCCGCCGGTGCCGCGCATCACCGACAAGCCGCCGGTGCCGCATCTCGCCATCTGGTCGCGCCGTGACGGCCTGATCGCGCCGCGCGCCGCGCGCGGGCTTGATCATGAGCGCGACAAGGAGGTGGAGCTCGACTGCCATCATATGGCATTCGGGATCTCCCCGGCGGCCGCGAAGGACGTCGTGCGCGAAGTGCGCAAGTTCCTGGAAGAACTCGACTCTTAAGCTGTTCCGAGTCGCGGGATTGACTCTGTTCGCGGAGTCACCGGATAAGAACAAAAGTAGAACGAAAACGTTGTGAGTCGTGTGGCTGCAGGCCTGTCACTGGTCGGCGGCGGCGGAAGCCGTGCGCCCACAATCCGCCCCCTGCCCAGCGCCTTGGGCGAGGGATGGACTCTGCCTAGCGCGCAGCAACCCACCCTGTCGGAGCTGTTCGCCGTGCATCCGCGTGACGGCGGCTGGGCTGGGTTCCTGCTCGCACAGCTCAGCACGGAAAAGCCGCTGCTGTGGGTTCAGGACCGGATGGCGATCCTGGAGAGCGGGCGAATCCATCCGCCTGGTCTGCCGACCCAGGACCTCATTCACGTCGAGGCGCGCGATGCGAAGGATGCGCTGTGGGCGATGGAGGAGGGGGTAAGATGCTCCTGCCTATCGGCCGTGATCGGCGAATTGTGGGGCGACCCCAGGACACTAGACTTCACTGCGACGCGGCGGCTGGCAGTTGCGGCGGAGCGCAGCGGAACGCCCTGCTGGCTGGTGCGCCTCGGCGGCACGGCGAACCTCAGCGGAGCTCGGATGCGCTGGCGGATCGGATCAGCGCCGTCGCTGGCAGATGCGTTCGATCCGCGAGCATCGGGAGCGCCGGCATGGAACGCCGAGCTGTTCCGCGCACGGGGAGCCCCGCCGGGGCGGTGGAGCCTCACTCATGACGCGGATCGCTTCCATCTGGTTTCCGCACCTGGCGATCGAGCGCTGGGCGAAGTCGAGCGACTACGCGCCTGAGGCTTTTTCTGAGAAAGGTAATTGGCCAGTCGTCCTCACTGTTGAGGGTGCGCACGGGCTCCTGATCCACGCGGTCACTCCAACCGCTGCCGAGCGCGGCGCGCGCCCTGGAGCCCGGCTGACTGATGCTCGAGCGCTCGATCCGGCGTTGGTCGCAGTCCCCGCCGACCCCGAAGGCGACGCCGCGCTGGTGGCGCGGCTCGCCAAATGGGCGGGTCGCTGGTCGCCCCTGGTCGAGGTCGATGGAGATGGCCTGCGGCTGGATATCAACGGGGTCGCGCATTTGTTCGGCGGCGAAAAGGGGTTGATCCGCGACATGCGCAAGCGGTTCGCGGCGCTCGGGCTGACAACGCGTGTGGCGATCGCGCCGATGGCCGGGGCAGCATGGGCGCTGAGCCACTTCGGCGGTGACGAGCTGGCGGCGCTGCACGTGTCGGCGCTGCGGCTCGATGCGGACACGGTGCGGACGCTGGAACGGCTCGGCCTGAAGACGATCGGCGCGCTGATGGATGTGCCGCGGTTGGCGCTGGCGCGCCGGTTCCGAGGCGCGGAAAGCGTCGTCGATGCCCTCGACCGGGTGCTCGGGCGAAAGCCGGAGCCGCTGACCGCCGCTCCAGCCAATCCCCCGCCACGGGCACTAATCAAGCTGGAGGAGCCGGCGAGCCATCCCGAGGCCGGTCCCCAGGCGCTCGAACGGCTGGTGCCGATGCTGGTGCGCGAGCTGGAGGAACGAAAGCTCGGGGCGCGGCGGCTGTCGCTGACCGGCTATCGCGTCGACGGCAGCATCGGCGTTGCATCGGTCGCAACCGCGATCCCGAGCCGCGAGCCAAAGCATCTCCAGCGACTGCTGATCGACAAGGCCGCGGCGCTCAACCCCGAATTCGGGTTCGATGCCTTTGCGTTGACAGCCGAGTGGACCGAAGAGCTGGGCGCAGCACAGGAAAGCCTGGTCGAGGAGCCCAGCGGAGAACGCGAGCTGGCACGGCTGGTCGACCGGTTGACGGTGAAGCTCGGCCCCAGGCGCGTGCGGCGACCGCAGGCGCAGGAGAGCCACCTTCCCGAGCGGGCGAGCGGGTGGATCAGCGCACTCGCAAAGGCTGAACCGATTCAACTTCCGACGATGGCCCGCCCCCAGCGCCTGCTCGACCGGCCCGAAGCGATCGACGTTATCTATGCGACGCCGGAGGGCGTGCCGCGGCGGTTCATCTGGCGGCGCGCGGTGCACGACATCGCGCGGGTCGAGGGACCGGAGCGGATCGCGCCCGAATGGTGGCGGCAGCCTTCAAGCACGCGGTTGCGCGATTATTATCGCGTCGAGGATGCCGAAGGTCGGCGCTATTGGATCTACCGCGAGGGCCTGATCGGCGATGGCCGCGGCGGGCTGCCGAACTGGTACATGCATGGACTGTTCGGCTGATGCCCGAAAAGAGCGCCTTTTCGCGGCTGAAGCTGGTTCGGACGGACGACATGCCGCCACCTCCGATCGCGCCGTCACCGTTCGTGGAGCTTGGCGTTGCCAGTCCTTTTTCCTTCCTGCGCGGCGCGTCTGATGCAATCGAGCTGGTCGGGATCGCGCTGCGAATGGGCTACGACGCGATCGGCATCACCGACCGCAACACGCTGGCTGGCGTGGTCAGGATGCATAGCGCCTGCAAGACCGTAGGGTTGAAGCCCCTGATCGGCTGCCGGCTTGACCTCACCGATAGCCCAAGCCTCCTTGCCTACCCGGTCGACCGCGAGGGCTATGGCCGATTGTCGCGGCTGCTCAGCCTCGGCAAGATGCGCGCCGAAAAGGGTGAGTGCGACCTCAGCCTCGCCGATGTCGCGGCGCATGCGGAAGGCATCGCCTTCATCGCCTGGCCGAAGGACGATCTCGATATCTTCGAGGCCGAGCTCAAGCGCCTGAAGGAAGCCATTCCGGCGCTCCGGCATATCGCGGCAAGCTGGCTTTATCGCGGCGATGAGGGCGCGCGGATCGAGCGGCTCGACCGGATCGCGAAGGCGCATCGCTGCACGATCATCGCGACCAATGACGTCCATTACCATGCGCCCGAGCGCCGCCCGTTGCAGGACGTCGTCACCTGCATCCGCGAGAAGGTGACGATCGCCACGGCGGGCTACCTGCTCAACCCCAATGCCGAGCGGCACCTCAAAGCGCCCGAAGAAATGATCCGATTATTCGAGCGTTGGCCCCATGCGATTTCAGCGACGCGTGAGTTCGCCGACGCGCTCCACTTCAGCCTCGACGAGCTGCGCTACGAATATCCCAAGGAGACGGTCCCCGAGGGGCGGACTCCGCAGCAATATCTGGAAGTCCTGACCTGGACAGGGGCAGCTCAGCGCTGGCCTAAGGGGATTTCGGAGAAGGTCTTGAAGCAGCTCAAATATGAGCTGGCGCTGATCGAACGCCTGGACTTCGCGCGATACTTCCTGACTGTCCATGACATCGTCGCCTTTGCGCGCACCCTCGACCCGCCGATCCTGTGCCAGGGGCGCGGCTCGGCGGCGAACAGCGCCGTCTGTTATTGCCTCGGCATCACCGCGGTCGACCCGGCGACCAGCGACCTGCTGTTCGAGCGCTTCATTAGTGAGGAGCGCCGCGAGCCGCCCGACATCGACGTCGATTTCGAGCATGAGCGGCGCGAGGAGGTGATCCAGCACATTTATGAGAAATACGGCCGCGCCCGCGCCGGGATCGCCGCGACGATAATCCACTACCGCCCGCGCTCGGCGATCCGCGAAGTCGGCAAGGTGATGGGCCTTTCCGAAGATGTCTGCGGTGCGCTCGCCTCGACTATCTGGGGCAGCATGGACCCGGAACTGGAGGAAGAGCGCGCGAAGGACGCCGGGCTCGACCTGTCGGACCCGCACCTCAAGCGGACGATCAGGCTCGCCGAGCAGCTGATCGGAATGCCTCGCCACCTCAGCCAGCATGTCGGTGGCTTCATCCTGACCGAGCGGCCGCTGACCGAGACAGTGCCGATCGGCAATGGCGCGATGGACGACCGCACCTTCATCGAATGGGACAAGGACGACATCGAGGAACTCGGGATCCTCAAGATCGACGTGCTTGCGCTGGGGATGCTGACCTGCATCCGCAAATGTTTCCACCTCATCTACGACCACCATGGTGAGCGGTGGGAGCTGGCGACCGTCCCGCAGGAGGTGCCGGAGGTCTACCACATGCTGTGCAAGGGGGATTCGCTCGGCGTGTTCCAGGTCGAGAGCCGGGCGCAGATGAACATGCTCCCGAGGCTGAAGCCACGCTGCTTCTATGATTTAGTGATCCAGGTCGCGATCGTGAGGCCTGGGCCGATCCAGGGCGACATGGTCCACCCTTATTTGAAGCGCCGCAGTGGCAAGGAGCCGGTGACCTTCCCCTGCCCCGACCCGCTGCATGGGGAACCCGATGAGCTCGAGCGGATTCTGGGGCGGACGCTCGGCGTGCCGATCTTCCAGGAACAGGCGATGAAGATCGCTCTGGATGCCGCGAAGTTCAGCTCGGAGGAGGCGAACCAGCTAAGAAAAGCGATGGCGACCTTCCGGTCGCGCGGGAACATCGAGAGCCTGCAGGACAAGATGGTCGGGCGAATGGTGGAGCGAGGCTACGACCTCGACTTCGCGCAGCGCTGCTTCGACCAGATCAAGGGTTTCGGCGAATATGGCTTCCCGGAGAGCCACGCCGCGAGCTTCGCGCACCTCGTCTACGTCTCGAGTTGGCTCAAATGGAAATATCCGGCCGCGTTCGCCTGCGGACTTCTCAACTCTCAGCCGATGGGCTTCTACGCGCCCGCCCAGATCGTCCGCGACGCACGCGAGCATGGCGTCGAGGTGCGCGAGGTCGATGTGAACATGAGCGGCTGGGACTGCACAATCGAAGACGGCGCTCTCCGTCTCGGCCTGAGGCAGATCGACGGGTTGCAGCGCGAGGCGGCGGACCGGCTGGTTGCCAGGCGGCCGTACCGGACGGTCGAGGAGCTCCAGCGCCGAGGCGGCGTGCCCGTCCATGCGATTCAGCGGCTGGCGGCCGCCGACGCCTTCCGTTCGATGGGCCTCGACCGCCGTGCGGCCTTATGGGACTCGCGCGCACTCAGGCAGGCGCCGGCCCTGCCCTTGTTCCTTGCTGCCGAGGCCCGCGACGAAGGGCTTGAGATGGAGCCGGCGCAGCTCCCGCCGATGCCGCTCTCCGAGCATGTCGTGAATGATTATCAGACCATCCGCCTCAGCCTGAAGGCGCACCCGATGACCTTCCTCCGTGAGCATTATGCGCGTCAGAAATTCATCACCGCCGACCGGCTGAACTCGATCAAGGACGGAAGGCGCCTGTCGATCGCGGGGCTGGTGCTGATCCGCCAGCGGCCGGGGAGTGCAAAGGGCGTCGTTTTCATCACCATCGAGGACGAGACCGGTGTCGCCAATCTCGTCATCTGGCCCGACGTGTTCGGCAAGCAGCGCAAGATCGTGATGGGGGCGCGGCTGATGGCGGTTCACGGCATCGTCCAGCGCGATCCGGACAGCGACGTCATCCATGTCGTCGCGCAGCGGCTGGAGGATCATAGCGCCATGCTCCGCCACCTCAGCGACGAGACGATGCCTTCGACGCTCAGCCAGAGCGACGCCGCCGGAAGCTGGCGCGCGCCCGCGCAGCGCCACCCGCGCGACGCCGAGATCATCCCGAAAAGCCGCGATTTCCACTGAACAGCCGTTGGCTGCTACCGCTGTTCCCGTCCATAGGGGAAGGCGCTGCCGGGCGCCGTTTAGGGGCCTTCGGTTCATCTCACGGCAAGCTGAAGGCACGATTTTCGCCGCAATGCAGCATTAACACGCAATCCCTATATTGCTGGCCAACGGCAAAGGATTCGAATGTGATGACCAGAGTTTTGAGCGCGGCAGCGACCGCGCTGGCGCTCGCGGCCACGCCGGCTGCGGCGCAGGCCAATATCGAAGGTCACTGGACCAACCCCAAGCACACGACCTTGGTGCGCGTCAGCCGCTGCGACGGCGGTTCCTATTGTGCGATCGTGCTGAAGGCCTCGGCCAAGGCACAAGCCAACGCCCGCAAGGGAGGCACCGAGCATTTCATCGGCACCGAGATCCTGCACGTCCGCGACAGCGGCGGCGGGCTCTACAAGGGCAAGGCGTTCGACCCCGAAAGCAACATGCACGTCCCTGCGACAGTGCGCTTTGTCGATGCCGCCACGATCGAGATCCAGGGCTGCGCTTTGTTCGGCCTGGTCTGCAAGACCCAGCGCTGGACCAAGGTCGACTAGCCTAGCGCGACGTCCTCGGCCCCGATTTCCCCGTCGAGAACTGCGGATTGGAGAGCGCTCATCTCGTCGGCCCAATAGCGATCGGCAGTGAAGTGCGGCGAACGAGCGCGCACGGCCGAATAGATCTGCTGTAGTCTGGGCGACGTCTTCAGGGGCGCGTGATAATCGATGCCCTCGGCACCGGCCATCAGCTCGACCGCGATCACGCCAGCGGCATTTCGCGCAATCTGTATTGCCTTGCGAGCGGCGATTGGCGCCATCGAGACGTGATCCTCCTGGCCCGCCGAGGTCGGGATTGAATCGACGCTGGCCGGAAAGGCGAGACTCTTGTTCTCGCTGACCAGAGCAGCGGCCGTGACCTGTGGGATCATCAGACCCGAATTAACCCCCGAATCGTGAGTCAGGAAGGCGGGGAGGCCGCTCATCTTCGGATCGACGAGAACGCTGACGCGGCGCTCCGAGATCGAGCCGACTTCGCATAGCGCCATGGCGATCGTGTCTGCGGCAAAGGCGACCGGCTGTGCGTGGAAATTGCCGCCGGAGATTGCGGTGTCGTCGTCGGCGAAGACGATCGGATTGTCGGTGACGGCGCCAGCTTCGATGGTCAGCGTGCGCGCGGCATTCTGCAAAAGGTCGAGCGAAGCGCCCATCACCTGCGGCTGACAGCGGAAGCTGTAGGGGTCCTGCACCCGGCTGCAGGCGACATGACTGGTCAGGATTTCGCTACCCTGGAGCAGGCCGTGGATCGCAGCGGCGACACGGATCTGGCCCGGTTGGCCGCGAAGCTCGGAGATGCGCGGGTCGAACGGCTTTGCTGAGCCTTTGAGCGCATCGACCGACAGCGCGCCGGCGGCGATTGCCGCTGCGAACACACGCTCACCCTGGAACAAGGCGTCCAGCGCGAGCGCCGTGCTGGCCTGCGTGCCGTTGATGAGCGCAAGCCCCTCTTTCGGACCGAGTTGAAGCGGCTCGAGGCCGAGGCGCTCGAGCGCGGCAGCGGCAGGAAGGGCTTCGGTTCCGAAGCAGACGCGGCCGTAGCCCATCAGGGCGGAGATCAGGTGAGCGAGCGGCGCAAGGTCCCCCGAAGCACCGACGCTTCCCTGCGACGGGATCAAGGGCATCGCGTCGGCGTCGAGCAGTCGCTGCAGCGCCTCGATAACCAGAGGCCGGACACCGGAGTGACCGCGGCCGAGGCCGAGCAGCTTGAGGACGATCATCAACCGGACGACATGGCGCGGCAGGGGTTCGCCAAGCCCGGCGCTGTGCGACAGGATCAGGTTGGTCTGGAGCTCGGCGAGACGCTCTTCGGGAATACGTGTGCTGGCGAGCAGGCCGAAGCCGGTGTTGACGCCGTAGACCGTCTCGCCGCCGGCGACGATACGCTCCACCGATGCGGCGGAATCCGCGACGCGCTGCATCGAAGCATCGTCGAGAGACGCTTCGGCGCCGCTCCACAGCTGGCGGAGCGCGGCGAGATCAACGTTGGTGGGATCGAGCTTCATGCTGCGACCATCGGAAGATCCATGCCCTGCTCGCGAGCGCAGTCGATGGCGATCTCATAGCCTGCATCGGCGTGGCGCATGACGCCGGTACCGGGGTCGTTCCAAAGCACGCGCTCCAGCCGGCGCGCGGCATCGTCGGTGCCATCGGCGACGATCACCATGCCAGCATGCTGCGAATAGCCCATGCCGACCCCGCCGCCATGATGGAGCGAGACCCACGTTGCGCCCGACGCGGTGTTGAGCAGCGCGTTGAGCAGCGGCCAGTCGCTAACGGCGTCGCTGCCGTCCTTCATGCTCTCGGTCTCGCGGTTGGGCGAGGCGACGCTGCCGCTGTCGAGATGGTCGCGGCCGATGACGATCGGAGCCGACACCTCGCCGTTCCTGACCATTTCGTTGAAGGCAAGGCCGAGCCGGTGACGCTGGCCGAGGCCGACCCAGCAGATGCGCGCGGGCAGACCTTGAAAGGCGATCCGCTCGCGAGCCATGTCGAGCCAGCGATGGAGGTGCGGATCGTCGGGGATCAGCTCCTTCACCCGCTCGTCGGTGCGGTAGATGTCCTCGGGATCGCCGGACAGAGCGGCCCAGCGGAACGGGCCGATTCCGCGGCAGAAGAGTGGGCGGACGTAGGCCGGGACGAAGCCGGGGAAGTCAAAGGCGTGCGTGACGCCCATGTCCTTGGCTTCCTGGCGGATGTTGTTGCCATAATCGAAAGTCGGGACGCCCATATCCTTGAAGGCGAGCATCGCCTCGACATGCCGGGCCATGGATTCGCGCGCGGCCTTCACGACCGCCTCTGCGTCGCGTTCACGCATCTCCTGCCATTTGGCGACGGTCCAGCCTGCCGGGCAGTAGCCGTTGGCGGGGTCGTGAGCGCTGGTCTGGTCTGTGAGAGCATCGGGGCGGATGCCGCGCTTCAGCATCTCGGGGAGCATCTCTGCCGCATTGCCAAGCAGGCCGACGCTGGTCGGCTCTGAAGCAGTTCGAATGATCTCGAGCGCCTCGCCGATGCTGCTCGCGCGCCTGTCGAGATAGCGCGTCTCGAGGCGTTTCTCGATGCGGCTTTCCTGTACCTCGATTGCAATGCAGTGGGCACCGGCCATCACGGCCGCGAGCGGCTGTGCTCCGCCCATCCCGCCGAGGCCTGCGGTCAAGATCCATCGGCCGCCCAAGTCGCCGCCATAATGCTGGCGGCCCATCTCCGCGAACGTCTCGTAGGTGCCTTGGACGATGCCCTGCGTGCCGATGTAGATCCAGCTGCCGGCCGTCATCTGGCCGTACATCATCAGCCCCTTGCGATCTAAATCGTTGAAGACCTCCCAGTTCGCCCATTTGGGCACTAGGTTGGAGTTGGCGATGAGGACGCGCGGCGCATCCTTGTGGGTGCGGAACACGCCGACCGGCTTGCCCGACTGAACGAGCAGGGTCTCGTCTTCCTCCAGCCGCTCCAGCGTCTCGACGATCCTGTCGAAGCATTGCCAATTGCGCGCGGCGCGGCCGATTCCGCCGTAAACGACCAGGCTTTGCGGGTCCTCGGCAACCTCGTCGTCGAGGTTGTTCATCAGCATCCGCACCGCGGCTTCGGTCGTCCAATGCTTCGCCTTGATGTCGTTGCCGCGCCGGGCGCGGATGTGGCGGCTGTTGTCGCGCCTAGTGTCGTTCATGGTTCGCCGCTCTAGCGGCTGGATCGCCCCGACCCAAGTGGACGCCAGCTGTCGACCCAGATCAGCAACAATCCGGCGAGGACGAAGCCGACTGCCATCCCACCGATGTTGAGCGCGGTCTGGACCCAGCCGATCTTGGCGACGTCGAGGAATGGGTAGGGATATTTGTGATCGAACTGCCCGCGCGCGAGCACGTAAATGAGGTAGGCCAGCGGATAGGCGATCCACCACAAAGCGGCGCTCCAGCGAAGCTTGGCCCGCGGCGCGAAGAACAGCCACCACAAGGCCATCAGCGTAGGTGAGACCTTGTGCAGCAAAGTGTCAGCGAGCAGGTGCGCGCCGGTTAGAACTCGCAGGCCCTGCAGCAGGGTCACGTAAACGACGCCGACGAGAATGATGGCCAATGTGACGCCGCCGAGGAAGTTCACCGACGGCTTTCCGCCGACCGCGACCCAGGTCATCGTCAGCGCGACGAGCAGGTTGGTTAGGATGGTGAAGAAACGGCCGAGCGACCACAGCGTCGAGATCAGGTCGACATGATCGGCGTAGCTCGCCGAAAACTGGATGCCGAGGCCGATCCAACAGACGATGGCAATGATAGCGGCGGCAATTCTAGGCATCATTGCCGGCATAGATCCTCCGCTCCGGACCTGGCAGTCCGACCCAATAGCCAAGCTCGGCAAGGCTCTCGATATACCACACGCATAGGTCGGCCTGCTTGCCCGTGGCGATGCTGCCGACCGAATGGGCAAGGCCGAGCGCGCGCGCGGCGTTGATCGTCATGCCCTGCAGCGCCTCCTCAGGGGTGAGCCCGAACAGCGTGCAAGCCGTGTTCATCGCCAGCGTCAGCGATAGCATAGGAGAGGTGCCGGGGTTGCAGTCGGTCGCGATCGCAATCGGCACCTTTTGCTTCCTGAGCAGCGCGACCGGCGGCTTCTTCTTCTCCTGCAGCGCGTAGAATGCGCCCGGAAGCAGTACCGCGACGGTGCCGGCCGAAGCCATCGCCTTCGCACCCGCTTCGTCAAGATGCTCGAGGTGGTCGGCGGAAAGCGCGCGATACTGAGCGGCCAATGCAGCGCCGTGCTGGTTCGATAACTGCTCGGCGTGAAGGCGGACGCGAAGGCCGTGGTGCGCCGCTGCCTTGAACACGCGCTCGACCTCTTCCGGGGTGAAGGCGATTGTCTCGCAGAAGGCGTCGACGCTGGTGGCAATGCCCTGCTTGGCGGCGGCCGGGATCAGCTTGTCGACGATCTCGCTCACATAATGCGCGCGGCGGTCCACTTGATCAGGCGGAAGCGCGTGGAGCGCCAGTAGTGTGGGGACGATGCGGACCGCCTCGCCCTGCCCGAGCTCATCGGCGATCTTCAGCAGGCGCAGTTCGCTTTGTGGATCGAGCCCATAGCCGGACTTGATCTCTACTGTCGTGCAACCGCCAGCCATCAGCGCGTGAAGGCGGCGTCGGCTTTGATCGAGCAGATCTTCGTCAGACGCGGCCGCGGTGCGTTTCACGGTCGACGCGATGCCGCCACCCGCTTTCGCAATCTCCTCGTAGGTCGCGCCGGCGCGGCGCATCGCATGCTCGTCGGCGCGGGTGCCGCCGAAGACGAGATGCGTGTGGCAGTCGATCAGCCCCGGCGTGACCCACGCGCCGCCGAGGGCGACCACGTCCTTGGCACGGAAGCCCGCGAGCTCGGTCCTTTTACCGACGCGGAGTATCCTCCCGTCCGAAATTGCGATTGCGCCATTGTCGATCAGCCCGAGCGGATTGCCCGGCGTCGCCTCGAAGGTCGCGATCCTGCAGTCGACAAGGAGCCGGTCCCACATGCTCGTCGCCTTAGGCGAACGCGGCTGTTAGGGTCCAGCCATGGCAGGGTGGCCCAACCTATCGGAGCTGGTCTCAACCTCACGCTCGTCGGCGCCGGTCGGGCTGGTTGGTGCGCCGCTCGCGTCGGGATCGGTGACTCCCGGGCGCTGCGACATGGCGCCCGATGCGCTTCGAGATACGCTGCGACGGATCGGCCGCTACGATGTCGAAACTGGGTCTGAGCTCCATACCGAAATCTTCGACCATGGGGACGCGCCCGTCGCCGATCTCAGCATCGAGGATGCGACGCCGCTCGTTCGCCACAAAGTCGCCGCAAGCGTCGCCATGCATTCGCTGACGTTGCTCGTTGGTGGCAACAATGCGGTGACACGGCCGGGCGTTCTCGGGCTTGGGCTACCGCTCGAAAAGGCCGGGCTGATCACGCTCGACGCCCATTTCGACATGCGCGACCTCGACCATGGCCTGAGCAACGGCAATCCGGTGCGAGCCCTGATCGAAGACGGACTGCCGGGCAGGAACGTCGCCCAAGTCGGGCTCGCACCCTTCGCCAATAGCAAGCAGATGCACCAGGATGCACTTGCCGCCGGTAATCTGGTCGTGACGATGGCGGAGGTCAGGAGTGAGGGCATCGCGGATGCGATCGAGAAGGCGCTCGCGCACGTCGCCCATTGCGAAGCGATCGTCGTCGATTGCGACATCGACGTGATCGACCGCTCGCAATTTCCGGGAGCCCCGGGAGCGCGGCCCGGAGGAATGGCCGTTCACGACTTCTTTGCGGCAGTTCGCCGGTTGGCAGCTCACCCCAAGGTGCGTCTCATCGACCTCACAGAATGGGACCCGCCGCTTGATCCCACCGATCTCAGCGCTTTGACCGCGGCCCGCTGGGTCGGCGAGTGCCTTGCCGGCTTCGAGATGCGCTAGGCTTCCGCTGGGGCGGGTCTAACGTGACAAGGACGGCCTTCCGTCCGACCTTCACGACGCATTCCCAAGGAATCCGGTGGCCATTGCGCTTGGCGGTCCATCGCTCGATCAGGCTACCGGGGCCGCACGTCAGCGCGGCGACCTTGCCCTTGTCGCAGTGGACCTCGTGAACGCGGCCGAGCGGCTTGCCGTCGAGCGACCTGATCTTCTTGTCGCGAAGGTCGGACAGCCGCATCAAAGCGCTCCCCACCGCGGGACCCACTTGCCCGCCGCCGTCTCGCTCTTGTCGAGGCCGAGGTCGCGACCGGGGCAATTCAGGTGCACTGCGGATTTGATGCTGCGCACCTTATCCATCGGGACGCGAACTACACGGTCACCGGCTACGAGCTTCACCAGCCGCATCGCCCATCCCGGCAGTCGCCCTTTGTAGGCGCCCGGGCCCACCAGCAGAGCCTTGAGCTTGAGCGGTTTTCCGGCCTCACCCTCCAGTTCGACGTCGTCGACGATGCCGCAATATTTGTCTTCCATGTCGAACAGGGGAAGGTCGAGCAGCTCGCTCACCAGCTTGATCGGGCTGTCGGGGGTCATCCGTTGCCTCCCGAGGTCATGATGAACAAGGGCAGGGCCGCCACCGCGGCGAGGGTTATCAGCGCGAAATAGAACCAGCCGAGCCCCTTCGCGAGCCGGCCGTTGGCATATTGGCCCATGTACTGCTTGTCGCCCGCGAGCAGCAGCAGCGGCAAATAGGTGAACGGCAGCACCAGGATCGAAAAGAGGATCGCGAACTCGACGAGCATCATCACGTCGACCCCGGTCAGGACGATGGCTAGCGCCGCGGCGAACAGGGCGATCCACGTCAGGGTGAAACGCGGCGCCTCCCACGGCTGCTTGTGGCGGCCCCAGCTCCAGCCGAAGAACTGCGCGATCGAATAAGCGTTGGCGAGGCAGGTTTCGACCGCGGCCCCGGCAACGGCGAAGAACATGCCGAGCAGCGCGATGATCAGGCCCCATTTGCCGAACGGGATTGCCGCCTGCAGCGCAGCGCTGCCCGGGATTTCCGGATCGACATTCGCGGGGCCGAACAGCTGCGCCGAGTTGGCGAGGATGGCGATTGCCAGCAGCGACCCAAGGCCCATGCCGAGGATTGCCGTGATGCGATTGGTCAGCATGTCCTTGGGCTTCCACCCCTCCTCGATGCCGCCCGACGAATAGAAGTAGACCTCGTACGGAAACATGACGGCGCTGACGATCGCCACGACAAAATAGCCGAACGTCAGCAGCTCCTTGCTGCTGAGCCCGTGCGGAACGTGCGGAACAAAGCCGCCGGCGATCTTGTCCCACGGCGGGTGGATCGCGACCAACGCGACCGCGAATACGATCATGAACAGACCGAGGAGGCCATAGACCCGCTCGATCCACTCGAACGGCAGCACCCAGATCGAGACGATCAGGACGACAGTCATCAGGATGGCCATCAATGCGTATGGCGCGCCGGTCAGGTAGTTGAGGATGAGCGCGACGCCGCCGAGCTCGGCCGCGCAGGTAATCAGGTTGCTCACGATCGAGGCAGCGAGGACGACCAGGCCGAGCTTCAACCCCAAGCGATGGCGCATCAGGTTGAACACCGGCTGCTTGGCGGCAATGGCTACGCGGCCGCTCATCTCCGAGAATACGACGATGCCGACAGTCGACAGGGCAAAGACCCAGATCAGCGCATAGCCGAATTGCGACCCGGCCTTGGCCGCGAAGACGAGCTCGCTGATGTCGACGAAACCGCCGACTGCCGTCATGATTCCGAGGGTCAGCTCAAGCGGATTCAAG
>Ga0068859_100004328_pt1 | contig 14482 bp, 13 predicted proteins | sample KBSSwiS22_FD_66585 | JGI IMG/M metagenome (GOLD analysis project Ga0068859, IMG submission 66585) | Switchgrass rhizosphere microbial communities from Kellogg Biological Station, Michigan, USA - KBS Switchgrass S2-2 | ecosystem: Host-associated > Plants > Roots > Rhizosphere > Soil ...
CCGGGCGCCGCCAGCGCCGGCAGGTCGCGCACGCGCGCGAAGCGCACGCGGTCGCCGGGCTGGATGAGGGACGGCGGGTCGCGGCCGGGGTCGAACAGCGGGGTCGTGGTGCGGCCGATGAGGTTCCAGCCTCCGGGCGTCGCCGCGGGATAGACGGCGGTCATGCCTCCCGCGACGGCCACCGCGCCCGCGGGGACGCGCAGGCGCGGCGTGCCCTTGCGGGGCATCTCCAGCCGCTCCGGCAGCGGGCCGAGGTACGCGAAGCCGGGCAGGAAGCCCAGCATGTAGGCGACATATTCGGGGGCGGAATGAATCTCAGCGACCTCGTCGTCTGTCAGACCGCCGACGAGGTCGCAATCCGGGCCTCCGTACAAAACCGGTAGGGTGTGTAGTCGTCCCGCCGGCGCGGACAGGGCCGGTCTTGATGCGTGTCTTTCGAGCTCTTGGCTGACCTCGTCGAAACCGATCTGATGGGGGTCATACAAGACCAGCAACGAGGTCAGCCCCGGAACGGACTCACGGAACCCGCGGAAGGGATCCCTGATCAGCGCCGCGTCGATCCCGCGCACGCGCAGGTTGAGCGCGGGATCGAACGCGTCGCCGATCTCGAGAACCAGGGCGGCCTCGCCCACGGGCCGCGCGCGCGGGTATGCGGTCAACGCGCCAGGGGCTGGAGCGCGATCCCCGCGGCCTGGAGGGCTTCCCGCACCGCGCGGGCGTTGGCCAGGGCGCTCGGGTTGTCGCCGTGCAGGCAGATCGTATCCACGGCCAGGCGAACGCGGGCCCCGGAGGCCGACCTCACCTCGCCGGAGGCCGCGATCGACACCGCCTGGCGGGCCGCCGCCTCCGGATCGGTGATGACGGCGTCAGGCAGGGTGCGCGCCCGCAGCGTCCCGTCGTCGTCGTAGGCGCGGTCGGCGAAGGCCTCGGCCGCGAAGCGCAGCCCCTCCGCGTCCGCGGCGCGGCGCATGGCTGCCGAAGAGGCCAGGCCCACCAGGATCAGGTCGCGTCCGGCGCGGGCCGTTCCGCGCGCCACCGCGCGGGCCAGCCGGTCGTCCTGCGCCGCCTGGTTGTACAGCGCACCGTGCGGCTTCACGTGCACGACGCGCGCGCCGTGAGAGCGCGCGAAGGCCATGAGCGCGCCCACCTGGTACAGGACGTCGGTCTCCACCTCCGCCGGCGGGACGGCCATGGGCCGCCGTCCGAAGCCGCGCAGGTCGAAGTAGCCGGGGTGAGCGCCCAGCGCCACCCCCGCGCGGGCCGCCGCCGCCACCGTGCGGTCCATGACCGCCGGGTCCCCGCCGTGGAACCCGCAGGCCACGTTGACCGACGTCACCAGGGCGAGGAGGTCGGCGTCCGGGCCCATGGCCCAGGCGCCGAACCCCTCGCCCACGTCTGCGTTGAGGTCGATATGCGCGTCACCGGCCACGGACTAGTCGACGCTGATGGAGCGGATCTGTCCCCGGATCTCGCCGCCGGGGAAGTTCACGGTGTGGACGTTGCAATACGCGTTTCCGCTCCGCATCGCGCTCAGCACGTCGGCCAGGGTCAGGCCGCCGGTGACGTCGGTCGTCCCGAATGAGTTCTCGATCAGGATCCCCTCGTTGGGCGCGATGAACGGCGTCTGGGTGTTGGTCCCGGCCAGGTTCGGGTTGATGAAGGGGACCCGGACCGGCCCGTTGGAGCCCGCCGGCGCGATGTGGATGTGCGCGCCCACCACCCCGCTGGAGAGTCCTTCGGTGGTGATGCTGAAGTCCACGCGATCACCGTTCACCACGAACCCGCACGTCCCCGTGGCCGCGGTGTCACGGGCGGGGACCTCGTTGGCCCCGCTGAGATCGGCCTGGAAGAACTCCTTGCCTTCGGTGGCGTTGTTGCAGCCCGTGGAGAGAAGACCGGAAACGAGCGCCAGCCCGAGCCCCAGCCCGAGCGAACCACCATGTCGATGCATCGTGCCTCCGGAATCGTGAAGGGGTCGGGTGGTGCTCCGTGGCGCGTTACCTCCGACTGTACCACGCTCGCGGAGGAGCGCCGATCCGGGAATAACCACTCCTCCCGCCGTGTAAAGGACTCCAGGAGGTGCGTGATGTCGATACTGGCCGGAAGCCTCGCCTTGACCCTGGCCGCGGCCCCTGCCGTGGCCGCGAAGGCGCCCGCCCCCCGCGTAGAGGTGACGTTCGTGCTGGACACCACCGGCAGCATGGGCGGCCTCATCGAGGGCGCCAAGAGACGGATCTGGTCCATCGCCCGCCGGATCGGGGAAGGCCGGCCGCGACCCGACCTGCGCCTGGGCCTCGTCGCCTACCGCGACCGGGGCGACGCCTACGTCACCCAGGTCCACGACCTGACCGCGGACATGGACGCCGTCTACCGGAGCCTGATGTCGTTCCAGGCCGAAGGCGGCGGCGACGGGCCCGAGCACGTCTCGGCGGCGCTCCACGACGCCGTCCATCGCGTGTCGTGGTCGCAGGGCCCCGGCTTGAAGGTCATCTTCCTGGTGGGCGACGCGCCGCCCCACGTGGACTACCAGGACGGCCTCGACTATCGCCGCCATGCCCGCGAGGCCGCGGCCCGCGGGATCGTGATCGAGACCATCCAGTGCGGAGCCGACGATGCCACGGCGGCAGTGTGGCGGGAGGTGGCCTCGCTCGGCGCGGGCCACTACGCCCGGATCGACGCCCAGGGCGGGATGCCCGTCCGCGTCACGCCCATGGACGCGGAGCTCGCGCGGCTCAACGGCGAGCTGTCGGCCACGGTGGTGGCGGGAGGCACCGTGCGCGAGCAGGCCGACGCCGCCAGCCGGCTCGAGGCGCGCAAGGCCATGCCCGCGCCCATGGCCGCCGAGGCCGCCGGCTACTACGCGGGCGCGGCCCGCCTGGCGGACAAGGACCTCGTCGACCTGCCGGAGCCGGAGCAGAAGAACGAGCTCGACTCCCTGCGCGCCAAGGGGGCCGCGCCGGCCGCGTTGCAGGGGAAGACCGACGCGGAGGCCGTGCAGTACCTGCGCGCGCAGAAGGGCCGCCGGGCCGAGCTGCAGGGCCGCATCCGCGAACTGCAGGACCGCCGGGACGCGTACCTGGCCCAGGAGCCGGCCGCGAAGGATGGCTTCGACGAGCAGGTGGTGCAGGCGCTGCGCGACCGTGCGGCGGCCGCCGGCGTGCGCTTCTGAGGCGGTGGGGCTACGACAGCAGGAAGCGCAGGCCCTTGACCAGGGACTTCTTCAGCTCGCGGCGGTCCACGACCATGTCCAGCATGCCGTGCTCGAGGAGGAACTCGGCGCGCTGGAAGCCCTCGGGCAGCTTCTGGCGGATGGTCTGCTCGATCACGCGGGGCCCGGCGAACCCGATGAGGGCGCCGGGCTCCGCCAGGTTCAGGTCCCCGAGCATGGCGAAGCTGGCGGTGACGCCGCCGGTGGTGGGGTCGGTGAGGACGCTGACGAAGGGAAGGCGCGCGTCGTCCAGGCGGGCCAGCGCCGCCGAGATCTTGGCCATCTGCATCAGGGAGAGCGTGCCCTCCATCATGCGAGCGCCCCCCGAGCAGGAGACGATCACCAGCGGCAGCCTCTCCGCCGCCGCCTTCTCGATGGCGCGGGTGACCTTCTCGCCCACCACCACGCCCATGGATCCGCCGATGAAGCCGTATTCCATGGCCGCGATGAGCGTGGTGATCCCGCCCATGGGCGCCACCGCCGTGACCACGGCGTCGTAGCAGCCCGTCTTCTCCTTGCCGTCCTTCAAGCGGGCGGCGTAGGCCTTGGTGTCGCGGAAGCCCAGCGGGTCGGCGCTGACCAGGCCGGCGTCCAGCTCCTGCCAGGCGGAGTCGAACAGCATCTCCAGCCGCTCCCGGGCCCCGATCCGGAAATGGAAGGCGCACTTCGGGCACACGCTCAGGTTCGCCAGCAGGTCGTTGCGGTACAGGCTCTCCTTGCAGGAGCCGCACTTGACGTAGAGCCCCTCCGGGACGCGGCTCTCCTGCTCGTGCGGCGGGAGAGGCGTGTGCTCGCGTCGGAACCAGGCCACGGTTCGACCTACTCCTCGGCCGCCTGCTCTTCCTTCTCGAGGTCGTTCTCGACCCCCAGGATCTTGCAGGTCCCGTCGTAGATCTGCTTGGCGGCGTCCTTGGAGTTCTTCAGCTCCGCCAGGCGGTCCTTGACCTTGGACAGCTCTTCCTCGATCTGGTTGTTCAGGTCGTTGATCTGCTTGCGCGTCATCTCCAGGGTCTGCTTGTAGAAATTGGCCTGGTCCTTGGACAGCGCCATGGCGCTATGCCTCCATCGGGATGCCGCCGGTTCCGGCGGCCTCCGCCTTCATTTGATGCCGAAACGCCGGAGGAACTTCTGGATCGACGAGGCCTCCTTCGGCGGCAAGGCCGGCGCCGCCGCCTCCAGCTCGCCGGCCTGCGGCCCCGGGGCCGCCGCGGCCGCCGCGGGCCGGAAGATGCCGGAGGTGTGCTCGTCGGCCACGGGCTCGCCGCGCTCCTCCTGCCCGAAGAGCTCCTGCATGAAGCGGGCGATGTCCGCGCCCGTGGGCGGCCGCCCGGTGTGGAGATGGAGCTCCAGGTCCTTCTGCATGTCGGCCGCGTCCGCGTACCTCTCGTCGGGGTCGCGGGCCAGGGCCTTCATCACGGCCTGCTCGAGGTCCTCGGGGATCTCCGGGTTGATCGAGCGCGGCGGGGCGACGCGGCACTCCCGCACCATCTCCAGGATGCTGAGCTCGGAGCTGCCCAGGAACGGCCGCTGGTCGGTGAGCATCTCGTAGAGGACCAGGCCCAGGGAGAAGATGTCGGAGCGCCGGTCCATGGGCTTTCCCCAGGCCTGCTCCGGGCTCATGTACAGGAGCTTTCCCCGCAGCGCCCCGGACTCGTGGGCCGTGGCCTTGGTGGCGGCCTTGGCGATCCCGAAGTCCGTCAGCTTCACGTCCCCTTCGAACGAGATCAGGATGTTCTGCGGGCTGACGTCGCGGTGGACGATCTTCATCTTCTGCCCGCGGTCGTCCTTTTTGCGGTGCGCGTACTCCAGGGCCGAGCAAACCCGGCTGGCCACCAGGACGGCCAGCTCCCGCGGCACGCCGGCGCCCTTCTCCTTGGCCCGCCTCAAAATCGACCGCAGGTCGCGGCCGTGGACGTACTCCATGGCGATGTAGTAGCTCTTCTCGATCTTCCCCAGGTCGAAGATCTGGACGATGTTCGGATGGGCGAGGCCGGCCACCATCTTGGCCTCGTCGATGAACATGTCCACGAACTCCTTGTTGTCGGAGAGGTGGGGCAGGATGCGCTTGACGGCCAGCACCTTCTCGAAGCCCTCGACGCCGGTCCTCTTGGCGCGGAAGAGCTCGGCCATGCCGCCCACCGCGATCTTCTCCAGGAGCTCGTACGGCCCGTACATCTCCTGGCCGGCGGCGCGGGCCGCGGCCGCAGCGGGGGGCGCGGGCGCGGCGGGCCGGGCCGTGGGCGGCGCGGAGGGCACGGGAGCGCGAGCGGCGTCGGCGGCGGCGAACGCGGCGTCGGCCAGGGCCCCCAGGTCCAAGGTCCCGCTGTCGGCGCCGGCCGACTGGGGCGTGGCCGCCTTGAAGCGGGTGCCCATGGCGGGCGCCGCCCGGTGCTCCGGCGGCGCCCCGAGGTTCTGGAGGTCCTGCAGGAGGCCCTCCGAATCGTCGGTCGCCATCATGGCGTCGAGCAGCGACTCGGCTTCGGGCTCGGGGGCCTCGACCGTTGTGGATTCGGGCACCTCCATCACCGGCTCGTCGACCAGGGACTCGAGCGCGGGCGGCGTGCCGGAGCGGGTGGCGGCCTCGCCGGGCTCCGAGAAGGCGTCGAGCAGGGCGGCCACGTCCTCGGGAAGCGCCTCCGCTTCTCCGGGCCCTTCCTGCTGGAAGGGGCTCTTCTCGGGCGCCCGCGGCTCGCTGACCTTGACCTTGATGGGGCCCTTGCGCGCCGCCTCCGCCGGGCGCGGCTGGGGAGCCCGGGCCTTGTCCCCGCCGTCCAGCAGGTCGCCGAAGATGTCATCCGAGGTCAGGAGCCCGTCGGACTCGGTCGACTGCGCGGTCACGGCCGGGTTGTCCTTGCCTTTGCCGGAGCTCATCGGGCGTCTGCCGCAGGACGGCGGACCTCGGTGCGGCGGTCCTTTGACGGAAGACTCCCACGAGGATAGCGGGGAACAGTGGCGGGAGTCAAAACTCCGCCCCGCGGGCCGTCCACGGCGTCTATAATCGCCCAACCGTCGACTTCGGGAGGCTCGCCCAGGCCGCAATGGACTTCCTCATCTCGCTCGTCTTCTCCAATCCCTACGTCCCGTGGATCGTGCTGGCCGGGGGCCTTTTCTTCGCCTACAACAAACTGGCGCCCCGCCTGTCGATGCGGGCCCCCGCCGGCGGCGGGGCGGTCGACGACCTGGTGGGGAAGATGCTCGGCCCGCGCTTCGCGGAGCGGAAGTTCAAGAAGGAGGTCGAGTCCTACAAGAAGGAGGCGAACTACCTGGCCGCGGGCAAGCTGCTGGAAGACCACGGCGACCTGGCGGAGGCGGTCGAGGCCTACACGTCGGGCAGCGAGTACTGGGCCGCGGCCTCGGTCCTGGAGCGGATGGGGCGGGGCGAGAGGGCCGCCGAGATGTACCTCCAGGCGGGAGACCACAAGAAGGCCGCCAAGGTCTTCACCGACCTCGGCAAGCCCGCCAAGGCGGCCGCCCTCTTCATGGAAAAGGGCAACACGCTGGAGGCCGCGCGGCTGTTCAGCCTGGCCGGCGCATGGGACACCGCCGCCGACATCTACGCCAAGGGCGGCTATGCGCTGCGGGCGGCGGAGGCCTACGAGAAGAAGGGCGAGCACGTGAAGGCCGCCGAGTCGTACGAGAAGCACTTCATGGAGAACGTCTCCTACGGCACCGCCTACTCCCCGACCGCGGCCTCCCCGGACCAGAAGAGCGCGCTGCTCGCGGGACAGAACTACGAGAAGGGCAAGGACCTCAAGCGCGCGCTCCAGGTGTACGTGAAGGGCGGCTTCTTCAAGGAGGCCGCCGGCGCCTCCGTGGCCCTCGGACAGTATCCCCAGGCCGCCGAGCTGTACATGAGGGCGGACGACCCGGGCAACGCGGCTACCGCCTTCGAGCGGGCGGGCGACCTGGTCCGGGCCGCCAACCTGCGGGGCGAGATGGCGCTCAAGGAGGAGCGCATCCCGGAGGCGGCGGCCTTCTTCCAGAAGGGGAAGGACTACCTGCGCGCGGCCGAGCTGTTCGAGTCGGCGGGGATGCTGGCCGAGGCCGCCGGGGCCTACCAGGCGGGGGACAGCCACGCGGCGGCGGGGTCGGTGTACATCCGCGCCGGGCTACGCGACCGCGCGGCGGCCAGCTACGAGAAGGCCGGGGAGTTCGAGACCGCGGCCAAGCTCTACGACGAGGTGGGCAACGACCGCAAGGGCATCGAGCTCTACGAGAAGGCGGGGCAGACCTTCAAGAGCGGCGAGGCAGCGGCCCGCGCCGGCGACCGCGAGCGGGCCATCGCGCTCCTGCAACGGGTCGGCGCCCAGGACGAGAACTACCGCGTGGCCGCCGAGCTGCTGGCGCGGCTGTTCCTCGAGGCGGGACGGCCGGCCCTGGCCGTGGAGAGGCTGCGGCGGATCCTCGGCTCCGAGCCGGTCTCGCCGAGCACGCTGGACCTGTACTACTGGATGGCCGTGGGCCACGAGAAGGCCGGCAAGACCGCCGAGGCCCTCTCGCTCTACGAGCAGATCCTGGCCGAGGACCTCCATTTCCGGGACGTGGAGGCGCGCGTCGCCGCCGTGCGCGCGGGCCGCCCGTCGCCCGATCCGCCTCCAGTCATGGGCCCGCTCCGGCAACCGGCGGCGCCGCGCGCGCCCGCTCCTGCTGCTCCTGCCGCCGCCGCTCCGCGGCCGGCCGCCGCCGCCGCGCAAGCCCCGGCCGCGGCCGCGTCACCGGCCCCGCGCGCGCACCACTTCGTGAACCGGGAGGAGGTCGGCTCCGGGCCGCTGGGCACCGTTTTCCGCGCCACGGAGGAGGGCGACGGCCGCCACGTCGCCCTGCGCGTCCTGCCCCCCGCGCTGCTGGCGGGGCCGGGCGTGCTCCAGGCGCTGGCGGCCGACCTCAAGGCCGGCGCCCGCCTCTCCCATCCCAACCTGGTGAAGGTCCTGGGCCTGGCCGAGATCGACGGGCAGCGCTGCGTGGTGACCGAGTACGTCCAGGGCAAGAACCTGGCCGAGGCGCTGCGCGCCGGGCACAAGATGAAGATGCAGCAGGTGCACGGCCTGGGCCGGGTGCTGGCGCAGTCGCTTTCCTTCATCCACGGCAAGGGCCTGGTCCACGGGTCCATCCAGCCCTCGAACATCATGGTGGCCTCTGGCGTGGTCAAGCTGGCCGACCTCGGCCTCGGCCGCCTCGCGCAGGCGCATCCTCCCGCGCAGCACTACCGCGCCCCCGAGAACCAGCTCGACGTGGCCGGCGACCTCTACGCGCTCTGCGCGGTCCTCTATCACCTGCTCACGGGCGTGCATCCCCGCTCGCAGCCGCAGGGCGCGGCGCTCCCCTTGCCCGGCAAGATGGCCGAGAACGTGCCCGAGGCCTTCGACAAGCTGCTCATCCGCGGGCTCCATCCGCGGCGCGAGCTGCGGCATGCCGCGGCGGACGAGGTCCTGGCCGAGCTCAAGGACATGATGAGGATCGTGTAGCGTCCCTTCCTCGCTACGCCGCACGGTCCCTGCCTCCCGCCATTGCCCATCGCCGAGCCCATGACCGTTCTCACCGACTACGGCCTGGCGGCCGTGGGCGGCGCGCTCGCCGTGGCATTGTGGGCCCGAGCCGAAGGCCAGGTCAGCCGCACGCTGTGGGCCGCCTGCTTCCTGGCCGTCGCCGTGGCCGCCCTGGCGGGCGGCACCTGGCACGGCTGGTCGCCGCGCATGGCCCGGCCCACGGCGCAGAACCTGTGGCTCCTGACCTACGTCTTCATGGCGCTGGGCAACGCCTTCATCCTGTCGGGATCCGCGTGGGCGGCGGCCCGCGCGCCGCTGCGCGCGGCGCTCACCGCCGCCGTCGTCCTCCGCTTCGTCGTGTGGTTCGCCTTGATCGCCCACGAGCCCGACTTCCGCTACGTCGTCTACGACTACGCGGGGACGCTCGTGGGCCTGCTCGCGCTGGCGGCGTGGCTGGGCTGGCGGGGACGTCCCGGCGCCGGCTGGATCGCCGGCGGGGTGGCGGTCTCCCTGGCGGGCGCGGTGATACAAAGGGCCCGCGCGGCCCCCAGCCCCGGCTTCAACCACAACGATCTCTTCCACGTGATCCAGGCCGTCGGGTTGTACCTCTACTTCCAGGGGGGGCGGCGGCTGGAGGACGCGGACCGGCGGAAATGAAAAAGGAGGAGGTCCCGAAGGACCTCCTCCTCAGGGCCGACGATGCGTCAGGGCAGCGGAGCGAAGCTGAACGGGCAGGCGGTGGCCTGCACGAAGTTCTGGTTGTTGTTGCCCTTGTCCAGCGCGTTCTTCAACGCCTCCTGGTAGGACCGGAACGGAGATCCGTCCAGGGTCGAGCCGTGCACGCCCAGTTCCGCGTTCGCCTCGGACATCAGGGCGTTCACCGTCATGAAGCCGTTGACGGCGTTCTGGGCCCCCGGCGCGTAGATCAGGCCGGTGCCGTTCACCATGCTGTTGTAGACGTTGAGCTCCATCGCCGCCAGCTGGACCGACAGCATGTAGGCCATGTTGACTGCGGTGCCGTTCAGGAGCCAGTTCCGGAACGGGGGGTAGGTCGCGGGGTTGAAGTCCGCGCCGCCGCCGTCGCGCAGGTTCAGGCTGGACAGGAACGCCAGCTCGACCGCCATGCCGCCGGAATTCATGATGGCCTGGCCGTTCTTGTTGGACCAGAAGCCCAGCGTCCGGCCTCCGCCCGCGCCCAGGCACACGTTGCCGAACTGCACGTCCTTCGCCTCGTCCGCGCCCAGGGTCACCGGGACGGCGCTCGCGGTGGTGGGCACCCAGTTGGTCTCCACCGTGCTGCTCTCGGTGACGATGTAGCTGTCGGGGCCGAGGATGATGTTCACCGGCGTCTCGCGCACCGAGTGGAAGCTCACGTGGTTGGCGTCATCGATGATCACCTGCCAGCCGGTGAGCAGGGTCTCGCCGTCGTTCACGCCGTTGGCGTTGGCGTCGTAGTACTTCTCCACCGTGAGCGTGGCCGTCTCGCCCGCCTCGGGCTTGACCTTGAAGTTGTCAGTCTTCGATTGGTTGCTCGGGAAGGTCGGGCTGGTGCTGACCCAGGCCTGGTACTCGCCGCCCGGGTTGGTGGTGTCGTCGTAGCCGGCGCTGCCGTCGCTGGCCTTCACCAGCACGTCCGCCAGCTGGTAGCAGGCGTCGAACTCGCCGCCCGTCACGTGCGCCTGGGCGATGGGGTTGCCGTCGCCGTCCTGCGGCGGGTTGCCGAGGGGCGTCCCGTTCGGCTCCGTCACCCGGATGTAGTAGAAGCCGTCGGGCAGGCCCGCGGCCCCGGGATGGGAGGGTCCGCCATCCAGGTACACGTCGGCCTTGTCGGTGTAGATGTTCAGGTCCACGCCGGCGCAGGTGGAGTCCGTGGTGAAGATGGCTCCCGGCAGCGGGGCCGCCGCCACGGGCGCGACGAGCGCGAGGGCGATCAGCATCAAAAAGGCGGGCAAGAGACGTCGGCAGTTCATCAGAATCTCCTTGATAATCCCCAGGGCCGCTGGCCCTCGAGGCGCGGCCGAACCTTTCGGTTCCCGCGGGCGTCGTAGGATCGCCTGCCCGCCCGCCGCCGTAAATGGGAGGTTGGCGGGCCGCGAGTAGGAGTTTCGTGGGGGTCGCCGGCCAGCAGGCGGGCCGTTTATACGATTAGCGTTCCCCGTCCAGCCGGTGAGTGACCGCGAAGAGGGCCAGCTCGAGCCGGCTCGACACGCCCACCTTGTCGAAGATGTTGGTCAGGTGGTTCTTGACGGTGTCCTCGCTGATGCCGAGGTGCCGGGCGATCTCGCGGTTCGAGTAGCCGGCCACGATCGTGCCCACGATGTCCAGCTCCCGGGGCGTCAGGCCCAGGCTCGGGGCAGGCGTGGCGGTCGCCGGCGCGCCGTCCGCCTTGCGCAGGAACTGCACCAGGTCGCGGACGTTCTCGCGGCCGATCCACATCTCCCCGGTCATGACCGCGCGGATGCTCTTGAGCAGGAGCTGCGTGGCGGACTCCTTCAGCACCACGCCCCGAGCCCCGAGCTGCAGGGCCTCGATGATTTGCCGCTTCTCGATCGACGCCGTGAGGATGATGGTGCGCGGGCCCTCCGGCTCGGCCTCCAGCGCGCGCAGGGCCTCGAGCCCGGGTTGGCGCGGCATCGCGAAGTCGAGGAGCAGGATGTCCGGCTTCAGCTCCCGCGCCAGCGCGACGGCCTGCGCCCCGTCCGCGGCCTCTCCCACCACCTCCAGGTCCGGCTCTTCCTCCAGGAGCTTGCGGAGGCCATCGCGGAAGATCGGATGGTCGTCGGCGATGACGATGCGGACGGGCCGGCTACCCATGCCGCTCCGGGGAGATCAGGATCTCCAGGCGCGCCCCGTGCCCGGGGCGGGAGTCGATCGTCAGCCGGCCGCCGGCCGCGCGCACCCGCTCCTTGATCACCAGGGGGCCCTTCCGCTCCGCGTCGAGCGCGGCCAGGTCCAGGCGCCCCGCGAACCCGAAGCCCTGGCCGTCGTCGTCGATGGTCAGGGCCCAGAGTCCGTCCTGCCGTTCGAAGCGCACCAACACGTGGGAGGCCCCGCTGTGCCGCCTCACGTTGACCAGGGCCTCCTGGACCATCCGCGCCACCTCCCGGCACAGTGCCGAGGACAGGCTCAGCTCCCGCACCTCGCTCACGAAGCGCGCGCGGATTCCCGTCTCCCGCTCGAACCTGTCCACCATGCCCGCCAGGCGGTCGAGCAGCTCGCCGGGCCCCACCTCCACGGACCGCATCTGGTCCATCAGCTCGCGCACGGCGATGACCTCCTGATGGAGATGCGCCTGGATGTGCGTGAGGGAGCCTGCGGTGTGGAGCGACTTGGCCAGCGCCTGCCGCCGGAGGACGTCGACCTGCATCTCGAGACCGAGGAGCGACTGGATCACGCCGTCGTGGAGCTCGCGGGCCACGCGCGCGCGCTCCGCGGCGCCCGCGCGGGCGCGGAGCCGGCTGACCAGATAGGCGGCATGGATGGCCGGCGCGGCCCGCCGCACCAGGGCCTGGAGCAGGCGCAGCTCGGGGGCGGAAACGCGCGGGTCGGGATCGACGAGGAGCAGGCGGCCCCGCCACTGGCTCCCGAACGACGCGGAGGCCGCTACCAGCCCGCGCACGGCGGCGTCCACGGGCCAGCCCAGCGGCGGGCTCCCGGACGGCGCGCGCGTCCCGCGCTCGTCCAGGGCCAGTACGGTGAAGACGCCGGGACTGGACGCCTGCGCCCGCGCCGCTCGCCAGGCGTCGCCCGGCAGATCGAACAGCTGGCGGGCCCGGCCCTCCGCATCCAGCTCGTGCGCGCGTAGCTGTATGCCCCGGGACTGTGCCCCCCGGCCCGCTTCCCAGACGTAGGCGCGCCCGCTGTCGGCGTCCGCCACCGCGAGCTGGGCGCCGCGGGCGGCGAAGAGCCGGAGCATCTCGTCCAGGAAAGAGGCGAGCGTCGCCTGGAGGCCGGTCTCTCCCTGGATCCGTCCCATTACCCCGTCGAGGATGGCGGACTCGGCCTGCCTGCTCTTCTCCTCGTCGGCGAGGTAGCCCAGGAGATAGGCCATCACGATCAGGAAGCCTGAGCGGATCCCCAGAGCCCCCAGTGCGAGCGGCTCCAGGCCCGCGTCCGGGAGCGCGGTCGCGGGGGCCAGGAGGATCTGGGAGGCCAGGAGGAGGACCCCCGCCGCCGCCGTGGCCAGGGTCTCCCGCGATCCCCACCTGCAGGCGGCGCCCAGCAGGCCGAAGAGGAACAGCACGAAGAAGGGGCTGGTGAGCCCGCCCGTGAGCGCGGTCGCAGCCGTCGCCCAGATCACGTCGGCGGCATGGATGGCGAGGGTGGCGCCGCGCGGCAGCCCCGCCCGCGCGCGCAGGAGCAGGGCCACCAGCACGCTGGAGACCGCGTAGGCGGACAGGACCGCCACCGCGAACGAGGGGAAGGCCTTGCGCTCCGTGGGGTCCAGGATCTCGGCCAGGAGGCACCAGGCGGACAGATAGGCGCGCGCCGTGGCCAGGACGCCCTCGACGCGCTGCGCCTGGCCCGGCAGGGCTGGATAGTCGAGGTGGTAGGCGCGGCTCATCCGTAGGCGTCCAGTGGCGGCGCCATTATCGCCGCGCGACCGGGCGGGCGGAAGCGGGGCATAATGGTTGACGCCACCCGGGGAGACGTCACATGAAGAAGCTGCTCCTGCTGCTCCTCATCCTGGCCGGCCTGGGATACTGGTACGTGCACGAGCACGGGTTCAGCGCCCGCGCGGAGCCCTTGGCGATCGAGAAGGCCGTGGCCGAGCGCCTGCGCCACCTCTCCGTCCCCGCGGGCGAGCGGGACATGAAGAACCCGCTGCCCAAGAACGAAGAAAACCTGGCCGACGGGCGGGCCCACTTCGCGGACCATTGCGCGCCGTGCCATGGCAACGACGGCCGGGGGGAGACCGAGATGGGAAAGGGCTTGTATCCCAAGGCCCCCAACATGCGCGACCACGACACCCAGGAGATGACGGACGGCGAGATCTTCTACATCATCAAGAACGGCGTGCGATTCACCGGGATGCCCGCGTGGGGCGATCCGGAGAGCAAGACGGACGACGAGAGCAACTGGAAGCTCGTGCACTTCATCCGCCACCTGCCCAACCAGACGCCGCAGGAGATCCAGGACATGGAGAAGCTCAACCCGCGGGGACACGAGCACGACGAGCTGAGCGAAGAAGAGAAGAGGTTCCTGGAGGGCGAGGACGTCCCGGCCGCCGCGCAGCCGGCATCACCCGGTCCTTCGCAACAGACCCACAAGCACTGATTCGAGGAGAACGAGTTCCATGACCAAGCGGACTATCGCGCTGGCGCTGGCGTTCTTTGTGGCCCTGGCCGGCCCCCTGCTCGCCCACGGCGGCTATACCCACGTGATGGGGACGGTGACGGCGGTGGACGCCACGCATGTCGAGGTCAAGACGACCGCGGGCAAGATGGTCAGCATGAAGCTCTCGGACGCCACCACGTACAAGCAGGAGAAGGGCGGGGCTGCGGCCACCGCGGCCGACCTGAAGGTCGGCCAGCACGTCCTGGTGGACGCCAAGGGACACGGCGCCGACCTCGAGGCCTCGGAGGTGAGGATCGGGGCGATGGCGAAGGCCTCGACCGCGCCCACGAAGTAGCTAGAGCCGGGCGCGCCTCAGGCGCAGGGCGTTGGCGATGACCGAGACCGAGCTCAGGCTCATGGCCGCGCTCGCGATCATCGGCGAGAGCAGGATCCCCAGGGAGGGGTACAGAGCACCCGCCGCCACCGGCACGCCCAGGGCGTTGTAGAGGAA
>Ga0068859_100004329_pt1 | contig 14482 bp, 15 predicted proteins | sample KBSSwiS22_FD_66585 | JGI IMG/M metagenome (GOLD analysis project Ga0068859, IMG submission 66585) | Switchgrass rhizosphere microbial communities from Kellogg Biological Station, Michigan, USA - KBS Switchgrass S2-2 | ecosystem: Host-associated > Plants > Roots > Rhizosphere > Soil ...
CGGCGAACGACGATCGCGAGGAGTCGTTGTCGGCGCCGAGCATGGCGATCTTCATGTCCTTGAATTGCAGGCCGGAGGCGATAATCGGGTACAGGTTGCTCGCCTGGCCCCACCCGGTCTTGAGGGACGTGATCCCGGAGCTGACGACGCAGCCGTTGAACCCGAAGCCCCAGCGCGTGCCGCAGAATCCCGGGAGGATTCCCCAACCGAGGAACGGCACCTGCTGTGCGTTCAGGTAGTCGGTCACCTGCGGCGTGGCGAAGGTGGAGAACTCCATGACCGCGAAGTCCTGCTCCTGCTCGACCAGTCGCTTGGTGTTCGCGAGGTTGGTGTCGGGGTTCTGGCCGTCTTCGGCACAGCCGGAGAACTCGATCTTGCGACCATTGATGCCGCCCTCGGCATTGGCCCGGTTGAAACGCGCGGCGAATCCGCCCGCCGAGTTCGGCCAGAACGCGCTCGTGTAGACACAACCGATCTTGATCGACGTGCTGGTCACGCCGCGGGTCAGGCCGGAAGCAACCGCACCGGTGAGCGGCTGGTCCTTCACGGCAGCCAGCACTTCGGCTGACACAGAGGACTCCGTGCCAAGCCCTGGCCCCGTGGGAGCAGCACTGGAACTGGACGGCGCACTAGAACTGGACGGCGTGGTGGCAGCGGTGCTGCTGTTAGTCGTAGAGTTGTTGTTCTCGGACTTGCCCGAACTACTGCAGGCAGACAGCAGCATGGCGGCGGCGACGGCGACGCCGACCGCTCCTCGTGCAGCGAGCGATTTCACTGGGTTTCCTCTCCTTATGACGGGTGGGCGACTGCTGTGCACTCGTTTCACGAGCGGCCTGCTCTTATCGGGATTGATGTGATGGCGGTCACGACGGGCGCCTTAACATAAACCTGATAACATTCGATAGCAATAGGCCGTTTCGAAATCTTGACGAAACCGGTCGCGCTTCTAGACTCAGCCCAACCTCGCGCGCCCCGCAGCTCCGCCTTCCGACCCGGTAGATCCGGTCTGGCTCTCGGGCGCGCCCCTGTCCTCGGATCACGTCGTCGATGTGCGTCCGCTCTGCGAGGAGGAGTCGCGATGACGCTGCGTTCACACGTCAACCGCATCGTCGAGCTGACGGTCAATGTCTCCGACCTGGAGAAATCGCTTGCTTTCTACGAGGCGCTGACCCCGCTGCTCGTCCTGCGCCGGACCGAGGCAGCACAGCCCTTCCCGGCGCTTGGCGTGGAGAACGGCCGCTTCGTCGGTGCTCTCATGGCGGACGGCAGCTCGGGGCAACCCGGGGTGCTGGTTCACCTCGTCCAGTGGATCGAGCCGGCATCGGTCGGCTCCGCCTACCCGTCGTTCTTCCACCGCGGTCTCTACCGGTTCTGTTTCCTCACCAACGATGTCGACGCACGCTACGAGCAGGCGCTGGCCAGCGGCCACGCGCCGTTCCTGGCCCCGAAGGGCCACGGTGTGCCGGTGCCGGGCGGCTCAGAGGGGCTGTCGTTCGTGTGCCCGGACCCCGACGGCATCGCGGTCCAGACGACCAGGCGGCCGGTGCAGTGGCGCGACGATCTGCCCGATCAGCTCTATCACGTCAACATCGTGAGTTCGGAGATCGACCGCAGCCGCCTCTTCCTTCAGGACATTCTCGGTCTCGACTACGTCAAGCGACTCACCCTTCCGGCGCCAGTCGGACCCATCGGCTTCGGGCGGGGCAGCGATGTCGGGCAGTTCGACGCGGTCTTCCTCACCCATCGTGGCGACCCTCGCTTCTCCGTCGACATCGTCGACTGGTTCGTTCCCGGAGTGACCGGCGAGCCGTACGGGGAACCGTGGCACGTCGGTATCCAGCGGCTCGCCTTTGAGGTCGACGATCTCGACGCCGCGGTCGACGACCTGCGACACCAGCTCCCCGACGCGCTGCGGGAAACGGTCCGTGGACCGGAGGTCTGGGACCTCGGCGAGGGCCTGACGCGTCGCGTAGTGATCTTCCGCGACCACGACGGCATTGCCTACGAGCTGCGCGAGCAGCCAGCCCACGTGGGAGCCCGAACGACACCCTGGCCACCTGAGGCGTTCGGCTGAACGCCGACCGTCCCGCCCCCGTACGAGAAGGAGAAGTCGATGGAATTGCTGCGCTTCGACGAGCAGGTCGTCGTGATCACCGGTGCAGGCCACGGCCTGGGCCGTAGCTATGCACGGCTGCTCGCTGCCCGTGGCGCGAAGGTCGTGGTCAACGATCTGGGTGGAGGTATCGACGGTGCCCCGCCCGAGCCCGGGGCGCAATCACCGGCGCAGGACGTGGTCGACGAGATCCTTGCCGCCGGCGGGCACGCGGTCGCCAGCGGCCATGACATCTCCGACGAAGAATCGGCGCGCGCGTGCGTGCAACTCGCCCTCGACACGTTCGGGCGCGTGGACGGGGTGATCAACAATGCCGGTATCAACCCCTCCGCGCCGTTCGTCTTGACGCCGCGGGCAGTGTTCGAGAAGGTGCTCGCCGTCCACCTGCTCGGTGCATGGTCGGTGACACAGGCCGCGTGGCCGCACTTTGTCGAGCAGGGCTACGGCAGGGTGCTCAACACCTGCTCCGGAGCGATGTACCAGGGCCACGGAACGCGGGCCACCTATTCGGCGGCCAAAGGGGCACTGTACGGACTGACCCGCGACCTTGCTGTCGAGGGGGGCGATCACGGGATCAAGGTGAACGGGCTCTGCCCGGGCGCTCTGACTCGGATGATGGCCGACTCCCGCCCCGAGGTGCGCGCCCGCGCCGCGGCATGGACCCCGGATGCGGTGGCCAACGTCGTGACCGTGCTCATGCACCGCGACTGCCCGGTGAACGGCGAGGTTATCGAGTCCCGCGGCGGTCAGGTGCACCGGATATTCATGGCCATCGCTCCCGGCGTCGTTCTCGACACCGATTCGATGACCCCGGAGGACGTCGCGGCGCAGATGGACACCGTGCTGGATCCCGGGGTTCCCATCGAGGTCGGCGCGCTCATCGACCATCGCGGGCCCCGGTGACCCTACGCGAGCCCTCCGGCCCGTTGACGGGCGTGCGGGTCATCGAAATGGCGGCGCTCGGCCCCGTACCGTTCGCCGGCATGCTGCTTTCCGATATGGGTGCGGACGTGATCCGGGTCGACCGGCCGGGACCGGCTCCGGCGGACGACCCAGCGCTGTTCCTGACGAAGCGCGGGCGGCGGTCGATCGTGATCGACGCCAAGAACGAGCACGGACGTGACGTGGTCCTCGACCTCGTCAAGACCGCCGACGTCCTGCTCGAGGGCAATCGTCCAGGTGCCATGGAGAAACTCGGTCTGGGGCCCGACGAATGCCTGGCCGCGCGTCCCGCCCTCGTCTACGGGCGCGCCACGGGATGGGGACAGGAAGGTCCCTACGCGAAGCGCGCAGGGCACGACATCAACTACATCGGGTTGTCCGGCGTGCTGTGGGGGATAGGACGTCCGGGGGAACGGCCCGTACCGCCGCTCAACCTGCTCGGCGACTACGGCGGTGGCGGGATGATGCTCGCATTCGGTGTCGTTGCGGCCGTCATCGAGGCCCGGGCCAGTGGTGTTGGCCAGGTCGTCGACGCGGCGATGCTCGACGGGACGGCACTCATGAGTATGTTGATCTGGGAGATGCGCGTGCGTGGTCTACACGAGGACGCCCGCGGGGTGAACTTGCTCGACACCGGCGCTCCGTTCTACGACGTCTATGAGTGTTCGGACGGACAGTACGTCGCTGTAGGCGCGCTGGAGCCGCAGTTCTACGCGGAGCTGTGTCGCCGGGTCGGGTTCGAACAGGATGTCGATCCCGACCGCCGTGCGGCGCAGCAGGAGCGCTCGACCTGGCCGGGTCGCAAGAAGGAGATGCAGCGCCTGTTCGCCATGCGAACGCGCGACGAATGGCAACGATTGCTCGAGAACGCCGACGCCTGCGTGACCCCCGTGCTGTCGTGGGCGGAGGCGCCGGCGCATCCGCACAACGCGGCGCGGCAGACCTTCGCCGAGATTGGCGGAGTGCTGCAGCCCGCACCTGCGCCACGATTCAGTCGCACCCCCGGAGCGGTACAGGCGCCGGCGTGCGCGGCGGGGGCGCACACGGACGAGGTGCTGGCCGAACTCGGTATCGACGAGGCGGCCCGCGATCGGTTGCGCAGCACAGGGGCCTTTGGGTGAGCGACCGCTAGGACGCCGGATAACTGACAAACGGATAACGGACAGCGCACGACACGACAAGCCGACAAGGATGGCCGATGAGATCGTTCGACGAGTACAGCACTGATTTTCAGCACATCACCATGACGCGCACCGACGGCATCATTGAGGTCGCGCTGCACACCCGAGGTGATTCCTACCTGCACTCCGGCCCGGGGCACGAGGAGATGCCGCGCGCGTTCTGGGAGATCGGGGCCGACCCCGAGAATGTCGTGATGATCCTGACCGGGACGGGTCGCGACTTCTGCCCGACCGGGGACTGGAGCACCTTCGCACCGATGTCTGATCCCGCAATGGTCGCACGGACGATCCGGGAGGGCACACGCCTGCTGACCGCGCTGCTCGACATCGACATCCCCGTGATCGGTGCCGCGAACGGGGCCGCCCACGTGCACTCCGAACTGCTCATTTTCAGCGACATCCTCATCGCCGACGAGAACGCCACGTTCCGCGACAACCACTTCGACGCCGACGTGGTCCCGGGCGACGGCAACCACACGGCTTGGCTCAACGCTCTGGGCGAGAACCGGGGTAGGTACTTCCTGCTCACCAAGCAGACCCTCACCGCTCAGCAGGCCCACGACTACGGTGTGGTCGCCGAGGTGGTGCCGCCGGGCGAGCTGTTGCCGCGGGCACGCGAGCTCGCCCGAACGCTGCTCAAACAGTCGCCGCTGACGCTGCGGTATACGCGGATGGCGCTGACCCAGCGGTTGAAGCGCCTCGTCGCCGAAAGCGTGCCGTACGGGCTGGCGGTCGAATCACTGAGTGCCACCGGGAGGGCGTCATGAACGAGGATCTCAAAGCTACGTTCGGTCTGCCGCGGCTGCCGTTCGAGCAGAAAGAACGACGCGTCAGCGACCTGCTCGACTTCACCGGCGTGCGGGTTGCCGTCACCGGGGGAGCGGGCCCCAACCTCGGCCAGGCGATCGTCCATCGCTTCGCGGGGATGGGAGCGCACGTTGCGGTCATCGACCGCGAGCTGGGGCCGGCGCAGGCGGTGGCCGATGCCGCCGCGGCCCGCTGGGGGAGCCGCACCATAAGTGTGGCGGCCGACGTCACCGATCCCGATTCGTGCAGTCGCGCGGTTGACGAGGTCCGGGCGGCTTTCGGCGAGATCGACGTGTGGGTCAACAACGTCGGCGGCGGTGCAGGTGGCTTCGCCGCCATGACACCGGACGACATCCGCCGCATCGTGGGTACGACGTTGATGAGCACCCTCTTCGGGACCTACGCCGTGTTGCCGTCGATGCTGGCGCGCCAGCAGGGCGTGATCGTGAACGTGTCTTCCGAGGGTGCCCTGATGGCGACGCCGAGCATTTCGCTCTACAGCTCGCTCAAGGCTGCGATCGACGCGTTCACGGCCAATCTGGCGCAGGAGGTCGGCCGCCGCGGCATCCGAGTCGTCGCGGTTCGGCCCGGTATGATGCTCGGGGATGGCCTACTCGGCTTCCTCGACGACCCAGATAACCACCGCGACGCCATCGCCGCGATGTCGAAGACATTCGAACGTGTGTCTGTGGGACGCGCGTGTCTCCCTGAGGAGGTTGCCAACGTGATCGTTTTCCTGGCGTCCGAAGCTGGCGCCTACGTGCACGGCACGGCCGTGAGCGTCGGCGGCGGGATGTCGAGCTGATGGGAACTCTGGACGGTAAGGTCGCGGTCATCTCCGGCGCCGCGCGTGGACAGGGTCGCTCGCACGCGCTGCGCCTGGCCGGCGAAGGGGCCGACATCATCGCGCTCGACATCTGCCGCGACATCCCGACGATGGACTATCCCAATGCCACGCCGGCCGATCTCGAAGCGGTCGTCAAAGAGGTCGAGGGACTGGGCCGGCGCATCGTCGCTTCCCAGACGGATGTGCGCGACGTGGTGGCGGTACGGGACGCCGTCAACGCGGGTGTGGCCGAACTGGGACGCGTCGATATCGTGCTGCCCCAGGCCGGCATCGTCCGGTACGAGAAGCGTGACGACCTGATCGGCGACGCGGCGACGTGGAAAGACATCCTCGAGGTCAATCTGACGGGCTACTACCACCTCATCGAGGTATGCATCCCGCACCTGATCGCCGGAGGCCGCGGCGGCGTGATCGTCATGACCGGCTCGGTGGCGGCGACCCGACCCGTCGGGGCCACCGGAGCGTCGGTCTCGTACATGGCCGCCAAGCACGGTGCCGTCGGCCTGATGAAGACGTACGCACTGGCGCTGGCCAAGCACAACATCCGAGTCAACGTCGTGCACCCCACGGGCGTCCGGTCGGGCATGACCGAGAACGCGGCCATGGCGAAAATCGCCGCTGACGCGGCCTCGGGCAACGCTCGCGAGGACAACTGGGTCGCCCGCTCGCAAAATCTGCTCGACGTGCAGATCCTCGAACCCGACGACATCACGGACGCGGTCGCGTTCCTCGTATCGGATCGGGCGAAATGGATAACCGGCGAGGAGATCAAGGTCGACGCCGGTTTCACCCTGCTATGACCAGCGGCCCCCAGGCCGCGATCACGAGTTGGATAGAAGCGCACACCGGTGATCGGGTGCGCTCGGTTCGGCGTGAGGGGCGCTGGCGCCCCTCGTGGTACGCCGAGGTTGAGCACGCGGGGCGAGCGGCGACCCTCTATGTCCGTGGCGACCGCGGGCACGGTTTCTCTTATCCGGTCGAGCGGGAGGCGGCCACCCTGCTGCTCTTCGAGCGGCACGGAATCCCGGTCCCGCACGTCCACGGTGTCATGGACGAACCCAAGGCAATCGTCATGGATAAGGTCCCGGGCGATCGGCAGTTGAGCGGGATTGACGACCCGGCTCGGCAGCTTGCGGTCATCGACGAATATGTGGAGATCCTGACCCGCGTCCACCGCATCCCGCTCGACGAGGCAGCGGGCGCGGGGATCGATGTCCCCGCAGACGCCGAGGGTCTACACCTCTCCTTCCATCGCGTGCGGAGTGCGACCTACCGACGGCTCAAGAGCCGGCCGGAACCTATGATCGAATTTGCGATGAAGTGGCTGGCCCGAAATGTGCCCACCACCCGGCACCGTCCGGCCGTCGCGGTCATCGATGCGGGCCAGTTCCTCGTCGAGGCCGGCCGGGTCGCCGCAATCTATGACCTCGAACTCGTGCACGTCACCGATCCGCAGGCGGATCTCGCTGGACTGCGCATTCGCAACACCTTCGAGCCGCTTGGCGATCTGCGCCATATCTTCAGTCGCTATAGCGAGCTGTCCGCTGATCCAGTGGATCTCGCAACGGTCAACTTTCACACCGTCGCCTTCGCGCTGTCGGCCAACCAGGCCATCGCGAGAATCCGGGCGCACAGCGCACGTGACTGGGTGCAGTACTACACGTGGGAGGTGTCGGGGTCGCTGCTTGCGCTGTCTGCGCTCGCCGAGGAGATCGGTGTCGAGTTGGTGCCGCCGCCGGTTTCCGATGCGGTGCAGACGGAGTTGCTGAGCGACTCCTTGATCGCTGCCCTGGACACCTGGCACGCGCCGGACGATGCCTACGAACGCGGCCTCGTACTGGACCTCGTCGAGCACATGCGGTTGGTTATCGCGCGTGGGCCCCACCTCGACCGGGAACATATCGAGGACGTCGCAGCCTTGGTCGGACGTCGGGCCAGGAGCGCTCGTGAGGCGGACGCCGATCTGGAACGGTTCGTCCTCGATGCCGGACCTGAGCAGGACTCCGCCATCGTCGCGCTGCTCGCGCGGCGTGCACAGCGGCAGCGCATGCTCATCCCCGCCATGGACCCTGGGTCGTCGGGTGTCGGGGCGGTCGGGCCCTACATCGACAACTGCTACCTCACTCCACTGCGGGCCTTGCTGCCCTAGCACCTCAGGGCGTATCGCCCGTGCCAGGATGGCCTAATCGTGATAAGATTCATAGGTTCGTTAACGGTCTAGTCCGCATCCTTGGAGGAATCCGTGCCCCGTATCGAGCCACTTCCTGAAGACCAGATCGCGCCGGAACTCGTCGCCGAGATGCGGCGACTCGTGGCCAGCGGTCAGCTCGGTTCGGGCAAGACCGATTGGCCGCGGATCCTCGCGCACCACCCGGATCGCTCGGTAGTCGAGCACCGGTTGAGTCTCATCGCCAAGAACGGGACCGACGGCGGGGGCACCCTCGGGACGCGTCTGCGAGAATTACTCCGTCTGGCCAACGCGCAGCTGGTGGGGTGCGATGCCTGCTCGCAGGCACGTTACGACTCCGACCTCGATGAGGCCGACATCTCCTGTGCGGTGGTCGGGGCCGGCGAAGACCTCGATGATCGGGAACGGCTCGCGCTTGCCTTCCAGCGCAAGATGCATGTCGACCACTGGTCCATCGACGCCGACACCTACCGTGAGCTGGCCACTGTGTTCTCCACGGCGGAGATCGTCGAGCTGGCCGATTCGATCGCATCGATGATGGGCCCCGGTCGATTCCTGCACTCGCTCGACATGCTCAACGAGGACTACGTCGTATCGTGGTCCCACTCCCCGGCTACCCAGCCCACTCCGGCGTGATCTTCGAATTCGACGGTACCCGTGTGCTCGTCACCGGCGGTACCACCGGCATCGGCTTCGGCATCGCGTCCGCCTTCGCCGATGCAGGTGCGAAGGTGACCATCACCGGAACCCGCACGGATGCGGCGGACTACGAACGTGACTTGTCGCGCTTCGCGTATCGCCAGTGTCGCCTGTCGGAGCCGGAAGACATCGAGGAGCTTGCCGCGGGGTTGGACGCGCTCGACGTTCTGGTCAACAACGCTGGTCAGTCGCGACCGGGTGGCAAGAACGAGTGGGAACCGGACGTCTTCACCGCCGTGGTGGGCGTAGATCTGATCGGCAGCTACCGGGTGGCGAAGGCCTGCCTACCGTTGTTGAAGCGCAGCACGATGCCCGGCGGGGCCAGCGTTATCAACAATCTCTCGCTCACGGTGTTCTTCGGCGAACCGACTGTGCCTGCCTATGGTGCCGCTAAGGGCGGGCTCGCGCAGTTGACCAAGACCATGGCAGTCGATTGGGCGCCCCATGGCATTCGTGTCAATGCCGTGGCACCCGGACTGATCGCAACGGAGTTCTCGTCTGCGCTCGATCGTGACCCGGTTCGCCGTGACGCGTTCATGGCCCGTATCCCGTTGCGGCGGTTCGGCACCCCCCGCGACGTCGCATCGTCAGTGCTCTATCTCGCGACGCCCGAATCGGAGTGGATCACCGGCACCTGTCTCGTGCTCGACGGCGGCCAGATGGCTGGCCAATGACTACGACTAGCCGCTCACGAAAAGGGCTGGGATCGCAGATCCGAGGCATCCGGTCCTGACGGACTTGCGGCTCGCGGTAGTCGTTTCGGGAGTTGCCAACGTCGGTACTGGTCTCCCGAGCGATGGTCGAATGGGACGGCAAGACCGACCCGATCCGTTTATTTGCCCAGGCGATCTGGTGGTGATCCGACGGCGGTCATCGTGGCTGGAGCGGGGGTGACGTGGCTTCGGCTTGGTCGAATCCGCGCAACAACAGTTCGTGTCGATCGACCACCTCCTGCCGTCCGAGACGGTGGGGGAAGATGTGCAGCCGGTTCTCCAGAACTCCGGCGACGGTCTCCTCGGCGACCTGGGCACCGGAGAGGATGTTGTGGCGGTACCACTCCGTGCTCGGCATCGGGAAGAAGCTGACCGAATCCGGGTCACGATGGGTGTAACCGGGACAGAGCACCGAGACGCCGACTCCGTGCTCGGCGAGCGACGGTGCCATGGTCTCGCTCAGCCCCACCACCGCGAACTTGGCCGTCACATAGGGGGCGTTCAGGAGCCGGAGATCGGCGCGGCCTACCCCGGACATCGAGGCTGTGTTGACGATGTGGCTATCGGTGGGGTCGGCCACCATGCCGGGCAGGAACGCCTGAATACCGTTCAACACGCCGGCGAGCTGGACGTCGAGTACTGCAGCCCAATCATCGGCTGTGAGCTCGACGAACGGCTTGAGGATTGTGCGTCCCGCATTATTGATGAGCACGGTGACCGGTCCGAACGAGCCGACCGCTTGGCGCGCCACCTCATCCATGCTGGCGCGGTCGGTGACGTCGGCTGCGATGGAGATTGACGACACCTCATGCAGCCGGCTGACTTCGTCCGCCACCATCCTCGCGGGCCCCTCCTGCAGGTCAACGACGACGATGCGTGCACCCCGCGCGGCGAAGGCGTTGGCCATGGCGCGCCCCAGCAGACCCGCGCCACCGGTTATGACGACGTTCCCTCCGTCAAGACGGATCGTCATAGTCGCTTCCCCGATCGTCGATGTCTGACTTCCCATCGGAGCCCAGATCTGATCAGATTACGCCACCGTTGTCAGCAATTGGAGGTCCAGTGATGGGAAGTTTCACGGTGCCGGGAGCGATCGATCTGCACTGCCATTTCCATCCGGACGATCTCGGGAAGGGCCTTGGAACTGAACACAGTGGAGTGATGGTCCATGACGTCATCAACGAAGCGGCCGACTCCGGACACGCAGGTGTCGTACTGAAGTCGCACAGCTTCGCCTCGGCCCAACTCGCTGCCGTTCTCGACGCGGCGGAACCTCGGCTCCGTGTCTTCGGCGGGATCTGCACGGACTACATCTCGGGCGGGTTGAATGTGATCGCCGTGGAGTCCGCGTTGAACCAAGGTGCGCGTATCGTCTGGCTGCCGACCATCCACGGCCGTCAAGACATCGAGGCCGGCAATCGGATCGGTTTCACCGGCCGACCGATTGACTGTCTTGACGAGCGTGGCAACCTCGTCGACGAAGTCCACGAGATCGCAGCGCTGACGAAGCGAGCGGGTGCCGTCCTCGCCACCGGCCACATCTCAGCCGCCGAGCACTATGCAGTCGCCAAGACCTTCGGTTCCACGCAGAACGTGTTGGTGACGCACGCCGGCGAGGAGCTGGGTGGACCGCACCTGAACCGGGACCAGATCATCGAGCTCGCCGACCTCGGAGCGTTGATCGAGTTCACCGCGTTGGGGTGCAAGGACATTCCCTCATTGGACGTCGAGGGCACCCGGCCGGACGATCTCGCGCAGCTGATCGACGCAGTCGGCGCGGAGCGGTGCACCCTTTCGTCGGACTACGGCTTCGGCGCGGACTTCGGGCGACCCGGCCATGGGTTCGTGAGTTTCCTGGAGGAACTCTGGAACGTGGGAGTGTCCGAAGCTGCGATCGGACTGATGGCGCGCACGAATCCCGCGCGGTTGGTGGGCCTCGAAGGCTGGTAGATGCGACTGCTGCGATCCGGAATGGTTTGACGCGTGTCGGAGTGGCGGGCTATCTTGATATCTGATCATATTAATTCTTTTCGGTGGGATGATTCGTACGCCAAAGCCCGGACTGGCGAGATCCGCAACTTCACCGGCATCGAACGATCTATGTATGGCCCAGGACGGGCCATACCTTCGCCTTGTCCCTTCCGAAGGCGGCGCCGCGGCCCAAGCTATGAGGGTGATCGACTTTGATTGGACAGATGCTGTCGTGACTATCGCTCAGACGGACGCCGCGCTAGCCGCGGAGCTCGCGCGCGAGGCGGGACAGCTGCTGCTTGAGCTGCGCACCGGTAGTGGGTTGACCGGCAAGGAGCTGGGCAAGCGCGGCGACCACGACTCGAACGAGTTCCTGCTTCGCCGGCTGGCGACGGAGCGGCCGGGAGATGCCGTGCTCTCGGAGGAGTCCGTCGACTCAAAGGAGCGGCTGGCGACCGACCGAGTCTGGATCATCGATCCGCTTGACGGCACGCGCGAGTACGGCATGCCGCCGCGGGCGGACTGGGCCGTCCACGTCGCGCTGTGGGAGCGGGGGCGCGAGATCACGGCCGCGGCCGTGGCACAGCCGTCCCTTGACCTGGTCTACGACAGCGCCTCGACGAAGGCGGCGGCGTCCGACTCGCTGGTGTTCCTGGTGAGCGACAGCCGCCCGCCCGCCTTCGCTGCTCAGGTGGCGGAGGCGCTCGGCGCTCGAGTGCAGCCGATGGGCTCGGCCGGTGCCAAGGGTATGGCGGTCGTCCGCGGCGAGGCCGCCGCCTACCTACATGCCGGTGGGCAGTGGGAGTGGGACTCTGCGGCACCGGTCGGCGTTGCGCTCGCAGCAGGTCTGCACGCGTCGCGAGCCGACGGCTCACCACTGGTCTACAACAGCGCGAATCCCTACCTTCCCGACCTGGTCATTTGCCGGCCCGAGCTGGCCCGACCGATCCTTGCCGCGATTGCTGCAACCGAGCGCTGATCAGGACGGTGGATAGGGTCGTACGGGCCGATCGACACCGTCCCCATCGCGCGCACCGCCGCGCCTACCGCGGCACTGATATCTCCCCACCGCTGCGACCACGGTCGAGTGGCCGGCGCATGTCGGTGGCGATCAAGAATGCCCGTACGAACAAGCTCTTCTTCAGTGGCCAGCGAACGGTTACGCTAAGTCTTATCAAAATGATGACTATCCGGCGGCGCTTTCCTGCCGGCCGGACGCAAAGGCCAGCAGTCACCGACGAAGAGATCGCAAACTACCGGCGCGACGGCTGGGCAAAACTGCCGGGACTCATCCCGGCGGGTGTCGCGGCCGAAATGCTGGAGGTGGGGCGGGCCCACCTGGCGGACAACCCGCCGGCGAGCGGCGCGCAGAGCCTCGATCTGCCGATGTGGCGCGAGTGGCGCTATCTTGCCCGTGACGTCGGGCAAGAGCCGAGGTCTTGTTCATCCGGCGGTCGTCCGGACCCGCTCGCGGGCGGCAGGTAGCCTCATCGCTGTCACGAGGGTGGCGTTCGGCGTCGCCCGCACAGCGCTCTACCTCGGCGGCACGAGCGCTGCGGCTGCGCTCGTGCGATCGAATGGGCGAGCCTACGCGACAGGTGTGGGTCGACGCCGGGACACGAGGTGGATCTCGCGCTCGCTAAGGCGCCACAAGCCGTCGTTGCACAACACGGCGCGGTCGAGGTACTCGCCGAAGGAGCCGACGACGACCGTGGTCTCGTTGAGATGGTCGAAGCGGACGAAGGTCGACCGTACCTCGGCCTCGTCCGGGTCGTACTCGATCACGACGTTGGCGACGACGTGAGTCGTCATGTGTGAGGGAGCTGTCGCGGCAAACGCTTCGGCGATCACGGTACAACCCGTGAGAACGGCCGGCGGTCGGTCACGCCGAGGCGAGAACGACGTGAGAACAGCCCGTTCGGTGAAGCAGTCCGACCAAGGGGGCGCTGCGGGGAGGCGATCGGCGCGGCGGGCGTACCGCGCGAGCAGCGCCAAGATTCCGGCACGGTCACTCACGTCGGACCTCGTCGGACACGGCCGTTTCTCTGGGGTTGTCGTCCGGGACACGCGCTTCCATCCGCCAGCGGCCGTGATCGTCGCGATGCAGCGAATCGAGCACGCGCTGGCAGCTCACGATCTTGGGGTCGCGCATGTCCCCTCCGAGTAACACGCTGACACTGCTGACCGTCGCGTGGTCGCCGTCGACGTCGACCACGGAATTGAGAAGAAGCTCCAGCCCGTGCTCGTGAGCCACCGCTCGGTACAACGCCTCTTGCACGGCGACGAGGTCGCCAGCCGGGGTTCTGTCATCCACGGCGCACTCCTCTTGGTCGAGAGCCAGTCGTCAGGCACTCTGGAGCATTCGCTCGTGCCACACATCGAGCGCACGCTCGGCCAGGTCACCCTGATCCACCGGTACCGAACGAGGCGAGGTGTTCGCTGTCACTAAAGGGGACCGAACACCCGAAGTACACGATTGCTCCCGATGGCGCCTGCCTCGAACATCCTGGTCAGAGTCTTATCATATTCTGCGGGTAAGCACTTGCGTCGCAAGCGGGCGACGTGTCCCGCCGGCCGCCGCGCAGATCACGGCCGCACCCGACACCTGCACCTCGCCGGCCGCCACGCACCCTGGGCCATCCTGCTCACCAGGATGATCACCACGCTGCGCGGACTACCGGCACCGATCCGCAGTACTTGGCTCCGGCCTGTCGTGGTGGTGACGGGTCGGAGTCAGGCTGTTGATGGTCCGGCTGGGGGGGGGTGTTTGGGCCTTGCTCGTGGTCGGAAATCTGATAAGCTTCGTTAGGTAGCCTAAGTAATGTTGGTGGTGGGTGAGGTTTTGTCGCGGGGCCGGTGGCGACGGGCGACGGGCGACGGGCGAGGGAGTCGGCCGGTGGCCGGGGGGTGCCTGGTGTTCAGGGGATCGCTGGGTGTCGACCGATTTGGTTGGCTGTGCGTTTGGCGTGGGTTTGGTGGGTGGCGGCGGTCTGTAGCTCACTGTCTTGATTTCGATGTATG
>Ga0068859_100004332_pt1 | contig 14478 bp, 10 predicted proteins | sample KBSSwiS22_FD_66585 | JGI IMG/M metagenome (GOLD analysis project Ga0068859, IMG submission 66585) | Switchgrass rhizosphere microbial communities from Kellogg Biological Station, Michigan, USA - KBS Switchgrass S2-2 | ecosystem: Host-associated > Plants > Roots > Rhizosphere > Soil ...
ATAAATAATCGTTTTTAAAATCCAGTATAATGTTGAACCGCTTTAAGAGATCGTTGCCTAAATAGTTTACGGGAAAGCCTACCGGGTTTTTGCTGCTTAACATATACGCTGGAATATTGTTGAGCGAAAAACTATTGATCTTTAAAAGAGGGAAGCGTACGATCTTAGTTTCATATTTTACACCCCTGGGATCCATCACTACAGCAGTTTTGACCAGGGGTAAATTAGCAGGAAAATTTTGTTCACTTACCCAGGTGCTATCTAAAATAAGGGCCTGGTCAGAACCAGTGTCTAATATAAAATTGCCGGTATATTTTTTATGCTCTATTTCAAAACTACCCGTAGCGCAGGCAAAGGAATGCATAAAGTTTAGCTTCGATCTTACATAACCTTTCAGCATTTTTGGCAGGGCAGCGTGAATTATTAAGAGATTATGATCATAATCAATTTCTACTTGTTTGCTTTCAAACAAATTTCCGCCAAATCTTCCATCCATTTCATGTGCCGTAAATCCTGTAACACCAATTGTAGGTTCGTACCAGGTGATGTTGCCCATTTGCAGTTTAAAAACTTTGTTTAATTTGTTGTAATTGGGATTTGTTTTACCAGCTACAGCATCGGGCTGGTTAGAAAGTAATTTTGTTTTTTTAAGTATGGCATCTTTTGTTAAACGAAAATCGAAAGAGCTTACATCAAAATGCAGGGTTAGTGTATCGGTGTCGTTAATAATACACTGCACACTGATTGCATTAAATACAGTGAGGGTAAAAGGGATGGTGTCATTGGTGATCTTCTTATTTTTTACTGCAGGCTCAGGAGGAATAGCGCTTGCAATTTGTGTATAACAAGAATCTTTTCCGTTGAGTAGTACAATGAAATTATATTTCGTTCCTGGCCTTACTTTTACTTTTATTGAATCGATATCTGTATAAAAAATAACCCACTTAGTTTGTCTTGTTCTGTCTGCAGTAAAAACATCCAGCTTTATTTGGGGCGAAATTGTCCATGCATTTTTATCAATATAACCGCCATCGTTAATGGTTACCGCTTTAGAGGTGGCTCTGATGACCGGTAATGTTGATTGGGCAAAAATGGATTGGCCTAATGCAAAGGAGAGGAGAAGGCAAAAATATTTCATTTGTTTTTTTATATAAAGCTGCATTATTTTTTCTGTTATTTGCATAAAATAGTTTTCCTTTTTTTTAATTCAGTCTGTTCGCTTTATTTTAATCGCTGATGAATTTTTCGTACACCCTTTCACCAAAATAAGTAAAGTATTTTTTATGGTCGAATTTTGTTGCTGTAAAAACAGATAATATAAATCCATTCCTGGCCACCTGTTCTGTATGGTAAATTAACCCGTTCGGATTTTCTTTTAAAAGCATTGTTATTCTTTGTTGCAGGGCTTTATGTACGATGAATGCAGTATCCATTGTTGAAGTAAAATTAAATGCTGTTGAAAGATCTCTTTGCATCAGCCGGCTTCGGTACCAGGTGCCTCCGGTTGCACTCACTAAAGGTTTTCCATTAAAGATGACCACACTGTCATTGTAGGCAAGTACCACCAATTTGTTTTTATTGCCTGCACGCAACCAGTTAACCAGTTTGGTTTTGTGCATGCTGTCAACGTATCCATAATCACTATCAAGAAAAACAATACGTTCTATATTGTTGGGAATATCTTTAACTGCATCAATAAAACCAAATAAAAAACTGCCTCCTCCGCTATGGCTGCTTAAAATTATTGCAGGGTTAAAAGTTTTGAAAATGGTACTTATACTATCAACAATATTTTTTACCAGGTAAATCGAATCCGGGGTATTGCGTTTCCACGCAGGCCAGCTTTTTTGATCAGCCATTAAATAAGCAATGATATAATTATTTCGATGATCAGTATTTCTTATAAACCTGGTTTGCGCTGCAATATGCTGTATATCAAAATGCCAGTCATCACCAGGTAAAGTTTTCTTTCCTTTGGTCCATTCAATACTGTTGCCATTGGGTAATGCATAAAATATAAGGTAAGTTTTTCCGGCAGGGTTCAATTGCAGGGGAACATTAATATTTACGGTCACATTTTTCCAGTGGTCCTTTAGGGTTATTTCCTGCTCATTAAATTTTTCGGTTGCAGTAAAACCCTTTAGCACCTGGGCATTACCAGGGTTTACCAGGTTGGTAAGAAAATAAATTAAACAACAGACTCTTAATAAAATACGAAAAATAAATAAAGAAGAAAGTTTTTTTAGCAGCCGATTTATTGCCCATTTGCTTTTCATGCAATAAATGTAGCCAATATTTTTTCAGCAGTAATGCCTGCTATAAAATAGGTGGTATAAACTGTTACAGCTTGTAAAAGAGTAAGTAAGGAGCGTTGCCATATTGTTCTCTGAATCCGTATTTGTTATTTTATGGTGGTGCGGTTGTCTTAGCATCACGAACATTTACGCCGGTGCGATTTTTTTATTTCAAAACTCACAGTTCTCTTTAGATTTTTTTAACAAATTGTGGCGTGATTTATGAAAAGGGTACATCAACTATGTAAAAACCGTATTTGTTGAAAATTCCTCCCTTGTTTTATAGCTTACATGCAATAAAAATTTTCACTCCTTACGGCACAAATTTTACCGCGATGATTTCCGTGCGGTAATCTATTAGCCACCAATTCTGCTTGCCAGGTCTTTTCGCTAACCCGATCAGGCTGTTGTATTGTTTTATTTAATCATAAAAAAATAAGCACTATCTCTATGAAATGTTTAAAATCAAAAAACCACTTTGTGGTTGCTGTACTTGCAATCGCCAGTTTTACAGCATGTAAAAAAAATGAGGTCATATCCGATTCAGCTGTTGCAGCTGCTGATTCAGCAACTGAAGCGGCACAGCGGGCAAAAAGAACACCGCCGCCACCGCCGTCAACAACCACTACTTATTACATCAGCACTTCGGGCAATGACGCCACAGGTACAGGTACATCCGCCAGCCCCTGGAAAACTTTGTACAAAGCCACTTCTACGGTATCCACCAGCGGTGCGGTAATTCATGTAAATGCAGGTACTTATACAGAAACTATGACCTGTAATCTGCAACCCGGTGTGAGCATTGAAGGCGATGGTACTACTTCGGTAGTACAAACCACTTTAACGGGAGACTGGACATCGTTGCTGGCATTACATTCTTCCAGCGAAGGTGTAAATGGTAACCAGCACGTAAGCAATATAAAGTTTGACGGACAAAATTTGTCCAGCTTTTATGCTATAACGGTGGCGGGTAGAAGTAATGTAAGTATTCACGACATCACCGTGGTAAATTTTAAAGAAGGAGCGGTGATATTTGGAGGAAGGGCTGATAATACAGAAGCCGCTCCGGGTACTTATGCTACTGGTAATAGTTTTTATAATAATACCCTGTTGAATTGCAGCAGGTACGAAGGCTGGGGCAGGGGATGCTTTGGTATTGGAGGGCAGGATGGTATGCTTGTGTACAATAATGTGATCACACAAAACCAAAGGCCGGCAGGTTCCAACGGGTATTGCGTAAAGTACACCAATGGCGGATGGAACAAAGGTTGTAAAATTTATGGCAATACTTTTACAAGGGCACAGTCAGCAGGCGGGGATTTTTATTTTTGTGTAGAGTTGTTTAATACCTCTGGCCTGGAAGTGAACAATAATGTATTCAATGGCGGTGCGCTTGATATGAATTATCAAACCAAAGGCAGCTACGCCTATTCTGTGTGGGTACACGACAATCAATTTTTGCAACCCAATGTTAATTTAACGGCTAACCAAAGCGGTATTGTTATGGAATTTGGTTCGGAAAGTGAAATAATTGAGAATAACGTATTTAGTAAACAAAATTACGGGATATCTTTTGTGCCAAGAGAAGGCAATACCATTAAAGATATTGTGATAAGGAAAAACCTGATGACGGGTATTGCCAGTGGTGTGTGGGGTGGAAGCTATATTAACTTTAACGACCTTAACAGCTACGTGGTAAGTAATGTTAGCATCTACAATAATACACTGGAGTACGATCGTGCCAATTCTTTTTGGACGGGTATTATTTTACCGTCAGCAGCAGCGGGTAATTTCAGCAATATCAATATCAAGAACAATATTATTGCCGGTGCAAAAGCTGCAGCTGTTGGTCAATCCGGGGCAAGCAGTGTCAGCAGTTTAGCAATACAGTACAATGATGTTTATAATAGCGGTACTGCTGCTTCTATAGCAACTACCGGTTCAGGTTACCTGCTTAGCAATAATATTACTACCGTACCAACTTATGGAGCTAATTACACTTTAGTAAGTGGTTCTCCTTTAATTAATGCGGGTGTTAATGTGGGATTATCTTTTAACGGCACTGCACCAGATATAGGCTATGCCGAATTTTAACAGGATTAAAAATATTATGTTTTCGGGTTGGATTGGATACATGCAAAGAGCTCTTTATGGGCTCTTTGTTTTTTGCGGCAGGGTTAATACGCAGCAACATTTTTTTTAGTATCAGTATTGCCAATAACAATGGCATCATTTTTTTCTGAAGTGTGATTGCCACGATAAAAAAAGAAAGCCATAGCAATAACACCTGTTATCAGCACCGCAATAACCAACAGCAATTTATTGATGACGGCAATAAGCCTGCTTATAGTAGTAGCATTTGCTTCGTATTGCACAACACATAGTATTTGAATGCAAAAATGAAAACCTGCTAAGCGCTTTCAAAATAAACGGAATGAATGTGGAAGTTGGGGAAGAGGTGATTGGTAACGGTCGAGTGTAATAATATTTTTGCTATGCTATACCTCTTAAAATGTCTAATCTATTGGCAGGGGCATCAGGTGCAAGGAAATCTGGAATTGTATTATTTGTTCGTCTTGGCCGTTTTAAGAAAACAACTGGCCATTCGGTTAACCTTTCTTTCTTTACATGAACATATTTTCCCGGCTCCGGTTCACCAATATATTCTTTCTGTAATACTAGTGCCAGAGGTTTGTCACAGCCTTTGTTATTCTCTGAAAATTCAAGAGCTGTTTCATACGTATCAAATGCATAATAATAGTCGCCTTCATCTTCAGTATCCGAAGCTCCATCATAATGATGACACCAAACTCTGTACTCTAATACATCGTCCCAAACATACCCGCCACCAGCATGTACAAGACCTGGATATTCACCAACTAAATCTGGATTTTTTACTTTGGGATAGTCTGTCATTTTTTTTAAACTTATACAGGGCTAATTAACTTTTAATGTTAGAAAAACAGGCGCTATCTTAACTATAATTTGCCGCAAAGAGAAGTCAAGTTTTTAAAACTTGACTTCTCTTTATAAAATATGATCAATACAAAATAGTTTCTTATTTACTATAAATCGCCGTTGTAGTCACATCTCCATTAGGTGATGAAGAATTGGTTACAAGAGAAAGCATACCATCTTTTGTAAGCGTCCAGGTTTCAGTTAATTTAAATTCATTGCTTTGTCCGTTCCTGTCAAAAGTAATGGTGCTGTTGATAACGAATGACTGTCCATCATCAGACCATTTTCCTGCAGCTTTTATTTTTGATCCGCCAAAACCTGTGGACTCGGTTACTTTGCCATCATAGGAGAGGGTAGTAGTGGTGGTACGTGGTTCGCCACCATTAAAACCGGGGATCGTTTTAGAGATAGTTATGGCACTGTCTTTTTGTTCTGCTTTGATAGTACGTGCAGCAAAAGCTGTAAAATTACCCAGCTCGCTTTTGCCTTCATCTAATTTCCAGGTGCCGGAAAAATTTACTTTGTCAACAACTGTTGTAAAAGAAAAAAGCAGGGCAGCAGGGATTAATATTGCAAATAACTTCCTGCGGGAAAAGATTTGTTTCATGATTTATTTTTTAGTGAATAAATGTAAACAGAAACTATGAGGCCCGGATGATTTTTTATACAGGTGGAAAAATGAAGTGCTGTATGTACTGCAACAATTGTTGCATAGTTTTTTTGTTGGTCGATTTTTTCTGTTAAAGTGTACGCCGCAGTTGCAAACCGCTGGAACTAAGAAGACACCAGTGACCCGCTAACGCGGAATGCGCCAGTGGCGTAGGTGAAGATAACAGGGCGTATATTTGAAAGAGGAACACCTGCGGTGGCAAAGAATAAAATAAAAAAAGGGAACGTCTTTTATACAATAACATTCCCTTGTAAGGATCTTGCAAAACTTACACTACTATAGCAATACTATTTCCTTCCTGCCAGGGCTGGTGACTGCTTTTGCCGGTTTAATTATGGTGGATGCCCTCGGGAATAAACTTAGAAGTTTTTCCCCATTTGGTGAGCCCTTTTTGAAGATCATCCGCATTCATTACTGTACTGAATTCTACCTTGGCATCCAAATTCAGGAAAAAAGGTTCGGCAATAACCGGAATATCAGAAGGATCTTTCAGATCAAATACCATAATGCATGACCTGCATCCATCGAGCGTAAGAAAATAGCTTGCTTCAGGTTGTATCCGTTCAGCAGTATCGCTCATTATTTTTGCTAAAGTTCCATCCATAATGGCCTGGTTAGAGGCTTTCACATCCAGAATAGCTCTTAGTAAAGTGCGCATGGTTTTATGTTTTAATTGTTATGAAATCACCATTGAAGAGGCAAGTGCGTTTGCAAGAGTAGCGAAAAAGCAAAGGGGTACAATTGCATAAACAGAGCGGAAGTGAATGATCAGTTCAGTAGCCGGGGTGTTAAAGACAAACAACTACAAATTAATAAAAGTATTTTTTATTTAAAAGACTATTGTCCGATTAAGTTATCCACCGGGGAAGAAAGTTTAGATGGAGCGATTGGTATGGGAACGGTTTATATATTGTATCCAATATTTATTTTGAAGGCTGCATAAACTTACCTTGTTGATATGAGTTTGTCAAGGTAAGCCCAGCGATAAATGTGAATGTTATGAAATTGCAGCATGTTATATGATGGCGTGCAGCGGTCAGGACTTTCTGCTGTGCTGGTATTCTGTGCTCCGTCAGCCCGAACTGTCGCTGATTAAAGTTAGCTGATGTTCCTATGTCGAACCCAACTTGCATAAGACCCATTTTTGTGCGTTTGCTTTTGTCACACTATGCACTTACCTATTGCGGTAATACTTACGTCTTCTTTGTTTGAAGTCACACAGCCAATTTCGTCCAATTTTTTAAGTGTCACCAATACTTCATTTTTAGTTAATACATTTTTATACCTTTCTATAATGGACAGTTGGCTTGCAACTCCCTTGCACACATAATTTATGAAACGTAAAATAGTGTCATCTCTATAAGTAATTCCTTTCTTAAAAAATATTTTATAACTATACCCTTCGTTAATTGCTTTTTCCACTGTCTTAAAACTTGAAATTAAATTTGATATTTCAGTGTGGTCACTGTTAAATCTATCTATCAATTCGTATTGCTCATCTTTGTATTCAACCATGTATGTGCTAGCAAACCTTTTCATTTGTTCATCGATTATAGGCTTTTCATATCTCGTCAACTTTTCATTCAGAACAGTTTCTAAATTAGATTTAAGTTCAATAGCATCTTGTTTGTCAAGAGTGATTATATTAATTCCTTTTTCTCCCAACTGCTTTTGTACTTTTTCATTAACAAAAGGGGCAATAGTGAAATCTTTAAAATAAGTGCAATATCCTATGTTTTCAAATTCATCATTTTTCGATAAATACATTGTAACGCCATCATCACAGGGAATTGCATTTTTTATTCTTTCGTTTTGCTCTCTTTTCAAATGACAATTGTAGCAAATGTCTTTTGGTAAATAAGGACTATCTGTAGGAATAATTAATTTATTGCAGTCTTCACAATGAATTGCTAAATGTCTTTCTGTCCATTTAGGGCAGTCGTTATCTGGCTCATCTTTTGAAGGAAAGTAAAATTCTAAATTGTACTTTTTAACTGCTGCTTCTCCAAATTCATTTGCTAAAAAAGCTTCTGTCCATTGTCCACCTGAAAAAACTCTAATGTCTCCGCCTAAAGAAATATGTCCTAATGAATGGCGATTCAGTTTTTTGTTAAAGAAAAAACCTGTCTCAGTATATAGATATAAGCACAAAAACCAACCTTGCGTGTCTCCGTCCCACAATGCCTCAAGAACAGTTGGGTTGCTACCAACTTTTTTTATCTCATTGTCAAGTATGTCAAATGTCGTTATGTTAGGCATACGGTATCTTTAAAGTAACGCACAACACTAGCATTGATGTTATAATTTACAATTCAATTTTTCAGATCTGCATTGAGAATCAGTAAACCAGTGTAATACATTTTAGATTGTTTATTGCGTTAATGCAATTTAATATAATTATCAATGTAAATGAGACGCTCTTAAAACACAAGTAAAGCTTATCAAAAAACATTGAACATACAACAAATGCCAGGGAGATTGTTGCGATGAAAGGAGAGGTGTACCAACAGCGGAAGAAAATGGACTTCGGGTAGTGTTGTTAGTTATATTATTTTCCCGTGGTTTATGTTGAGGTTGCCCCTTTAACTTCGCTTAGGACCGTCGGGAATAGTAAACACCAGTCGCCCGTTAAAGCGGAAGACTGGTGCCAGGGGTATTTTAACCAGGCTGAATCGTTATACGTTTAAAGCATAACTGTTACTTTTAAGAAAGTAGCTGGTATGGAAGTCTTGTTTTTATCTGCGCTTTTGTTTTGACTATTAAATAATATTTCCAGCTCCTGCTGAAGTTCTAACGCCTTACCATTTTTTTCTGCCGCTTCAAATGCATTCATGGTGGGGCCATAGTATTTTTTAAATTTGTTTACGAATACTGATGGCGAATAAGAGGCATTAAATATAAACGTTTCCCTGGTGAAGGATATGTTTTCTGCTACCACACCTGCATTTACAAAACGTTCTTTAACATGATCTTCTATACCCCACAACATCGGGCTAATAAAGCCTTCAGGCGGAGGCGGTGTATAAGCAGAACTGATCTTTAATATCTGTGCTACCAGCGTAGGATCTCCGGGTATCCAATTGCCCATCACAATACGGCCACCGGGCCTGGTAACACGTACCATTTCCTTTGCTACGTTAAATGGTTGGGGTGCAAACATGGCACCAAAGATGCTTACCACAAGATCAAAACTTTTATCCTCCAGGTTTTGAAGCGCTATTGCATCACCTTCCTGGAAACTGCAATTGGTAAGGCCTTCGGCTTTGGCCCTGCTGTTTCCTGCTGCAACAAGATTACCTGCAATGTCTATACCCAAAACCTTTGCCCCCAGTTTTGCTTCCGGTATTGCAGTGGTACCATCGCCACAACCAAGGTCAAGAATAGTAAGCTCTTTAGTGATGCCTAGTTTTGCAACAAGTGCTTCTCCGCTCTCCCGCATGGTTTGAGCGATTTGGGTAAAGTCTCCTTTTTCCCAAAGTGCTTTGTTTGGATTCATATCTTTTTTTTTAGTTGCGCAAAACTAAAATACCTGTACCAGAACTGTTTTACTGTAAAGCCCAACAACTTGACTGACTAGCTCAAAATAGCTGTTGCTTTTTTTATTGCTGAAGGAGGGATGCCGAACTGCTTACTGAAAGCCCTGCTGAAATGCGAGACACTTTCGAAGCCGCTTTCAAAAGCAGTATCACTTATGGATTTGTTTGCAATAGTGAGTAGATGCCTGGCATGGTATAATCTTTTTTCCATTAACCATTTGCCGGGAGAAGTATTGAACAACTGTACAAAATCTCTTTTAAAAGCGGATAAACTGCGATAACTTAACCTGGCATAATCTTCCATTTTTAAATTAAAGCAAAAATTATCTTCCATCACCGCCTGCAACGACACGTTTTTAGGAGCATGCAATAAGGCGCAGAAATAACATAATAATTCTTTGTTGGCTTTATTATCAGCCAGTGTAAGAATCAGTTCCCTGAATTTTAATTGCAGCAGCGATTGGTCGGGAGCCTGCGGGGCATTGAAATAAGGCAGCATCGATTTAAAAAAAGAGTGCACTGCTTCACTACTTTCAATGGGTATTACGGGGCCGTATTTTTTTTCGGCTTTATGCAATGCGGTAGATTTTGTTTTCAAAACCTCGCAAATAAATTCATCGGAAACAAAAAAGAGGTAAAAGCAAAATTCGGTTTCAAAAAACTGTTCTACAATGGCGGCGCCACGCCTTATAAATACACAGCTGCCAGGTTGCAGATCGTAGGAGCCCTGGGGCGTATGCCATATCTTTCTGCCTTCTGCTACGTACACGATGTAATTATTGTGACTCCAGAGATCCGCAAATTTATTATCGAGCCGGCAGTTGTACACTGTAAAAAGCGAATCGCCACAGCTAAGCCTGTGACAACGGGCAGGGGTATCTACGATATATTGATTGAGATTGTACAAAACTGCAAAACTAAAAATACAAAAATAATACCATACCTGATTTTAAAAGGTGGTATTTCAAATGTGAAGGGGAAGGGTTTTATGAAAAATTATTAATGAGGGAAGCAGATAATTTGTTTATGGCAATTGCTTACTGTGAGATAGCAACAAGAACCCTGAAGTGAAACTTTATTATTTTATCTAAATGTATGTTGCGGTTATCCCTTCAACTTCGCTCAGGACTGCTAAGATTAGTAGGCACCAGTCTTCCGCTAACCAGTAAACGTTTATCAGTAAGCTGATAATTTTTCTATTGTTTTTATAGATACAGGGTTAAGCGCAGCATCTGCCTTGCATACCAGGTAATGTTTGGTAATGCCATCTAAAAAAGTATTGGCAGGCATATTAAACTGTATGATTTTTACGCCTTGTGTTGGATGATAAATACCATTGGCATCTTTAAAATGCAGCACCAGTTCCACCTGTTCAATTTTCCATGCATCAGTAAAGATGTTGGCTTTGTATTCTATCACCGTGCCCAGCCCGTTCAGGAGAAAAGAGGCCAGGCTGGTGGGTGGGTTAACAGTAGTGTATGTACTGGCCATGAACAGTGCAAGCGGCAATGTTCGTGGTGAATTGCTGTACAATTCCAGTTCATTCTTAGCCAGCTTTTTTATGAATTCATTATGGTCGTCGCTGAGGTTTTTTATTAAACTGGGAATAACACGGATACTTACTTCAGATTCCTTCTCTTTATTATCAGCGCCGGTTTTTATAGTGATAAAAGCGTCGGTGAGATAATACTGTGATGGATTCACAGCAGGGTTGTACTGGCCTTCATATCCCCTGAATGACCAGCTTACTGAATTATTTGTTTCGTTTGTTTCACTGATGATATTGGCTTTATCCACCAACAAAATATAGTTATAGTTGCTGCCACTATTAAAGTAATGTTCCTTTGCCAGGTTAAAACAGTGCAGGGTATTTTCTTTTTCCTGTCCGCCATTAAGGATAGTAGAGAAGGAGGCGATAGCTTGTCCGCCACCGGCATAATAATTTTTGCCATTTACCGGGTATGTGGGCATGGTGGCTGTTGGCCTTATTACAGGATCGTCGATATAACCCTGTACAGCTACATTATTAAGGTCCACCGGATCAGCCCCATTATTTTTTACCACGTAGGTAACATGTATGGCACCGCCATTGGCTGGGTCGTACTGGAAACTTTTAATGCTGATGCTGAGATCTTTTCCGGCTGGTAAATTAGAAGGCGGAGGCGGTATTACTTTTTTTATTATTGCGGGCCTTTCTATTTTTTGAATTTGCGCAAATGCAGTACTGCCGGCAAATAAAATATATCCAATTATAACCAGGGCTTTTTTCATTACATCATTTTTTGATGCTGTAAAAATGCAATGGTAAAGCCTGCTATCCAATCCTGTAAAAGAGGGATTTTTTGAGTAACTCCGCTGGGGACAAAAGTGAGAAGAATTATATTCTTCCTGCAAAACTAACGCAATAGGTTGCACCATATAAGCATAGAGGGTATGTAAGGCGCCATCAGCCCCATTGTTTTCTTCTATTTTATGTTCTTCTTTTTTTCTCAATAACCCTTTCAATATAGTCAATGAGTTCTTTTTTTTCGGAGAATCAATTCCAGATTCTCCTTGAGGAATTAAAAAGAAGTCTGCGATTGTAATGGCATCCAGCTTCCCGGTAAAATGAAGATATTCTATTTGTAAAATGGAAGCATCAAGCTGGTCCTCATATAAATTAGCCCGATGTATGGCTTGTTCATCACCATCAATCGACAGATTTAATAGTATCATTCAGTTCCTGGATATTGCTTCAGAAGAACACTTGCCAGTGGGGGATTAGTCATGGGTAAGAAGTGCAATTTTATTATTTCTCTTCATTAACATAATAGCAAATGCGATCACCCAAATCATGTAAGCACCTATATTGATGCGTTCCCACACGCCTATATGTGGAGTGGGCAGGCCGGCTTCAATTCCCGGGCTTTCCTTTGTGGTTAATATACCGAACACCATAAACACTACCACCACAACGATTGAAAAAATGCGGAAACCTTTTCCAAATACTGCTGCTCCAATGCCGATCATCAGCAACATCAAACTGAGATGGATAAATGCCCATACAAGATGAAGTGTGTCTGTGAGTGTTCCTCCTCCTGCAGCGATCACATTACGCAGGTGCATCGGCGGCCAGTATAACCCCAAAGCTGAATCGATGATAACTACCATACCAACAAACCGCAGCTTTCTATTTCCGTTTGCTGATACCCATATGCCTGATCCGAAACTGATAAAAAACAGTGAATAGAATGTACAGAGCACCAACCAGATTACACGGGTAGGCGCATCTATTGCAGAGAGTTCACTTACTGTTTGCGACACTGCATCATAACCCGGGTATTGCAAGGGCACAATGATGTTTACCACTACATACCATAGCATTGCAATAATGCCACAAATGAGTAAACTTTTTCGGGCCATTTGCTTTCCTGTTTTTATTACAACAAAGAAAATCATATTGCTATTGACATTCAATGATCGCTGTCAGCTGGTGGCATGATGAAGAGTATAATTGTTATTGATGTGGGGGAAAGTATTTGATATTGTTGGTTGTATTATTTTATCAAAGTGTATACTGCGGTTGCCCCTTCTACTTCGCTCAGGGCCACCAGGAATAGTAAACACCAGTCGCCCGCTAAGGCGGAAGACTGGTGAGAGCGGGAGGATTTAAATTAAGAGCCGTTAACTTTTGCAGGTTAACGGCTCTAATGTTTTGTTACGTTGTGGTTCGGATAATAAGTAAGTTGGGCATTGAGGTAACGGTAATTCGCTCTCCATGCTGAAAGCCGAGATGGTGTAACCAATCTCCGCAGAGTTTAATTTCCGGTACATCTTTTTGACTGTACTTGTTAAATCTTGTTTTGGGTTGAATCTTCAGGCTACGCACGTGGGGACGCCTGGGAGTTTGTTTCTTGTTGATTCGCATAACAACAGTGAGTTTTTAAAAAGAGGCCTGACGGTGGTGCGAACCAACAAGAGAACTTGCGTAGCACGGGACTTGCACCCGCTCTCCGCCAGGCTTTATCTTTGATTTGTAAATTTGATGAATTGAACATAATATTTCTCTTAAATTGATCCGCACTTCAAAGACGGAAATATTTATTGAATGGTTGCAGGGTAGAGGAAAAAATTGGGGCTGGGCTTGTTGTGATTTTTTATCTTCTAACTTCAGGGATAAAATTAGTTATAATGAGGGAAATGTAACAGCAGCGGGGAAGAGTTTTTAATGTCCGCTAAACATAGTCAACATTATATTCAATGCAGCTTCCGAGTGCATCCGCTCACCGTTTTCAAGCGATTCTTGTGCTGCCATTGCTGCTCTTTTACGCATATTGATTTCATAAACAGCAATGGCTTCCTGCAAAGTATTGTATGTATCACCCGTTAAACAGTCACTCAATTCCAAAGCATCAAGCATAGCCATGTTGGCGCCTTCTCCTGCAAAGGGCGGCATTACATGTGCAGCATCGCCAAGCATGGTTAAGTTGGGTAAGGCTTTCCAGGTTTGCTGCAACGGCATACAATAAATCGGACGTGGCACAAAAGGTATTGCTGCATTTTCAAACAGTTCGTACCAAATATTGCTCCACCCGGAATATTCTTTTTTAAACCATTTTAGCAATTGTGTTTTATCAGTATAATCCAAACCATTATTTGCTGCCCAGTTTTCACCTGTTTTAAAACTTGCATAAAAACCCAGGTCGCCATTGCCTTTCTGCCCTCCCAATAAACACTTTGCATTTCCGAAAGCCATTATTTTTCCGCCATTCAGTAACGTATAAAGATGTGGTGTTGCTTTTGCTGCATTATAAACATTCACTTCAAGCATTGTAATGCCTGTATAAAAAGCTTTGCTATCGGTGAGGTATGGACGAATTTTAGAATTGGCACCATCAGCAGCAACTACAATATCCGCAGCGGCGGATGAACCATTTTTGAAATGCAGCAACCAGCCTTCATTTTGTTTTTCCATTGCAATAAAATGACTGTCCCACACCACTGTTCCTGGTTGTAAAGATTCCAGCAACATATTTCTTAA
>Ga0068859_100004333_pt1 | contig 14476 bp, 5 predicted proteins | sample KBSSwiS22_FD_66585 | JGI IMG/M metagenome (GOLD analysis project Ga0068859, IMG submission 66585) | Switchgrass rhizosphere microbial communities from Kellogg Biological Station, Michigan, USA - KBS Switchgrass S2-2 | ecosystem: Host-associated > Plants > Roots > Rhizosphere > Soil ...
CCCAGCGCGTCTTCGTCGTACGTCCCGTTGCAGTTGTCGTCGATGGCGTTGCAGGTTTCCGTCGCATTTGGCCGGATGTTCGGGTTCGCGTCGTTGCAGTCGTTCTGACAAACGCGGAAGCCGTCGCCGTCGGCGTCGAGCTCGTTCGCGGGGACCGCCGGCCAGCTCGCGTCGCTGCAGTTGTTGTTGACGCCGTCGCAGACTTGCGGCGCACCGGGGTAGACCGTCGCGTTCGCGTCGTTGCAATCGCCCTGGCACACGCGGAAGCCGTCGCCGTCGGCGTTCAGCTCGTTCGCGGGCACCGCCGGCCAGCCGGGAGCGCTGCAATTGTTGTTGATCCCGTCGCACAGCTGCGCCGCACCCGGGTAGACCGTCGCGTTCGCGTCGTTGCAATCGCCCGCGCACGACGTGAAGGGATCGCCATCGGCGTTGTACCCCTCGTCGGTCAAGGTGTTGCAGTCGTCGTCGAGGCCGTTGCAAACCTCGGCGACGTTGGGGTGCACGGCGCCGTTCGAATCGAGGCAATCGCCGCGCAGCGCCGAGTAGCCTGCCGGCTTGTCGCACGCCGAAACGGTCACCGCGTCGTTCCCGTAGCCGTCGTTGTCACTGTCCTGGTACCACGTCGTGGACGTGCACGGTCCCAAGCAATACGCCGCGCCCGTGGCGGTGAGCGGCTCGCCGCCCCAGACGAGCATCTGCCGGCCCGCGCGGACGGACACCGTCGAGTATCGCGTCGTGGGGAACGCTCCCGCCGTGCTCATCGGAGTCCACGTATCGCCGACCGGGTCGTAGCGCGCGCCGTCGTTGAACAGGCCTTGGAGAGTCGTTCCCTGTCCGCCCCACACGATCATCCGGTCGCCGGTCCAGACGACCTCGGCGCCGAAACGCGCGGCGGGAACGTCGAGCGAGCTCGTCGGCTGCCAGGTGTCGGTCACGGGATCGTACCGGCCGCCGGAGGCGATCGGCGTCGAGCCGCTGGTTCCGCCCCAAACGATCATCCTGCTCCCCGTCCAGATCGCCGCATGCGCCGAGCGAGGAAAAGGAACTCCCGCTCCGGCGGAGGTGGGTGTCCACGCATTCGACACGGGGTTGTAGCGGCCGCCGGTGTTCGTATCCCCGCCGCCCCAGACGATCATCTCGCTCCCGGTCCAGACCGCGCTGGCCGAGGTCTGGACGGCCGGCGCTCCGGTCGTGCTCACGGTGGCCCAGCTGTCGGTCACCGGATCGTAGCGGCCGCCGCCGTTGTGATCGCCCCCCCACACGATCATGCGGGAGCCGGTCCAGACGGCTCGATGGTTCGTGCGTCCGGTCGGCGCGCCGGTGATCGTCATCGCCGTCCACTTGTTCTGCTGAGGGTCGTAGCGGCCACCGGTGTTCAGCGACGATCCGCCCCACACGATCATCTCGACGCCGGTCCAAACGGCGGTGAAGCCCGTACGTCCGGGCGGCACATTGACCGTTCCCGTCGCCGACCAGGAGTCCGTCGCGGGGTCGTATCTTCCACCCGACGACAGCAGGGCCGTCGGGGGCGTGTTCTGCGTTTTCGTGGCGCCGCCCCACACGATGAGCTCGGCGCCCGTCCACACGCCGTCGTGCTGATACCGCGCCGCAGGGACCGCTGTCGACGTCGCGGTCGCGGTCCAGGAATCGGTGACCGGGTTGTACCGGCCTCCGTTCCGATACGTTTCCTTGACGCTTGGCGAGCTCAAGCGGCCGCCCCACACGATCATCTCGCTGCCGGTCCAGACCGCCGAGTGACGATCGCGCGCGGATGGGACGTTCGGGCCGACACCGGTCGCGGCCCACGTATTCGTGACGGGATCGTAGCGGCCTCCGGAGTTGAAGCCGTTGGCGCCGTTGCTGTTCCCACCCCAAACGATCATCTGGCTGCCGGTCCACACCGCCGTGTTGTTGGTGCGCGCCGAGGGGGCATTCACGAGGCTCGTCGCGGTCCAGGTGTTCGTGGGCGGGTCGTACACGCCGCCGGTGTTGAGGCCCCCACCCCAGACGATCATCTTGCTGCCCGTCCAGACCGCCGTGTGCCGCGACCGCCCCGTCGGAGTATCCCCGCCGAGGTTGGTCGCCCCGACCCATGTGTTGGTGGCCGGATCGTAGATACCGCCCGAGTTCGACGCGGAGCTCACCCCGCCCCAGACGATCATGCGCGAGCCGGTCCAGACCGCCGTGTGGAGGAAACGGTCCGGCGGCGCGCTCCCGGTCGAGACCGTCGTCCAAGTGTCCGCGACCGGGTCGTAGAGGCCTCCGATGATCGGGCCGGCGTTGGCTAGCCCTCCCCAGACGATCATCTTGCTGCCGGTCCACACCGCTGTGTGATCGGCGACCGCCGTCACCGACGCGGACACCGCGGTCGGCGTCCAAGTATCGGTTGCCGGGTTGTAGCGCCCACCCGTGTTGGTCGGGTCGAGGACCGTCCCGCCCCACACGATCATCTCCGTGCCGGTCCACACCGTGGTGTGCCGGTACCGTGGCGCCGGAGCACCCAACGCCGACATCCGCGTCCAGGTGTTCGTGGCGGGGTTGTATCGGAACCCCGCCGAGTAGTACGGGCCACCATCCCAGGGAACGTCCTCGCCGCCCCACACCAGCATCTCGGTCCCGGTCCACACGGCCGTGTGAGCGTTCATGGCGTCCGGGATGTCCGACTTGATCGTGGACCACGTATCGTCGGTGCAGCTCACGGCGTTGGGTGCCACGGGCGCGATCGGTTCGTCGAGGGTGGGAAGCACCACGACGTGAGCGGCGCGCTCCTTCCCCCACCAGATGTCGAAATCGGCGCCGGCTTTCTCCCGGGCCAGCCGGTCCACGAGGATCGGGCGCACGAGGCAATCCGCGATCAGGTTCGGATCGTTTCCGAGCGCCGCGAACAGCTCGCCGAGCATCGCGCCGTCCTTGGTGCCGGACGCCATCCGCGACAGCTCGGATTGCAGCTCGCGCGAGCCCACGGGCGCGGCGAACGTGGTCGTAAGCGCGTCGCCCTTCCTCAGATAGTCCTCGACCTTCTCTCGGATCGCAGCGTCGGAGAGCACCTGATCGAGGCTCGGCTTCGGGCCGGGGTTGTCGGCGGGCCAGATGCGGTGGCGCCAGTACACCTCGTCGATGGCGCGCTGGGCCTGGACGCGCTCCTCGAAGGTGAGCTGTCGCGGGGCGGCGAGACAGGGAACGGCGACGCAGGCCGCCAGCAGGGCGAGCGGAACGACTCTCATGGTCCCCCCCGGTCTTTTCCTTTGCTGCCCTGCTATACGCCGATCCGGTAGCGCGTTCAACGACCAGAAAGAAACGCCCGTCCGGAGGCTCCTTCAAGACGGAGGAGGAGCCATGCGCAAGCGTTACTTGTGGTCGGTCCTGCTTTGGGTGCCGAGCCTGTTCCTGGCCTACGTCTTCGCCCGCCAGGGGTATTCGAAGTTCTCCGACACGAGCGGCTGGGCGCGCGCGTTCGCCGTGTGGCACTTCCCCGTCTGGTTCCGGGTCCTCGTCGGCGTGTGGGAGGTCGCCGCCGCGGTTCTGGTGCTCGTGCCGAAGGTGGCGCCGGTCGGGGCGGCTATGATCGCCCTCGTCATGCTCGGCGGCATGGGCACGCACGTCTACTGGGGACGTCCCGGACAGGTCACGAGCGAGGTCGTTCCGCTCGTGCTCTCGCTCGTCGTGCTCGCGGGGCGGCTTCGGCTCCGGCGGAGCGCGTCGTGACCGAGGTCGCCGGTCTCGTGCGCCGCGCGCGCGATCCGCGCGCCTCGATTGCCGAGCAGCACGCGGCGTTCGCGCGGCTCGTCGAGCGGTTCGAGCGCATGGCGCTCGCGGCGGCGCTCCGCGCCTCGGACGACGCGGAGTCGGCGCGCGATGCGTGCCAAGAAGCGTTTCTCCTCGCGTGGCGGACGCTCCCGCGCCTGCGGGACCCCGAAGCGTTCGGAGGATGGCTCGAGCGGCTCGTGCGCACGCAGTGCGCGCGGGCGAGGAGACGTGCGAAGGCGACGGGCGAGCCCGCCGCCGAACCCGCCGCCGTCAGCGCCTGCGAGGTCCGGCGCGACGCGCATCGACAGATCCGGCGCGCCGTGAGCGCGCTTCCGGCCGCCGAGCGCGAAGCGATCGTCCTCTTTTACTTCCTGGGCGAGTCGCTGCGGGCGATCGCGCGCGAGCTTTTCGTCAGCGAAGCGCGCGCGGGGAAGCTCGTCTACGAAGGCAGGCTACGCCTGCGGCGCGGCTTGCCGCGAAGCGTGGCGCAGGAGTTCCTCACGCGCCGCCCCACGTCCGCGTTCACGCGCCGCGTTCGGGCCGGGATGCTCGACGAGCTGGCCGGCGAGTACCGCTTCGCCTCGCGCCCCGACCATGCCGTCCGCATCCGCCGCGAGGGAGACCGTCTGATCAGCTATGCCGCGGGGCAGCGCCACGTCCTGGCGTCGTGCCGCACCGACGCGCTCGTCCCGATCGAGTTCGACGGCGAGGGACGCTTCCGGCGCGACGCGCGCGGACGCGTGAAGGACTTCATCTACTACGAGTTCGGGAAGAGGCTGGGCGTCGCACAGCGGGTCTAGGGACAGGAATTGGTGTTCGCCCTCGGCGCTCCCCCGCTGTTCGTCCCCAAGCTTCCTTCCACCCCTCCGGTCACGCCGGTCACGAGCGCGAACTTCACCGCCCCCGCCGGCACGGCCTCGAGATCGCTCACGAACGGGTCCGTCGCTCCGCACGACTTCTGCGCGAGCGGATTCGACCCCGGCGCTTGCGTGTACACGCCGCTCGAACGAAGGACGGCGAGGCTCCCCTCGTACACGTTCCAGCTCGTCGGCCCCGTCTCCTCCTGCCACTCCACGTAGTTCTCGTCGGTCGAGAAGAGATAGATCAGGCCGTCGTTCACGTCGCAGAGATCGCCCTGTGTGTCGTGGTCGAAGTCGGATTGTCCGGGGTTGTAGTCCGCGAAGCAGTTGTCGCACGCATCGCCGACCCGGTCCACGTCGAAGTCCGTCTGCGACCCATTCGACGTCGTCGGGCAGTTGTCGCAGACGTTCCCCAGTCCGTCCGCGTCGCCATCCTGCTGCCCGGGGTTGGAGACGGCGACGCAGTTGTCGCAAGCGTTCCCCCACCCGTCCACGTCGAAGTCCTGCTGCCCGGGGTTCGCGAGCGCGGGACAGTTGTCGCACGCGCTGCGGACGCCGTCACCGTCACCGTCGATCACGTTGGCCGCGTCCTCGTCGAAGGTCCCGTCGCAGTCGTCGTCGAGCGTGTTGCACGCCTCGATCGCACCCGGATGGATGGCCGGGTTGAAGTCGTTGCAGTCGTTCTGACATGCGCGGTAGGTATCGCCGTCCACGTCGAGCTCGTTGGGCGGGATCGCCGGCCAGCTCGGATCCGAGCAGTTGTTGTTCTTGCCGTCGCAGACCTGCGGCGCACCGGGGTAGACCGTGGCGTCGTTGTCGTTGCAATCGCCGTTGCAGACGCGGAAGCCGTCGCCGTCCGAGTTGAACTCCGAAGGCGGCACGGCCGGCCAGCTCGGGTCGTTGCAGTTGTTGTTCTTGCCGTCGCAGATCTGGGTCGCGCCCGGGAACACCGACGCGTCGTTGTCGTTGCAATCGCCTTGGCAGGTCGCGAACGCGTCGTGATCGAGGTTGAACGGATCGTCGGCGAAGCCGTTGCAGTCGTTGTCGAGCCCGTCGCAGATCTCGGTGCCGTACGGATTCGCCGCGGGGGTCGTGTCGTTGCAGTCGCCGCGCAGGTACGTGTACCCCGCCGGCTTCGTGCAGGAGGTCTGCGTCACGTTGTTGTCGCCGTACCCGTCGCCGTCCTGATCGCGGTACCAAGTCTGCGGCGTGCACGGTGTCGTGCAGTACCGGGCGCCGCTCGCCGTCACGGGCTCGCCGCCCCACACGATCATCTCGGAGTCGGTTTGCACCGCTGCGTGCATCGAGCGGCCGCCGGGGAGGTTCGCCCCCGTGGACGTCGGCGTCCACGCATTCGTGCCGGGGTCGTATCGCGCCCCCGTGTAGTTCCTGAACCCCGAGGCTCCCATGTCGCCGCCCCAGAGCACGACCTGGGAACCGGTCCAGACGAGCGTGTGGTTGTAGATGGGAGGTATCGGGCTCGCCGGCATCGGCGTCCAGGTGTCGGTCGCGGGGTTGTAGCGCGCCCCGGAGTTGGTTGCGGACGAATCCACGCCGCCCCAAACGACCATCTCCGAGCCTATCGAAACCGCGGCATGGAGCCTTCGCGCGGTCGGACACCCCGCCCCCGTGGACGTCGGCTGCCACGTGTCCGCGACCGGATCGTAGCGACCGCCCGTGTTCGTCGGCGCGCTGCCGCCCCACACGATCATCCGGCCGCCGGCCCACACGGCGACGTGACCGATGCCCGAAGGCGCGTTGACGAAGCTGTAGGGGGACCACGTGTTCGTGAGCGGGTTGTAGCGGCTGCCTCCCGGCGTTCCGAGACCGCTGGGGACGCCGCCGTAGATGATCATGAAGGAGCCGGTCCAAACCGCCGTGTGATTGACGCGTCCTGCCGGGTGCACGCCCGCGGTCGGAAGAGGGATCCAGTCGTTCTGGATGGGACGGTAGCGCCCTCCCAAGGCTTCCGAGTTCCCGAAGGTGATCATCTCCCAACCGGTCCACACCGCCGTCCCGGCGACCTTGTCGGAAGGAATCGTCGTCCACGTGTCGGTCGCCGGATCGTAGCGCCCTCCGGTGTTCATGAAGGCCGGGTTCACGTCACTCGTCCCGCCGCCGTAGACGAGCATCTCCGCGCCGGTCCACACGGCGGCGGGACGCAACCGCGGGGAGGGCGGTGTCGACCGCTTGGCCATCGTCGTCCACGAGTCGGTCGAGGGGTTGTACCGGCCACCATCGTCGCGGGCGCTGAACTGCACGTCACCGCCCCACACGAGCATCTGGCTTCCGCTCCAGACCGCGACGTGCCGCTGTCTCGCCGAGGGCGTGTTGGCGTCCACGGCCGTCGATTGCCAGGTGTTCGCGACCGGGTCGTAGCGCCCTCCCGAATTCAGATGCACCGAGCCGGAGGTATCCACCCCACCCCACACGACCATCCGAGCTCCGGTCCACACCGCCGTGTATCCGTTACGGGCCGCCGGCTGACCCGTCGTGGCCATCGCCGTCCACGTATCGGCGACCGGGTCGTACAGTCCCCCGGCACACCCACCCCAAAGGGCCATCCGGGACCCCGTCCAGACCGCTCGAACGTCGTTACACGTCGAAGGCGCATTGACCGTGGACATCGAGAACCACTGGTCGGCATTGGGGTCATATCGGCCACCATTGACGACCATGCGCGTGCCGGTCCACACGGCGAACGAAGACGGGACCGACGGTCGGTTGGTGATCGAAAGCGTGGTCCACGTGTCCGTCGAAGGGTCGTAAAGGCCTCCTGAGCTCTGGAAGTTCTGCGTGCCGGGTGCAAATCCAGCCCAGACGACCATGCGGGCGCCGGTCCAAACCGCCACGTGCTTCTCGCGAGGTACCGGGACGTTGGCGCCCAGGCTCGTCGGCTGCCAGGTGTCGGTCACCGGGTTGTAGCGTCCCCCCGTGTTCCCCGTCACCGCCGCCCCCGTCTGACCGCCCCAGACGATGGCGACCGAGCCGGTCCATACCATCGTGTGGAACATCCGGTAGGACGGGGCGTTGACGGGCGTCATGGCGCTCCAGGTGTTCGTGGCGGGGTTGTAGCGAGCGCCGGTCGACGTGCCCGGAATCCCGTTGGGCCCACCGCCGAAAACCAGCATCTCCGTCCCGGTCCAGACGGCCGCCGCGTTGAGCGCTCCATCGGGCCCCTCGGTCTTCGTCGGCTGCCACGTGTCGTTCGTGCATCCGACGACGTCGGGTGTGACGGGGTGCAGCTTCGACGCGTCGACCGGCTCGACCACGACACTCGCGGCGCTCTTCGACGCGTCTTTCCACCACGCTTCGAAGGTGTCACCCTTCTGGTCGTGCAGGGTGCGGTCGGCGAGGATCGGCCGCGCGAGGCATTCGGCGATGAGGAACGGATCGTCGTTCAGAGCGTGGAACAGCTCGATCAGGACCTCGGGCTTCTTCGACTCACGCGCCATGCGCTCGATCTCCGCCTGGAGGTCTTCCGCGGTGATGGGCTTCCGAGCGAGCGCCGCGAACGCATTCGACTTGCGAAGTCCCTCTTCGACCTTCGCGCGCAGCTCGGCGTCGGTGACGAGATCCTCGAGGGCCGGCTTCGGTCCGGGGTTGTCGGCGGGCCAGATGCGATGGTTCCAATAGACGCGCTCGATCGCGCGCTGGGCCTCGACGCGCTCGTCAAGCGTGAGCGTGCGAAATGAGGAGCCGGCGGGGAGAGGTGATGCGGCGCATGCCGTCAGGACGGCGATCGCGAAGATTCTCATCATCGGCCCCCCGATGTTCCTGCTATACGCCGATCGCCAAGGATAGACAATCCCCGATGCCCCCTAGCTCGCTAGGGAAAGTGGCGGCCCTTACGCGCGCGCGAGCTTCCGCCATGAGTAACCGGAAGAACATGCGCGGAGGGGCAAGAGGGCGCTAGCGCGTCACGGACACGGATTCGTGTTCGGTCGCTCGGCTCCCGAGCTCGTCGAGCCGAGCGAAGCCTCGGCCCCACCGACGACGGCGGTCACCAGCCAGTACTTCGATGCACCGGGTGCGGGATCACCGGAATCGGCGAGCGAGGTCGCCGCCACGCCGCAGGTGCGCCGGGCGAGCGGGTTCGAACCGGGAAGCTGCGTGTAGACGCCGGTCGCTTTCAGGACGTCGAGGCTTCCTTCATAGACGTTCCAGGTCGCGACACCCGTCTCGGCCTGCCAACTGAGGTGACCGCGGTCCGCCGGAACGATCATGACCACGCCGTCGTCGAGGTCGCACAGGTCGCCCCGCCCGTCATGATCGAAGTCCGACTGCGACGGATCGTAGAGGAGCGGGCAGCGATCGCAGGCGTCGTGCACTCCGTCGAGATCGGAGTCGAGCGCGACCCCTTCGTCCACCGCACCGTCGCAATCATCGTCGAGGCCGTTGCAGGTCTCGCCGGCGCCCTCGAACACTTCCGGATCCGCGTCGTTGCAATCCGCGAAACCGCACGAGCCGTCGCCGTCCGCGTCGGCGCCGTCGCATCCGCAGCGGATCGCGCTCACGGAGACGTGGTCGGATATGTGATTGAAGCCCGTCGTATCCCAGCTGACCACGTACTGCGTGCCGGTCCAAACGATCTGCCAGGTCGCGAACTCCTCGATGGTGGACGCTTGTGCGAGGAGGATGGGGTTGCCGGCGAGCTTTCCGGTCGCGTCGACCCGCCCCCAGTACACGTCACCGTCGGGCTGCGTGCTCCACACGATCCCGTACTCGCTGCCGTTGGACGCCATCAGCGCGTACCAACCGCGTTCCGGCTGGCCCTCGAGGGTGTCCACGGCTGGGCCGAGGGGAGTTCCATCGACGGCGATCCGACGGAACCTGACGCCGTTGCTGCCGGGCACATTCGCATCCCACACCACCGCGAAATCCGAACCGCTCCAGTTCATCGACCATGCCACCTGGACCGACTCACCCGAGATCTCCGACTCCGGCAACACCGGCGATCCTTCGGGCGAAAGCGTCGCCATCACCACGAAGTGGCTGGGAACGATGCCGCGTTGGCGCGACCAGATGACGCCGAAGACTTGGCCGGTCCACGCGATCGAGGGCCAGCGGACCGAGCCTGGGGAACCGTCCGAAAGACTCGTCACGGGGACGACGAGATTGCCGGCCGGCGAGACGGCTCGGAAATCGACGCGGTTCGTGGCGGCGGAGGCGATTCCCCAAACGCCGCCGCCCCAGGTAATCGCGGGATGGCGCCCGACGCCCATCGACATCGCGGGAACGACCACCTGGCCCGTCCCGTCGAGCGCAGCGAAGCGGACGATCCCGTCCGGCCCCTCCCAGGTGACGCCGTACTGCTCGCCGTTCCATGCGGCGGAAATTCGAAACAAGTCGTGGCACGGACCGAGGAAGACCTTCGGTCCGAGTGCGGCGCCCGCGAGCGTGTAGCGCTGGAACACGACGCGGAGCCCCTGGCCACCCTCGCCGGTCACCCACGCGAGCCCGAATTCCGACGGCCCCCAAACGACCTCGGGCCCGCTGGAGGGGTAGGAGCCGGTCTCGAGACGGGTGACGATGCTGGGATCGTCGCACGAGCGATCGCACGCCTCGTCGAGCGACCCGTCGCAGTCGTTGTCGCGTGCGTCGCACACCTCGGGCGCATCCGGGTGCACCGACGGATCGGCGTCGTTGCAGTCGAGCGTGGTCCCGCAATTCGGCTGGCCCGCGTACCCATCGCCGTCGCCATCGACGCACGTGGCGGCCGCGGCCGGTGCGGAAAGGGCGAGGACGATCACGAGCCGCGCGATGAGGCCTCTCATCCAGCCCTCAATGTGTGTCGCTACGCCAGCCGGCGCCACAGCGAGCTCCCGGGCCGCACGATCGTCTGCGCGCGGTCGGGGGCTCAGGGGACGGGCTCGAGGCTGACGGCGGCGTCTTGGACGAGCTTCCCCGTCACGGGATCCACGGTTCCCGTGGCGCGGAAGTTTCTGGGATGGGCCGCGGCCTCGGCGAGCTCCAGCGTGAGCGCCAAGACGAGAGCTGCGCCGGCGAGCGCGATGGTGCGCGGCCTCCGCGCCCTCGAGGCGAGCCCAACGATCGCCGCCGCCTGAAAGAGAAACAGGATGGGCGCGGACTGAAGGAACAGCCGTGCGTAACCGAACGCCGCCAGCGTCACCAGCACCCCGTAGGCCATGACGAGCCACAGGATCGCGCCGCGGCGCAAGATCGGCCGAGACACCCAGATCCCCGCAGCCAGCAAGATCCAGCAGACCGGCTTCCACAGATTGAAGTCGGGCGTGAAGATATCGACCGGGCGGCGGGTGCCCGTGAGGCCACCGGGCCAGTTCGACAGCCCGAACCCCAACGCGTGAGCGTCCGACGCGAGGTCGAGCTTGTCGAGGAGGAGCGACGCCCCGGCGACGGGTTGGCCGAGCAGAAAGGACCACCCGCGCCGGTAACCGCGCAGGTAGAGATCGACTTGAGCGGGGTCCTGCAAGTCGAAGCGCCCCAAGCCCATCCTCTCGACGACCGCCTCCGGCTTGAACGTGCCGTCGGCGCGCGAATTGTTCGCGAGCGCGAAAACGAGAGGTCCAGTCCCCGACGCGGCCACCCACGTGGGAAGAGGTTCGGCGGGCCCCGGCGTCCCGGCGTTGATCCGCGTCAGCGCGCCGTGCGTCTTGATCGACCACGGGAGGAGCACGAGGACCGCGGCTCCCGCGATCACCGTGGCCGCGACCGCGACGCGGCGCCGCGGGACGAGCGGCCAGCCGATGGCCAGCGCGATCGGCAAGAGCACGACGAGCCCGAGGTGCTCCGCTCGGGTGAGCGCGGCAAGCCCAACGATGATGCCGTTTGCGGTCGCGAGGACGACGACGGACTTCGACGGATGCGCGGCGAGCGCGTCGCCGAGCAGGACGAGGAGGAGCGCTTGGGCCACGAGCAGCGGGATGTAGATCGTCTCCGTGTTCGCGGCCACGGAGACGACGCACAGCCCGAACGAGAACGCCGCGAGCAGCGCTCCGGCGGCGGCGACGGAGCGATCCCAGAACATCCTGCCGAGGAGATAGGTCAAGGGCGCCACCGTCGCCCCGAGGATCGAGAGGATCGCCCGCACCGCGGTGGGTCGCTCCCCCACCCGCGCGATGACCCAGGAGAGGACATAGGCGAACGCCGGCGGGTGAAGCGGCAGCCCTTGATCGAACGTCTCGCCGCGCATCAACGCGAGGGCGAACTCCCGGAAGATACGGCTGTCCCCGTAGTAGAAGATGCTGAACGGCAGATCGCGATCCACCGTCCCCGCGAGGAACAGCAGGCGCACCGCCACCGCCAAGAGGAACAAGGCGGTACAGACGGCGGCCTCCGAAGAAAGCCCCGCCCTCCTCGCGGAGGGCGGGGTATCGAGAGGATTAGGGACAGGTACCTCCGGAGTTCTGAATACGGACTCCGGCGGTCGCGTCACCCGGCGAGCCGTAGCCCACGGCGTTCCAGCCGCGGACCAAGTACCACTCGAACGCGCCGGATGCTGGTGTCTCGGTCACACCCGAGAACGACGCGCCCGCCGTCTGCCCACGCTCGCAGGAGTCCACCCCGACCGTGAGCAGGTTCGGCAGATCCGCGGGCGTCCCGCGGTAGACGTAGTAGTTGCTCGCCCCCGGCGCCGTGGTCCATGAGATCGCGTCCTTCGCCGTGAACTTCAGCTCCGTGACGGCTCCCGGAGCCGCGGGCGCGCAGGTCGTGCACTCGTACGCGCCAGCCGGGTTGGTGATCTGGATCGACCACGAGTTCAGCGTGCCGGAGTCTTGTGCGGTGTCGTCGGTGATCTCGAGCGTCCACGTGCCGTTGGCCGGGATCCCGTTGACGGTGGAGAGGAGCCCCTCCGGCCTGAACGACCCCGTGAACGGGGCCGTGCCGGCCGTGATGGACGTCGCCGCCTGATCGTCGAACACCGTATTGACGAAGTTGTCGCCGGTGCTGCCGTTGTCGGTGGTCAGCTCGACGCGCGTGCCGTTCGGCGCTATCAGGAAGATGTCGAGATCCCCGTCGAACGTGTGGGTGATGTTGATGGTGACGTTGACGTCGGTGACGACCCCGGTGTTGGCGACGACGATCGACGACGTCACCGGAGGCGTGCGGACGTCCGGAATCGGCTTCGGCGTATCGGTCGACGGATAGCTCACCTGGCTGATCGGCTGGACCCCGACCCGCACGGTGAAGCTGTCCGACCACGAGCCCTCGTTCCCCGTGGCCTGCAGCTGGAAGCTGATGAGGGTACCGCAGGGGACCGAGTCTCCGACGTGGACGAGGAACGGCCCGTCGCCGGAGCTGAAGCCGCCGAGGGGCAGCGAGCCGTAGCTCGTCGTCCCGTCGACGATCGTCACGCCGGGGGTCGTCGTCGAGAGCGTGCCGACAACGTTCGTGGCACCCGCGTATCCGGTGTTCGCCACCTGCACCGGGATCGAGAGGTCTTCGCCCGGATCGACGACGCCGTTGGACGCGCCGCCGCCGCAACTCTCGGTCACGGAGTGAGAGGCCTCCTGAACGTACGGGGCGTTACAGGCGAGCGCCGGATAGGTCAGCTGGAGCTGCCACGAGGAGATCGACCCCGTGCTTCCGGCGGCCCGGTCCTTCGCCAAGAGCGACCAGTTGCCGTTGCTGAGGATGCCGTTGAGCGCCGCCAGCGGGGCCTCGGGCTTGAAGCTGCCGGTGAAGGGCGCCGTGCCCGAGCCGATCGGCGTCGTGGCGGCGTCGTCGAAGAGCGTGTTCGTGAAGTTATCCCCCGTCGTCCCGCGACGGAGCGCGAGCGGGATCTGCGTCCCGTTGGGGGCGACGAGATACAGCTCGAGGTCGCCGACGTTGACGTGGGCGACGTTCACGAGGACGTTGACGTCGAGGACTTCCTTGACGTCGGAGATGGCGATCGTGGCGGTCGCCCCGGCCGGACTGTTGTCCGGGATGCCGACCGTGGGGCCGGCATAGTTGAACGACGGCTGGTTGTCCGCCGCGGTCGTGAAGCTGAAGTAGAGACCGCCGTTGTCGCTGCTGGTGGCGTTGTTCGTGGCGTCGTTGGAGCCGACGTCGAAGACGTAAGCGGTGCAGGGCGTCAGGCCGGAGATCGGCAGCGAATGGCTCGTCACCAGCGACGCCGAGGAGACGGTCGTCGACGGCGGGGCCAAAGCACCGTAGTGCGCGAGCGAGCTCGAAGGCTCGTCCGTGGTCCACGTGAGATTCGCCGCCCGTCCGGTGATGCCCGTCGCCAGGACGTCCTGGATCACAGGTCCGCTGCAGTCGATGGCGGCGGTGTCGGTCCTCGGGATGTTGAACCCGCCGTAACCGTCGTCGGCATCGATGTAGGTGACGGTCATCGTGTCGCCATCGGTGATCGAGAGGAGGCCGTCGGAGGCCGCCGGGGCCGTCGTGAGCGCGATCGTCCCGATGAAGCTCCCGCTTCCCGCGGGCGTCTCGGCGAGCACGATCGTCTCGCCGGCCGGTTCGGCCGCCGAGGTGACCGTGACCGGCTGGCTTCCCGCGCCCAGGATCGAGAAGTCCACGACGTGGATCTGGGCGGTCTCGGCGCACTGGTACGACGCCTTGTCGAACGTGACCTGGCCGACGGTCGGACACGGCTCGGCCGGGAACTCGAGATGGAGCTCCCACGAGTTGAGCGTGCCGCTATCGAGGTTCGCGTCGTCGGTGATCTCGAGGGTCCACGTGCCGTTGGCCGGGATACCGTCCACCGCGGAGAGAAGCCCCTCGGGCCGGAACGATCCGGTGAACGGACCTGCGCCCGCGGTGATGGAGGTCGCCGCCTCGTCGTCGAACACGGTATTGACGAAGTTCGCCTGCCCGTTGCCGTTGTCCGTCGTCAGCTCGATGCGCGTCCCGTTCGGCGCGATCAGGAAGATGTCGAGATC
>Ga0068859_100004337_pt1 | contig 14464 bp, 12 predicted proteins | sample KBSSwiS22_FD_66585 | JGI IMG/M metagenome (GOLD analysis project Ga0068859, IMG submission 66585) | Switchgrass rhizosphere microbial communities from Kellogg Biological Station, Michigan, USA - KBS Switchgrass S2-2 | ecosystem: Host-associated > Plants > Roots > Rhizosphere > Soil ...
TAGACGACCGGTTTGCGCAGGTCGATGCGCGCTTCGCACTGCTCGAGGCCCGAATTATCGAAGAGGGCCAGAAGACACGACGGCATTTCGACGTCGTTCTCGAAGACATTCGCACCGAACTGAGAGAAGTCGCTGCCAGCGCCTCCGCCGCTCACGCTCGACTAGAGGCCAATCGCAGCGAACACGAAACCTTCACCGGAGTGCTCGACGATCACGAGCTGAGGCTGAAGTCTCTCGAGCACTATCGGCGCCGCTGAGGCCGTCTGTACGGCGACGACAACGTCGATCACGTCAGCTCCCCACTCGCGCGCATTTCCTCAATCACCCGTTGCCATCCCTGCTCGAGCCCGTACTCGGGAACGAATCCCAGCTCGCGCTGAATCGCGGACCCATCGACCGCGACATTTTCGACATACCGCTTCAGGCGGTCAGACAACGTTCCCGCGCCGCCGCCTTTCAGACGATATAACTCATCCAGGACCATGGTCCCCGCGAACGCGAGACCAGTCGGCACGCGCCAGCGCGGAACCGGCCGGCCCAGCGCCGCGCAGATTGCCGCGACGATGTCGTCGGTCGTATGCATGCTGCCGTCGGTGACATTGAAGGTCCGCCCACCCGCAGCTGGCGCCTCGAGCACGCGCAGGATCGCTCGACCGACATCGTGATCGTGAATCAACGTGCGCTTGCTCTGTCCATCGCCGACGGGCACAAATCGGTGGCGGGCCAGCCCGCGGACGAGCGAGCGGTAATTGCCTTTCAGCCGGGAGCCATACACCGCCGCGAAACGCAGGACCACGCCGAGCGGAACGCCGTCCTCACGACGGGCCGCTCTGACGATCTCTTCCGCCTCGAACTTGGTGGCCGCATACGGCGTGTCCGGACGAACCGGCGAGGTCTCGTTGACCGCGCTGGCCAGCGACGAGCCGTAAACGGCAATGGTGCTCGCGAACACGACCCGTCGCACCCGGGCTACCGTCGCTGCACCAACGACATGGGCGGTGCCTTGAACGTTGGCGCGCCGATAGGCCTCGATGTCGCGAGACTCTGGCCCTGAAAAATGGAGGCGGGCCGCCAGATGCACGACGGCCGAGGCACCGGCCATCGCTGCTGACACACGACCGGGATCGGCGATATCGCCGACATGCGCGTCGACGGACTGGGAAAAGGACTGACCGGGAGGCCGCCGCGTGAGCGTGCGCACTGAATAGCCGGATCCGATGAGCGACTCGACGACGGCCGGGCCAATCGCACCGGATGCGCCGGTGACGAGCACGACGTCGCCCGTCATCGTGCCGAGGTCAACTCGTCAATGAGCGCGTCATAACGCCTGGCGATCGCTTCCTTCGAATATTCGCGCTCGATCAGCTCGCGGCCGCGGCGCCCTTCCTCCGCCAGACGGTCACGCTCCTCGTAGGCCTGCCGCACCGCTTCGGCCAGCGCCGGTCCATTTTCGGGATGGACGGTCCGGCCGCACCGCGCATTGAGGACGAGCGCCGCCATTTCCGAACCGTCCTCGGCCGACACGAGGATCGGCCGCTCGCAGGCGAGGTTGGAATACACCTTCGACGGAAATCCTTCTTTCGCACCCGAAATCGTCAGCGGCACCAGCGCCAGATCGCACGAGGCGTTGATCTCCGGCATGCGTTCCTTCGGCTGGTAGCCGATCAACGTGATGTTCGTCAGTTTCAACCGATCGATTTCGCCAGCCAGCCAGTCGCGCCGGCCGCCGTCACCGACAATGACGAAACGGATCGGCAGGTTATTGATCTGCTGGGCGGCGTACAGCACCGACTCCCAGTCCTGGAAGAACCCGATGTTGCCGCCATACAGGACGACGAATTCGGCGAGCAGATGGTGTTCTGCGGCGAACGCGTTCCGGCGCGGCAGCGGGCGGTAGACGTCGAGATCGACACAATCGGGAATCGTCCTCAGCTTCGCGTCGGGCACGTGGCGCTGCCGAATCAGCCGCGTGAACGTCTCGGCAATCGGCACGATCATCGCGTTGCGGCGATAGACCAGCTGTTCGAGCCGCTTCATCAACCCGATCATCAACGATCCGCGAACGGCCCCCTGCCGGATGGCCATATCGGGGTACAGCTCCGCGACCTTATAGACCGAGGGCGCGCTCCAGCGGGCGCCGAGCAGCCAGGACACGGCGCCTATGGTCAGCGGCGGCGAGGTGGTGATGACGATGTCCTGGCGATCGATGACGAACCAGCCGATGACGAGCGACAGCAGATGAAAGCGCACGTAGTCGAACGCCCGCCCCCAGACGCGATTGCCTTTCTGCGGCAGCGTGACGTGCCAGATGCGAATGCCCTCGAGGTTGCTGACCGCCCAGAGCCCCAAGGCGCGGCGATTGAGCGGCTGCCGGGCGGCCGCGGCCGCGTCGAGGTTGTAGTGCGGCGTCGTCGTCAACACCGTGATGTCGTGGCCGAGGCGCTTCAGCTCGCGCGCCAGATCGGTCATGAGATACGCGGTGGAGACCCCGTCAGGCGAGAAGACGAGCGAATGCAGAAGAACGCGACTCAGAACGCGTTCCTAGCTCTTTTGCGCGAGGACTCCCGGCACCGCGGACGACATGCCGGGCGGGAATTCGGCGTCGCGCTGAATCTTGTCCCAGTTCTCGCGGAACCACGCGACCGTGCCGGCGAGCCCGTCCGCGAATGGCATCTTGGGCACGTAGCCCAGCAGATCGTGGGCGCGATCCACTGATGCGAGAAGTCGTTTCTTGGTGTCCCAGACCCGTCGTTCAGCAAAGGCAATGCCGGCGGTATTGCCGGTCAGCTCGTTGACTCGCCGCGCCAGCTCCAGAATGCTCACTTCGTGACCCGACGCGATATTCATCTCCTGACCGATCGCCCGCTCGTAAAAACCGGCTCGAAGCAAGGCGTCGACAATATCGCTGACGTGCGTGAAGTCGCGCGTCTCCTCACCTGTCCCGGTCAGCGGAATCGGCAGTCCTGAGAGGCCGCGATAGATGAAATTCGGAATCACGTTGCGGTACTGGCCCGGCACTTCACCCGGACCGTACGAATTGAAGAACCTGGTCTTCACCACGGGCAGACGGTAATGGTGATTGAAAAAGTTGCAATACAGCTCGCCGAGCATCTTCGTAATCTGATACGGCGTCGTCAGATGCATCGACATGAAGTCTTCTTTGAGCGGCAGCGGCGCCTGGGAGCCGTAGATCGAACAGCCCGACGAGGCATAGACGAGTCGCTCGAGGCCGCACATTTGCGCATACTGCAGCACCAGCAGCGTACCGAGGCCGTTGGTCTGGAGATCGCGCTGCGGAAAATCGACTGAATTCTGGTTGGCAAAAAACGCGGCCAGATGGTAGACGACGTCCGGTTTCAACGCGAAGACGCGCTTCAGCGCCGCTTCGTCGGTGACCGACCCTTTCACCAGCAGCACGTTCTTCAGCGACGGTACATTCCAGGCGTAGGCGGCCGACATGTCGTCGAACACGATGACCGTTTTGGCCTCGAGTTCGGCGAGCGCCCGCGTCAGATTGCTGCCGATCGCACCGGCGCCGCCGGTGACGACGACGGTTTTGCCCTCGTAGTAACGCTTGTAATCGCTCATCGTGTCTCGCTGGTCCGGCTGAAGCCGGACACTACGTACTCAGGTCCGGCTGAAGCTGGACCTTACGTACTGAGATAAGTCTTTCGGGCCCAGGCGACGTAACGGCGGATGCCCTCGCGAATATCGATCTTCGGATCGTGATGGAGGTCGCGTCGCGCTTTCGAGAAATCGACGACTTTGACCCGTGTCGTGAAGCCCTCTTCACCATGGTACTCGGCCAGCCGAGGGCTGGCACCGGTCGCTTCGAGGACGATTTGCGCGAGTTCCTCGATGCCGATCACCCAGTCTTCGCGGCCGCCGACGTTGTAGACCTCGCCCGGCTTGAAAGCGTCGGCGATGTTGGCAAACGTCCGGCAGGTGTCTTCGACGTAATCGAAGATCCGCTGATGCCCGCGATGGACCTTGAACGGCAGGCCGTGGAGGGCATGGTACACGAAGATGGGAATGACGCCGCGATACGGGCTGTAGTACTCGTGCGGGCCATAGCAGCCGACCGGCCGCACTCGGACCGTCTCGGTGCCGAACATCGCCGCATGATTGAGACACTGCAGCTCGCCGGCCCACTTCGAGATGGCGTAGTCGTTCATCTGCTTGAGCGGAACCTTCTCCATCACGTCTTCCGACATCAACTGGTCGTAGTCGCCGTAGACCTCCGCGCTCGAGAAGAAAATCATTCGATAGCGATGCTGCTCCTGGAGCCGCAGCATGTTCTTGGTGCCGACGACGTTGGTCTGCCAGACGTTGTCGTAATGATCCTCGCCATTCCAGCGTCCGTACTCGGCGGCGAGGTGATAGACGAAATCAAAGCGCTGCTTCTTGAGGAACGCGTCGAGCTGCTGATAGACGCCGGTGTCGATGCGGCGATGCTGCGGGTCTTCCCCCTGGAGGATGTCGCACGTCCACACGTCGTGACCGCGCGAGCGAAGTTGACGGGTCAGGTTCGTGCCGATGAAGCCCCGCCCACCGGTCACCAGGATGCTGGCCATAACCGCCTATTGTAGTGCGGACCTTCAGGTCCGCCATGTCCCGGCCAAGGCTTCGACGATGCGCTCGGACGCATGGCCGTCGCCGTACGGATTCGCGACCGAGGTCATGCGCGCGCGCGCTTCGTCGTGCAGCAGCAGATCCATCAACGCGTCGACAATCGCCTGTTTTCCCGTTCCGACCAGCCGCGCGTTGCCGGCGGCGATCCCTTCGGGCCGTTCCGTCGTCTCGCGCATCACCAGGACCGGTTTGCCGAGCGACGGCGCTTCTTCCTGAACGCCTCCTGAATCGGTGAGGACCACGGTGGCGCGATCCATGAGCCAGACGAAGGGCGCGTAAGGGAGCGGCTCAATCAGGACGATCCGTGGATGGTCGCGGAGGATCCGTCCGACCGGCTCCCGGACGTTCGGGTTCAAGTGCACCGGGTAGACGAACGTCGTCCCCGGACTCGCTTCCGCCACTTCGCGGATGGCGCGACAGATGTTTTCGAACCCTTCGCCGAAGCTTTCGCGACGGTGTCCGGTGACAAGCACCATCGATTGCCCGTCGATGGCGGCGAGCACTCGCGGATCGATGTCCGGAGGCCGCTGACGAATGCGTTCGCGGACGTAGAGCAGCGCGTCGATCACGGTATTCCCGGTCTCGAAGATGGCATCGTGCGGCACGCCTTCGCGCCGAAGCGCCTCGGCGGCGGCCCGAGTCGGCGCAAAGTGCAGATCGGCCAGCGCCCCCACCAACCGGCGGTTCATTTCCTCCGGATACGGCGCGAATTTGTCGCCGGTGCGAAGGCCGGCCTCGACGTGGCCCACCTGGATGCGGTGGTAAAACGCCGCCAACGCGCCACAGAACGCTGACGTCGTGTCTCCCTGCACGAGTACGACGTCGGGCCGGGCCTCGGCCATCACTGTATCGAGGCGTTCGACGGCCCGTGAGGTGACCGCGGCGAGCGCCTGGCCGGGCGACATGATGTCGAGGTCGTAGTCGGGCGTCACCTCGAAGGGCGCCAGCGCTTCGTCGGCCATCTCACGGTGCTGTGCCGTCAGACAGACTGTTGAAACGAACCGATCGGGCCTCGATCGCAATGCCCGGACGACCGGCGCGAGCTTGATCGCCTCGGGCCGGGTCCCGATCACCGTCAGTACTTTAGTGAGCGGCATGCCGCTCCCGATCGATGCGCGCATTCATCTCGGAGATGACCTCGGCCCAGGTTTTCAAGTGCAGGTTGGTCAGTTCCGTCCTCATCACGTGAAGGAGAGGCCGGCCGGAATTCGTCAGCACGACGCGTTCGTGTTTGAGACCGTTGAGCAGTTCGCGATGCGGGCCGATATCCGACACGTACGATTCGGCCGCCAGGAACGCACCCTCGGAAGCCGCGTTCGAAGAATTCTCGATCAAAGTGGTCGAAATGTAGTACTTCGCCCCGAGCAGTTCGTCGATCACTTCGCTCCTCGGCCGGCTGCCCTTGATGATCACGTCTGGACGCGCTCGGATGTCCGCCGAGACGAGGCGGGGGTCGCCGAAGATGACGAGCGTGAGACGAGAGTCGGCTGCCTTGAGCGCGTCGAAGACCTGACAGGACTCCCCGATGGCTTTGTAGGGGTAGGTGCCGACCACCACGGCCACTGGTTGTCGCGGTTGAGTGTCGGCTCTCTTCGCCTCGCGCAATTCATCGTCGCAGCCGTTCACCGACAGGAACAGACGATCGCGACCGGCGTCGCCGAGCAGATCGAGCGATGACAGCGATTCCGCGGAAATCACGTCGGCGTGGGCGAGTCCTTTCCGGATCTGCCGCCCGAGCACGCGGAAGCGCAGCCGGGTGCGCAGCGGGAGCGGGATGCCGCGCCATGCGAACGGCAGCACGTTGCTCAAATGAAACCAGTTCACACGACCGACGCGGCGGTCGAGCGGAATGCCGTAGGCGTAGTAACAGTCAGGAGACCCGTGGGCGCGCTCGACCTCGCGGACAGCGAGCACGCCCTGCAGAATTCTGGACGCCGCGATCTGCCTGGCGACGACGTAGTCGTTGCGCCGGAACTCGTCACGAAGGTATTCACACCTGGGATGGACGATAAAGCGGGCGCCGCCGTGCTCATCGAACCAGCGGGCGTATTCGAACAGGCGTTTCAGACCGCCGCCAACCGGAGACGCGGCGAAATTGAAGAGAATCCGACATTCAACGGTCGTGCCCATCAGGCCGCGTGTCGGATCGTCGCCGGCCGCGCGGCGAGGAAGTCCTTCCGGGCGGCAAGACCGAGCAGCACCCACGTCAATGGGAAGGTGATCGAAAAAGAAATCATCATGAAGAAGAAGGCCAGCGTGGCGTACAGCAAGTGAAGGACCTCGATTCGCATCGACGCACCCAGCACAATCGCCAGAAAGAACACGAAGACGATGCCCAGCTCAGCGAAGTACATGCCACCGGCATTCAGAATACCGGTGACGCTCACCTCGCGGGCCCGCTCGAACACCCGCTGCAGGTTGTATTCCTTGTAAGTTTCAAGCGCGACGTCGGGAAAGCCGCCGCCGCCCACGCCGAGCGGATACTTGATCATCGACAACACGCCGATCGTCAGGCAGCGCACCCGCTCCTGCGCGGAGCCGTCGGCGAGAACCTCGTCGGGTTTCTGGTACAGCCCGACCAGGATGACGCCGCCGCGGGATTCGGCGAGCGGACCCAACACCACGCCAAAGAGCACGGCGATCGACACGAGCAAGGCGACCCAGCGGCCAACCGTCATCCCGCGGAACGCGTAGTAGCCGGCGCCGATCATCGCCAGGATCCCGAGGTACATGAACCCCGTCGCCGACTTGCTGATCAGCAAGGAGGCGGCCGCCATCGCCACGCCGATTTGAAACGTCCGCTTCTCGACGCGGCCTGCGGCGAAGTAGTAGATGATCAACAGCCCATGCACGAGCGCCATCCCGGCCAGAAAGCTCGGCTCGGCTGATGGTCCTGACGCGCCGCGTCCACCCTCGCTGAGGTCCTTCACAGTGCGTAGAAAGAACGGGGCCACGGCCCCGTAGAGCGACGGGAGGCCGAGCTGAACGAGCGAGCTCCCGAGCGTAATCACGATCGCGACCATCAGCACTCTTGGCGAAAAGAGCGGCGCGTGCTTCTTGACGACCCAGTAGGCCATGAAGGCAGAGAGGATCCCGATCCGCTCGCGCACAGTAAACGGGTTCCCGGGCAACACGAAACAGAACGACCAGATGCCGACCGCGATGAAGACGCCCTCGACCCAATTGACCGTGAACCGCCCTTTCAGCGTGTCTCTCAGGACGATCACCGCTGCTACCACAAACGCCGGCAGCTGCACGTCCGACCGGGCCGGAAGCGGCGACAGGAACGGGAGCAGCGCACAAAAGAAGAACAGATTGGCGAGGAGGTGCGCGACTCGATCGCGCCGAGCCGGACGCCTGGGCTTCAGGTTCGCGACCGGAGGGGCGAAGGAGGCGGCGGTCACGCGCCTGCGGGAGACAGAACGCACATGATCTTGTTCTTGGCCAGATACTTCGCGTTCCGGTAGAAGAGCCGAGCGCACGCTCTGACGAGCGGCTGCTGGATGCCCATGTTCTTGAGATAGAACTCGGGCGGCATCGTGTACTCGCTGGTCTCGGTGTATTTCGAGATGCGCAGGCCGCCGTCGCGTACCACGCGCTCGAATGCCTGCCGCGTCCAGATCTGCAAATGCGCCGTCGAAACGGTGCCCTGCAGGATCTTGCGGTGGAGCGCCGGCCAGAACAGACGCGATGACCCGAACAGCCAGAATTGTTTCGGCGTATCGATGAACATCCGGCCCCCCGGCTTGAGCTTCGCGGCCAACTGCTGCAGCACGACCACCGGATCGCTGACGTGCTCGAATACATCGTTGAGAAAAATCGCGTCGAAGGTCTGGCGATCGTCGGCGAACTGTCGGAACGGGATCTGCGTGTTGAACGGACGCCACTCGTCGAGCAGCGCCTCGTCCGCCATGTCGGTGATGAACACGCGCGCCTCGGGAAAATGCGACAACGCGACCAGGGCGAACTGACCGGCGCCACCGCCGTAGTCGAGGATATCGAGTCTCCGGTTCTTCGACTCCTCGCCGAGCGTAAAGCGCAGCATGTTGGTGAAGTTGGTGTGGTTGTAAAACGACGACTTCGAATACCAGTCGCGGGCACGATCCGGCGACCATGCCTTGCCCTCGCCTTGCATCAGCTCGGCGTCGCTCTTGGGATACGGCCAGTACAGCAGCACCCCGCAGTCGCCGCACTTGGCGGTGTGGGCAAAGACGGTCAGCCTCGAACTGCCGCAGATCTTGCAAGGGGCTTGAACTGAAGCGGTTGTCAGATCGCGCGACGCAATACTCGCGGGGAGGCCGCGCTCCCCGTGACTTCGGGCGTCCATCTTTTGCAGTGTCCTCGAGGGCTGCAGCATTGTACTCGACGGAAGCAGCGGCGAGGTGCTACCGAGGCTTGAACCGCACCTCGTCCAGGATCGTCGAAAACGTGCTCTCGAAATCGGGGAGCGCGACGTGGAGCGCTTCCCACTTCGGTCGCTGCGGCGTCGAAACCATGTCCTCGAGCAAGCGAGCCATGGCGGCGGTCTCGTCGGCGGGCAACGTGTGAAACGCCGGATGACCGACCCGGACAGCGAAGCCGTTCACTTCAGCATTGACCGGACCAATGTTGAGGATCGGAACGCCGGAGAGCAGGTAGTCATAAATCTTGGTCGACATGTGGCCGGTGACCGCTGGATCGGACGACTCGCGATCGGTGTGAATCAGCGACAGCAGCAGGTCGGCGTCGAGCATCGCCCGCAGCGAATCGTCTTTCGATACCGGGCCGTGGTCGGAGAGCAGCTGTGACAGACCGAACTCCTGACACTCGGTTCGCGCCACCAGCGACGAATCGCCGTAGTATTCGAGCACGATCCGCTCGGCTACCGGCCCCGGCAGCGCCTTGATCGCCTTCAGCAGCGGCGCAAACGTGCAATTGCGATACACCTGACCGGTGAAGACGATGCGGAACCGCTGACGGGCGCGATCGCTCAACCCGACGCGCCGGTGATTCCACTCAGCGACGACACGGCGGTAATGATCGAGATAGGGACGATCCGGCGAGTTGTAGAGGACGCGCACCGGAACCGCCGTGCCGTTGGCGACGAGCGACGCCCGGCACCCGTCCGAAACGGTCGTGATCAATGCGGCTTTGCGGTTGACCGGTCGCTCGATGATGCGGTTGACCAGCGACCGGGCCAACGCCGGATAGGGCCCGTGAGGATTGCTGGTCCACAGATCGCGGTAGTCGAGGATCAGCGGCACCGAACGCGCCTCCGCCAGCGTCGCCGCGGCGCCAAAGGTAATGAATGGTGCGCCGGTGGCGATCACCAGACCGACTTCGCTCTGGGGAATCTTCGCCAGCGCCGAGCGCAACGGACGAACCCAATCGACGCCGGGCCCGCACAGCAGGCGGGTCGCCACTCCGCCGATCAGCCGCTGGGAACGGGACGGCGCGGCCGCATATCCATAGCCGCCAAGCGCAGGACGAACCGGAACGCGAACGAGACGGGGGTTCTCCAGCAGCTCCCGGCCGTACTCGCGATCGAGCAGTCGCGGATCGACCGCTGTGGTATCGCCGCACAACACATACACACGGTCGAAACGGCTCAGCAGCGTTCGCGCCATGCGCAGCGCCCGCTGCGAGGCGACGACGTTCAGCGGCAGGAAAAACTGCGCCACCAGAACGGCGGCCCTGGACGGCGTATTCGGCGGCGGTTCCGTTCCGGAGACCGCTCCGGTCATCGTCCGTTACGGGATCCCACCATGGCCTTCAAGGTGTTGTTGAGTTTCAGAAGCGTGCGATAGAACGGTTCCTCGGTCGGATACGCCCCGTGCGGAACGGCTGGCGCAGCCATGTACGCCGCGAATTCATCGTCGCTGAATCCCAGCTTCTTGAGCACGAAGACGCGATCCTGCTGCTCCTGCGCCGCGTCCGGGTACGGCGACTGCTTCAACATTTCGATGGCCGTCGCGCGTGACAACTGTCCCGTCACGATCAAGGCAGAGAGATGGCCCCGTCGTTTGTCGAACCCGAATTTCCGCGGCAGGATGTAGCCCTGATAAAACCGTGTGAAGACCGATTCGTAGTGTTTATACGGATAGGGCCTGTATTCACACTCGCGCTGCAGAATCTCGAGCGCCGCGCTCTTCTCGTATTGAAAATAGTCCAGAAACGAAATCCACTGAATCCGGCGCACGTATTCGAACCACACGAAGTCGAATGTCGATATCAGCGGATGCGTCTTGATAGCCATCGATCCGAATCGGCGCTGGATGGCGCGGATGTTCCGCTCGTCGAACTTGAAATGGTTCCAGCCGGGCGGCATGGCCATGCCTTCGGTCGCCATGTTCGTCCCGGCAAGAATCCATCGAATGCCGCGCGCCGACGCCTGCTGGTAGTTGAGCGCGAGCATGGCGTTGTCCATCAGCAGCTCGATGTCCACGACGCTGGCTTTGAAGAACGAGCGCTGCAGATCGCGGTTCTCCTCCCAGTCGATGACGTGCGTGTAGAGGTCGACGTTCAGACGGCGAACCAGGTTGGCGATGTTGTGGGTCGCCAGCTCGGAATTCCAGCCGTTGTCGAGGTGCACCGCCAGCGGCCGCAGCCCGTGGTGCACGGTGAGGTAGAGCAGATACGAACTGTCCACGCCGCCGGAGACGCCGACCACACAGTCGTAATCGTGACCCTGACCGGCAGCTTTGACCTCGGCAATGAAGCGTTCCCGCCGCGCCTCGCTGGCGGCCCCGTGAGCCACGGCGGTCTGGAGCTTTGCTTCGAAGTCCCGGCAGTAACTACAGACGCCGTGCGCGTCGAACACGATGTCCGCAGCCGTTGTGTCCATGACGCAACGAGCGCAGACCCGATAGTTACCCATGCTGAAACAGGTCCTGCAGCACGGAATACGGCGGGTAGTTGATCATCACGGCCCGGTGTTTTCCCACATAGACGAAGAGGCTGCCGGCCGCCACCGCCGACGCGCCGGCATTTGCGGCCAGACGGAGATCCTCGAGCGCCCCGGCGCCGCCGCACGCGATCACGGGCACGTCGACGGCCGAGGTAACGCTCCGCACCAGATCGAGGTCGAACCCTGAGCCTGTTCCGTCCCGCATCACGTCGTTCAGAAAGATCTCGCCGGCACCAGCCGCCGCCATGGCAACCGCCTGTTCCGCCGGACTTTTGTCGGTCGTCGTCTGACGCGTGTGATCGTATACGCGAACCCGCCCAAACAGATCCTTCTTGACGTCGATGCCGACGACGGTGCTCGAGGCCCCAATCCGGTCGGACAGCCGGGTCACCAGCTCCGGCGTCCCGAGCGCCGCAGCGTTCACCACAATCTTTTCGATGCCGAGGGCGACGATGCGCGCCGCCTGCTCCACCGACCTCACGCCGCCTCCGTAGGCGACCGGCATGAAACACTCGCTCGCGATGTTCTCGATTGTCGCCAACGGCGGCTCCCGGCGTTCCCGCGACGCCGTGATGTCGAGAAAGATCAGCTCGTCGACTTCCTTCTCGTTGAAGATCTTCACCGCGTTCATCGGATCGCCGATGTACCTGGGATCCTTGAACCGAACGGTCTTGACGAGCCCGGCGCCTTTCAGCAGAAGACAGGGAATGACGCGGGTCGCTAACACGTCAGCAGCATTCGGCGAAGTTCTTGAGGAACCACATGCCGAACCGGTGGCTCTTCTCGGGGTGAAACTGGACCCCCATCAGATTGCCGTGCTCGAAGCCGGCGTCGAACGTCGTGGCGCCGTGCCGCACTTTCAAAAGCGGATCGTCGGGCAGGTCGCAGGACACGTAGTAGGAATGCGTGAAGTAGAAGCGCGGTTCCTCCGGACACTCGCGCAGGAGCGCGCTCTCCTTCGCGGGCCGCGCGACGTTCCAGCCCATATGCGGAATCTTCAGCGCGGGATCAGTCCGACGATCGAACCGCCGCGTCGTCGCTTGAACCCAGCCCAGACCGGGCAGCGCGCCCTCTTCGCTGCCGCGCGTCATCAACTGCATGCCGAGACAGATTCCCAGCACTGGCGTTTTCTCGACCAGGACTTTCTCAGTGATCACCGGCACGAGGCCCGACTCGGTCAGCCGCGACATCGCGGCGTCGAACGCGCCGATGCCCGGCATGATGAGCTTCCGGGCGCGGCGAATGTCCTCGGCGGCGCCTGTGACCGCACACCGGACGCCGATCTTGTCCAGCATATTGCGGATCGAATTCAGGTTCCCGACTCCATAGTCAACGATGGCAATCATGAAATTGGTGAGCGGCTGCGCATTTCATTTTACTGGGGGACCCTCGCGGCCTCCACAAACGCGCAATCAGGCAATTGTTCCGAATTGAACCGGTACAGCCAGACCGGAAACCTGGGTTCCGGCGCAAACGGGTTTCGCACGGCCATCGGGTCATCAGTCGGTCCGGCCACCACGGGCCCGACGCAACCGGACAGCGCGGTGTATCGGGGCGCCGTTCCCATCAGCACGTGGGTGACGCCGCGTTCTTTCAGCCGCATCAAATAGGGCTCGGCTTGACGCGATCGGGCATCGACGACCGCCGCCCAGTCGAAAGAGACGACGTCTCGCGGCGCGAGCGCGATCGAACGATTGGCGCTCAACAGCACCGCGTCGGATGGCAGGGTGGAATTCACCCATTGCATCACGTGATAGCCGTTGGCGTATTTATCCATCACCGCCGCGCGCCAGCGCGGCGTCAGCGCTCCGGGGAACAGCGAAACCGCGCCGAACCAGAACAAGGCCGCGGTCAACAGCGCCTGCGCCACCAGCGGCCACTGGAACCAACGCGAATCAATCAGCGCGGGTGGTTGCGCCTGGATCGCGAACAGCATGAGGAGCCAGATAGAGGGTTCGAGATAGTAGCGTCCAAGCATCGGACCGAATTTCGCGACCACCAGGCAGACGACGGCCACGGCGGCGAGCCCGACCCACATCCACGGATCGCGCCGCGGCCTCAGGGCCGTCAATAGAACCAGGATCGCCGGCCCAATCACCACCGTCAGATTGCTCAGTCGACTCGTGAAAAACAGCAGCAACGGAAACGGAATTGGCGATCGGAGCGTGAATCGCCGCAGGTGAACGTCAAAGGCGTCGCTCCCCGGCCAGTCTCCCGGGATCGACTTGATCAGAGAGTTGATCAAGGTGTCGTGAAAATAGTGCTGCCTCCACAATGTCGGCGGCACCAGCAAGAGCGCAGCGGCGACGCCGATTCCCATGGCCGGCCAGAGCAATCCGCGCCTGGTCATGGCGCGGAGCGACAGCAGGCCGACCACGCCACCGCTCAGCAGGAACGAGAGCTTCGCCTGAGCGGCCGACACCGCCAGGAGGCAGACCAGCGCGTGGCCCTGAAGAGCGGCGCGTCTCGTCAACATGCGGCGGGATGGATAGATCACCATCGCGAGCGCCAGCGATGTCATCGCGCTCGGCAAGACCTGCGGCTTTTGAGCGATCAACTGCACGATCATGGGCGCCGAGAGCGCGACCACCGCCGCGATGAGCCGCGCCCGCCGCGTCAGCTCGGTCGAGCTCGACGAGCGATCGGAATCGGCGAAGACCAGGAGCGCCGCGATCCCGGCCAGACCCGCGAATTGCAGCACCGCGCCGAAGTTGTCGCTCCCGGCTGCCAGGCCGATCGCGTTCAACATTTCGTGGCTTCCAGCGAGTCGGCCGTGGAGCCATTCGGGAGTGACGTCGATGCCGCCGCGACGCAGCCACGCCACTGGCGCGCCGAGGTGATAGTCGAGCGAATCGGCGTCTGTCGGCGGACCGAACGACATGAGGGCCGCGCCGGCGAGCAGCGCGATCAGCAGGAGCGTCCAGGTGCCGAACCCTTCGCTGAAGA
>Ga0068859_100004347_pt1 | contig 14456 bp, 11 predicted proteins | sample KBSSwiS22_FD_66585 | JGI IMG/M metagenome (GOLD analysis project Ga0068859, IMG submission 66585) | Switchgrass rhizosphere microbial communities from Kellogg Biological Station, Michigan, USA - KBS Switchgrass S2-2 | ecosystem: Host-associated > Plants > Roots > Rhizosphere > Soil ...
GAGGCGCGGCGCCGACTGCTGGCCAACGACCCTCGGACCGCGACCATCCGCAGCGCCGTCGGCTGGTCGTCGCTGGCGGGGGCGGTCCTGGGCGTCGTCCTCGCGTTCGTGGCGGCCGCGCCGGAGGACACGGGCCGCGGGACGCCGCGCCGGGGGCCAGGGGCGTCGCTCGCCCTCGCTCACCGTCCGGCCGCTCGCCCGGCTTCGCCAGGTCGGCCTCTCGGCGCCAGCCGGGAACAAACGCAGGCATCCGCGCTTCCGCCGCCCGCCGCGCCGACGCCGTCTCCGGTGCGCCCGGACGACCTACCACCGGCCACGTTGGCGATGGCTCCGAAGCCGGCCGTCGCCGTGACGCCCTTCGAGAGCGCCGCGAGCCCAGCTCCCGGTGGGGCTCCGGCGGTCGCCGCCGCCCCCCCGGCCCCGAGCGCGGAGGACGCGAGCCAGGGGCCCGTCGTTCGGTCGGCGACTTCGCTCCCGGCTCCTTCCGATCGGACGAGCTCTGCGAAGGGGCGACGGCGCGAGGGTCCCGGCAGCCCGGCTGCGCTCGCCAGGACGGACGCGACCGGTGCGAGCGGTTCGCACGGCGCCGACGCCGACGAGTTGGTCTGGTTGGCCGAGCGTGCGTTCCAGGCCGGACACGCGGCCGAAGCGATCCGCCTCGGGCAAAAGGCGCTCGCCGCCGGCGCGGGCGCTCGGGCGCAGCTGACCATCGCGGGTGCGTACTTCGACATGCGCGAGTTCGACCGCGCCCGCGGCGCCTACGAGGCGGTCCTCGCGGAGGATCCCGGAAATCAAGCGGCGCGCGCGGGCCTCGACATCTCGCGGAGCGCCCTGGCGCGCTCCATCGCGCGGGCGCCATGAAGATGAAGGGCTCTTCGCGCCCCATGGCATGCAGAGGCACCCCGCTCGTCGGTAGGCGCGCGCCGCGGATGGGGCGCTTGGCGCGCGTCGGTATCGCTGGGGGAGCGGCGGTTCTTCTGGCGGCAGGATGGGCCGGCCCCGTCCACGCCGCGAGCGCGGCCACCGGCGGCCGGCGCGCGGGCGCCGCCGAGCAGACCGCGGTGAGCAACAACCAGCCGAGCGGGCCGACCGGCGGGCTGGTTTTGGCGGTGGCCGCGCCCGAGCTGGCGAGCTCGGCACGTCGCGACTTCGAGCTGAACCTCACGCGCGGGCTTCGGTTCAGCGGGCTCGAGGTCGCGGCCGAGTCCGCGGGGGGAGCCGCGCCGGCGCTGGCGGCCTGCGCGGACCCCGCATGCGTGCGCGCGATCGGCACGGCGCGCGGCGCGATCGCGCTCGTCCGCGCGTCGGTCCGAGCGGCGCCGGACGACGAGCGCAACGGTGCACGACGCTCGTATACGATCGAGATCGAGGCCCTTCCCACCTCGACCGGACGCGCGGCCATCCAGCGCCGCAACGTCTGTGCGAGTTGCACGATCGACGTCGCCACGCACCTCGCCTACCTGCTCGCGGCAGAGGTCGGGCAAAGCGTCGGCCAGAAGGTGGCGGAAGCCTCCTCGTCGAGCGCGCCAGCCGCGGCCGAGGCGCCCCCTCCCGCCGCTCGATCCGAAGCTGCGGTGAAACCGGCCGGCGTCGCCCGGACGCTGCCGGCCGCGACCGATGCCGCGCCAAGCGCTCCGGCGCGGCGGCCCGCCGCGGTCGCGCTCGATTCCGCCGCCGAGCCCGCCACGGTCGTGCCCCATCATGTGGCCGCGGCCGTTCTGGGAGGTCTCGGCGTCGCGGCCGTCACCGCGGGGGCGGTGCTCTGGTTGCGAGGTCCTCAGTCGACGTGCCCGGGTCTCCCGCCCTCGGCGTGCGGGCAGACGTACGACGACACGACGACCGGCCAGGTGCTGGCCGGTGCCGGCGTCGCCGCGCTGGCGGGAGCCATCCTGTGGTGGAGCTGGCCGGTGGCGGAGGAAGACCCGAAGTCCCCGTCGCCCCCGCGCGTGGCCATCACTTCCCGAGGAGTGCTCGTCGGAGGGCGTTTCTGACATGCCGCAAGCGCCGCGCAATGTTGGGGGCAGGATGCGGCGAGCCGTCTTGCTCGCCGTGCTTGCAGCGACGGCGGTGCCGAGCGCATGCCGCAAATACGAAGAGACCGCCGACTTTTGCTCACGAGACGACGAGTGCCCGTCCGGACACTGCGACTTGGCGGCTCGGAGGTGCCTCGCGCCGTCATTGACCGACGGGGGCGCCGCGGGACATGGCGGAACGACCGCCGACGGCGGAGTCGCCGGCGCGGGCGGATACCCGACCGCGGCCGGCGGAGCCGCGGGAGGAACCGGAGCCCCACCGACGGGCGCCGCCGGGACCGGCCTCGGCGGAAGCGGAACCGGCATGACGGCAGGTGGAGGCGGGGGCGGAGAACCAAGCGCGCGAGGCGGCGGCCCCAGTGCCCCCGCTTCGGGCGGCGTCGCGGGCGTCGCGCCCCCCAGCGGAGGGGCGGGCGGCCACGCGGGCGCCGGTGGCCGAAGCGGCTGCGCCGCGAAGGCGGACTGCGCGTCCACCCCCGCCACGCCCGTCTGCGACACGGCCACGCGCGCCTGCGTCGGCTGCCTGTCGAACGGCGACTGCAGCGGCGGGACCCCCGCCTGCAACACGACCACCCGGACCTGCGTCGAATGCGCCACTGACACCCAATGCGGCACCACCGCGAAGCCCTTCTGCTCGAGCGCCGGCGCCTGCGTCGGGTGCGCGATGGCCCCGGCGGGCGCCTCGGCCTGTACGAAGAAGGATGCCACCCACCCCGTGTGCGGCGCGACCGGCGCCTGCGTCGAGTGCGCCGCCGACCCCGACTGCCACGACGCCAGCAAGCCGCTGTGCGCCGCCGCCACCGCCACCTGCGTGCCCTGTTCGATGGGCGCGCCCAGCGGCGCCGCCGCATGCGCCAAGAAGGACGCCGCCCACCCCGCGTGTGGCGCGACCGGCGCCTGCGTCGAGTGCGCCGCCGACGCCGACTGCCACGACGCCAACCGAGGCTTCTGCGCGTCGAACGGCACCTGCGTCGGCTGCGCCCAAGCGCCCGCCGGCGCCGGTGCTTGCGCGGGCCGCGATCGCGGCAAGCCCGCCTGCGGCCCGAGCGGCGCCTGCGTGGCGTGCGTGACCAACGCGGATTGTCCGAACACCACCCCGGTCTGCTCGGCGTCGAACGCCTGCGGCCCCTGCTCCAAGGACGGCGACTGCTCAGGGCGCTCGGGTCCGGGCGTGTGCATGTCCCATCAGGACGGCCGCTGCGCGGACGACGCCGAGACTCTCTACGTCCAGGCGGTCCCGTCCTGTTCCGACGCGAGCGGCGCCGGGGGCGCAAAGGCGACCGCCGGCACCAGCGCGACCCCGCTATGCACGCTGCAGGCCGCGACCTCGGCGGTCTCTGCGATGTCCAACATGGCCGATCTCGTGGTGGTGCGAGGCACCGTCACCGGCGCGACGGCGGCGTTCGCCGTCCCGGCCAAGAAGAAGCTGTCCGTGGTCGGGCAGATGACCGCCTTCATCGCGGGCGGCCTCAGCCCCGCCTTCCGCCTCTCCAGCGGTGAAGCGTTCCTGCGCGACCTGAAGCTCACCACCGCCGCGTCCATCGGCTGTCAGGCCGACACCGGCACGCTCCTTCGCCTCGACCATGTGACCGTCACCGGCAACGTCGGCGGCGGCATCCTTCTCGACGGCGCCGCGTTCGAGATCCGCAACTCGACCGTCACCAGCAATGGCCCCGCGGTCCAGGGAGCCGTCAGCTGGGGCGGCATCTTCGCGAACAACCCGCCCGCCGCCGGGCCCAAGACACTCGACCTCCTCACGGTCCAGGGCAACCTCAGCCCCGGTATCACCTGCTCGAGCGCGATCACCGGCACCGGCGTCCTCGCCTCCTCGAACCTGGGCGGCGACGTGATCAGCACCTGCGGCTTCGCTCCTTGCACCGCCGCCAGCGCCTCCTGCGGCGCGCGCTGAGCAAGGTCGGACGGGGCGATCCGCGGCAGAGCTGCATCGTCTCTCGGCCCCATTCCCAGTCGGCCCCATCGCTGGCCGTGCCTATGCCCTGATGCGGCCGCCCCCCGGCTTCACCTGAGGTGGTCCTGGTCATATGACTAACTCTCCTTAGTCATATCTACATAAATCATTGAAATTACTAATTATTTCAGTGGCACAGCGGCTGCACAGAGGGTTGGCAACTTCCTCCGAGGGGGAGCGAAGGAAACCGATTTTCGAAGGAGCTTTCCAATGAACACCGCCAAGAAGACCGCCACCATCCGCGTCCGCTCCGCCGTCAAGGCCGGTGGCTTCGGCTCGAGCAACCACAATGCCTCGGCGAAGACGGCCGGCATCCGCGTCCGCTCCGCCGTCAAGGCCGGTGGCTTCGGCTCGAGCAACCACAACGCCTCGGCGAAGACGGCCGGCATCCGCGTCCGCTCTGCCGTCAAGGCCGGTGGCTTTGGCTCGAGCAACCACAACGCCTCGGCGAAGACGGCCGGCATCCGCGTCCGCTCCGCCGTCAAGGCCGGTGGCTTTGGCTCGAGCAACCACAACAGCTCCGTGCGCGTCGCGCGATAGCCCGCGCATCAAGCGGGCGACAGTCGCGCGAGCTCAGCGCATGCTGAGCTCGCGTGCATTCGTGGCGAGCACATGCAGCCAGGTCTCGACCTCGACGGCAGCCCTGGCGCCTTCCGGTGTTGAACGCAGGAGCGCCAAGGCCTCGCTGGCCAGCGCCGCCGCCCGTTCTTTCGAATGGCTCAGTTCGGTGCGCGCCAGCGCGAATTTCGCCTCGCCGAGTAAGACCACCTCGTCGCGATTGGACTCGATGAGGGCAATCGCGCGTCGAAGGGTCCGAGCCCCTTCCGCCATGGCCTTCAACCCGACCTGACTCTTTCCCAGTGCCACGAGCGCATAGCGGACGGTGTAGTGCTCCCATCCGAACTCTCGACTTGCGATCTCGAGCGCGCTTTCCGCCGCGGTCCTCGCCTCCCCGTATTGTCCCTTGGCGTTCTTGAGATCCGCGCGCGTTTCGAGAAGGGACGCCACGCGGGGATGGTCGCTTCCCAGCGCGGCCACCGTGATGGTGACCGCGTGGTCGTTCCGCTGAATGGCTTCGTCGACCCGTCCCAAAGAGAGAAGGACCTCGGCAACGTTGTTTTCCGAGATGGCGACATCGACATGGTCTGGCCCGTACGCGCGTTCCTTGACCTTGATCGCCTCGAGTGAATAGCGCAGGGCCTCGTCCAGCGCCCCCCGACGGACGTGGAGCATGCCGCGGTTGTTGGCCAACCACCCCGCCGCGACGTCGTGTCCGGGTCCCGCTCGTCGCAGGACGGCACCGGCCAGCTGTGACCAGCGCTCGCCTTCCGGGTAGCGGGAGCCGGCATACCCGACGATGAAAACGAGCTGGGCGCTCGCCAGGAGAGTGACTTCGTCGTACCGAGAGCTCTCCGCCAGCCAGACGGCCGATTCGTAATTGCTCTCAGCGGCCTTGAAATTACCGCTCAGGGTCGCGAGGAGGGCCGACTGAAGCTGCGCTTCGGCCATCAACGGCTCGTATCCCGTTGCCTTGGCCGCTTCGACGACCTTCTCGATCCGGGCGGCGGCCTGCTTCATCTTGCCCGCGTCGCCGAGCGCCTTGACCTCGGCCAGGGCCACGCGCGTGTCCTCGACGGCGCGGCGAACGGCCGGGTTGTCGGGCGGCCTCACCACGGCCTTCAGCGCCGCGATGTCCGCGCACTGCTCGACCGACCGCAGGGACTGGACCGCCTCCGCCGCCTTGCTCACCACGTCGCCGTTTGCGTCGGCGAACACGTTCGTCAGCGCCCGGACCTCGTTGAAGCGATCCTGCAGGCAGCTCATGCGCAGGTCGAGGACCTCGGCGGATTGTTCGCCGCGCAGGTGGGTGGCCTCGCAGGCGTCGCGGTGCATGTCGTTCCAGGCGCCGACGTAACGGTCGAGGGTGCTCTGGACCAGCGCGAAGGCGTCGGCCGCGTAGCGCTTTCCCGTCTGAATGAAGGCGCGACGGATGCCGTCCTTGCGCGCAGACAAGACCGCTCGCCCATGTTGCCCGGGCAGCTCCCAGACGCCAGCCAGCTTGGCGTCGGCGCTCACGCACCTGGTCTTCTGCTTCTGCGAGGCCTGGATGAGGGCCACGGTCAGCACGGCGATGACGCCGGCCACGGAGCCCGAGGCGAGGTAGCGCCGGCGCCGGCGGCTCGGATCGGCGGCCAGCGCGGCGAGCAGCGCCTCCATCGAGGCGTGCCGTTCGTCGCGATCGACCCGCAAGCCGCGCAGGATCACCTTGCGCAACCAGGTCGGGACCCGCGTGTTCGGAGGAACGTCGCGCACGCGGCCCAACATCACCTGGCGGGTGAGATCGGGGAGGCTCTTACCGGCGAAGGGCCGCTCGCCGTAAAGGGCCTCGTAAAGCGCGACGCAGAAGCTGAACTGATCGGACTTCGCGTCGGCCACCTTGCCGGCGAATTGTTCCGGCGCCATGTAGGCCGGCGTCCCCATCATGGCGCCCGATTGCGTGAGCGGCGAGGCCAGCGCGGTCGGCGACATGGCGGCCGAGATCTCGGATCCGACGGCCTTGCTCAGGTCGCGCGTGGCTCCGTCCATGTCGGAGGCCGCGTCGGCAAGGGCCAGGGCCAGCGCCCGGCTCGACGGTAACGGCGTACCTCCCGTTGGGCCAGCCGTTGGGCCAGCCGCCGGGCCAGCCGTATTGCCTCCAGGCGCGCCGGCACCCGTTCCTTCACTCTTTCTCCCAGCGGGGGACCCGCTCTTCGCCGCCAAATTGGAAGACTTGATCCCGGACGGCGACGAGATCTCGGTGGCCGGCGCCAGCGGCCCACCGCTTCCGCTTCCACTCGTGCTCTTGCGGCTCGAGCTGGGGGTCGACCCGAAAACCCGCGCGCCCGAGAGGGTCGTGGCCCGGCGAGACGGCGTCCCCGCCGCATCGTCAGTCGCGCCCTCGACGACGGACGAGGCCTCGCTGCGAGCCAGGCCGAAGTCCATGACCCGGACCTGGCCGTCCTTGCCCACCATCGCGTTCTCGGGTTTGAAGTCGCGGTGGACCAGCCCCCGTTTGTGAGCGGCGGCGAGCCCTCGCCCGGCGGCCAGGTAGCGGTCGACGATGTCCTTCCAGGAGCGGATCGCGGACTGTTGCCAGTAGCTGAGGGTGTTCCCGTCGACGAACTCCATCGCCAGGAAGACCCGCTCGCCGAAGGTCCCGACGTCGTAGACCGCGACGACGTTGGGATCGGAGAGCTGGGCCAAGGCCTGGGCTTCGCGCAGCATCCGGGCGCGTCCCTCGGCGGCGTCGGTGCCGCCGCTGGGTGTGCCGTGCAGCACCTTGATGGCGACCTTGCGGTCCAGCTCGGGGTCATAGGCGGCGTAGACCTCGCCCATGCCCCCCTTTCCGAGCAGCGTCAAGACCAGGTAGCGACCGATGGTCGCTCCTCGCCCGAGCTCGGCGGCGCCGCTTCCTGTTTCCTCGGCCATGGATGATACGCGCGACCTTTGGCCGCCCCTCTACCATCGGAAGAGGTCCTTCCGAATTGAGGGTTTGAGCCGCCGACCCTAGAAATCGGGCCAAGGATACGGAGCCGGCCCGACCCTCGGCACCAAAGAAGGGGTCGCCGGATACCACCCTGAACCGAAATGTCGGGAACCGGTTGCTCTTTCCGAATTTCCCACGGATACTAAGAAACCCCGTCCGACCCCCACCCACCTGCCGGCAGAGGTATGACAGATGCGGTCGACTGTTCGTCTCCCTCGTGCTCTATCCCTGGGTCTCGCTCTCTCGCTCGCTCTCCCCGCCGTAGTTGTTGGCTCGGGCGGGCGCGCGTGGTCCAAGCCACCTCCCGCGCCAGCCAAGAAGACGGCCCAGGAGCTCAGCTCCTCGGACGACGCGCTTCAAAAGCAGATGGACTGGGAGAACAAGGTCCTCGGTCCCAATACCGAGAAGAAGATCGATCTCGCCAAGATCCAGAAGCTGCAGGCCGAGGAGACCGCCCGGCGCGAACGGCAAGAAAAGATTGATCGCGCGGAGAAGGAGAAGCGCGAGCGCGAGGCCGAGAAGGCAGCCGCCGCCCAGCGCAACGTCCACGCGCCGAGCACCCGAGACGTCCCCGAGATCGAAGAGGCGCCACCTCCCCCGCCCAAGCCGGCCGAGAAGCACGACGACGCGTTCGTCGATCGCCTGCTGAAGGACAAGGGCGGGACGAAGAAGAAGAGCGCAGCGGTGACCAACGACGAGGTCGACCAGCTGCTGAACGCCAGCAAGCCGGACAAGCAGGCGAGCAAGGGCAAGGCCGGCCGGAGCGACAGCGTGGATCAGATCCTCTCCACGGCCGACAAGGAGCCGAGCATCAAGACCGTGGCCAAGCGGCCGACCGTTACGGACGAGCCGGTCAGCGCGGAAGCGGCCGCGCGCGAGGCCGCCCTGAAGGCGATCGCGGCGGCGCAGGCGAAGAACGAAGAAGAGCGGAATCGGAACAAGCGGCCCGTCGTCCCGGACGCGGCCGTGCTTCGCGCGCGCGCCGAGGCGCAAGCCCGCGCCAGTGCTCCTCCACCGTCGAGCTCCTCCGGAGGCGCGACCAAGGCCAGCTGGAACGATCCGTTCGCGAACGAGGCGGACGACGTGCCGCGGTCGAAGCGCTCGAAGGTGACCACCTCTGTTCGTCCGCCCTCTCCTTCGGACGACATGGACACGGACCCCGCCCCCATGCCCTCGAACAAGCGGGACAGCGCAGGCGCGTCGATGGGGAAGGATCCGTTCGATCCCGGTACGAAGACGCCGACGCGAAGGGCGAAGGCCCGGAAATCCGGTCACCACCACGGCGGTGGCAAGGGAAAGCGTCCGCCGAACTGGAAGGATCCGTTCGCCTGAGATCGCGGTTGCGCTCGAGCGCAACTTCGCCAGAAACGTCATTCGGTCCGCACGGACGTCGCAGGTGACCACCCAACGGTGGGCGCTCGTGAGTGGCGTTCGTCCCCGCCTTCGCGCAGCTAGGTAATCCTCCGAGGCAAAGGCCTCCGATCACGACGACCACAGGTGGCGCACGTCTGAGGCGGACTGCCACATGTTGGCGAGGCGGCCATCCATTCCGCCACATGGGTCCTCGGCCCTGTCTCCCCGGTGCGAGTGTTTTGGGGCAGTTGGCGCGGCGGGCGGCGTGGCACATGTCGTGCTGACGTTGGGGCTGCATTCGACGGAACGGGGCCAGCCCCCATCTTCCGATCGATTCACCCCACACAAGGAGATCTCCATGAACCTCACCCGCGTTCTGTTCATCGCTCTCGCCATCGCCCTCCCCGCTTCGTGGACGGTCGCCAAGGCCGAGGATGCCCCCGCCGCCGAGGGCGCCGCCAAGAAGGAGAAGAAGGGCAAGAAGGCCAAGAAGGAAGGCGCCGAGGAGAAGAAGGACGAGGCGGCCAAGTAAATCGCTCGTCGACTCGTGCGAGAGAGAGATCTCGCGAGCGAGCCAACGCCAGAGTTTTTCGAAGACCCGAGCCGGGCTCCCGGCTCGGGTTTTCTTTTTTCGAGTGTCGCGCGTGTAGACTGCGAGCGATGTCCGCTTCGCTCACTCACCTGCCCTTGTTGCAACCGGATTGTGGGACGTACCCGTGTCGCGACGACTGCTGCTCCGAAGGTTGCGACGTGTGGCCCGCCGAGCGAGACGCCTTGCTGGCGAGCGGCCTCGCGGGGCCGAGCGACTTCGACGAAGGGTACGAGGACGACGAGGGAGACTTTCTCTTTCGCACGTCGCTCGGGCCACGCGGCTGCACTTTTCTGGAATCGACGCGAGGCTGCCGCCTCCACACATCCGGGTTGAAGCCCGCGGTCTGCGCCGCCGTTCCGCGTGATACGCGCGAGGCCGACGAGATGAGCGCGGATGGCATGCTGCCGTGCCGTTCGGAGTGGCGTGCGTTCCCGTAATGACGGCGCCTTGTCGCGTCGAGATCCCTTCTGCTCGACCGGATCGCACGAGCGTGACGATGGAAGACGGCGCCGGCTGAGTTGCTCCAGACAGCCGTTTGGCGCAAGCTAGGAGCCTCCATGGGCGCCGTTCCCTCGATCAAAGTCCTCTTGGTGGACGATCACCACCTATTCCGCGAAGGACTGCGCACCGTCCTCGCATCGGCCGAGGACATCTCGGTCGTCGGCGAAGCCTCGACCGGGCGTGAAGCCTTCCAAATGGTCGAGGAGCTGAAGCCCGACATCGTCACGGTCGACGTGACACTGCCGGACGGCGACGGGATCCTCGCGACGCGGGAGATCCTCCGGCGGCGGCCCAGCACGCGGGTGCTGATGCTGACCATGCATGGCAACCACTACTACCTCTCCCAAGCGCTCGGCGCGGGAGCGCGCGGCTACGCCCTCAAGGAACAGCTCCCCACTGAGATCGTCGATGCGCTCCGCACGGTGGCTCGGGGTGAGGTCTATGTCGCGCCTCAGCTTCCCCAGAACGTGGCGCCGGCGCCCGCCGGCACGCGACGCGCGAACGCGACCACGCCGCTCGAGACGCTGTCACCGCGCGAGCGCGACATCTTCGATCTGATCGTGCGCGGCTACACGAACACGGCCATGGCCGAGACGCTTCAGCTCAGCGTCAAGACGATCGAGACGCACCGGGCGCACATCAACAAGAAGCTCCGCGTCCACTCGACCGGCGAGCTGATCCGACTGGCGGCGCTGCACGGGCTCGTCGCCAGCTGAGGCTCGGCACGGCGCGCAGCGCGCCGGCGAATGGAGCTCCCCTTTGCAACAGGGCCTACGGGGTGGCCCCGCCTCGCGCGGCCGCGCGCAGAGGGAGTCGGGTGGTGACGACCAGCGCCGCTTCGTCGTCGCTCTCCTTCGCGCCCTCGACGTCACCGCCCTGCATCCGCGCCACGCAGCGGGCGAAGACGAGGCCGAGGCCAAAGTCGGGGCGCGCGTGGCCGAGATCGGCCTTGCCGGGGTGATAGGGCGTGAAGAGATGCCGGAGCTCGTCCTCATCGATGCGGGCGCGCGGCGCTCGCACCGTGAACACCGCGGCGAGAGCGGGGCCCGGACCTCCCTCGCTCGTCAGTCGCGCCATGACCGTCCCTTCGGCCGCGATGAACGCGCCGGCGGCGGCCACAACGCAACCGAAGGCCCGCCGGAGGCGCACGGGATCGCCGTCGAGCACCAGCGGATCATCCGCGGGCAGCGCAACCTGCAGGTCGACCTTCACGAGCCGGCGAGCCAGCGCGCGGGCCGCGGCCTCCACCCCCTGGCGCACGAGGGACGCCAGATCGCACCTCTGCTTCTCGATGGGGAGCTGGCCCACTACGGCGCGCGTGACGTCCGCCAGGAAGGCCATCTGCTCGCTCAGGTCGGCCGTGCTGGCATCGATGGCGTCGAGAGCGAACGGCCGGTCGGCGTCCCGGCCCGTGCGCAGGACGTGGCTCCACATGCGGATGGCCCCGAGCGGCGTGCGCATGTCGTGGGCCAGGCGCGCCGCCACCTCGTACATCCACTCGTCGATCTCGCGCAACGCTGCCGCCTCGGCGCTGGCTGCGGGGCCCGCTCCGGACGGCTGCGACGACGGATCCCCCGCGGGCGGCGTGGCGTCGCGCCGCTCATTCATGGCTCCTCGTTGGCTTCGAGGACGCGCAGCGTGTTCAGGCCCCAGACCTTGTGCAGATCGGCGGGCGTGACGCCCCGGCGGACCAGCTCGGCCGCCAGCGCCGGCATCTTGCTGGCGTCCTCGAGGCCGGCGGGCGTGGCCGGGATCCCGTCGAAGTCGCTGCCCAGACAGACGTGATCGGCGCCGGCGACCTCGATCATGTGAACGATGTGATCGGCGAGCCGGCTCAGGGGCACGGGGGGCAACCGGGCCGACTCCTCCTGCACGCGGCGCCAGCCGGCGTCGATCGGCATGGATCGCATGGCGGCCCACAGCGGCGCCTGTTTGCGGGCGTAGTCTGCGTCGAGGAACGCCGGGTTGTAGTTCACACATACGGCGCCCCCGTTGCGCGCCACCGCCCGCAGCATGGCGTCCGTGACGTTGCGCGGGACGTTGGCCAGCGCGCGCGAAGAGGAGTGCGACAAGATGACGGGCTTCTTCACGTAGCGGATCGCATCCCAGAAGAGCGGATCGGAGACATGCGACAAATCGACCATCACGCCCAGCTTCTGCATGCGATCGACGAGGCGCTCGCCAAACTCCGTCAGCCCGCGGCCGTCGCCATCGTCGCCGGAGGAGCCGCCGATCGGGTTCGAGTTCGTCCACGTCAGCGTCATGTAACGAACACCCTCGGACGCCAGGCGTGCGAGGTGCGCCAGCTGTTTGGCTTCGCTGACGTTGCCGAGGGCGTGGCCTCCCTCGACGCCGAACAGGACCGACTGGATCCCCTTGGCCGCGTTGTCGCGGACCTCGCCGGCGGTGCGCGCCACCGCGAGCCGCCCGTGGCTGGCGGCCACCATGCCATGTACGGCCTCGATCTGCGCGAGCGCCTCGGTGAAGTACGAGTCGGGCGGCGTGCGCGCCGGGAGCACGAAGATCGAGAAGAACTGGGCATCGACCCCGCCCGCGCGCATCTTCGACAGGTCCAGGTGCGCGCCCGGGATACCGCTCACGAAGTTCGCGCCCTGGTACACGATCCGTTGCGTGGTGTCGGCGTGGGTGTCGACCAGCAAGGGGTGGCTCTCGCCGGAGTCACCTCCGCGGCCGGCCGACGGAGCCGTCAGGATCATGGACCCAGGCCGGGGCGGCGGCGGCACGCTCCAGGCCAGGGCGGCCAGGGCGAGGGAGGAGGCCAGGGAGGACGCCAGGAGGGATGGCATGGCCCGCTAGCATAAGCCGCGCTCCGCTCCTCCGGAAATCCGGGCAGCGTTCGCTCAGCCGAAGACGTTGCGGCCGTGGGAAGAGATGACGTCGCGAAACCAGGCGGCGGAATCCTTGGGGGTCCGCTTGCCGGTCTGGTAATCCACGTGCACCAGCCCGAAGCGGTGCTTGAAGCCCTCGGCCCACTCGAAGTTGTCGAGCAGCGACCAATGGAAGTAACCGCGCACCGGAACGCCGTCCGCGATGGCGCGCCCCAGCTCGCGCAGGTAGCGAGCCGTGAAGTCGATGCGGGTTGGATCGTGGCACTTGCCGTCGAGGCTGACCCAGTCCCGCACCGACACTCCGTTCTCGGTGATGTAGAGGGGCATCTTGTAGCGCTCGTAAATGAACTTCGGCATCCAGTACATCGTCTCCGGGGCCACCGCCCACTCGAAGCTGGCGGTGATGGGGAACCCATCTGGCCAGGGGACGGTCTCGGCTTTCCCGTCCTTGCCGCGCCGGACGCGGTCGGCCTGGTACTGGTTGATTCCGATGAAGTCGAGCGGCTGCCCGATGACCTTCAGGTCGTCGGCCAGGACCCCGGTCGAGAACAGCGGGGGCAGGTGGGCGGCGTTGCCCTTCAGGTACTCCGCGGGGTACTTGCCCAGCACCATGGCGTCGAGCCAGAGCGTGTTGCTGTACATCGTCTCCGGATCGGTGGCGAGCGCGCGCTCGCGCGCGATCTTGACGTCGTCGGCGGCCAGCGTGGCCGGGATGCGATTGACCCCGGCCTGCGCGGTCCCCACCAACACCTTCTTCTTCACCTCGGCGCGCACCGCCTGCACGGCCCGGCCGTGGCCCCGCATGGTGTTGTGCGCCGCCAGCATGACCTCGGTGAAGCGCAGCTGGTCGCCCGGCGCGTGACGCCCGAGCTGCATGCCGGAGCCGATGTAGACCTGCGGCTCGTTGAGCGGCATCCAGGCGGCCACCCGATCGCCGAGCTTGCGCGCCACGACGCGGGTGTAGTCGGCGAACCACTCGGCCACGTCGCGGTTGAGGAAGCCGCCGCGGTGATAGAGCGCGAGCGGCAGATCCCAGTGATAGAGCGTGGCCCAGGGGGCGATGCCAGCCGCCAGCAGCTCGTCGAGGAGACGGTCGTAGAAGTCGAGACCCTTGGCGTTGACGGCGCCCGTCCCCTCCGGCAGCACGCGCGACCACGAGATGCTGAAGCGGTAGGCGGGCAGGCCCATGTTCTTCATGAGGGCCACGTCCTCTTTCATCCGGTGATAGTGATCGGCCGAACGATCGGGACATTGATCGCGCCAGACCTTGCCGGGCTTGCGGCAGAGCATGTCCCAGATGCAGGGTCCGCGGCCGTCCTCGGCGGCGGCGCCCTCGACCTGGTACGCGGCGGTGGCGGCGCCCCACAGGAAGTCCTTCGGAAACTCGCGGGGCAGCGCGGGCAGCTTGATGGACGCCGGCGGCGGCGCCCCCCACGAGCGGCGCAGGGGGGCCAGGCTCGCCGCGGCGAGCGAGGTCGCCCCCAGCCCCAGCAGCTCGCGACGATCGACCAGCCGTTTCGAGACGCGGTGGCTCACGGTTGCCGAACGTAGCGGCGGCGGCGGCCATGGTCAACCCGCGCGGAGCGCCCAGGCCGGCCGTGGACCGCTCAACCCTTGCGGCCGCGTCCGTGGT
>Ga0068859_100004353_pt1 | contig 14451 bp, 9 predicted proteins | sample KBSSwiS22_FD_66585 | JGI IMG/M metagenome (GOLD analysis project Ga0068859, IMG submission 66585) | Switchgrass rhizosphere microbial communities from Kellogg Biological Station, Michigan, USA - KBS Switchgrass S2-2 | ecosystem: Host-associated > Plants > Roots > Rhizosphere > Soil ...
ACCGGGCTGTAATCGGGCTTGTCCTCTCTGGTAAGTTGCCACGGCTCGCGCACACCGGAACTGTTCCTTCCCCTCAGCTGAACATCGAGTCGAAAGATGTCCGTGTTGCCTGTTTCGGGATTGGTCCGGTCGAGTACCATGGCGCGTCCATCGGGTGACAATGATGGATTTAGCGGCCCCCAGGGATCCGGGGCGCCAACGGTCTCGATCAATTCTCCCTTTTCACCGCGCCACTCCAGCTGACGTTGCCCGGATGCCGAACCCGTGCGATAGGAAAGACAACCCTCCGCAACCGACAACCCGGCCCGATAGATGGCGGTGTTCATCATGACCGGTTCATTGACCGCCTGAACCAGTGCCCTCCGCCCCACTAGCGTCATTCCGCTGAGGCTGAACTCCTGCACAAACAGCCTTCGAAGGACTCTCGAATCTTCGGTTGTGAGTTTAATCAGAAACAACAACATGTCCGGTGGCGCGAACATTGCCGTCTCAACGGCCTCGTTCGGCTCTTCGAGTTGAAGCCGCTGACCTTTTCGATTCGACATGTCGTAAACCCAGACACCACGAACATCGGGTTTACCGGTCACGTAAAAAAGGAAATGAGAGTCATTGAGAAACTGCGGGAAGCGATGGCTGACGTGGCCGGGTTCGAGTTGGGTCACCTTCTCGTAGCGACGGGACTCCACGTCCACCTGGGAGATCCATGTTCCCGGATTCGCGGAATAGAGGATCTCGTTTTTGCCGCTCCAGGTACCGCCTCGCCCCATGGAGACAGAGGCAAGTTTCTGCGGCAAGCCCCCATCGATGCGCCCGACGTGGAGTCCGCTCTTGGCAAAGAATCCGAATCGCTGGTTATCGGGCGACCAGAATGGAAGATACGCGCCCTCTGTACCTTCCAGTTTTCTCACCGATCCTCTGCCCGGCTCAAGCAGGCACAACTGCGATTCGATGCCTTCAGTTGCAACGAAGACGATCCTCGTCCCATCCGGCGAAATCGCGATGGAGACAGGATCCAGAGTCGGGAACTGTTGCAATGCATACTCGGCGAAACGAATTCGCGGCTCCCTCGGTCGCGTTGCGAGCCATCCGACCACGCCGATGCCGGCTGCTCCAATAGAGGCTGCGGCTGCCCGTGAAAGCCAATCCCGGCGGGATATCTTCACAGCGGCGGTAGGGTCCTGTACGCCATTCTCCGCGTCCTCGATTTCCAGCCGTGCGTCTCCGATATGCCGCTGCCTGCGCTTCCGGTCTTTCTGAAGGCATCGACGCAGCAGCCGGCGAATACTTTGCGGCGTTGAGGATGGAAGAGCCCTGAAATCAGGCTCAGATTTCAACACCTCCGCCAGGATCTCGCTGACGGCCTCACCTGCAAACGCCGGATTGCCGGTGAGCATTTCGTAGAGAACGCAACCAAAAGCCCAGATATCCGAACGCCGGTCGGCTTCCTTCCCCGTGGCCTGTTCGGGCGACATATATGCAGCGGTGCCCATAAGCCGTGCAGGTGCCGTCATACTCACGGTCGGCGAGTCATTCAGATTCGTTCCAGGATCGTCGCGGACTTTGGCAATACCGAAATCCAGCACTTTGATCTGATCGTCAGGTGTGATTTTGATGTTTGCAGGCTTCAGATCGCGATGAACGATTCCCTTGTCGTGCGCATAGTCGAGGGCTTCGGCAATCTGCTTTGCGTACGCCAGCGCTTCCGGAAGCGCTATGGGACCTTCCATAAGACGGTTTGCCAGAGTCTCTCCCTCGACCAGTTCGAGGATCAGCAGGCGTGAGCCATTCGACTCGACGACATGATGGATCGCCCCAATGTGGGGATGACTCAGCGATGCAAGAACCTGCGCCTCGAGCTCAAATCGAGCCACGCGCTCGGGATCGCTGGAAAACGTTTCCGGAATGACTTTGATGGCAACCTGACGGGAAGGAAGACTGGCGTCGCGGGCACGGTACACTTCTCCCATTCCGCCAACACCGAGGAGTTCGATGATTTCGTAGGACCCGATCTTTGTGCCCGGTTTGAAAGTCACAGAGTGGGCACGGATTATACTTTCGCCTTCTCTGTCGATCCAACTGTCTGCTGCTTCGTGGGCGACCAGAAGGCAATTTACTTCGCGCTGGAGATCTTCGTTACCGCCACAGGCCTCGATCAGGAACTGCTCGCGCAACGCGGCGTCCTTTAGCAGCGCGTCCTCAAAGATTCGCCGAATGGTCTGGAATTGTGCCTGATCCATTTCTATCTGCTTCTAACTGCCGCCGCATCCCCCGCATCCGCCACCACAGCCGCCACCACCCCCACAGCCGCCGCTGGCGCCGCATCCCCCGCTTCCATCACCTCCCGGGAAGTACCCGCTGTTGGATCGTTTAAACATATCCGTCAGTGGGCCCATTTCGGTCCCTGCCAGCACGGCGACGCCGAAAACGCCGGCCGCAAGAGACGGACTCCAGTCCTGGCCGTGCCGGGAGTTTTTGAGCCAGCTCCATGCCTCTTTCACGCTGTCGAGGTATGCCTTGCCGCGACGGCTGACTCGCCGTGCGCGGCCGGACCTCGCTATGATGAGGGCACCAACCACGCCCATCAAGATCAGAAATCCGACAGGCCGATGTCGAGAGATCCCAATGAACATCCTGGCCAGTCCGATGATGCTAATCAGCGCTATCCCCAGCGATACATTCCAGCGGGCTTCGTCGCGCAGTTGCTCGGGTGTCAGCAGGTGTTGCTGTCGGAGATGCTGGTCGTATTTAACAGTGTGCGGGGAGAGCGCCGATGGCAGGTCGATAAATCCGGCTCGCGCCTTTTGAAACACCTGTTCGGGAGTCCGAGGATACTCAAACCATTCGAAAGCCTCGCGCTCGATTGGCGTGAGGTCATCGAGGTTGGGATGATCGGGTGTCTGCTCGATGCGATTGCCCTGGGGAAAGACGTTCCACCACTTTGATTCGGGAGTCGTAATCTGAAGATACTTCCGGTCCATCAATCCCACGATCAGCACCCGAGCCAGTTCATTCTCACCGGCTCGTAAGTAGGCTATTTCATACGGATCGACCTTTGTATGTGTGGGCAGAACCGGCAACTCCATGGACTTATCCCGAGAACGGCTGCGATACCAGCAGACCAGTGCGACCGCAACGATGAAAATGGCGAACAGACCGAGGAACTCCGGGCCGGATACCTGGGTTAAAGGGTTTCTCATGCTGTCCTCCGTTTCGCTTTATGGACATAGCGGAATCGGAAGGACGATTAGCTCACCCTGGACATTAATAATGTGTGAACGAAGTTCGGGACACAGCCAGCAGCCCGGGCTATTTGACCGGCGGATTCGGTTTGGTCACCCACGCCTCCAGAAACTTCGTGAACTTCTGCAGGTTATAGCTCTGCCCCTGCTCAAGGTCCCCGGTGAACTGCGAGTGAAGCAGCTTGCCATTGCTTTCGAGCACGAAGAGGTGCGGATAACCCGGTATCTTCGGGTATTGCCCAAGGAATTTCCCGTTCTCATTCTCCTTGCTGAAGTTGATTTTGACGGTCACGTAGTTGGTGTCTCTCAACTTTGTGAGGTTCGGATTCTGGTCAAAGAATTTGTCCATGATGTGGCACCAACTGCACCATTCACCCCCGACTTCCAGCAGGATCCTTTTGCCCGTCCGCTGCGCCTCGGTAATCGCATTCCTGAGATCCTGCTCCGCACTTCGCCCTGGGTCGTACTTTGCCACCGGCGTGTACTGTCCGAGAAGTAACGCGGCAATCAAAAGAACGCTCATAGTGCCTCCTGGGAATTCTGGTCAACAGTATAGAGAATGTGCATTCCGCAGGGAATCAGCAGGTCACGATCGCGCTGCTATGCACCTGTCGGCAGGTATAAAGATAATAGACTCAGCGGTACGCCTGAACTGATGCGTTCAGGCTCACCCGAAGTGGTTGATGCGCGCCGCCTGGAAAATAGTTCGGTGATGCAGTCAACGGTTCCAAAAGGAGATGAATTGCTCACGCTGATTCTCACGCCGCACGGACGGTTGTTGCTCGACGACCGTCCCGACGCCGACGCTTCCCTTGCGCATGACCTTGGTGAGCGGCTGATACGTGCATTCGCCCGCGGAGATGGACATGGCCTGCTCCAATTAGGCGCTGCAGAAGTCCAGACAGCGATGCCGGCGACCTTCGCATATTGGCGCGAATTTGCGTCCCGCTATATCGTCGCGGTTCGCACAGCAGTCACGCTGGATGGTCAGAGTGCGCTGCCGCCAATCCCGGCACCCTCTCGAGGTGATCTCGATCCGCTGGTGCTTGCGTCTCCTGCAATGACGGGCGCCGAATATCTGTCCGCTACTGCCCTGGAGTCCTTGTGGTCCCATCTCGACGGTGCGTTTCGGCTCGAATTATCTGAGTCCGGGGCTTCGGTTGAGGAGTTTCTCAAGGCAAAGAATCCTGCATGGAATCTCGTTGGCCGGGTCCATTTCAACCTCGCCGAGAATCGCAAAGACGATGAGTTTCCATTCGCGTTCCTTGCGACATATACGCATCGGTTGTCGGCACGAGGCAAAGCGTTGCACGTCCCTCTTGGCAGAGCGCTCACGGAATATGGCGGGGCAGCCAACAAGGCCCGTTTGCTCTCACTGCTTTTACCCGTGAAGCGGGCCACGGAGCAATGTGAGTGGTTGAGATCGATGGTCGATAGCGGAGAACTCTACCATCCGCTACGCTGGACGCCCTCAGAAGCCCTGCAGTTGCTGAACGACGTGCCGAAGCTGGAATCCGCAGGCGTGATCGTGCGAGTGCCAGGAAGGTGGCGAAGCGCTCGTCCATCGCGTCCGAAGGTAAGCGCGAAGGTCGGAGACAAACCTCCATCCGAGTTTGGGGTGGAGGCCATGCTCGACTTCCGCGTCGAAGTGAGTCTCGATGGCGAGAGCCTGACTGAGGAGGAGACCGCAAAGCTCCTCGCCGGCGGTAGTGGCCTGCACTATGTTCGCGGACGCTGGGTGGAAGTCGATGCCGATAAACTCGCCAGACTTCTCGAGCAGTTCCACGCAGCGGAAAAAGCTGTCGCCGATTCCGGCGTGAGCTTTGGATATGCGATGCGACTCCTGTCGGGCGCAGAAGTGCCGGGCGACAACGGCACCGACGAGGAAACGATGGAGTGGTCTCGGATATCAGCGGGAGGCTGGCTTGCAAAGACGCTCGAGGACATTCGGACTCCGGCAAATCTTGCCCGGGTCACGACCGGCAATCAACTGAACGGAACGCTCCGTCCATATCAGGAAACCGGCGTACGTTGGCTGCATCTATTGTCCACGCTGGGTCTCGGCGCCTGTCTTGCCGATGACATGGGCCTCGGCAAAACGATGCAGGTGATCGCGCTGATACTTGTACTTCGAAACACCGGGTATCTGCGTGGGCCCAGTCTTGTAATCGCTCCCGCGTCTCTGCTCGCGAACTGGGCAGTCGAACTCGAGCGGTTTGCGCCAAGTGTCAACGCGATGATCGCTCATCCTTCCGCGATGTCGGGAAGTGAACTTCGACGGCTGGATCTGGAGCCCCTTAAGGGTATCGATCTGGTGATCACCAGCTATGGAACGCTGGTACGCGCGCCGGAACTCATCAAGATACCCTGGGATCTGGCTATCCTCGACGAAGCTCAGGCCATCAAGAATCCTGTCGCGAAACAATCCCGCGCCGTAAAACAACTTCAGACAAGACAAAGGATCGTATTGACAGGTACGCCCGTTGAAAACCGCCTGGGCGATCTTTGGTCGATCTTTGACTTCACAAACCCAGGTCTGCTCGGGTCTGCGAGTGAATTCAAAGCTTTCGCCAAAGAACTTTCGAAACGGACTCACAATCCCTACGCACCGCTTCGCGAACTTGTACGGCCATACATATTGCGGCGGCTGAAAACCGACAAATCCGTCATCAGCGATTTGCCCGAGAAGACCGAAGTGAAAGCGTATTGCCAGCTTTCTCGAAAGCAGGCGGCGCTGTACCAGGACGGTGTGAAGGAACTGACGCGCCAACTCGAAACGCGACAGGAAGGAATCGACCGGCGCGGGATGATTCTGTCTTTTCTGATGCGATTTAAGCAGATCTGCAATCATCCATCACAGTGGCTGGGCGACGACGAATGGGCCGAGCGTGACAGCGGCAAGTTCTCGCGATTGCGGGAGATCGTGGAAGTGATTGCAGCGCGCCAGGAAAAGGTTCTCGTTTTTACGCAGTTCCGGGAGGTCACATCCCACATTGCGGCATTTCTCGAAATGGTCTTCGCGCGGCCCGGTCTCATCCTGCATGGCGAAACTGAAGTGAAAAGGCGGCAGTCCCTCGTGAAACAATTTCAGGAAGACGAACGCATTCCATTTTTCGTGCTATCGCTGAAAGCAGGGGGGACGGGTCTGAATTTGACCGCCGCTTCTCACGTAGTCCACTTTGACCGATGGTGGAATCCAGCTGTCGAGAACCAGGCCACCGACCGTGCATTCCGGATCGGGCAAACGAAAAACGTACTGGTACATAAGTTTATCTGTCGAGGTACTCTTGAAGAAAAGATCGACGAGTTGATCGAGTCCAAGCAGCAGATGTCCAAAGATATTCTTGAAGGGTCCGCCGATCTCCTGATCACGGAAATGAGCAACGAGGAATTGCTGAAGCTCGTGGCGCTGGATATCCATGCGGCTTCAGCGGAGTGATTGATGGCACGGTTCTACTACGAAGACGAGGAGTTTCCGGCCTACATATCGATCGGCGAACGGCGCCGTAAGGCAGAGCGCCATGCCAGGCGGCTGAAGTCCGCTTCACCCGTCATTATCGATGGCAGGCAGATAGCGAAGACGTTCTGGGGAAAATCGTGGTGTTCGAATCTCGAGCGTTACAGCGATTTCGTGAATCGTCTGCCGCGAGGCCGCACGTATGTTCGCAATCGCTGCGTCGTTGATTTGCAGGTCGAAGCCCGCAAAGTGAGGGCGCAGGTAAGCGGCTCGGATTTGTATAAGGTGGAAATCAGCATTTCCCCGATCCCGAAGAGGCAGTGGGCAGACGTTTGCGACGATTGTGCGGGCGCAATCGACTCGCTGGTCGAATTGCTGGAGGGCAAATTTTCTAAAACGACAATGGAACGCTTATGCCGCCAGGAGACGGGGCTATTTCCAGTGCCGGCCGAAATGAAATTCAGCTGTTCATGTCCAGATTCTGCCCGCATGTGCAAACACGTCGCAGCCGTTCTATACGGAGTGGGTGCACGACTCGACGTTCAGCCGGAACTTCTCTTCAAGCTGCGTGATGTCGATCAACGGGATCTCGTCACGAACGCCAGCCGCCGCATGACAAAGCCCACCACGGCAAAACTCCTGGATAGCGATAATCTGTCAGAGTTGTTTGGCATCGAAATCGCGGAGCCGAAACGCAAGACTCGTAAGACTGGCAGTACGTAGGATCAGGAAGTTTCCCTGACCATTACCATCCTGACTGTTTGGTGATTCGATTGCATAGCAACAGCGTGCCGGGCCTATGAAGATCTTTCATTGCAATCATTGCGAACACTTGCTCTTTTTCGAGAATACGACCTGCCTGGAATGCGGGCGGCAACTGGCATATTTACCAGACGTCGCACTCATGAGTTCACTCGACCCAGTCGGCGATGGCAACTGGAAGTCACCGCTTCCTGAGGCGGAGGGAAAGATCTATCGTCTGTGCAAGAACTATACGGATCAGCAGGTGTGCAACTGGGCGTTACCCGCGTCAGATCCTCAAGTGTTGTGCGTGTCTTGCCGGATGACTCGGACGATTCCTGATCTCTCGCAACCGGAGAATCGCCTTGCGTGGTATCGTCTGGAGGTTGCAAAGCGTCGTGTCATCTTCACGCTTCTGCAGTTGTCTCTTCCGGTTCAGAACTTTGACGAGAATCCTCAACAAGGTCTCGCCTTCGAATTCAAGTCCCCTTCTCCCGGCACACAAGTCGTCACGGGCCACGCGAACGGTGTCATTACAATCAACGTGGCGGAGGCAGACGACGTGGAGCGTGAGCGCCAGAAAAAAGCAGTCTACGAACCTTATCGGACTGTTATGGGCCACTTCCGCCATGAAATCGGGCATTACTACTGGGATCGGCTGATCGGATCGTGCGGCCAAACCGACATTTTTCGCGAACTCTTCGGGGATGAGCGACAGGACTACGCGGCATCGCTGCAGGCCCACTATGAGAACGGCCCCAGGCCCGATTGGCAAGACTACTTCGTCAGCTCGTATGCGAGTTCGCATCCCTGGGAAGATTGGGCCGAAACCTGGGCCCACTATCTTCACATGGTGGATGCGCTGGAGACCGCTGCGGCTTGCGGTCTTTCCCTGAAGCCCAGCCGGCTTGATGAGCCTTCAATGTCAAGGTTGCCTGCATCGGTTCCCTCACCTCGCTTACCGTTTGATGCTCTGATCAATAATTGGTTCTCCCTGGCATACGCGCTGAACAATTTCAACAGGGGCCTTGGTGTTCCCGACGCCTACCCTTTCGTTCTTTCCTCGTCCGCAATTGCAAAACTGAAGTACGTGCATGACCTGATACAGGCTAAGGCGGAGGCTGCAATGCGTGATTCCAAACCCGCTTGATCTACGCTTCATACTTTATCCGCTGCTTTACAAGCTTTGTAATCCATCAGAGAATCAGCGCAGTTTTTCGATCGGTCTTCAGCCATGAACCATTTGACCAACCTCAGGGAGAAGTAATTGATGAAACGTTTGATTGTTGTCGCTGCATTAACGGCCGCCGGACTATTGTCAACGCTTTCGGTGACGGCTCAGCTTCCTGCATTCGTTCCTGTAACGGATCAGATGCTGCAGAATCCGGATCCCGCGGACTGGCTGATGTGGCGGCGGACTCTGAACAGCTGGGGCTACAGCCCTCTGGATCAGATCAACAAGTCCAACGTAAATCGCTTGAAAATGGTGTGGTCCAGGGGTGTTGGGCCCGGCATTCAGGAGGCAACGCCCCTGGTTTACCGCGGCGTGATGTATCTGCCGCATCCGAGCGATTTCATTGAGGCGATGAATGCAGCAACGGGCGAGGTGCTCTGGGAATACAAGCGCACGTGGCCTGAAGAAGTCACACAAATCCTTCGCGCGCCCAGCATCAACAGAAATCTCGCCATCTACGCCAACAACATCATCGATACGAGTGGTGACGACTTTGTTTTCGCGCTCAATGCCCAAACTGGAGAACTCTCCTGGGAGACCCGCATCCTTGACATGAAGAAGGCGCCTTCGCAACAGACATCAGGGCCGATTATCGCGAAGGGGAAAGTCTTTTCGAGCCGAGGATGCGAGCCTAAAAAGAGTGCCGACGCCTGTGTGGTGGTCGCGCATGACGCCCGTACGGGCAAAGAATTGTGGCGGACCCGGATGATTCCGAAACCGGGAGAGCCCGGGGATGAAACGTGGGGCGGGCTGCCCGAAGAGAAACGATCCCACGTCGGGACGTGGATGGTTCCGAGCTACGACCCCGATCTGAATCTTGTTTATGTCGGCACGTCGGTAACATCACCCGCGCCGAAATTCATGCTGGCGGGGAATGACAAGACCTACCTGTATCACAACTCCACGATCGCTCTGAATGGAGATGACGGGAAGATCGTCTGGTACTACCAGCATGTCGTCGATCACTGGGACTTCGATCATCCTTTCGAGAGGCTGCTCGTTGACACCGCGGTCAGTCCTAGTCGGGATCAGGTGAGTTGGATCAATCCGAGGATCAGGCCTGGGGAGCGGCGGAAAGTCGTGACGGGCGTGCCGGGCAAGACGGGCATTGTTTATACCCTCGATCGCCAGACCGGAGAGTTCCTCTGGGCCAGGCCCACCGTGAGGCAGAACGTGGTTTCGAATATCGATGGCGCAACCGGAAAGGTCACCGTGAATCCTGAAACGCTCTTCAGCGCCGTAGGACAAACCCGGTTTGTATGCCCGACGATCAATGGCGGCAAGAATTTTCAGGCGGGTGCCTACAGCCCTCAGACCAACACCATGTACTACCCGTTGCAAAACGCGTGTGTGGATGTGACTGCGGTCGAAGACACACCCACCCAGACCTACGCGATTTCAAATCAGCCTCGAATAGCGCCTGGCACAGACAAGCTTGGAACGATTGAAGCAATTGATGTCGCAACCGGCCGGACGGTCTGGAAGTATGAACAGCGCGCCGGGACCATGTCCCTGGTGGCAACCGGCGGCGGACTCCTCTTCGGCGGCGACGCAGCCGGAAAGTTTCGCGCCTTCGATCAATCGAGCGGAAAAGTGCTGTGGGAAGTGAGCCTCGGGTCGCCTGTAACCGGGTATCCCATTACATATTCCGTTGCCGGCAAACAGTATGTCGCAGTGAGCGTGGGCAATTCCCTGGTGAGTACGGGGTTGAATCGCCTGACCCCGGAGATCAAGGCAAGCAACAGCAGCAATATTTTCGTGTTTGCGCTGGAGTAGACCGGCTTCAGTTCAAATCGACAAGATACGCGCTGGAACCTGCGGCCTGGAACGTGAAACGCGGAATGATTTCGCGTGAGGCCAGCGAGTTGGTGATGAATGCCTCTTCGCCTGGGAGGGCGTGCGAGAAAAGAACCCCAGGATCGCCCAGTCCATCGGTTCACGCTTGCGCGACATCAGGTGCATGCATTTCGAAATGTATCAACGGGGCCTCCAACCCCGGAGCAAGAAATTTCCCGACACTTTGCGCCGCGGCTGTCTCCATCTCACAATGTTTTTACATGCTTCTTGCTACCATCTGACCACGGCTCCGGAGCCATGTCGTCAAATCGTGCCAGATGTTGGAAAGGAGAGTTCTCATGATCACACAACGGATATGGCACGCGGTTGCAGCACTCAGCCTGGTGCTTGCCGGCACGCAGTCCCTGAAAGCTGCGGATCAGGTTAAGGTGGACGTGTCGGTAGCGAAACCCTATCTACTCGCCGGGCAGAAGCAAACCAGTTACATCCGGGTCGGGCTGACCGGGATTCCTATTAACGATACCGGGCGGCGGACGCCGGTGAACGTCGCGATCGTGCTCGACAAGTCTGGCTCGATGACGGGCGAGAAACTACGCAAGGCGAAGGATGCCGCGCTCGCATCCATTGATCGACTCGGCCCCAATGACATCGTCTCGGTGATCGCGTATGACCAGACGGTTGATGTCCTGGCACCCGCAACAAAGGTTTCCGACAGGCAGGCGCTTCGCGCGTCTATAGAAAGGCTCTCGGCCGGTGGCAGCACCGCGCTCTTTGCCGGAGTAAGCAAGGGCGCAGCGGAGGTGCGGAAGTTCCTCGACAGGCAGCGGGTAAACCGGATCATTCTTCTCTCTGATGGTCAGGCCAATGTCGGCCCCAGCTCACCGGGTGACCTCGGAAACCTGGGCGCATCGTTGATCAAGGAAGGAATCTCGGTGACTACGCTTGGGCTCGGGCTCGACTACAACGAAGATCTTATGACCCAACTCGCCCGCAGAAGTGACGGGAACCATTACTTCATCGAGAACGCGAGTGACCTGGCGAGACAGTTCAAATACGAATTCGATGACGTGCTCTCTGTAGTCGCACAGGAAGTAACAGTCGGTATCTCTTGCGGTCCAGGCGTCCGCCCTGTTCGCGTGCTCGGGCGAGAAGCAGACATCACGGGGCAAACCGTGACGACATACGTCAATCAGGTGTATGGCAATCAGGAGAAGTATGTCCTGCTCGAGGTGGAGGTCCCTTCCCAACAGGCCGGCACAGAGCGGAACCTGGCCACTGTTAACGTTTCCTACGTCAACATGGCGTCGAAGAATCCCGACAGGATCGCCCGCGTGGCATCCACTCGCTTTACAAGCTCCGCAAGTCTTGTCGAAAGCAACACGAATGCGGCCGTGATGACATCCGCCATCGAGCAGATCGCGGTTGAACGCAATAAGCAGGCGGTGGCTCTCCGGGATCAGGGCAAGGTCGAAGAAGCGCGCAAGGTGCTGTTGGACAATGCAGCGTTCCTCGGCGAGAATGCCGCGAAGTACAACTCGAAAGAACTCGAGGACTACAAAGGCAAGCAGCGGAAGGACGCCGACAGCCTCGATCCTGCTGTCTGGGAATCGCAACGTAAGGCGATCCTGAGCGAACAGAACGTCCGGCAAAGCCAGCAGGGACAGGGGCAGAACCGGCAGTGAAGCAACTCTATTGAGACCGAAACTCATTCTGATCCTCACACTGATCGTGCTGCTGCCGGTCGGAGCCCTGGGATGGCTTGGATGGCGCATGGCACAGCAGGAACAGGAAGTCGTGGAGAATCGGTTCCGCGAAGCGCTGACCGGGCGGCTGCGCGATATCAACACGATCATTGTGAGATCGGTCGAGAAGCGTGAAACCGAACTTCTTCGACTGCTCGATCGGGGCTCTTACGACACCGGTGCGTTGCGAGAACTGGTGCGAAAGAGCCCCTTCATCCACGCGGTTTTTGTTTTGGATGCGGCCGGCAACCGCCTGCACCCTCCCCCGGACGGCCCACTCACGGATTACGAAAGAGAGTTTCTTGAGCGCTCGGGGCAGATCTGGCGTGACAAGCAGACGTTCTACAACTCCGGTGAAGCTGCCGGGAACACCGCCGGCCACGGCTGGTACACCTGGTACTGGGGAAATGGCGTCAATCTTCTCTTCTGGCTGCGGGATGCATCGGGCCGTGTGATTGGCGCGGAATACGATCGTTCGCGAATGCTGGCCGACATCGTCGGAGACCTACCGAACTCCGATCCGTCAGACCCGGATCTGCAACGCGCAAGAATCGCGCTTACCGGAGGAGACGGTGTCGCCGTCTATCAATGGGGTACCTACGAACCCAATCCGAACGAACTGCCCCGTGTTCGCCTGGATCTCGACCATCCGCTTGATGCATGGAGTCTCGTCTACTTTGCGTCGGGCGCAGAGAGCGGACAATCGCTCGGCCGCGGAATGCTGTTCAACCTCGCAGTCGGTATGGCCGCACTGGTGCTCGCCCTGATTGGGCTTGCCTTCTATTTCTACCGCGAAAGCACGCGTGAGATGCGCGAAGCCGCGGAGCGTGTAAGCTTCGTGAACCAGGTGTCGCACGAATTGAAGACTCCCCTGACGAATATTCGGATGTATGCGGAACTGCTCGAGCAATCCCTTCCGGACAGCGACAGCAAAGCTACACAGCAACTCGGCGTCATCGTGTCTGAAAGCCAGCGTCTCAGCCGGCTGATTGGAAACGTCCTCACATTCGCTCGCCGGCAAAACGACAAGCTTGCGCTCCACCGCACTGCAGGAAACATTGACCAATGCATCTCGTTCGTCCTCGATCATTTCAAGGCGACGCTGGAATCGAAAGGAGTCAGAACCCTCTTTACGCGTGGCGCCGGCGCAACCGTCGAATTTGATCGGGATGCCCTGGAGCAGATCCTCGGAAACCTCTTTTCGAACGTCGAGAAGTACGCGGCGGGCGGCGGGCTGATGGAAGTGAAAAGCCTTCAGGACGGTTCGACGACGACGATCATCATCAGCGATAGAGGACCCGGCATTCCCAGGGGGCAGGAGCAGAAGATATTCGAGCCATTCCATCGGCTCAGCAACAAATTGTCGGATGGGGTGACAGGCACGGGCATCGGCCTGACCATCGCCAGGGATCTGGCTAGAAAGCATGGAGGCGACCTGAAAGCCGTCGGGTCCGATACCGGAGCACGGTTTGAACTTCAGCTGCACACGCCGCCATTGACTTCCACATTGAAGGAGCCGCGCGCATGAAGGTTCTGATCGCCGAAGACGATCCTCATACTCGAGCTGGATTGAGCGAGATTCTCGAAGCCGAAGGCTATCAGGTTCTAACCGCGCCTGACGGCAAGGACGCGATGCGTGTGTTCCAGCGGGAATCACCGGACTTCGTCTGCCTCGACATCATGATGCCCGGGATGAGCGGATATGACGTGTGCCGGGAGATTCGACGCACCAATTCGAACGTTCCCGTGATCTTTATCAGCGCCAAGTCCGAAGAGATCGACACTGTGATTGGCCTTGAGCTCGGCGCGGACGATTTCATCGTCAAGCCATTCGGTGTGAAGGAAGTCGTCGCGCGAATCCGCGCCGTGACGCGGCGACGTTTTTCCGCCGCCGCTTCCGCTATCCCAGCTGCGTTTCGCCTGGGGGATCTCGATGTGTTCCCTTCCGAACTGCGAGCTCGGCGTGGCGGAATCGTGATAGAGCTAAGCCTGCGCGATATCAAGATCCTTGCGCTCCTTCACGAAAACAGAGGTCTGGTAATCACCCGGGACATGTTCTTCAACAAATGCTGGGGATTGGACCATGTGCCCAACAGCCGGACGCTGGATCAACACATCGCCCAGTTACGCAAGCGCATCGAGATGGACGCGAAGAATCCTGTGATCATCCGCACGATCCACGGCGTGGGCTACCGCTACGACGATTGAGACATGTCCAAACGCAACAAAAGCAGCCGCCTC
>Ga0068859_100004354_pt1 | contig 14448 bp, 11 predicted proteins | sample KBSSwiS22_FD_66585 | JGI IMG/M metagenome (GOLD analysis project Ga0068859, IMG submission 66585) | Switchgrass rhizosphere microbial communities from Kellogg Biological Station, Michigan, USA - KBS Switchgrass S2-2 | ecosystem: Host-associated > Plants > Roots > Rhizosphere > Soil ...
GGCTGGTCGCCGGCCGATGCATTGACCAACTTTCTTCGACTGAGCATGACGAGTGCAAAACTCGGAGGTGCGTATGAAAAGTTCGCCGGCGAAGATGTCCGGATCCTTCGCGACGGAGCTCCGCCGATCATTGGTAAGAAACTCGCGGTCAAAGCGATGGACGATTATATCTCGGTGATGTTTCCGAGGAAGTATGCTCTCTTCCAATCAGCGGACATGGCGTACACATGGAATCCATGCAACTTCGACAACACGAACGAAGGCATGGTCGAAGGAAACTGCCTTCACATCTGGAAGCTTCGAAAAAAGAAATGGTGGATCGTTCTCGGCGCCTTTGCCCCGATCCCGAACATGAGGAAGCCCGAGCTCAAAACGGCTCCCAAAAAGAAATGATCATTGAAAGGCTTCGAGATACTTCACGCCGGACCCGGTGTTGAAAAGCACGACCGACTCGTCTTCTTCAACCAGGTTTTGTTCGATCAATTTACGCAGAGCCGGGAGACACGCCGCACCTTCGGGAGCTGCAAAGATACCGGTCGCCGCCCCGACTTCCCCGACGGCCTTAACGAGTTCGTCATCGGTAACGGAAACCGCCGTCCCGCCCGAAGCGCGGATCGCATCCAGGATCAGAAAATCTCCGATCGCTTTTGGAACCCGTAAGCCCGACGCAACTGTCGACGCATTTTCGAACTCGTCCGCGAATCGCTCGCCGTTCTCGAACGCCCGAACGATCGGAGCACAAGTCGCGGATTGGACCGTGACCATTCTCGGACGCTTCGAATCGATCCAGCCCATCTGCTCCATCTCATCGAATGCTTTCCACATCCCGATGAGACCCGTGCCGCCGCCGGTCGGATAGAGAATGACGTCAGGCAAATTTTGAAGTTTGGATTTTGGATTTTGGATCAAAGAGAATTCCTCGAAGAGTTCATAGCCCATCGTCTTCTTTCCTTCGACACGATACGGTTCTTTCAGCGTCGAGACATCGAACCAACCTTCGGCCTCCTTTCGTTCGGCGACGATCTTTCCGCAGTCGGTGATAAGTCCGTCGATGAGCGTCACGTGCGCGCCCGTTTGCTGACACTCGACGATGTTCGCCTTGGGCGTGTCAGATGGCATGAAGATGAAAGCTTCCATGCCGGCACGCGCCGCATATGCCGCCATCGCTCCAGCCGCGTTGCCGGCCGAGGGCACGGCAACTTTCTTTACGCCGAGTTCCTTTGCCATCGAGATCGCCGCCGCCATACCGCGAGCCTTGAAGGACTGCGTCGGATTCTGTCCTTCGTCTTTTATATACAGGTTTAGTTTTACCGGGAGCGTTTTCGCGATCTCACTCGCACTTAGCAGCGGCGTCCAGCCTTCACCGAAACTGACAATGTTTGTCGTGTCGTTAACCGGAAGGACATCGCGATAGCGCCACAATGTGAATTCGCTCGAAGCCGCAAGCGATTCGGGCGTGAGCTTCTTTGAAACTCTTTCGAGATCGTATCGAACGAGTAAAGGCTTTCCGCATTCGGTGCAAAGGTTTTGAAGAGTGTTCGCTTCGTGGACTTTTGCGCACAGGGCGCATTCGAGATGTGTGACGTTCATAAATGTACGACGGGCTGTTAGCCCGTCGCTTTAGGAGATTCTACCGCGAGGCTTCCCACGATAGCGAGTGGACGGACTAACAGTGCGTCCTACTTCTTCCAAATAAATTCTCTGAAGAGATTGAACGCTGCGTTGAAAGCAAGCGAGCTTGATCCGCTTATCAACCCGTCCTTCCAATTGTAGCGATCGGGATACCAAGCCTCGGCAGCAATGATGCTTGAGGTATACGCCGCGGTGATGCGCGGAATTCCGAGCACGCGCTTTCCGTTTTTGTCCCGCGCCGTGACGGGCGAGATCAGAGAGTTCTTCAGACGAGCACCGACGCTCTTGTTCTTGCTTCGATAGAAATAGCTGTCGTACTTCAAGGCTTCATCGAGGCTGAACGATGTCGACTGCCTGATGACGTTCTTTCCAAGATTCGATGCGAATCGGCGGCCGAAACCTTCCCAATGCGTTCCCCATTCCTCGGGTGAATTGCTCCACGTCGAGACGCCGGCATTGAACACCATACGGCCGAGAGCGACCGGACCGATGGTGCTGTTTACGAAACGCTTGCGCCGAGCCGCGGCGTCGGGACGAACATAGTCCTGAGGTCCGGAAGCCATGGCCGGCTTTGTTGAAGTGGGCAAACCCGAATTCTGATTCTTATCCGTGACGGATGTTCCCACCTCAGGACTCGCGATAGGAGAAGGAGTTGGCGACTGTGCAAGTGCAGTGTTTGCCGAAGCAAACAGAGCGATAAATAGCGTGATGGCAACTTTCATAATTTCCCCTCGTTCGATAGTTTAGGAACTCTTCAGCATCGGTTTCAGTTCTTTATATACATTCTCCATCATTATCTTCGTACCCTCCGAATTGGGGTGGATGCCGTCGGCCTGATTGAGGTCTTTCTTGAGCGCGATATTATCGAGAAGGAACGGCAGATACGCGATCTTGTGATGCGTCGCGAGGTCCGGAAATGCACTCGTGTAATCGCGCTGATAATCGGCTCCCATCGTCGGCGGCGCGAGCATCCCGCACAAAAGCACCGCGACATTTCTCGCCTTCGCTTTCTCGATTATCTTATCGAGATTCGTCTTCATTTTCGAGACCGGTATTCCACGCAACAGGTCGTTTGCCCCGAGCTCGAGGATCAGGATCTGAACACCATCCTGCTCCAATACCCAGTCGACTCGTTCGAGACCGCCAAGGCTCGTATCACCGGACACGCCCGCGTTGACGACCTCGTAATTGTAACCGTCGGCGTTGAGACGTTCCTGCAAAAGGTATGGATAAGATTCGCGCTCCGTCAGTCCGAAACCTGCGGTCAGGCTGTCGCCAAACGCTACGATCTTCGGCCGGGCGGTCGTCGCTTGCGGCGTTTTGAGAGGTTTGTTCGCACCTAATCCGATGCCCGGGGCGTTGTCGCCTGAAGTGCACGACAGAAGCATCGCCGTTAGAAATGTGAAACTTAGAAGTCTGATGTTTCGAATAATATGATTCATCTTAGCTAAATATCATGCTACGCGATTTAATAAGATTTGGATGCAGAAAACGTAGGACAGGCTTTCCAGCCTGTCCGTGTAGAGACCTCGGGCGCACGGCGACAGCCTGGAAAGCCTGTCGTACCGCGGCCGTACATTTATGATCCAACTGACTTCCGTTACAAAAACCGTTCGCTCCGGCACCGAAGATCTGACGATCCTGGCGGATGTTTCGCTCGAGATTCCCGAGGGACAATTTGTCGCCCTCACCGGCGCGTCGGGAAGCGGTAAGTCGACGCTGCTCGGTCTGATGGCGGGACTCGATGCTCCGACATCGGGAACGATCACGATCGACGGAGACGAGATCACTCGGATGAGCGAGGACGATCTCGCCGGCATTCGGAGCGCAAAGATCGGATTCATTTTTCAATCGTTTCATTTGATCCCCAGTCTCACCGCTTTTGAGAACGTCCTGATCCCGATGGAGATTCGCGGAGTTCCAAACGCGACCGATCGCGCGAACGAGTTGCTTCGCGATGTAGATCTGACGGACCGCGGGCATCATTATCCTGCCGAGTTGTCGGGCGGCGAACAGCAACGCGTCGCGATCGCCCGCGCGTTCGCGAACGAGCCGAAGATCCTTCTCGCCGACGAACCGACCGGAAATCTCGATTCGAAAAACGGCCGGCACATATTCGATCTGATGACCGGATTACACAAACGAAGGGCCGTGACTTTGGTCCTGGTAACGCACGATCACGCGCTGGCAGCCGAGGCACAGAGGCAGATCATATTGAGGGACGGCCGTGTCGTTAGCGATGAATTCAACCGCCGAGACGCGAAGGCGGAGAGGATGCTAAACGAAGCTTCGGTCGCGTGATGAGAGTTCTCCTCCAAAATTTCTCTGCGTCTCTGTGTCTCGGCGGTAAAAAGCAATGAGGTTCATCTTCAATCTAACCCGGCGTGAGATCAGATCGTCCTGGAAACGACTGCTCTTCTTCTTCCTCTGCATCGCTCTTGGTGTAGGGTCGGTCGTCGCTCTGCGCTCGCTGATACAGAATCTCACCCGCGCCGTCGGAACGGACGCACGTGCGTTGATGACGGCGGATGTCGACATCAGCTCGACAAACGATTTCACACCGACCGAGATCGCAAAGATCGAAGCTGCGGTCGCGGAATCCGGTATCGTCGATGGCCGCAATGAAACGATCACGACCTCGTCGATGGCGAGGCCGACCGATCCGGCAAATCCAAACGTAAAGCTTGTCGAGCTCAAAGGCATCGAACCGCCGTTTCCGTTGGTCGGAAACTTCACACTCGAAGACGGCTCGCCTTTCGATTTCGGGCTTCTCGAAAACAACGGGGCCGTCGTCGCGAAAATCCTTCTTGAAGATCTGAATGTAAAAGTCGGCGACAAGATCCGGATCGGCGAAGGTGTATTTCAGATCCGCGCCGTTTTCGATGAAGAGCCCGGCGGTACAAGCGGCTTCCGACTCGGAGCTCGCGTGTTTCTCGAGAAGAAGGCGTTTGATGGCGCCGGCATCACGAGAAATGCGCGCGTTCGACGACGGATCTTGTATCGCACAACCGACAATCCGACGGCGCTCGTCGCAAAGCTTCGCGAATCGCTCAAGGGCACGACGATCAACATCCAGTCCTATCGCGAGAGTCAGGAGAATCTCGGCGAACAGTTCGCGAGAACGGAAAACTATCTCTCGCTCACCGGACTGCTGATCCTTGTGCTGGGGGGTGTGGGTGTCTGGAATGTCGCTCGCGCCTTTGTCGAGCAGAAAAGAAAAACGGTTGCGGTTTTGAAATGTCTCGGAGCGGGTGGCGGCCGGATCATCACAGTTTACTTACTGCAGATCCTCACGCTCGGATTGCTGGGCAGCTTCTTCGGAGTCTTTCTTGCGCAACTCGCGCTGCTTCTCATCCGGTGGCGATTTATCGACGTACTCCCCGAGAAGATGACTTACTCGATCAATCCTTCAACCGTGATCCAGGGAGTGACGCTCGGTGTTTTGATATCACTTTTGTTTTCGGCGCTTCCGCTGCTGCAGGTTCGCAACATAAAACCGAAGCTTTTGCTCCGCGACGAAAACAACGATTCGATCCGCAGACTCGATCCGACGAAATGGCTGATCGGGGCCGCGTCACTGCTCGGCCTTCTCGGTCTCGCAGTTTGGCAGGCCGGATCGATCAAGGTCGGAGCTTTTTTTCTCGGCGGATTGGCGGCGACATCGGTCGTTCTTTATCTCACGGCGCTCTTGCTGACTTCACTATTACGTCGTGTTCGCAATGTCGGTCCGTTCGCGCTGTCGCAAGCTGTGAATTCGCTCTACCGTCCCGGGAATCAGACGAGGATCATCCTCCTCGCAGTCGGGCTCGGGGCCTTCGTCGTTCTTGCCGTGCAGTCTCTTCAGACGAATCTAGTACGCGAGTTCGACTTCACTCGGAATCAACACTTGCCGAGTTTGTTCTTCGTCGATATACAAAAGAGCCAGATCGAAGATCTTGCTCGGATGATCGAAGCTCACATCGGAGAAAAGGCTGAGACGATTCCAACCGTCCGAGCAAGAATCTCACACGTGAACGGCGAGCCTTTTGATTTTGCTCAACGCGAAGTTCGCCAGCAGCAGGGCCAGATCGGACGTGAATTCGCAATTACGTATCGTCAGGAAATGGATGACAACGAGAGCCTGATATCCGGTACGTGGTGGAATGAGGACGACCCTGATCCGGAAGTTTCCGTCGAAGAAGACATGGCCGGAAGGTTGAACATAACGCCAGGTGACTCAATTACCTTCGATATTTCTGGGAGGAAGCTCACCGCGCGCGTAGCGAACATTCGAAAGCTGGATCTGCGAAACACTCGGACGGCGTTCGTCTTCGTATTTCGGCCCGGTGCTCTCGAGAAGGCTCCGCAGACTTTCGCCGCGACAGTATTGAAGCGTGCGAGTGCGACTGACCGGCAACGTCTTCAGCGGGACATCCTCGAAGCTCATCCGAATGTTCAGATCTTCGACGTCGCGGATCTCGTCGCGACGGTGCAGAGACTTGTCAGTAATTTTGTATTGGCGATCTCATTTGTCGGAAGCTTTGTGATCTTGAGCGGAATCCTCATCCTGATCGGCTCGATCGCGCTTACGAAGTCACAGAGAATTTACGAGAACGCGATCCTCAAAACGCTGGGCGCAAAGCGACCGACACTCACCGCGATATTGTTCGCGGAGTACGGTCTACTCGGTCTGTTGTCGGGAATTATCGGGGCGGGGTTTGCGACTCTGCTGTCGTTCGCGGTGAGCCGTTATCTTTTCAATATCGATTGGGAATTTGATCCGCTGCTGACGTTCGGCGGGATCTTCGTAACGGCTGCGATAGTTATGCTGGTCGGGGCCGCGGCGAGTTTTGATGTCCTGTTTCGAAAGCCGCTAGCGACGCTTCGGTCGCAATAGAATCGTTAGTTTGCGTTCGGATCGAACGGATGGATCGCGAGAACGGTTCGCATGTTCACCTGAGCAAGAAGTGTCTCGATATATGCACCGAAGCGATGAAGTATCGGAACGATGTCCTTTTTCTCGCCAGTCGCGAAGATCTCTTCTGAAAACCGCTCGAACACTTCCCGATCCTTGTGAAAGAGGAACGAGATCGTCTTTTCCAAAAACTCGCGGAGTTCTTTACTCACTTCATCAAGATTCTTCTTATCCGGTTCCTGCTCCGCCGACTTAACCGCCTGAAGCGACCTCCAAAGATACTTACGCAGCGCGAGCGACTGTTCGAGCTTCGTCTGGAAGTTTGGAAAGACCTCGGACGGCATGATTTTCGGATCGACCACGCGAGCGAATCCCGCGAGTATCTGCCGGAAGCTGTCGCTAAGAAGCTCGAACGCCGTTTCGACACGTGCAAAAACTGACGGCACGGGCCGGATGCCGACGAGTCCTGTGAGTTCCTGCGAGAATACTTTTTTCAATTCAAGCGACGCTGTGTACGAAGCTCCGTCGAGCGAGTCGAACATCGCCGCTTCCTCGTTCGGAAATCGCGAAAGACGATTGTCCATGTGAACGATGAGATCGTGAGTCAGTTCGTAGACTCGGGAAAAGATTATCAGCGAAGGCTTCAACGGTTCGTCGTTGCGGAGCATCTTCCCGACGATGCCAAGCGTGCCGAGGATCGTGCCGAACTGCGGAAGGATCACCTGCAGATCGACCTCGTCTGCGAACGGGATCGAGCTCTCGGCTACGAGCTTCTTTAATTTGTTTGGTATGAAGTATTCGCCAGCAGATCGCGTTCCTTGAATCAGCTTATGAAAGACGGGAGATGCTTCGAGCTTGTCGCATAGGATCGAGCTCCATGCACGCCAGTCGGCAAAGTTGAGATTCTTCGATCCGCCGAGAACGCTTTCGTTCAGGACGATCGCATCTCGAAGAACGAGTGCGAATTCGTCGAGCTCCGATGTGGAATAACCTCCGACTGCCTTATCGCCGTCGGACGGCAGCGGTCCTGCGACTGCCTTTCGGAGTCTGAACGTGAGCTTCGATGAATTGAGAAGCGCGGCTCGCGTAAGTCTGCATTCCCGTGACCAATCTCCGGCGGACTCGGTCGAACGGTTCTTATCGGAGAACGCGCGATCGCCTTGTTTTAGAAAGCTGTCGAGCCCCGCTAACCAGACACCAAGCTCGAATGAAAGCTCGTCAGGATCGAAAACGGCTATGATCGCGGAATCCTTGAACTCCTCTTTACCGTCGGAAAATAGGGTAGTGGGATCAAAAAGCTGTGATGACGTAGAAACTAGTTCCAACGGGGTTTCCTCTCTTAGTGCTGAAGGTTAAAGGCGGGTGGCGCAACATTTTCGCCAGTTATTTTATACAATTAAACTCCGCGTTTTGGCAATAAAAACTTTGTTTCGCATGATTTCCCTGAGCTAATGACAATGTCGCCGTTACCAACCCTCGTTCTCGCCACCGGCAATGCCGGGAAAGCCCGGGAACTCCAATCAATCTTTAAAGGCGTGCGTCTTGAGATAAAGACGCTGCGCGACTTTGACGGAATACGGGATGTTGAGGAGACAGGCTCGACATTCGTTGAGAACGCATCTCTGAAAGCTGCAGGCTTCGCAGTTCAAACGAATCACCTCTCCCTCGCGGATGATTCGGGCCTCGAGGTCGAAGCGCTCGGAAACGCACCCGGCGTCCACTCGGCGAGATTTGCTGGTTCCGGAACCGGCTATGACATTAAGATCGAGCGGCTTCTAGGGATGATTCGAGACTCGGGCAGCGACGATCGTCGAGCACGCTTCGTGTGTGCAATGGCGCTGTCGGACGATCGCGGGCGAGTCATCCACACGGTGCAAGCTGAGTGTGCCGGCCGGATCGCTCTCGAACCTCGCGGCACGAACGGATTCGGGTACGATCCGATCTTCATTCCCGACGACTTTGAGCAGACGTTCGGTGAGTTGGGGGATGAGGTCAAGCGATCTATCAGTCACCGAGCGAAGGCGGCTGAATTAATTATTCGATATTTACTGGATTTTATTGCCTGACTCACTTGACCAATCAATTTTTCGCCAGTAAAATTCGACACTTGAAACCGTTTCTTAGCTGAAACGTGACGGGGCGTAGCACAGCCTGGTAGTGCGCACGGTTTGGGACCGTGAGGCCGCAAGTTCGAATCTTGCCGCCCCGACCATCAGGCGGGCTCGATCAACGGATCATTTTCCATTCTGCTGCTGTTTCTTGCAGACACTCAGTTCGAAAGAAGTACTTATATTCACAATTCACTCTGGAGGTTAACTAAACTATGGCTCGTATGACTCAATCGGAGATCGTCAACGCATTGGCGGATTCATCAGGACTCAAGAAAGCTGACGTTAAAGGAATGTTTGACGCTATCGCCGAATTGGCGGTGAGCGAAGTTCGCAAGAACGGCGAATTTACGCTGCCCGGCTTTGGAAAATTGGTAAAGGCGACTCGTAAGGCTCGCGAAGGCCGCAACCCGGCAACCGGCGCCGTTATCAACATTCCCGCAAAGACGACTGTCAAGTTTCGTCTCGGCAAGGCTATGAAAGACGCTGTAGGTAAATAGTCAGCAAACATCGATTTTTAGTACTCGGGCCGGCAAGGTTGATTCTTGCCGGTCTCTTCGTTTTTTCAGCCTCTGCTAAAAAATTTGGTGACAAATCGAGGTTCCTTCTGTTAAAATTCCATTACAAAGTTGGTTAGCGTTCGAAATCCCTCATTGTTTGCAACGTTGAAATCGCTTTTTTCAACTAAATACCGTCGGGAATGTGCAGGTAACTACCGCAATTTCCAGGGATTCGGCCGTTTTCGGCTTTGGCAAGTTTATAAGGGGTAATTAATCGAGAAAGGAGAGTAAAAAGTGGCAGCAGCTAAACTTATGACATTGCAAGATAGAATCTTGCAAATCGATCACATCCAGGCTCGCCGTTATTCAAAATTAGCGGACGATGCAATGGAGATCGCAACGCAGGGGATCATCCGGCACCTTCGTGCTTGTGCACGTATGGAAGTTAATCCGGACGCTTCGGCGGTACGTGAAATCATCGATGATGCCTTAAACGGCAGACGAGTTTTCGCAGAAACGTCGAACGATCTTTTAGCCGCTTAAGAAGTAGTTATATTTACTTAGCAATACATATGACCGCCTCGTTTGAGGCGGTCTTTTTTTGTGTCCTTATTCTTTAGTTCGGCTGGTCGCCCGACAAACGAAGCTACCGACTCTTCGGACTAAGCTTGTAAACGGTGTACTTCCCGATCACCTCACCCGGATCGCGATCATACCACTTGTCCAGATTCGTCAGGTCCGTATCGGCTTCGTTATTCACGACGGCATAGGCGAGCTTGGGATTAGTCGCTGTCCCCGCATTGAAGTTCTGAATGTAGGCTTTATATCGCGCGACTTCGGCTGCGACCTCACCGTAAGTCAACGGTTTCGCTTCACTGCTGAGACGATCGGTGTGTCGTCCCCATCCAAACAGCGCGATCTTTGCGACAAAGTCGTTCTTCAAAAGATAGTCCAGCCCGTCCTCGTCGACGTTCAAGTAGTAGAGAAACTGAAAGTACCGGTCTTTGTTCTCCTGCCACGACATTCCGGCGAACACATGCTGATGCCGCGACCAAAGAACGTTCTGCGGAGCTACGCTAGGAAGGTCGTCGGACTGGATCATGTCGTAGGAGATAACGGTGGATCGATGCGGATCTGCATCCTGGCGGCCGAGCTCCTCTAGCCGCCGTGCGACTGGGAGTGCGAGATCGCGTTCGATATTCGCATCGTCGAGAACACGAACGGTGTAATGACATTCGACGAATCCCCATGCGATAGCTGCGACGGCGAGAAGTGAGCATGCGAGTTTCGTTATCAATGCATCCGATGCAAATGCTTTCCGCAGCAATATCCCGACAGTCACGATCAACGCGAGAGCCGCGACATAATTACCGATGAAAACCTGGTAGTGGATCGGCTGCAGAGAGCGGCCGGTGACTATCTGCTGGTTGAATACGACAAGAGGAACGAGTGCAAGTGAGATGGCGAACACGGTCGCACGCTCGCTGGTTCTGATCGTCTTTAGTAACAGTCCGATCGCAATCAGGACGAGGCAAAACACACTGATGAATTCCGGCATCCGCCAAAGATCCGGTGCCCGTGTGTAGACCAAAAGCTGGACGTCGTCCATCGTCTCCGACCGCTTCGACAACAGCCATGCGTACGGGATAAGCGAGAGAGCGCAGCCGGCGCCGAGGATGACAAGATCCTTCAAACTGTTCTTGAAACCGTCCGGTCTGAAAATTATCCAGAGCACGAACAGGCATCCGAGCCACGCCGACGCGGTCGTCCAGATAAAGAAGTATGAGAAGACGGTGTAGGCGAAACAGAAGATCGCGGCGGCGAAGAGGGAAATGCGGATATACGAGTCAGAACCGGGAGCGGTAACGACGGGGCGACCCGATTGCGGATCTGGGATATCGGATTGCGGATTGGCCGTGCTATCCAGACCAGATTCCAAATCCGAGCTCCGCAATCCCAAATCGGGTGACTCCCGTCCCGCAAGTATCTTCCAAACAAACGCAAACAACCCGAAAACGGCCGCCATCGCCATCGCCGGAATGTAACGACGGAATCCTGGAAAGTACGGATACGAAAATCCGTCGAAGAATATCTCGGGTAGCGCGCCTTCGCCTGCAGCTAGTGCTCCGCCGGCAAATACCACGAGCGATCCCGCCATCCCGTACCAGTTGCTTCCGGTCATTCGAGCGATCAACCAGAATCCGCCGAGCGCGGCGAGGAATCCCGCAACAGCTCCCGACAAGGTCATCGCCCACGGAGTTCCGATTCCGAAAATGCGCGCCGGTATCGCGATCGTGTACGGTGCGGCAAATTGAATTGAGAATAGAGATTCAGGCTGCGGCGTTTCAGGCGAGTCGTCACGTCCTGAATACGGATCGTTCTTCCGCGGACGGCCGTCGATCAATGCCCGAACATATGACGCGTACGCGACCTCATCGATGTCGTTGTATGCGTAATGCCCGTTCCACTCCGACCCGCGCAGGTAGAACATTTTCATCTGCGGATAGAGACAAAATATTGCAAGGAAAATTGCGGCGACAACGCCAAAACGCCAGCGAAGCTTCATAAATTTGAAAAGCTAACGTAGCACAACGGGACCACAAATGTCCTTGTGCTAGACTCGACATTATGTCGTGTTCGTTGATGCCTGGCCGATCCAGTGCGATCCCAATTTCTAGTCTGATTCTCGTGATCTGCTTAACGATCAGCTCTTCTGCCCAGAATTCTGATCCAAAGTTTCTTTCAGCTCCGGAGTTCATCCTTTCGGCGGATGCCGTGGCCGCCGGTATTGACGGTGTGTTTAAGGTGTCGCTTTCAATTGATGAAGCAGGAAACGTCAAAAACGTTCGATTGTACGGCGATCCGATTTGGCCGTGCGACACCTCACCAAAGCGTGAGCTGGCAGAGGTGCGGACTGCAGTAGAGGCTCACCTTCGAACGCTTAAATTCTCGCCTTCGATAAAGAACGGAAAGCCGCGCGATTCCGATGTGATGCTGGAGTTCGCGATCGGTGAAGCGTTCAGGCGAGCTGCCGCAGTTGATGGGCCTAAAGACAATACGTCGCCGAAACTGGTAAAGGGCGGAGTTTTGAACGGTCGTGCTACTCGCTTGGTTAAGCCGCTCGGACCAGTCACGAAGGGCACCGCCGAAGTGCAGGTTCTTATCGACGAACAAGGAGTTGTGTCGAAAGCCGGAGTAATGTCCGGAAACCCGGTGCTTTTCACGACAGTGCGCCAGGCGGCATGTGCCAGCAAATTCTCCCCCACATTCCTCGGAGGGAAAGCGGTTAAGGTTACGGGTTCGATACTTTATATCATTCAGTGAGGACTGTGATAGAAGTTGGCTGTTCGTTTGGCCAACTCGGCTATATGCTTCCTCTAATCGTCGCATGGAGCGACTTGTCCTCCATTGAAGTTAGTCTCGAAAGATATTATTTTTGAGAAACGATTCCTGAGCTAACGCCGTCAAAGAACAAGGACGAATTCGTGAAACCAACCAACATCAACGATCCCGAATATTTTCATAAGGTAGTGGACTGCCAGTACGCGTGCCCGTCTCACACACCGGTGCCCGAGTACATCCGCCTAATCGCCGAGGGTAAGTACACCGAGGCGTACATGATCAACTGGGATTCGAATGTGTTTCCCGGAATCCTTGGTCGCACATGCGATCGTCCGTGCGAGCCGGCGTGTCGTCGCGGACGCATTGATGAAGAGCCCGTCGCGATCTGTCGCCTCAAACGCGTCGCTGCCGATAACAAAGACGAAGTCAAGCATCTCATGCCGCAGGCGCCGTTCAAGCCGAACGGAAAGAAGGTCGCACTCATCGGAGCTGGTCCAGCTTCGCTCACTGTCGCACGCGATCTCGCACCGCTCGGTTACGAGCTCCATCTTTTCGATGAGCAGTACAAGGGCGGCGGATTTATGCTCAGCCAGATCCCGGCGTTTCGACTGCCGGAGACGGTCCTCGATGAAGAGGTGAATTACATCCTCGACATGGGGATTCACACGCACTTCAAACATTACGTCTCGTCGCTCAAGGAAGTACTCGAGCAGGATTACGATGCAGTGTTCGTTGGAACCGGCGCACCACGCGGACGAGAGTTGAAGATTCCCGGACGCGAAGAAGGTACTACGAATATTCATATCGGTATCAATTGGCTCAACAGCGTCGCATTCGAGCACACGAGCAAGATCGGGAAAACCGTCATCGTTCTCGGCGGTGGCAACACCGCGATGGACTGCTGCCGCACGGCGCGTCGACTCGGCGGCGAAGACGTGAAGGTCATCGTCCGCTCACCGTTCGCCGACATGAAAGCATCGCCTTGGGAAAAAGAGGACGCCCAGCACGAGGACATCCCGATCATCGACAATCATGTTCCGAAGTCTTTTGTGGTTGAGCCGATCGAAGGGAAAGATGGGAGTAATGGGACAGATCAGTCCAATGGGTCTCATGAGTCCCATACGTCTTATAAGCTAAAAGGCGTGATGTTCGAAAAGGTCGAAGCAAAGTACGACGCCAATGGCAAGCGTTCTCTAGTCCCGACGGGCGAACCGGAAGTGTTCTTTCCTGCTGACGACGTGCTCGTCGCGATCGGTCAGGAGAATTCGTTCCCCTGGATCGAGCGCAACATCGGTGTTGATTTCGACAAGTGGGAAATGCCGATCGTCGATAAGACGACTTACCAATCGACGCATCCGAAAGTTTTCTTCGGCGGCGACGCGGCGTTCGGACCGGAGAATGTCATCACCGCCGTCGCTCACGGACATCAGGCAGCGGTCTCGATCGATCTGCTTTGTAACGGAAAGAATCTCCTGGTCAATCGCCTCAACCCGATGGTGAATCTCGTCTCGCAAAAAATGGGAATTCACGAATGGGCATACGACAGCGAGATCGATGAATACGATCGCCTCATCGTGCCACAGGCGCCGAAGACAAAAACGCTCGTCAATCGCAAGCAGGAAGTCGAGATGGGATTCGATCCGCTCGCCGGTTACAAGGAAGCAGAGCGATGTCTGAACTGCGATGTGCAGACCGTCTTCGACGCTCCGAAGTGCATCGAGTGCGACGCCTGCGTCGACATCTGCCCGACCTCGTGTATCACGTTCACGCCAAACGGTTCAGAAGAAGATCTCCGTGCACGTGCGAAAGTCCCCGCCTTAAATCTCACACAGGACCTCTACGTTTCTGAAACCCTGATACAAACCAAACGCATCATGGTCAAGGACGAAGACGTCTGCCTCCACTGCGGCCTCTGCGCCGAACGCTGCCCAACCGCCGCCTGGGACATGCAGAAATTCTGGTACAACGTGAC
>Ga0068859_100004355_pt1 | contig 14445 bp, 15 predicted proteins | sample KBSSwiS22_FD_66585 | JGI IMG/M metagenome (GOLD analysis project Ga0068859, IMG submission 66585) | Switchgrass rhizosphere microbial communities from Kellogg Biological Station, Michigan, USA - KBS Switchgrass S2-2 | ecosystem: Host-associated > Plants > Roots > Rhizosphere > Soil ...
GCGAACCCGCGAAGTCCTGATGGTCGCCTATATGAATGAGGAAGCCTTGCGCCTGACTCTCGAAAAGGGAGAGACGCATTTCTACAGTCGCAGTCGAAAAGCGCTATGGCACAAGGGCGAAACCTCCGGCAACTTTCAGAAGGTGCGCCATGTATCTCTGGATTGTGATTTCGATACCTTGCTTATAGAGGTGGAACCGCTCGGACCGGCTTGTCATACGGGATCGTATTCGTGCTTTGGCGTCGAAATAGGCTTTGGTGGAAACGTCGCTCAGCTGTATGACCTCATTGCGGTGAGGAAGGAAACGCGTCCCGAAGGCAGCTACACCACGAGGCTTTTTGAGGAAGGCATCGACAAGATCGTCAAGAAGCTCGGTGAAGAAGCCGTCGAAACGGTGATCGCCGCGAAGAACGAGTCCACCGAGCGAATCGTCGAGGAAACCGCAGACCTGGTGTACCACCTTCTTGTCACTCTGGTCGCCAGGGGAGTCTCTCTTGAAGAGATCGCGGAAGAACTTCGCAAGCGGCAGAAAACGGGAAAGAGGAGCTAGCTAGGGGACTGTCATGCAACCCGATATCAAAGAAATCCGCAGGCTGCGCGAGCAGGGAAACGTGATTCCCGTCTACAAGTCCGTCATCGCGGACTTCCTCACGCCCGTGTCCGCATTTTTGAAGCTCGAGAAAGACAGACCCTACGCGTTTCTTCTCGAGAGCGTCGAAGGTGGCGAAACAGTTGCCCGCTATTCATTTCTTGGATGCGACCCGTTCCTTATCACCCGGTACCGTAAAGACCAGCCGTCCGACGAGTTCATGCAGAACCTTCGAAGCACCCTCCGGCGGTTCAAATCGGTCACGCTACCGAATCTCCCGCCATTTACCGGCGGTGCCGTTGGGTATTTTGGGTACGACATGGTGCGTGCTATCGAAAACATTCCCGATACGGGCCGCGATGACCTTGGCGTAGACGACGCAGTCCTGATGTTCTACAAGACGGTGCTGGCATTCGATCACTTGCGGCATCAGATCCACATCATTTCGAACCTGCTGGTAGACGAGTCGAAGGAACCGCTCGAGACGCAGTATGCGAAAGCCGAGGATGAAATTCGAAATATCGAAGCTCTTCTGCGAATGCCGATGGAACCTCCGGTGAGTACACCCAGCCAGGAAGAAGTCCAGGTTCGGTCGAACTTCGAAAAAAACGACTACCTCAATGCTGTCAGCAAAGCGAAGGAATACATTGCAGCGGGAGACATTTTCCAGGTCGTGCTCTCGCAGCGTTTTGAAGTGGACCTGAAAACCGCTCCGTTCGATATCTACAGGGCGCTTCGCATTGTGAATCCGTCGCCTTACATGTACTTCCTCAAGATGCCGGATGCGGCGATCGTGGGCTCATCGCCTGAGATGCTGGTGAAAATCCAGGGAGACGAGGCGGCTTATAGACCGATCGCCGGAACGCGGCCTCGCGGCTCCAACGATGTCGAAGACGAGCGGCTCGCGCAGGAACTCAAGGCGGACGAAAAAGAACGCGCCGAACACATCATGCTCGTGGACCTCGGAAGGAACGATCTTGGCCGCGTTTGCAAATACGGTACAGTGCGCGTGGAAGACCTGATGTTCATTGAACGCTATTCTCACGTAATGCATCTGGTTTCCGCCTTGAGAGGCCAGCTCCCTCCGGATGTGGACCGGCTCGATACGATGATGGCGTGCTTTCCGGCAGGTACGGTTTCGGGCGCACCGAAAGTTCGAGCGATGGAGATTATCGACGAACTGGAACCGACGAGGCGCGGCGTCTACTCCGGTGCGATCATGTATCTGGACTTCAGCAACAATCTGGATTCGTGCATTGCGATTCGGACGCTGGTGGTGAAAGGAAACAAGGGGTATATCCAGGCGGGCGGAGGCATCGTTGCCGACTCGACTCCGGAAGGTGAGTACATGGAGACGGTCAACAAATCCCGGGCTCTTCTTCGCGCCATTCAGCTGGCCCAGAAGGGGTTCGAACTATGATCATCGTCATCGACAACTACGACTCCTTCACCTACAACCTTGTCCAGTACCTGGGCGAGATGGGGCATGAGCTCCGCGTTTACCGAAACGACCGGATCACCCTCGAAGAGATTGAAGCTCTCAAACCGTCGCACATCGTCATTTCGCCCGGGCCCGGAACACCTCACGATGCCGGCATCTCTGAGAAGGTCGTTCAGTTCTTTCACAAGAGCATTCCGATTCTCGGGGTCTGTCTCGGGCATCAGGCCATTGGTGAGGTTTTTGGCGGAAAGATCGTGCGGGCGCCCTCGCTGATGCACGGGAAGACAAGCGCGATTCTGCACGACTCCAAAACAGTTTTTAGAGGCCTGCCTCAGGGATTTCCGGCGACTCGTTATCACTCCCTCGCCGTCACGGATATTCCGGCATGCCTTGAAGTCAGTGCGCAGACGCCCGAGGGGGTTGTGATGGGACTTCGGCATCGGGACTATCCCGTAGAAGGGATTCAATTCCATCCCGAATCGATCATGACGGTCGTCGGCAAGCAACTTCTCGCAAATTTCATGGAGCGGTAGTGATCACCGACGCAATCCAGAAACTGGTGGACCGCATCGATCTCGATGAAGCGGAAGCCCGGTCCGCCATGGAATACCTCATGACGGGCCAGGCCAGCGATGCGCAAGTGGCGAGCTTTCTGACAGCCCTTCGCATGAAGGGTGAAACCGCGGCAGAACTGGTTGCGTTTGCGCGCGTCATGCGTGAAAAGGCCGACCCTTTCTGGGAAGGTGACGTTCCAGCCGTTCTGGACACATGTGGCACAGGTGGGGACCGTTTGGGCACCTTTAACATCTCGACCGCAGCCGCCCTGGTTATCGCCGGAGCCGGCGTCCCTGTCGCGAAGCACGGAAACCGGTCCGCATCCAGTCTTTGTGGAAGCGCGGATGTGCTTGAGGCTCTCGGCGTCAACATTCAGATGCCGATCGACGTCCTGCGAAAAGCCGTCACCGATGTGGGAATGGGGTTTCTCTTCGCTCAACGTTTCCATCGCTCCATGAAGCATGTGATGCCCGCAAGAACCCAGCTAAAAGTAAGGACGGTTTTTAACGTCATCGGGCCTCTGGCAAATCCTGCATTGCCGCGTTTCCAGGTGGTTGGTGTTTTCTCGCCTGCCATGATGGCGTTGGTCGCCAATGCCCTGGTCGGCTTGAACGTGGAACACGCGATGGTTGTACACAGCCAGGATGGTCTGGACGAAATCTCCATCAGCGCTCCAACCAATGTGCTTGAGATTCGAGACGGCGCGATCCGTTCCAGCATCATCACTCCGGAAACCTTTGGCGTGGCTCCTTCGACGATCCAGGCGCTGCTCGGTGGAGACCCTCGCACCAATGCGAGCATCATCGAGGGCATTCTCAAGGGTGAACGAGGTCCGCGGCGGGACGTGGTTCTCATGAATGCCGGGGCTGGGCTGATGATTTCAGGATCCGCATCAACGTTGACAGAAGGTTTTCGACAGGCGGAGAAGTCGATCGATTCCGGCGCCGCATTTCACAGGCTGCAGCAGTTGAGGGAGATGTCGAATGAAGCGGCTTGAGAGCACGCACATCCTCACAAAAATCGTTGACGCAAAGCGGCAGCGGCTGGAACGAACAAAAATGCGCGTACCCGAGGCCGTCGTGAAGCATTTTGCGTCGCGCACACCGGCCCCGCCATCGTTGCGCGAGGCGCTGCAGAACTCGCGGCCGGTTCGAATTCTGGCGGAAGTGAAAAGGGCGTCCCCTTCAAAAGGCGTGTTCATCGAAAACTTCTCCGTGCCCGGTCTGGTGGACGCGTATACCGATTCGGGCGCCTCAGCCATTTCTGTAGTGACCGAGGAAGATTTTTTCCAGGGCAACCTGGGCTGGGTCGCAGAGATCCGGGATCGCTCGCCGCTTCCCGTGTTGCGCAAGGACTTCGTATTCGATTCCTATCAGATCTACGAGACTCGGAACGCCCGGGCGAGCGCGATTCTGCTGATCGCAGCCATGCTCCGACCCGAAGAGCTTCGCTCGTTTGTTGCGCTGGCAAGGGAGATCGGACTCGACGCGCTCGTCGAAGTCCACGATGAAACAGAATTACGCGAGGCGCTGGATGCAGGCGCGGAGATCATTGGTGTGAACAACCGGAACCTGAAGACGTTTGAAGTGGACGTCCAGACGTCGCACCGGCTGGCAAAGCTCATACCTGACGATCGCATTTTCGTGGTTGAAAGCGGTATCAGGGACCGGAACGATATTGACGCTTTGCTGCAATCCGGTGCGGATGCCTTTTTGATTGGCGAAACGCTGATTGTCTCGGAGAATCCCGGCGCCACATTGCGAGGTCTGCTGTGACGCGAGTGAAGATCTGCGGGATTACCGATCCCGATGACGCAAAGAACGCTGCTCTCCTCGGCGCCGACGCCATCGGTTTGAATTTCTACGAGAGAAGCCCCCGGTTTATCGATGGGACTGTGGCGTCGCGAATCATTGAGGCTCTTCCGGCGTTCATCCCCGTCATAGGCGTCTTCGTCAATCATCCCAATCCACAGGGACTCGAAGATCTGGCGCTTTCCCTGGGTCTTCATGCGGTCCAGCTTCATGGCAACGAGACGCCGGACTACTGCTCAATGATCCAGAAGGTAAAGGTCATTAAGGCATTCCGGGTTGATGCGAATTTCAGAGTCGAATCGTTGAAGAATTACAGCAACACGATGTTCCTTCTCGATTCCGGAAGCGGAACGCAATTCGGCGGCACGGGGAAGGTCTTTGACTGGAGTCAGGCCTACGGCGCGAACGCATTCGGATGGACGGTGCTGGCCGGGGGCCTGACCGCAGAGAATGTCGGGGACGCTATTTCGCGCCTGCATCCCTTCGCCGTCGATGTCTCGAGTGGTGTCGAGTCGGCGCCACGACACAAGGATTATGAAAAGATGCGGCGCTTCATCGAAGCGGTAAGAAAAACCGATATCGCGCTGTTGGGTGAATCATGAAAGGTCATTTCGGAGTTTATGGCGGTCAGTTCGTACCTGAAACATTGATGTATCCGTTGCAGGAGCTCGAGGAGGCATACTCCGCGGCTCAGACGGATCCATCGTTTCATTCGAAGCTCGAATATCTCTTCCACAATTATTCGGGCCGGCCAACGCCCCTGTATAACGCCGAACGGCTCTCGGCGGCCTGGGATTGCGGCAAGATCTATTTGAAGCGCGAAGATCTGAATCACACGGGCGCGCACAAGATCAACAACTGCCTTGGCCAGGCCCTGCTCGCACAGCGCATGGGCAAGAAGCGCATCATTGCGGAAACCGGCGCAGGACAACATGGCGTAGCGACAGCAACGGTGTGTGCGCTTCTCGGCATGGAGTGCGATGTCTATATGGGCGAGGAAGACATCCGCCGGCAGGAACTGAATGTCTTTCGCATGAAACTCCTCGGTGCGAAGGTCGTTCCGGTTGGCTCAGGCAGCAAAACCCTGAAAGACGCGATTAACGAAGCGATGCGCGACTGGGTGACCAACGTTCGGACAACGTATTACATGCTCGGATCCGTGCTCGGCCCGCATCCCTATCCAACCATGGTGCGAGATTTTCAGTCCATCATCGGCAGAGAGGTCCGCGGCCAGATTCTGGAAAAGGAGGGCCGTCTCCCGGACGTCCTCGTTGCATGTGTCGGAGGCGGGAGCAATGCGATAGGTTTGTTCCACACCTTCGTTCCAGACACGCAGGTGCGGATGATCGGAGCAGAAGCGGGAGGCAGAGGCCCAAAGCTGGGCGATCATGCCGCGAGGTTTTCGGGTGGCTCTCCCGGAGTTCTGCACGGAACCTTTTCTTATATCCTTCAGGACGAAGACGGGCAGATCGTTCCAACCCACTCCGTTTCGGCAGGACTCGACTACCCTTCTGTGGGACCTGAACACGCGACATTGCACGACATGGGCCGGGTGGAATACACCTCGATCAGCGACGAAGAGGCTCTGAATGCCTTCAGCGAATTGAGCCGACTTGAAGGTATCATTCCAGCTTTGGAAAGCGCGCACGCTGTGGCGAAGGCGAAGAAGCTGAAGCTGCCGAAGGATCAGATCGCGGTGGTGAACCTTTCGGGTCGCGGGGATAAGGACGTTAATGAAGCGATGCGGCTGACGGGGAAAGACAAGGGGAAATGAGAATTTGAAATCGGAAAGTCCTGTCATTGGAGATTCGAGATTGGAGAGCTTAAAGTGGACTTCACAGCCCGGACAGGCAGTCCAATCTAAGGTTTCCAACCTCGAATCTCCAATGGAGGACTTTCCACTTTCAAATTCTTTAGCTAACTCATGACCAGAATCGACAACAAGTTCCAGGAGCTTCGGGCCACCAATCGAAAGGCCTTCATTCCTTTCATCACGGCCGGCGACCCGAACCTGAAAACCACCGCGCAGCTCATTCTCGCGCTCGACCGCGCCGGCGCAGACATCATCGAAGTCGGTGTTCCCTTTTCCGACCCTATTGCTGATGGCCCTGTAATCCAGCGGGCGACAGAGCGTGCTCTCGCTTCTCGGACGACCCTGCGGGACATTCTCCGGCTCGGGTCGGAGATTCGACAGACGTCTCAGGTTCCGATGCTCATCATGAGCTATTACAACCCGCTGCTTCACTACGGGCTCGAGAAGCTCGCGCGTGATGCCGCAGCAGCAGGTTTTGATGGAATCCTTGCATCCGATCTTACGGTGGAAGAGTCCGGGCCGTTTCTCGCCGCGATGAATCAGGCCGGACTCAACACGGTTTTTCTTGTGGCTCCGACGAGTTCTCCCGATCGCATTCGCCGAATTGCTCAAACCTCCACAGGATTTCTGTATGCCGTCTCGCGAACTGGCGTCACAGGCGAGCGGCAGGAGCTCTCGGCGGACCTGCGCGACTTCCTCAAGACTCTGAGATGCCACACCCCGATTCCTATCGCCGTCGGCTTTGGTGTCTCGCAACCCGAACATGTGCAGGCGATCTGGCAGGAAGCGGACGGTGCCGTTGTCGGCAGCGCACTCGTACGGGAAATAGAAAAGCACGCGAAAAACGGAAAGCTCCCTGAGAAAGTCGCGGAGTTCACCCGTTGGCTGAAAGGCGCAACGGCATGACGATCGAAGACTGGCGGGCCAAAATCGATGCCCTGGACCGGCGGCTGGCCGAACTTCTTCGCGAGCGCGCGGAATGTGTGATCGCCATCGGCAAGATCAAAAACGCCCGCAAGATAGAAGTTTTCGACCCCGAACGCGAACAGCAGATCATCCGGAACATTCTCCAACAAAACCAAGGACCACTGGACGACGACGCGCTTCGTCGCATTTTCGAGCGCGTCATCGATGAATGCCGACGAATCGAGAACGACAAATGAGCGAAGGAGGCTTTCCACGTTCCGTCGTCATTCACGGAACGGGACTGATGGGCAGCTCGCTCGCCCTGGCCCTGAAGAAATACATGCCGGGCATCCGCGTTTTCGGCATCGATTCCGCGGAAGTTCTCGACCGGGCACGTCAACTCGGAGCCGTGGACATGGAGGCGGCGCCCGCGAATGTCGATCTCACGATTCTCGCCACACCTGTCGGCACAATCCTTCAATCCCTTGACGAACTGCCCACAACTTCCAGCCTGATCATGGATGTGGGAAGCACGAAGGTAGATATCTGCAAAAAAGCTGAGGCTCGAAAGCTTCCCTTCATCGGAGGTCATCCGATGACGGGTTCGGAGCGCGCCGGCCCCGAAGCCGCATCCTGGGATTTATTCACAGGTGATCGCTTCTTTCTCTGCCCGGTTGCAACAACGCCGGCGGATGCAGTTCCGAAGATCAAATCTGTTCTGGAACGAATCGGTGCGAAACCTCTCGTGATTGATCCCGAACAGCATGACAGGCTTGTCGCTCAAATCAGCCACCTTCCCCAGATTCTTTCGACGCTGCTTGCGGAGCAGACATCAGGGCTCAAGGATTTTGCCGGTCCTGGATGGAAGTCCGTGACACGGCTCGCGGCAAGCCCGTTTCATGTGTGGCGCGATATTCTTCAAACATCGGGTTCACTGCCCGATGAGCTTTCATCCTTCATCACGCGGCTGCGGGAGTTGCTTGATGCTCTCGAGGCCGGCAATACGAAGGAAATCGAAGCGCTCTTCGAACGGGCAAATCGAGCGGTTTCAGGAGAAGGCCAATGAACAAGGTCTTGCAGACCGCCATGGATGCTGTCGCGGATATCCAGGACGGCGCAACGATCATGGTCGGCGGCTTTGGTCTGTGCGGAATTCCTGAAAACCTTATCGCCGCCCTGCATCACAAGGGACCAAAGGACCTCACGATCGTGAGTAATAACGCAGGAGTAGACGGCTTCGGCGTAGGCCTGCTGCTGCAGGCGCAGCAAATCCGCAAGATCATCGCGACCTACGTTGGTGAAAATCACTTACTCGAACAACTCGCGATTGAGAAGAAGATCGAGCTCGAGCTCAATCCGCAGGGAACATTCTCCGAAAGGATTCGGGCGGGCGGCGCCGGCATCCCGGCGTTCTACACCCCAACGGGGTATGGAACGCTCATCGCGGAGGGCAAGGAGACACGCGAGTTCAATGGGCGGATGTACGTGATGGAACGCGGCCTGACTGCGGATTTTGCATTCGTCAAAGCCTGGAAGGGTGACACGCTTGGAAACCTCGTGTATCGAAAGACTGCTCGGAACTTCAATCCGATGATGGCGACGGCAGGCCGCGTGGCGATTGCTGAAGTCGAGCAACTGGTTCAACCGGGCGAGATCGATCCGGATTCCGTGCATACGCCCGCAATTTTCATCCAACGTATTCTTCAGGGTCCGCAATACGAGAAGCGTATCGAGAAGCGAACCGTTCAAAAGGTTTCAGCATGAGCGGAATACGAAACTTCCCTCCTCAGCCGAGGTGGGGTGGACGCGACATCAAGAAAGATATCGCGAAGCGACCTCTGATTGGAGCGGACGGGGTGGTGTTGGTCGAGTCTCTTAAAATTCTCTTTACCAGCACCACCCGGGCTTCGGCCACCCCTCCTCGGTTGAGGAGGGGAGTTTGATGACCGGGAGTCAGCCATGAGCTCGCCCTCAAAACGTGAAATCATTGCGCGCCGCGTCGCTCGCGAAATGAAGGATGGATACTGCGTGAACCTTGGAATCGGCATACCAACGCTAAGCGCCAACTACATCCCGAAAGGCGTAGACGTGCTGCTCCAATCCGAAAATGGATTGCTCGGTATCGGGCCGTTTCCGATCGAAGGGCAGGAGGACCCGGACCTGATCAACGCGGGCAAGGAGACCATCACGACAATCCCCGGAGCGTCGTTCTTCTCGAGTGCCGATTCCTTCGCGATGATTCGAGGAGGTCATGTGGATCTCACGGTTCTGGGGGCGATGGAAGTGGACGAGAAGGGAAATCTTGCCAACTGGATGATTCCCGGAAAGATGGTCAAAGGAATGGGGGGCGCGATGGACCTGGTCGCGGGCGCAAAACGCGTGATCGTGGCCATGGAACACGCAACAAAAGAGGGAAACCCCAAGATCCTCCGAAATTGCACTCTTCCCCTCACCGGGTCGGAAGTCGTTGACACAATTGTCACTGAGTTATGCTTGATTGATGTTACGGACCGCGGCCTGGTCCTGAGAGAACTGCACGATGGCGTGACATTGGAAGAAGTACAACGACTCACCGAACCGCGGCTGCAGATCGAAGGAACAGTCGCAAGAATGGAATACTAGCGCGGGTTAGAAGATGAACATTGCAGTGATTGGAACAGGCTACGTCGGCCTTGTGGCTGGAAGTTGTTTCGCGGAAGGCGGCAACGACGTCATCTGCGTTGACAACAACGCCGACAAGGTCGAAAACCTAAAACAAGGTGTCATTCCTATATATGAGCCCGGACTGCCCGAACTCGTCGAGCGCAACACGCGCGAAGAACGGCTGAGTTTCACCACGGATCTTGCGGATGCGGTCCGAAAGTCTCTCGTGATCTTTCTTGCCGTCGGAACTCCGACGACGCCAAGCGGCGCAGCCGACCTGAGCGCCGTTTTCGCAGTGGCAGCAGCAATTGGCCAGGCAATGGATCGATACAAGGTCATTGTCACGAAGTCCACCGTCCCGGTGGGAACGGCGAACAAGATCCGCGAAATCATCAGGAAGAACACGAAGCAGGCCTTCGATGTGGTCTCCAATCCAGAATTCCTGAAACAGGGAGCCGCGGTCGAGGACTTCATGAAACCCGATCGGGTCATTGTTGGCGCGGACGATCCGCGTCCGGCGGAGATTCTTCGAGAGCTCTATTCGCCCTTTGTCCGAACTGGAAATCCCGTGATGATCGTGGACATCCAGACGGCCGAGATCGTCAAGTACGCGGCTAACGCCTTCCTCGCGGCGCGCATTTCTTTCATGAACGAAATTGCAAATCTGTGCGAGACGGTGGGCGCGGACGTGGACATGGTGAGAAAAGGCCTCGCCTCCGATTCCCGCATCGGGCCGGCATTTCTCTTTCCTGGCGTGGGCTATGGCGGAAGCTGTTTCCCGAAGGATACCCGCGCCCTCATCGAGACAGGCAAGGAGAACAACTACGACATGAAGATTCTACAGGCGGTTCACGAGGTCAACGTGGGCCAGCCCGGGCGCTTCGTCGCCAAGGTTGTCGATCACTTCAAGGATCTGAAGGGAAAGCGTTTTGCTGTCTGGGGACTGGCTTTCAAGCCCCGGACGAACGACATGCGCGACGCGCCGGCTATTCCGATCATTGAGGCGCTCCTGCAAAAGGGTGCCACGGTCGCGGCCTATGATCCGGAAGCCATGGACGAGGCGAAGAGAATCTTTGGAACAAAGATCCAATTGTGCCCCAACAACTACGGCTGTCTGGAAGGAGCCGATGCGCTGCTGGTTGTCACGGAATGGCAGGCATTCCGCAATCCGAATTTCGAAAGAATGAAGAGCGTGATGACCCAGCCCGTGATCTTCGACGGACGTAATATCTACGATTCCGAAAATCTACGCGAGCTCGGCTTCACCTACTACGGAGTCGGCAAGCGATGAGCGACTCTTCGAAGCGAGCGGTCGTTACCGGCGGCGCCGGATTTCTGGGAAGCCATTTATGTGACCATCTGTTGACGAAGGGGTACGACGTCCTTTGCCTGGATAATCTGCTCACCGGAAATACGGACAACATCGCGCACCTTGCAGGCAATCCCAGGTTCAAATTCGTCAGGCATGATGTGACCGAGTACATGTTTGTGGAAGGCCCGGTTCACGCGGTCCTTCATTTCGCGTCACCGGCTTCGCCGGTCGATTATCTGGAGATGCCGATTCAAACATTGAAGGTGGGCTCGCTCGGAACGCATAAGGCACTGGGGTTGGCGAAAGCCAAGAAGGCTCGCTTCCTTCTGGCCAGCACGTCGGAGGTGTATGGCGACCCCCTCCTTAATCCGCAGCCGGAAAGCTATTGGGGGAATGTGAACCCGATTGGCCCGCGCGGCGTTTACGATGAGGCAAAGCGTTTCGCCGAGGCCATGACGCTTGCTTACCGGCGCTATCACGGACTCGATACGCGAATCGTTAGGATCTTCAATACGTATGGCCCGCGAATGCGCCCTCAGGACGGACGCGTCGTATCGAACTTCATTGTCCAGGCGCTTCAGAAGAAGCCTCTCACCATTTACGGCGAAGGCAACCAGACACGTAGCTTCTGCTACGTGTCCGATTTGATTAACGGCATCGTCCGGTTGCTCGAAGTCGAGAATTCAAAAGAAGTGGAGATGCCCGTCAATATCGGTAATCCGGAGGAACGGACTGTTCGCTACCTGGCTGAGCTGGTTCTGAAGTTAACGGGCAGTTCCAGTACGATCGTGAAGGAACCCCTGCCGACGGATGATCCCCGTGTGCGGTGTCCGGATATCACTCGCGCGAAGAAGCTTCTCGGCTGGCAGCCGGAGTATCTGGTCGATAGGGGATTGGGCCCCACGATTGATTATTTCAAGAGGATCGTTACTCCGTGATTCTTGTCACCGGCGGTGCAGGATACATTGGCAGCCATGCGATCAAGGCTCTTCGCAGAAGCGGGTTTGAACCGCTCATCTTCGACAACCTCTCTACCGGGCATCGCGAATTCGCTGAAGGTGTTCGCTTTGTCGAAGGCGATCTCTGCAATCCGGAAAATCTGAAACGTGTTTTTCAGCACTATCGAATTGACGGCGTGCTGCACTTTGCCGGCAGGGCGCTTGTGCCGGAGTCCGTTCGGAGCCCGGAGCTTTACTACGCGACGAACGTCACCGGCGGAATCAATCTTCTGACGGCAATGAAGAACGCGGGCGTGCGGCACATCATCTTCTCATCGACGTGTGCGACGTATGGCATTCCCGAGATCGTTCCCATCGACGAGGACACGCCTCAACACCCCATCAACCCCTACGGCGAAACGAAACTGGCGTTCGAGCGCGCTCTGAAGTGGTTTCGCGAGATCTACGGTATCGAGTATCTCTCGCTGCGGTATTTCAATGCGAGCGGCGCGGATGCGAGCGGAGAGATCGGCGAGGACCACGATCCCGAGACGCATTTGATTCCTCTCGTGCTCAACGCGGCGATGGGCCGCCAACCGCAAGTGAAGATCTACGGTACGGATTATCCGACGCCGGACGGCACATGCGTCAGGGACTACATCCATGTTTCGGACCTGGCTTCCGCTCACGTTGTCGGATTGAAGGCATTGCTTGCCGGGCAGGTCGAATCTCAGGCGATCAATCTTGGCACGGGCAAAGGTTATTCCGTTCGGGAAGTCATCGAGACCGCGCGCCGTGTTACTGAAGTCCGGTTTGAAGCGCCGGAAGCCGCACGCCGCGAAGGGGATCCTCCCGTGCTCGTCGCCGCCGTGGACCGCGCAAAGAAAGTCCTGGGCTGGGAGGCGGAAATCAGCTCCCTGGTTCACATTGTGGAATCCGCATGGGAGTGGCATCGCCGAAGGTTCGCTCACCGATAGAATCGGGGCCAGACCACTCGGTTCCTATTTTCCGACAGTTCGGCGCCAGTATCAGAACCGCGCCAGGTTGACGATTCAATACGTCCCTAATCGGAGGCTCTTGCAGGTCTCCCCAGATCTTAGGTCTTCTCCTGGGATCTCAAAACCGAAAGAAACACCGTCCTGGATCGAGGATCTCAAAGGCGAGCCTGACGAACAGGTTAGAATCCGGACAACGCCCGATTCCGAGCGCGAACATCAATCGAATGCTCTTCATGGTGGAACACTTTAGCATCAAAGAATCTGTGGCGACGACTCGCTCGACGTATTGACAGCATTGCGGCAAGCTTTGCAGTCTCGCTGCCATTGCCGGTTCTGCCATTGACATTGATTCTGCGACCGGAATATCTTGCTCCCAAACTCGATCTGCCAAGTCATGAAAAACCCGAGTTCGGGAAGACCGCAATACGTCTTCCGTTGCGATGTTCTTCATTCAGGGGAAACGCAGTCCGAACAAAAAATACGGGGGGGCAACCATGAGCAAGTATTTTCTTGCTATAGCGAACGTGGTGCTTTTTGCGTCATTCATGCCAACGTTTGCGCAATCCACTTCTGCAACCGTCAGCGGCACCATCGATGATGGCACCGGCGCTCTGATACCGGGAGTCACTGTAACAGCGACAAACAATGCCACGAGTGTTGCCACGAATGTTGTGAGCAACGAGGCGGGGACCTACAACTTCGCGAGCTTATCGCCGGGAGTCTACACCGTGACCGCGCGGCTGCCTGGCTTTCAGACTGCGACATTTACGAATGTTCAACTCGGAAACAGGGATCAGATTCGGTTGAACTTCACGTTGAAGATCGCTTCAGTGGCCACAAACCTTGAAGTGAGCGTCGCTGCCGACACACTTTTGACAACAGCCAGTCCGTCGGTTGGCCAGGTTCTTTCCCAGGAGAAGGTGCAGGACCTGCCCCTGGTGGGGAATAACGTTCTCGATCTCCTTCGAATATTGCCGGGCGCGCGCATGAACGATGACGGCGTGAATGGAACCTTCGCCGGCGTGTCTGCCGACAAGGTCAATATGCAGCGCGACGGGGTGGATACAAGCGGATCTGCGTATTGGGTTCAAGCTGGAGCGCAGACGGCCACCTTCATTAACCCGGACCTCATCGGCGAAGTGCGCATGATCCTCGCTCCTGTAGATGCGGAACTGGGGCGGGGCAATGCACAGATTCAATTCCTGACGCGCTCGGGCACCAACCGTTATACCGGCAGCGTCGTGTGGTCAGCCACAAACTCGGCGCTGGACGCCAATACGTGGGCCAACAACAGAGCTGTAGACCCGACGACAGGGGCGTGGAAACCGACGAAACCGAATTGGACCAATGCCCACGAGTACACACTCAGCCTTGGTGGACCCATTATCAGGAACAAGACGTTCTTCTTTGCTCTTTGGGATGGAGTGATCGCCAACGCT